>Ga0335085_10012375_pt1 | contig 12573 bp, 8 predicted proteins | sample Lox_Sample_45_FD_206712 | JGI IMG/M metagenome (GOLD analysis project Ga0335085, IMG submission 206712) | Soil microbial communities from Loxahatchee National Wildlife Refuge, Florida, United States - Lox_Sample_4.5 | ecosystem: Environmental > Terrestrial > Soil > Wetlands | place: USA: Florida...
CATCCAGGCCAAGTCATTGTTTTCTCCTTACTTGGACGGTGCGGTGACAGGCAAACAGATGCGCGAATTGAGTGAGCATCTGGAAACCTGCGCTGGTTGTCATCGGGAATACAAGTCGTTGCGTAAGGTGCAGCAGTTGCTATCGAACATGGGACCGCGCCGGGCGCCTTCGGATCTGGCTCTGCGGCTACGGGTCGCTATTTCCCATGAGGCGGCCAGGGTTCGCGAACCGTATTGGACGGGAGCACGGATTCGTCTGGAGAACGCGCTGAATGCCTTTATGGTTCCGGCCATGGCAGGGCTGACCACGGCGGTTATTCTTTTTGGAGTGATGATGGGCCTGCTGGCGCAACCGGAGCGGGCCGGCAGCGCCGACGTGCCGCTGACCTTCTATACCGCGCCGCAGCTGCAACAGTCGGCCTTTGCGCCCCCAGTGCTGGAGTCCATGCATGACGATTCGCTGGTGATTGAAACGGTGGTCGATTCCCATGGGCGAGTGCTGGATTATCGCGTTCTGTCGAATGACCGAGCGGAGTCTAGTGAGCTGTCATCGGAAGTGAAGAACGCTTTGATCTTCACCACTTTCCGGCCGGCAACTTCGATGGGGCGTCCGACCTCCGGCCGCGTGATTCTGTCCTTCTCGAAAGTCAGGGTGCGAGGATAGCGTTCCTCAGTGAAAGTCGTGCGATGAAGTCTCGGCGGCGCTTACCGCCAGAGGCCGAATCGCTCGCGCCTTGAGATGAATCACGTTGTCTTGATTCTGCACGATCCCAGACACCCACACAAAACGCTCGCGCAGCACCACCATGCGATTTTTATCGTAGAAATCGGGACTGATAATCACCCGGGCCGTTCCGGTTTCATCTTCCAGGGTTAGAAAAATAATTCCTTTTGCCGTGCCCGGCCGCTGGCGGGTAATCACACAGCCGGCGACGGCAGCTTCTTTCCCGTGCGGCAGAAGTCTTAATTCCTCGGCGGATTTGACCCCGCGCTGGCGCAGAACTTCGCGGCGATACGCCATGGGATGCGGGCCGGTGGTCAATCCCGTGCCGTGAAAATCCGAGACCAGCCGCTCCTCCACACTCATGCGAGCCAAGGGGGATTGCGCGTCAATTTCGGCAATGCCTTCGAGCAGAGGCCCGCTTCTTCGCACCGCCTGCTCCACTTGCCACAGCGCATCGCGGCGATGCAGCGCGCCATCGCCATTGAGATTGTTCAGCGCGCCGATTCGCGCCAGCATGGCCAGATTCGCCCGGCTGAGTTGCGGTACACGGCGAGCCAGGTCATCCACGCTGGCAAATGGTGCGAGCGACCGGGATTGCACCAGAACTTCCGCCGCCGCCTGCTGCAAGCCGCGCACATAGCGCAAGCCCATGCGCAGCAAAAGCGCACCAGCGTCCTGCTCCAAGGAGCAGTTCCAATTGGAGCACGCTGCGTCAATCGGCTTCACTCGCAGGCCGTGCCGCTGCGCATCCTTCACAATGGTTGCCGGGTGATAGAACCCCATCGGCCAGTTATTCAGCAGCGCCGCAGTGAAAGCCGCGAGATAGCGGACTTTCAAGAACGCGCTGGCATAGGCAATCAGAGCAAAACTCGCAGCGTGGGACTCGGGGAATCCATAAAGAGCAAACGACGTGATGGATTGCACAACTTCATCCTGCGCTGCCTCCGCAATACCATTGGCCTGCATCCCGGCGCGCAGTTTGATCTCGATTTCCTGCATACGCTGCTTCGACCGCTTGCTGCCCAATGCGCGGCGCAATTCTTCGGCTTGCCCGCCGCTGAAGTTGGCACAGATCATCGCCATTTTCAAAAGCTGCTCTTGGAATAACGGGACGCCCAACGTCCGCTCCAGCACCGGCTTCAGCAGAGGATGCGCATAGCGCACCTCTTCCTTGCCCTGCCGCCGCTTCAGGTAAGGGCTGGTCATATTGCCCACGATCGGCCCGGGCCGAATCAGCGCCACCTGCGTGACCAGGTCATAGAATTTTTGCGGATTGTTCCTCGGCAGCGACGCCATCTGCGCACAACTTTCAATTTGAAACATGCCAATGGTGTCGGCGCGGCGGATGGTGTCGTACACGTCGGGACAATCCTGCGGAAGATAAGCCAGGTCCACTTCTTCGTCATAGTGATCCCGAATCAGGCCGATGCTGTCCTTGAGCACGGCCATCATTCCTAGGCCGAGCAGGTCCACTTTGATCAGACCGAGATCGGCACAGTCGTCTTTATCCCACTGCACCACTACCCGCCCCGGCATGGTCGCGGGCTCCAGCGGCACCACAGAATCCAGCTGTCCCTGGCAAATCACCATGCCGCCGGAGTGCTGGCTGAGATGGCGCGGTAAATCCTGCACTCTCTGGCAAAGGTCCAGATAAACCGCAATCTGCGGATGCCGCGTATCCAGCCCGGAGTTGGTGAATTGCTTGTCCATGGTATCGTCGGGATCGCGCCACTCCCAGGTGCCGGCGATTTTCGACAAGCGGGCCAGCGTGTCCTCATCGAAGCCCAGCACTTTACCCATTTCGCGCGCCGCCGAGCGCCCGCGGTAGGTGCAGACATTCGCCGTCATGGCTGCGCCGCGTTTGCCGTAACGCTCGTAGACGTACTGAATGACTTTTTCGCGTTCGTCTCCACTCGGCAGGTCGAGATCGATATCGGGCCACTCGCCGCGTTCTTCGGAGAGAAATCGCTCGAACAGCAACTCCATGCCAATGGGATCCACCGCCGTGATTCCCAGCGAATAGCAAACGGCGCTGTTGGCCGCCGAACCGCGCCCCTGCACCAGAATGCCGTTGCGCTCGCAAAAGCAGACCAGGTCCCACACAATCAGGAAGTAACCTGCCAGCTTGAGCTTTTCGATGACGGCCAGCTCTTTCTCTAATTGCGTGCGGACTCGGGCGCTCACCGGACGGTAGCGGCAGCGCGCGCCCTCCCACGTCCGCTTGCGGAGAAAAGAATCCAAAGTCTCACCTTCGGGAATCGGATAACGCGGGAATTCATACCCCAGCTTCTCCAGCGTAAACTCCAGCCGCGAAGACAGTTCGCTGGTGTTGGCAACAGATTCGGGAAGATCGGCGAAGAGTTGCGTCATCTCCTCCGCGCTGCGTACATAGCGCTGACTGTTCTGCGCCAGCAGCCGGCCCGCGGTGTCGAGACGGCGCTTATGCTTCAGGCAGGTGAACACGTCGGCGATCTGACGCTCCGCAGGCGTGGCGTAACGAACCCCGTTGGTCGCGAGCAAAGGGAGATGAAGTTCACGCGCCAGGTTGATCGCCGCCTGGTTGCGCGCTTCCTGAAAACGATCCGCATGTCTTTGCAGTTCTACATAGACGTTGTTGCGGCCAAAAACAGACGCGAGTTGATCCAGCAATTTCCGTCCGCCCGCTTCTCCGTCTCTTGTCAGCGCATGCGCCAGCGGGCCCTGCTCATCTCCAGTTAAGCAGATCAGGCCTTCCGCATGGTTTTGCAATTCTGCCAGCGCGACCGTCGCGGCATCTTTCTTCCCTACGCGTAACTTTGCGGTGGTAATCAGGCGGCAAAGATTCTGATAGCCCGCCTGCGACGCGACCAGCAGCGGACAGTAGCTGTTGTCCGCAAGATGGACCTCGGCCCCGATATGCGCCTTGATTTTGTACTGCTCTGCCGCCAGGTGGAAACGCGGCGCGCCATACACGCCATCTCTGTCCAGCAAAGCCATCGTCGGCATGCCCAGCTCAGCAGCCGTGTGCGCCAGGTTTTCCGGCAGCGATGCACCTTCCAGAAAACTGAAAGCCGAGCGGGTGTGAAGTTCGACATACTGCATGAGGATTGATATGGTTCACCCAGGTTAGCGCCAACACCGGGCGCGAACCTGGGGCACAAGCTGGGGAACAATTAATCGAAAACCCCTTCCATGAACCATTGCTCGCGCAGTCGATCGCGATAAATGCGATAAAAGCCCATTCCCGTGGCAGTCTTCAGCGCGACATCCCACTCTTCGCGCGCCCATGCAGCCGCATTCCACCAGTTGCCGGAGCTGCACCACGGTCCCGAGGCCGCCAGCACGCGCCGGTACTTCTTCCATAACCGGACAAAGTGCGGAGCCTCTCCCGTGAGCTCCACGGTTGTTTCCAATGCCGGACGAAAAATTCGCAGCGCAATAACCGGCATCTCCGCAGAAAAATTCGCGCCTGCACTTTCGCACACGCTCACACTCGAAAATGCCTCCACCGTAAAAGCATCCGGCATGTAGCTGTCCACGATCCGCGGAGATCCCACACAGCTGATTCCCTGCTCATCCGCATTCCCCACCACGCCGCGAATGCGCGCCAGCGTAATCTCCAGTCTCTCGGCCTCCGGCGACGGCGGCGCAAAAAGATGTCCTTGCGCCATCCGCGGTTTCACCGAGACCGCCTCGATGCTCACTTTTTTAATGGGCGCGGCAAAAGTGCTCCGCTCCAGATCGAGGCGCAGCAGGGTCAGCAGCACTCTTCTGTCCTGCGTCGGAACCGGCAACTTCCACTCATGCTGGTACTGTTCTCCCTCGCCCTCATCCTGCCGCCGCACTTCCAAGTCGAGCCTCAGCCGCAGCTCATTGGTGGCCAGCGCGTGCGCCACCAGCTGCGCGCAAAGTTGCTGCAGCAGCCGATTCAGCACAAACGCCAGCGACTCCAGCGTTTCCACCGGATCGTCGAACTCATAGCTCTCGCGGAAATTCGGCGGCGCCTCCGCCGGCGCAAGTGTTCGATGGATCTGCCCGCGCGCCAGCCTCTGCAAGTGCAAACCGGCCTGCCCCAATCTTTCGGTAAGAGGAATTTCGGGCAAGGCGGCCAATGCCTGAAAGCTGCGGATTCCCCAGCTCTCCAGCGTTTCCAGCATCTCCGGCGTAATGGGCAGAAGGTCCACCGCCAACGGGCCAAGCCGCCGCGCTTCCTGCCCACGCGGAATCATCGTGATGCCGGAAAACCCTCGCGCCGCGTACAACGCCGTTTCTGGATTGGAAGCAACCGCCACCCGCAGGCGGAAGCCGCGCTCTTCCGCTCGCGCATGAATTTTTTTGGCGGTGTTCTCTATGCTGCCGAAAAGTTTTCCTGTTCCGGCCAGATCCAGCAGAACCGTGCCCGGACTTTCCGGCTCCACCTTCGGCGAAAAATCATTCGCGCACTCCAGCAAACGGGCATGGGCGGAGTTTTCTTCCTCGATCGATCGCTTTCGCAGCAACACGCCGCCGCAGGTTTCCACTTGCAGTTTGGTCATGCCGGGTTCAATCCCAAGTTTCCGCGCCGGATCGTTCAGGGCCGCCACTCTCGGCAGGTTCGCCGGCCCATCCAGCACCACCATGGGAGAGTTCCGCAAAGACTCCCAACTCTGCTCCGGCTCGGCCAGCACCGCCGCCTGCACGGGAAAATCGGGAACATAAAGACACGCAAACATAATCACGCCCATTGCGCTTTGGCGGCAAAATTCGCCGATTGCACCGGCTTCCTCTCACGCGTGCGCATCACCTCCACCCGGAGATGAAACTTGGTGAGCAGCTTTCCGGAAAGCGTTGCCGGTTCGCTCATGACTCTCAGCACCAGCCCGGCGCAACTGGTGGCGTGCGGCTCCTGCTCGAGAAACACCAGCGCCGCCGGTTGCTGCTCCACCACGCGCGAGAATCGGAACCAGGTGCTCAGCGGAATCTTGCGCACCAATTTTTCCGCCATCCCACTCAGGTCCACCGCAATAACGCCGAAGCCGCTGCTTTGCAACAGCATGTCCGCAACTTTGAAGGCCTGCTCCAATGGCCGCAGCTTCTGCCGGGTCTTGCCGCATCTCACCCAGAGCAGATGCGGCAAACTCACGCCCGCGGCCGCCGCCGTCCCCGGATCAAACGAATCTTGCGCATCCACCAGAGCGCAAAATTTTCCCTGCTGCGTGACTTGGGCCAGCAACGCCAGCAGCACCGACGTTTTCCCCGACGACGCCACTTGCGAACCGCAAATTTCCGTCAAACAATGGAGAGGGATGCCCCCGGTCAGCCCGTCCATGGCCGTAATTCCCGTGGGAATGCAGATCAGCTCCCGGCTGGCCCGGACGGCAAAGGCGGCGGGAAAACGGGCTTCAATGGTGGAACGGAGCAGTACCGCGGAGGACATCGTATTCGCCTTTTGTTCGCTACAGGCGTATGATTCTACCCGGGGAATAAAAGTTGTCAAGGGGAAGCTGCCATGATTTTGGTCGGGACCGCCGGATTCTCCTACCCGGACTGGCAGGGCGTAGTCTACCCGGCCGATGTCAAAAAGCGCTACGGCCACGAGCTAAGCTTTCTGGCTCAATGCTTTGACTGCTGCGAGATCAACTCTTCCTTTTATGGCCACATCCGCCCCAACGTGGGAAAGGCCTGGTGCAAAAACGTAGCGGAGGTCAATCCCGCTTTCCGCTTCACCGCCAAACTTTTCCAGGGCTTTACCCATCTGCCCAAAGGCGCGCGCCCGCCTTCGCCCTTTACCCTGACCGTCAGTCCCGAGGACGAAAAGCAGGCCCGCGAGGGACTGGACTCCCTCGCCACCGAAGGCAAGCTGGGCGCGGTCTTGCTGCAATTTCCGGTGTCGTTCAAAAATGAAGACGACCGGCGCGACTACCTGTTCGCGCTGATTCGAAAATTCAACCAGTATCCTCTGGTGCTCGAGATTCGCCATGAAAGCTGGAACGACCCCGAAATTCTGGCGCGCCTCACCGAGCTGGGCGTAGGTTTCTGCAACATCGATCAGCCGCGGCTGGGCAAATCCCTATGCGGCACCCAGCACGTGACTTCGCCCGTTGGCTATGTCCGGTTGCACGGCCGCAACTTCAAAGAATGGTTTGAAAGCGAAAGCCGCAACGCCCGCTACAACTATCTTTATTCGCAGAAAGAACTGTCCGGCTGGGTGGAGAAAATCAAGAGCGTGGACCAGAACAGCCAGAAAACCTACGCCATCACCAATAACCATCCCAACGGGCAGGCAGCGGTCAACGCTTTGGAATTGAAAAATATGCTGACGGGGCAAAAGGTAAAAGCGCCGGAGGTGCTGGTGAAGCGCTATCCGAAAGAGTTGAGCGGGATTGTTACCCAGGATGGATTGCTTATGAGTGATTGACCCGACCAGATCAATGAGCGTAATGGCGATTTTTCGTCAACTATCCTGCTGGGGGCAATCCAACCCGGAGGATTCGTTTACGTTTCGGTTGGTGTGTCGGTCCAATGGTTGCCTAAAGCATATCCGCACATCCAGTTGAAAGCACGATGGCGCTCCATAGCAATCGAAGTGGCTATTGAAAACTCGTCCGGAGTCAGACGGCGATAAGGCTTGCCGAACGCTGGAAAATCCCCGTCGATGGGTGGCGGAACCATGCCCTCTTCAGCGGCTTTCGCGGATGAGAGTTGTAGCACCCTCTGGATGGTTAGCCCGCTGGGATCGAGTATCGTGGGCATTCGCCCGTCCTCCTGAAGGCGGCGAGTACGGGAACGCCAGTGCCACAGTTCGGCGAGGTCGCGCTGTTTCTCAATCAGGACTGCTTGGCGAAGCGTGGCTGTTTCCTCAAGGACTCTGGTAGGTAGCTTGGCGAGATGCTTTCTTTTCTCAGGACTCATTGCTTGGTCGTAGGGCGGTATTTCTGACACGTAGCCTAGCGCCCACAGGAGACAGATCATCGACTCGCCGAGCCAATTTGCATCGACCAAAGCCTGCGCGGAGATTTCTGTAGGGCCAGCTTCCAGGAAATCACGTTCGTCCTGGTCCATCTCATCCCACAGACCGCTTTCGCGAAGAACCTGAATCTGCCGCGCGTACAGGCTTCCCATTCTTCTCAGGAACTCATCTCGATCCTGTGCGCTCCATTTCACCATCCACTGAGCAAGGTATTCGGGCGGCGGAGTCGCGATTCCCTTTTGAAGTCGGTGTTTAAGAATGATGACTCTTTTCACAACGGCGCTGGCGTCGGGAGGCTGATTCCGATTTATCGACGTAGATGACATGGTCGTCGAAGATGTTAGTACAAACGCCAAGCCGGTAAAAGCCAAGGCATGTATTCGGCGGTCCTGCCTCATAACTGTCGAAAGCTGTCGAAATCGAAAGCTGTCGAAAACAGGCGATTTGACTCATTGAAGGCTACACCCGCCAACTACCGTTGACTTCAAGGAGCGAAAGCATACCATGGGCTGCTATCACGCCCTGGATCGCTCGCTCACGATTGAGAAAACGCATGAAGAAACTCTTTCTGCTGCTGCTTTTCACCACCCTCATCCTGCAAACCCTATCTGCCATCGACCTTGCCGCGCCCCCTGCTGGCTTCACCTGGCAGGAAATTCCAGAGTTGAAGGCAGCCTTTTTGCGGCCGTCTGGTTGGTTTTTCAAGCGGGAGGAGCAGAAAGGCACCCTGGCCTACTTCATCACCAAAGAAGACATCGACCAGAATGGTCAGTTTCTGACCGGATTGACGATCAATGTATTCCACCTCAAAAAAGACTCTGCCGTCGAACGCGGCAAGGACCTGATCGACGACTTGGCAGCCACAAAACACGGCCAGAAGTGGGCTCGGGTGTTTGGGTCGTTCAAGGAATTCGGATGCGACTACAAGGACACCGACGCCAGCGGCACTACTGTGGTCCACAACCTTACGGTGGCGAACCCGAAGACCAATACCTTGTATTTGTTCATTTTTGAGAGCCCCGAACCGGAGTGGACCGCCACATGGAAGGTAGGCAAACTGATCATGGACAATTTAGCTATCGACGACGAGATCTGATCGCCCTGTGCGCACCGATGGACGGGTTGCCGACGTCATCCCCGCCGGGGCGGGAGAGGCCTTATTTATGGCGGTCGGGACCGCCACGGTGGCGGCTAGAGTGAATTCGGCAGAAGGGAAAAGACAACAACCACGTTGATTTTTGCCGGGGTGGCTACGCCTGAGCGCAGGAACGGTTTATATCGCCATTGCCTGACAGTCTTTTCCGTTGAGGACAACAACCAGGGAGGCGCCTCTATCGGGGATAGCTCTTTCACAGTTCCTGCTTCGTCAATTTGCGCACTGAGAATCACGCAACCTTGAACGTGTGCTATCCGAGCCTCGAGTGGATATTCAGGGGCAACATACGTTTCCAGGTGAGCGAGGGCGGTTTCCGAATCCACTTTGAAATCTTCTCCGAGCGTTGAATTTCCAGGAAGATTGAAATCAACAATCACCATACCCCGCACGTTGGTGGGCTGGCCATGCAGCACAGGGTCCTTGAAATGCCATTGCTTTACCGCGGTGGTTGCAGCTTTCGCAAAGCGATCATTGCCACATGCCATTTGGGCATCGGTCACCGATCCATCCGGCCCTACCACCACCATGACAGCAACCGGCCCGGAGAGCTTTGCGGATAACGCTTTTTGAGGATATTGAGGCTCGACCTTGCGTACCAGCAAATTCGCCAAGACCGATGGCCGTAGCTGTACAGTGCTACTAGCCTTGCCGGAAGACTGTTGGCCAAAGGATGGTGGGACAAGCAGAGCAAGAGTAAGTCCAGATATGGCCAAGGCGATCAAAAACGACTGTCTAGAAAGTCTCTTCACGATGTCTCCAGAAGGTAGGAACTGCGAAATGAATTGTCCGCCGGGATTCAAAGGTAACGTCGGCAGCGATGCTCATCCTCTTCCTTCCATCATAAGCGCGGCAAAAACTCTTAGTTAGGATGCACGGGGTAGACAATGCAACGGCAATTTTTCCCTGACAAAGTCAAATGCCGAGGTGATCAGAAGAGTGCACTCTAAAGAATTTGCAGGGCAAGTACTGGCCAACCAACGGGGCCATCAGCAATGTGATCCTGCGACTGACCTAGCCCACCGCAACTTCGAGATGCAATACGTGATATACAACAACCGTAAATACGCAGCTTAAGTGCCGAGGTTTCCTGACAATGAACCGACGAAAGTTTCTACAAGCCGGCATGGCAACCGTTGCCGTAGTAGCAGCCGAGCGCTCATCATCCGCGAGTTCCCCCCTGGCCGCGTTCGCGCCAGTGCCTCCTCCTGTGGAGGAAGTGAATTTCGGCTACGCTTTTGCGCCGCCTCACCGCATGACGGTGGCGCGGCCGGAAGCAAGTGAAAAAACGCTCTTGGATCTAGACCCCGGCGTTCTGACCATGTCGTGGTCTTATGACGATTTACGAAACACTCCTCTGGCGATATTTAAGCCGCCGAAGACGGAGTGGCGCATAAAGCTGCAGCCACTTTTGGATGGCAAACCCTTTGCCGATAGCCGATGGAAACGAACGGAAGACATTTTGCCCGTCCTCGAAAATAAATACAGTGAGCCGCGAGGAAGCGTGCAACTGGAAATCCTGGGCGGCGCCACGGCAGCTTTGACCTGCGTGAAGGTGCAGAATACCGATTCCAGTGCTCATCGTTTCTCCGTGCTTTGCGAAGTGATAAAGGGCTGGGTGGCGCACAATCCGGCATGGATGGAGCCGGGGAAAGATCCGGATGCGCTGGTCGCCTGTCAGGCAGACCGGCCAGACCGGATTTTGCTGTTTGGCCTGGGTGCAGAGGAGTTTCCGGTGGGCGCAAAGACGATGACCCTGGAATGGACTCTGCAGCCCGGTGAAGTCAAAGCCGGATGGCTTGTGCGGCCCTACGCCGCTTACGAGCAAGAGCTGGAGCAGTTGCGCGCGCACGACTGGAAGAAGGAGTTTGAATCGGCGAAAGAAGAATGGCGAGCTTTGCTGAGCCGGGCGGTTGCGATTCAGATTCCAGATACAGCAGTTCGCAATGCATTCTATGCCTGCCTCGGTGATCTCTTCATCATGCGCGAGCCGCTGGCCGACGGCTACATGGGTACGCTATGCGGCACCGAGGGATACCGTTCTACGAATCCGTTTGAGCCCTGCCTGGTTGGTATTGCCCTGGACCAGACCGGTTTTCACAGTGAAGCTGTAAACGGGTTGCGAGTCCACCTCGATATGCAAGAGCCGGATGGCTGCTGGGCAGACCCCAAGGGATGGGCGCACCACATGTGGGGGGCCTCCGGAATGAAAGCCTGGGCTGGCTTCGAGCATTACAAGCTAACCGGAGATCGCTCGTTTCTGCAGTCGCTGTTCCCCCGGCTCGCGGCCAGTTCGCGCTGGCAGGAGTCGCAACGGCAAAAAACCCGAACCTCGAAGGGAAGCGCTCCTGCCACCTACGGTCTGATGCCTCGGGGAATGGGAGACGGCGGACTGATGAACGGCAGCGATTTCTTTGGGGTGTTCTATCCGCACAATAACTTGGCCGTCTATGCGGACCGCTTATCGGTTGAGGCGGGGGAGGCTTTGAACGCAACCGATGAACTGCCGGCACTGCGTCAGATTCATGAAGCGGCTTTGCAGGACTTGCGCGCATCCTTGCGGGCGGGCGCTATGCGAGAGGATGGTTTCCAGTGGATACCGGGCTCGCCAAGCAATCCGAGCGGCAGCCGCTGGGGAGCGCTTTATACTCTCTATCCCTGCGAAACACTGGACGCGGATGACCCGCTGATCACCGGCACGTTGAAGAAAATCGAAGGACACATCAGCCCTGGTGGCCAACCGGTGCATACGGGATGGATGGAAGATGGCGCGTGGGCGGCCATTACCCTGGACAATGTTGCCGAGGCCCATCTAGAGCTGGGTGACAGTGACGCAGCAATTGCGTATCTCTACTCGACCCTGAACCACGGTACGCCACTCTACACCTGGTGTGAGGAGCGGGGACTGGAGCCGCAGACAAAGAAAACCAGCGGAGACCGGCAGCACCTCTGGACACCAGTGGCGGTCGTGCGTTTCCTGCGAGATTCTCTGGTGATGGAACAGTCCGGCAGTCTACATCTGGGACTCGCGACGGCGCGCAGTTGGCTGCGTCAGGGCGGAACCGTTGGCGTCCGCAATGCCCCCACGCATTTTGGAAACGTCAGTTACCAGATCAAATCGGATGTCGACAACGGAGTCATTCGAGCGGAGATCGCCGCTCCCACGCGTGAAAAACCGAAACAGGTGTTTTTGCACCTGCGGCATCCGCAATCCAAACAAATGCGGGAGATAAAGGTCAACGGGGTTGCGACTCACGATTTCGACTCCCAAAAAGAAATTGTGCGGCTCGCTCCCGGCGCGGAGACCTTGCAGGTGGAGGCGCTCTACTAAGAACATGGGGGAATTCCGGGACAGCAAATTCAGCGGGAAGTTCTGGACTGATTCGGTCATCTTGACGGGACTGAAACAAGTCCTGGCCTGGAGATGGTCAAGGCTGCCGCTGCAGTCCATCCTCTGGGTGCTCCTGCTGTTAGTGAGTTCGTCAGCAGTATTTGCCAGTTCGGCAAACGCGAACGGCTTACCGGTTGCAGATCAGCCACTAGCCGGGTCCGGGAATTCGTGGAAAATTCGGAGATATATCGCGATGCCGGAGCACGTCCATGTTCCGATCCGCGGACCCAAGGCGGCACCCTGGTGCAATGCCTTGCAATCCCTCCAGCTTGAGAGTGGCGCGACGCCCGGTCCGCGCTCAGTCCCACAAACGCATTTCCCAGTCTCATCCGCGGTCCCCTGCTCCGCGTCACGCCTGCCCCCTCGCCGCGCAGTGG
>Ga0335085_10012376_pt1 | contig 12573 bp, 7 predicted proteins | sample Lox_Sample_45_FD_206712 | JGI IMG/M metagenome (GOLD analysis project Ga0335085, IMG submission 206712) | Soil microbial communities from Loxahatchee National Wildlife Refuge, Florida, United States - Lox_Sample_4.5 | ecosystem: Environmental > Terrestrial > Soil > Wetlands | place: USA: Florida...
GGGCTCCAACTGGGAGGCGGCGATGGCGGCCGCGCACTACCGGCTCGACCACCTCACCGCGATCGTCGACCGCAATTCGCTGCAGATCACCGGCCGCACCCGCGACGTGCTCGACAGCGAGCCCCTGGAGGCGAAGTTCGCGGCCTTCGGCTGGGCGGTGCGCGAGGTGGACGGCCACGACCTGGCCGCCCTGAACGCCGCGCTGGCGACGCCGCTCGCGGCCGGACGCCCCGGGGCGGTCCTCGCCCGGACGGTCAAGGGCCGGGGCGTGAGCTTCATGGAGGACAACCCGCGCTGGCACCACGCGGTGCCGGACGACGACGAGTACGCCCGCGCGCTGCGGGAGCTGGACGCCGCGATCGCGGCGCTGGAGGGGACGCCATGAGCGCGCCCGCCGCCGGCATGTTCAGCGCCGCCGCCGCGGCCACCGCGGCCCGCATTGGGCTGACGCCCGGCCGCCCGAACCTCGAGGCGTTCGCCGGGACGCTGCTTGGGCTCGCGCGCGCCGACCGCAACGTGCTCGCGGTGACGAGCGACTCGCGCGGCTCGGGCCGGCTGGGGCCGTTCGGCCAGGCCCTGCCGGAGCAGATCGTCGAAGTCGGCATCGCGGAGCAGAACCTGGTCGGGATCGCGGCCGGCCTGGCGGCGGCGGGCAAGACCGTCTTCGCGGTGTCGCCGGCGTGTTTTCTCACCGCCCGGGCGCTCGAGCAGATCAAGAACGACGTGGCCTATTCCGACCGTCCGGTGATCCTGGTGGGCATCAGCGCGGGCGTCAGCTACGGCGCGCTCGGTTCCACCCATCACTCGCTGCACGACTTTGCGGCGCTGCGCGCCATCCCCAACCTCGCGATCCTCGCGCCGGCCGACAACGGCGAGACCGCCGCGGCGGTGGTGGCGGCGGCGGCCGCCCGCCGGCCCGTCTACCTCCGCTTCGGCAAGGCGCCGGTCTACCACCTGCCCGCGGCGGCGCCGTTCGCATGGGGCCGGGCGCGCCTGCTGCGCGCCGGCACCGACGTCGCGTTTCTCGCCACCGGCGAAACCGTCGCCCCGGCGCTGCTGGCGGCCGCGGAGCTGGAAGCGCGCGACGGCCTCCAGTGCCGCGTGCTCAGCGTGCCGTCGGTCAAGCCGCTCGACGCGGCCGCAGTGGCGGAGGCGGCGCGGACGTGCCGGGCGGTGGTGACGGTCGAGGAGCACCTCGTGTGCGGCGGGCTGGGGGAGGCGTGCGCCGCCGTGCTGGCGCAGGCCGGCCTGGTCCGCCGGCTCCAGATCGTCGGGCTGCCGGACGAGGAGACGGTGACGGGGAGCCAGGCCGACATCTTCCGGCATTACGGACTCACCATGGAGGGGCTGGCCCAGACCGCGCGGGAGCTGCTGCGCCGCCCGGCCGCCGGACCGCCATGAACTTCGTCCTCGCCCTCGACCAAAGCACCTCGGCCACCAAGGCGCTGCTCTTCGACGAACGCGGGCGGCGGCTGGACGAGGAGTCCCGCGAGCACCGGCAGCACCACCCGCAGCCCGGCTGGGTGGAGCACGATGCCGAGGAGATCTGGCAGAACACGCTCCACGTCGCACGCACGCTGCTCGCCCGCCACGCCGGGGCCGTCCCGGGCCTGGTCGGCCTGAGCCTGACGAACCAGCGCGAGACCGTCGTGGTCTTCGACCGCGCCACCGGCCGGCCGCTGCACCCCGCCATCGTCTGGCAGTGCCGCCGCGGCGACGACCTGTGCGCGGAGCAGGCGCGCGCCGGCCGCGCCGCCGTGATCCACGCCCGGACGGGGCTGCGCCTCGACGCCTATTTCTCCGCCTCGAAGCTGCAGTGGCTGGTGCGCCGGCACCCGGAGCTCGCCCGCCAGCTCGCCGCCGGCAAGGCGCTGGCCGGCACAATCGACGCCTATCTCATCCACCGGCTCACCGGCGGGGCGGTCTTCGCCACCGACGCGACCAACGCCAGCCGCACGCTGCTCTATGACATCCACCGGCTGCGCTGGGACGACGAGCTGTGCGGGTGGTGGCAGGTGCCGCCGGCCGCGCTGCCGGAGGTGCGCGACTCGACCGCGCATTTCGGGGAGACGACGCTCGGGGGCGCCCTGCCGCGGCCGCTGCCGATCTGCGGCGTGATGGGGGACTCGCAGGCGTCGCTGCTGGCGCAAGGCTGCCTGGAGCCGGGCGCCGCCAAGGTCACCTTCGGCACGGGCTCGTCCGTGCTGCTCAACCTCGGCTCGAAGCCGCGGCTGTCCGATCACGGCGTGCTCACCGCGCTGGCGTGGGTGCACGGCGGCGTGCCGACCTACGCCTTCGAGGGCATCATCATCAACTCCGCCGCCACCCTGGCCTGGCTGCGCGACCAGCTGGGCCTGATCGCCGATTTTGCCGGCGCCGAGCGGATCGCCCGCGAAGTGCCGGACACGGGCGGCGTCTACCTCGTCCCGGCGTTCGCCGGCCTGGGCCTGCCGCACTGGCGGCCGGACGCGCGGGCGGCGATCGTGGGGCTGAGCGCGCACAGCGACCGCCGCCACGTGGTCCGGGCGGCGCTGGAGTCGATCGCCTACCAGCTGCGCGACGCGCTGGAAGTCATGCGCACGGAGGCGGGCGTGCCGCTGCGCGACCTGCGGGCCGACGGCGGGCCGACGGTCAACCGCCTCCTAATGCAGTTCACGGCCGACCTCGTCGGCGCCGGGTTGCGCGTCGCCGCGGATTCCGGCGGCTCCGCGCGGGGCGCCGCGCTGGCCGGCCTGCTCGGGCTGGGGGTTCACAAATCAATGGCGGAGGTGGCCTCGGTGCCGCACGATGACACGGTGTATCAGCCCTCGATGCCCGCGGACGTGGCGCAGCGCCTCTATGCCGGCTGGCAAAACGCCGTGTGCCAGGTCCTGACCGGCGCCGGGGGCGCAACCCGGAGCACTCTCCCATGAATACTTCCTCCCGCCGACTCCTCATCTGCATCCTGCTCCCGGCCGTGCTGGCGGCGGGCGCCTTGCGCGCCGGCGAGCGCGCCCTGGTCGACACCGTGAAATCGCCCGACGCGCGGATGTACCAGCCGGACCTCGGCGACGCGCACTGGACCGGCGGACTGTGGGGCGGCCGCTTCGCCATCTGCCGGGAGGCGATGATCCCGACGATGTGGACCCTGTTCCAGGACGAGGACCAGGAGGGCGACTGGACCAATTTCCTGGCGGCGGCGGGCCGGGACCGGACGTTCGACGGGCGCCGGCTCGACGGACAGCACCACGGGCCGCCGTTCAGCGACGGCGACTTCTTCAAGTGGTTCGAGGCGGTGGCGCAGATGTACGCCAGCACGCACGACCCGCAGCTCGACGCGCTGATGGACCGCATCATCCCGGTGGTGGCCGCGGCCCAGCGGCCGGACGGCTACCTGTTCACCGAGGCGACCCTCGCGGCGCGCGCGGGCGGGCCGGCCGGGACCGAGTTCGGCGATCCCGGGCATTTCGAGACCTACAACCTCGGGCACCTGATGACGGCCGCCTGCATCCACTACCGCGCCACCGGCCAGACCGCGCTGCTGGACGTGGCGCGCAAGGCCGCCGGGTACCTGGAGCACTTCTACGAGCAGGCCTCGCCCGCGCTGGCGCGCAGCGCGATCTGCCCGTCGCACTACATGGGCCTGATCGAGCTCTACCGCACAACCGGGGACGCGCAGTACCTCGCCCTCGCGCGGCGCCTGATCGAGCTGCGGGACCAGGTGCGGGGCGGCACCGACCAGAACCAGGACCGGATTCCCTTCAATGACCTGACCGGCGCCGTCGGCCATGCCGTCCGGGCCAACTACCTCTTCGCCGGGGTCGCCGACCTGGTCGCCGAGACCGGCGACCCGGCGCGATTCGCCACCCTGCGGCGGGTCGCGCGCGACGTCTACGAGCGCAAGCTCTACATCACGGGCGAGACCGGCGCGCTCTACGACGGCGCCTCGCCCGACGGCTCCGCCGACCACGCCGCGATCGACCTCGTGGCGCAGGCCTACGGCCGCGACTACCAGCTGCCCAACCTCACCGCGTACAACGAAAGCTGCGCCACCGTCGGCTACGTGCTCTGGACCTGGCGGATGCTCGCGCTCACCGGCAACGCCCGCTACGCCGACCTGGTCGAACAGTCGCTGGACAACGGCGTGCTCGCCGGCGTCAGCCTCGACGGCACCCGCTTCTTCTACACCAACCCGCTGCGCAAGCTGCACGACTACACCTGGCCGTTGCGCTGGTCGCGCGACCGCCAGGAGAACATCCCGGACAGCTTCTGCTGCCCGCCGAACCTCGTGCGCACCGTCGCCGAGGCGCAGGACTACATCTACGGCCTGTCGCCCGACGCGCTCTGGGTGAATCTCTACGGCGCCAGCACGCTCGACACGGCGTGGAGCGACGGCGCGCGCATCCGGCTGCGCCAGGAGACCGATTACCCATGGTCCGGCGCGGTCAAGCTCCTCATCGAGGCGGCGCCGGGGCGGCCGTTCGCGCTGCGCCTCCGCATCCCGGGCTGGTCGCACCCGGGCGCGACGACCGTCCGGGTGAATGGCGAGGCCGCCGCCGGCACGCCCGTGCCGGGCGCCTATTTCGCGGTGACGCGCGCCTGGCGGCCGGGCGACGTGGTGCAGCTCGACATCCATTTCCAGCCCGAGCTGGTGGAGGCGAATCCGCTGGTGGAGGACACGCTCAACCAGGTCGCGGTGCGCAACGGCCCCATCGTCTACTGCCTCGAGTCGAACGACCTGCCGCCGGGCGTGCGGCTGGAGGATGTGGCGCTGCCGCTCACGCCCGGGCCCGACCGCTTCACCGTCAGCCGGCGGCAGATCGCCGGTGCCGACCTGGCGGTGCTCACCGGCCCCGGGCTCGTCCTGCCGCGCGAACGCACGGACCCGCAGAGCCTCTACCATGAGATCGACACCGCGCCGCCGCGGCCGATCACCCTGACGCTGATTCCCTATTTCGCGTGGGACAACCGCGGGGAGTCCGAGATGTCCGTCTGGCTCCCCGTGCGGTGACCCCGGCTTTCCCATGACCCCTTCCGTGGCCCTGACGCCCGACCTCCCGGATGCCCGCCCGCGCACCGCCGCGCGCCGGCCCGGCGCCGTGCGGCCCGCCGCCCGGAGGGGCCGCGGGGCGGAGCTCCGCGCCGTCAATCTCCGCTGCGAATACCTGGTCGATCCGCTCGGCCTCGACGAACGCGCGCCGCGCCTGAGCTGGGCGCTGGAGTCGCCGCACCGCGGCGCCCGGCAGACCGCCTGGCGCGTGCTCGTCGCCAGCTCCGCGGCCCGGCTCGCGCGCGGCGAGGCCGACCGCTGGGACAGCGGCCGGGTGGCGGGCGACGCCACCACGCACGTCGTCTACGCCGGGCGGCCGCTGCGTTCGCGGGACGTCTGCCACTGGCGGGTGGAGGTGTGGGACGAGCGCGGCGCGGCCGCCGCGTCCCCGCCGGCGTGCTGGAGCATGGGTCTGCTGACGGCCGGTGCCTGGCGGGCGCGCTGGATCGCCGCCGACCCGGAGATCTGGCGCCGGGATCCCGCGGCCACGGCGCCGTCGCCGACCGAGCCGGGCACCCCGGCGTGGTTCCGCCGCGAATTCACCGTGCCGGGCGCGGTGCGCCGCGCGACGGTCTACGCCAGCGCCCGCGGGGTGTTTGAGCTGCGGCTCGACGGGCGGCGGATCGGCGAGGACCAGTTCGCGCCGGAATGGACCGACTACGACCGGCGGATCCATTACCGCGCCTACGACGTGACGGGGCTGGTCCATCCCGGGCCGAACGTCCTCGGCGCCGTGCTGGGCGACGGGTGGTGGAGCGGATTCGTCGGCTGGCAGGAGACGCGCGGCCGCTATGGCAGCCTGGAGAACAGCCTCCTCGTGCAACTCGAGATCGAGCAGGAGAACGGCCGCCGGCTGACGGTCGCGACCGACCGGGACTGGTGCTGCGACACCGGACCGATCCTCAGCTCCGACCTCCAGATGGGCGAGGTGTACGACGCGCGCCGCGAGCGGCCGGGCTGGGACCGGCCCGGGTTCGCGGCCGCGGCCTGGCTGCCGGTCCGGCTGGTGGCGCCGCCGAAGGCGCGGCTCGTGGCGCAGCGCTCGCCGCCGGTGCGGGTGACGCAGACGCTCACCCCGGTGGCGCTCGCCGAGGTGGGCCCGGGCCGGTTCATCTTCGACCTGGGGCAGAACATCGCCGGCCGGGTGCGGCTGCGCGTCCACGGTCGGCCCGGCACGCGGCTCACGCTGCGGCACGGCGAACGGCTCGACGCCCACGGCCGGCTGTACACGGCGAACCTGCGGCGGGCCCGGGCAACTGACGTCTACGTCCTCAAGGGCGGCGGCTCCGAGGTCTGGGAGCCGCGCTTCACGTTCCACGGCTTCCAGTACGTCGAACTGACCGGCCTGCACACGGTGCCGTCGCGCAGCGCGGTCACCGGCTGCGTGCTCCACTCGGCGGCCCCGCCGGCCGGGCGGTTCGAGTGCTCGCACCCGGGCGTGAACCGCCTCTGGCGCAACGGCCTCTGGTCGCAGCGCGGGAACTTCCTCAGCGTCCCGACCGACTGCCCGCAGCGCGACGAGCGCCTGGGCTGGACGGGCGATGCGCAGGTCTTCCTGCGCACGGCCACCTGCAATCTCGACGTGGCCGCGTTCTTCACCAAGTGGATGACCGACGTGGCGGACGCGCAGACCCCGGCCGGCGTCTTCCCCGACACGGCGCCGCGCCTGCGCGAGGGCCGGAACTTCACCGGGCTGGACGGGCTCGCCGGCGCCGCCGGGTGGGCCGACGCCGGCATCATCGTGCCGTGGACGCTGTGGCGCGTCTATGGCGACCGCCGGATCGTCGAGCGCCACTGGCGGGCGATGACGGCTTGGCTCGACTACCTCGCGCGGACGAACCCCGACGGCGTGCGGCGCCGGGAGCTGGGCAACAACTACGGCGACTGGCTCTGCATCCCGTCCGACACGAGCTTTCGCACCCATTCGCCGATGAAGACGCTGCTGGCGACGGCGTATTGGGCGGACGACACCGCGAAGATGGCGCGGCTGGCGCAGGCGCTGGAGCGCCCCCGCGACGCCCGGCGGTTCGCGGCCATGGGCGCGCGGGTGCGCACGGCCTTCCAACGGGAGTTTGTGCGCGCCGACGGCCGGCTCACGGTGGAGACGCAGACCGCCTATGTGCTCGCGCTCGCCTTCAACCTCGTCCCGGAGGAGCTCCGCGCCCGCGCAGCCGGCCACCTCGTGGAGCACATCCGGCAGCGGGGGTGGCATCTGAGCACCGGCTTCATCGGCATCAGCCACCTCAATCCGGTGCTGACACTGGCCGGCCGGGCCGATGTCGCCTACCGGCTCCTGCTGCAGGAGGACTATCCCTCCTGGCTCTACCCGGTGAAGCACGGGGCGACGACGATCTGGGAGCGCTGGAACGGCTGGACCGAGCAGGACGGATTCGGCGATCCGGGGATGAACTCCTTCAACCACTACTCCCTCGGCTCGATCGGCGAATGGCTGTTCCGCCATGTGGCCGGGATCGAGCTCGACCCGGACGAGCCCGGTTTCCGGCGCTTCGTCCTGCAACCCTATCCGGGCGGCGGCCTGACGCATGCCCGCGCGACCTACCAGACCCAGCACGGCGAGATCGCCAGCGGCTGGCAGTGGACGGGCGAGGATTTCCGGTGGACGATCCGCGTGCCGCCCAACACCTCCGCGCGGGTCTGCATCCCGAGCGAGCCGGATACCGAGGTCACGTCCGCCGGCGCCCCGCTCGGGGCAGTCCAGGGCCTGGAGGTGGCCGGTCGCGAGGACCGCTGGCAGGTGTGCCGGGCCGGCGCGGGCGCCTATGAATTTGCCAGCACGCTCCGGCGCGGACCCGGCGAGGTGGCGGGGGTCCCGCGCGGCTGGCGGCTGCACGGGCGGGTCCATCCGGATCCGGAGCTGGAATCAATCGCGGGGGCCCAATGATGAACCGCCCCCTCCATCGTCTCCGGCCCCGCGCGGGCGCCGTCATCGTCCTCGGGCTGCTCGCCGCCGCCGCGGGGCGGGCCGCGCCGGCCGACGAGGCCGGTCCGGTTGCCCCGACCACGGCGGGCCGGATCCGCGGGTACGTCGACCGGGGCGTGGACGTGTTCAAGGGCGTCCCCTACGGCGCCGACACCGCGGCGCACCGCTTCCAGGCACCGCGGCCGCCGGCGGCGTGGGGCGGCGTGCGCGCCTGTCTCGAGTTCGGCCCGATGGCGCCGCAGGGCGGCTCGCGGGGCGGCGGCCTGGTGAGCGAGGACTGCCTGAACCTGAATGTCTGGACACCGGGCCTGGGCGGCGGCGGCCGGCGCCCGGTGCTGGTCTATTTCCACGGCGGCGCCTACGACAGCGGCACGGTCAACAGCGACCTCTACGACGGCGTGAACCTGTGCCGTCGCGGCAACGTGGTCGTGGTGACGGTGAACCACCGGCTCAACGGCTTCGGCTACCTTTACCTCGCGGAGCTCGGCGGACCGGAGTACGCCGACTCCGGCAACGCCGGCATGCTCGACCTCGTGCTGGCGCTGCGGTGGGTGCACGACAACATCGCGGCGTTCGGCGGCGATCCCGGCTGCGTGACGATCTTCGGGCAGTCGGGCGGCGGGGCGAAGTGCGCGACGCTCATGGCGTTGCCGGCGGCGCGCGGCCTGTTCCAGCGCGTCTGGACCATGAGCGGCCAGCAGCTCACCGGCCGCACCCGCGCGCATGCGACGGCCACCGCGCGCGACGTGCTCCGGAAGCTCGGCGTCGAACCGGGCCACCTCGAGGCGCTGCAGACGCTGCCGCGGGACCGCCTCATCGCGGCCATGCGCGGCGAGACGTGGACGCCGGTGGTCGACGGCACGGTCCTGCCACGCGACCCCTTCGCCCCCGACGCCTCGCCGCTGTCGGCGGATGTGCCGATGGTGCTGGGCAACACGCACGACGAAACGACCTACCTCATCGGCCGCGGCGATCCGGCGCTCTTCCACCTGACGTGGGCGGAGCTGCCGGAGGCGATCCGGCAGCACGTGGCGAATTTCATCGGCGGCCTCTCGCCCGACGCGATCGTGGCCGACTACCGCGGCTGGTATCCGGCCGACACGCCGAGCGACGTGTTCTTCGCCGCGACCACCGCGGCGCGCTCGTGGAAGGGCATGGAGCTCGAGGCGGAGCGGCGCGCCGCGCAGGGCGGGGCGGCGACCTACGTCTATTACCTGTACTGGCGCTCGCCGGTGGACGGCGGCAAATGGAAGGCGCCGCACACGCTCGATATCCCGCTCGTGTTCGACAACATCGCCTCCGGCGCGGCGCAGACCGGCACCGGGCCCGACGCCCAGGCGATGGCGGACCTGATGAGCGCGGCGCTGCTGGCCTTGGCGCGCACCGGCAACCCCGGCACCCCGGCCCTGCCCGCGTGGCCCCGTTTCAACACCTCGCGCCGCGCCGCGATGATCTTCGATCTCCCGCCGCGCGTGGAGGACGACCCGCGGGGGGCGGAACGGCGGCTGTTCGCGCCGGTGACCTACGTCCAACCCGGCACCTGACGACCATGGAACGCCTCACCGCCCGCTATCTGATCGAGACGCCGCTGCCCGTGGCCGCGGCCGCGGAGGCGCTGGCGGGCGAGCAGTCAACGGGCACCTTCGTCGCCGTGCCGGGCGAGACGGCCCGGCTGAGGAAGCGTTTCGCCGCGCGGGTCGAGCGGATCCAGGAACTGGACGCCACCAGCGTCCCGGCGCTGCCCGGCAGCCGGGGCGGCGGCGCCGTCCACCGGCGGGCGGAGGTGGCGGTGTCCTGGCCGCTGGAGAACTTCGGGGGCAACCTGCCGGCGCTCGTCTCGACCCTCCAGGGCAACCTCTACGAGCTGGCGCAATTCTCGGGGCTGAAGCTGCTGGACTTCGACGTGCCGGCGTCGCTGGCGGGACTGTTCCGGGGCCCGCGGTTCGGCATCGCCGGCACGCGCCGCCTGGCCGGGGTCGCGGAGCGCCCGCTCATCGGCACCATCATCAAGCCCAGCATCGGCCTGACCCCGGCGCGGACGGCGGAACTCGTCGGGACGCTGGCCGCGGCGGACATCGACTTCATCAAGGACGACGAGCTCATGGCCAATCCGCCGCATTCGCCCTTCGACCGGCGGGCCGACGCCGTGATGACGGTGCTCCGGCGCCACGCCGACCGGACCGGCCGGCGGGTGATGTACGCCTTCAACATCAGCGACGAGTATGAGCGCATGCGGCGCCACTATGACAAGGTGGTCGCCGCGGGCGGCACCTGCGCCATGATCAGCCTGAACAGCGTCGGCCTGGCGGCGGTGCAGCAGCTGTGCGGCCAGGGCGCGCTGGCGATCCACGGGCACCGCAACGGCTGGGGCATGCTCAACCGCCACCCGCTGCTCGGGATCGAGTTCACCGCCTACCAGAAGCTCTGGCGGCTGGCGGGCGTGGACCAGCTGCATGTCAACGGCCTCGCGAACAAGTTCTGGGAGCCGGACGACTCCGTGGTCGGCTCGATCCAGGCCTGCCTCGCGCCGCTGCGGGGCCTGGCGCCGATCCTGCCGGTGGTTTCCTCCGGCCAGTGGGGCGGCCAGGCGCCGGCAACCTACCGGCGGACAAAGACCGCCGACCTGCTCTACCTCGCGGGCGGCGGGATCCTGGCGCACCCGGACGGGCCGGCGGCGGGCGTGCGCGCGCTGCGCCTCTGGTGGCAGGCCGCGGTCGACGGCCGCAGCGTCGCCCGGGCGGTGAAACGCTACCCGGAGCTGGCCGTGTCGGTGGCGAAATTCGGACCGCAAAAATGAAACGAATCCCGGAGAACCTCGCGGCGGCCCGGAGGCCACGGCGCGTACGCCGTGGCCGCCGCCCCGCCTGGGCGCACCCCGGGCCCGAAAGCGTCACGTCATGAAAGCGGAACTGCTGCTCGCCTTCTACGGAGACGATTTCACGGGCTCGACCGACGCGCTCGAGTTCGCGACCCGCGCCGGGGCGCCGGCGGCGCTGTTCCTCGAGCCGCCGACGCCGGCGCAGCTCGCGCGCTATCCGGGGCTGCGGGCGGTCGGCGTGGCCGGCCGGACCCGCGCGCTGCGGCCGGACGCGATCGCCGCCGAGCTGCGGCCGGCGCTCGCCGCCCTGCGGGCGCTCGGGGCGCCGCACGTGCACTACAAGGTCTGCTCGACGTTCGACTCCTCGCCGGCGATCGGCAGCATCGGCCGGGCCATCGACGTGGCGGCGGAGACCTTCCCGGGTCGCTTCGTGCCGCTCGTGGTCGCGGCGCCGGTGCTCGGCCGCTATTGCGTGTTCGGCAACCTCTTTGCCCGGATGGGCGCCGGCAGCGCCGGGGCGATCCACCGGCTCGACCGGCATCCGGCGATGAGCCGCCACCCGGTGACGCCGGCGGACGAGAGCGACCTGCGGCTCCACCTGGCGCGCCAGACGCGGAAGCGGACCGGCCTGTTCGACGTGCTGCAGCTCGATCGGCCGGACGCCGACGCCCGCGCGGCGTTGGAGCGGATCGTGGCGGCGGGCGCGGAGATCGTGCTGTTCGACCTCCTGGAACCGCGGCATCTGGAGCGCATCGGCCGCCTGCTCGAGGCGGAGGCGGAACGCGCGGCGCCGCTGTTTTCGGTCGGCTCCTCCGGAATCGAGATGGCGCTGGGCGCGGCGTGGAACGCCGGCGGCCGCCTCGCGCCCGTCGACCGCTGGCCCGATCCGGGCCCGGCCGGGCCGCTGCTCGTGGCGTCCGGCAGCTGCTCGCCGGTGACGGAAGGGCAGATCGCCTGGGCGCTGGCGCACGGCTTTGCCGAGGTGGCGCTGGACCCGTCCGTGCTGGCGGAGGCGGGAAGCGCCGCCGGCGCGGAGGCCGCGGCGGCGGCGGAGACGGCCGCCCAGCTGCGGGCGGGCCGCAGTGTGATCGTGCACACGAGCCGCGGCGCGGTGGATCCGCGCGTGGCGGAGCTGCCGGGCCGGGCGGGGGAGGTCATCGGCTCGGCCCTCGGCCGGGTGGTGGGCGGCGCCGTCGGGCGGGCGCACCCGCGGCGGCTGCTGGTCGCCGGCGGCGACACGTCGAGTCACGCGGCGCGGGCGCTCGGCGTCGAGGCGGTCGAAATGATCGCCCCGCTGGCGCCGGGCGCGCCGCTCTGCCGGGTGCGGGCGCCGGGCACCCCGCTCGACGGGCTGGAGGTGAATTTCAAGGGCGGGCAGGTCGGCGCCGAGGACTACTTCGGCGCCGTGGCCCGCGGCTCACTCTGACCGAATCTCTGACGTCCCATGAAACGCAAAACGCTCGGACTCATCCACACCTCGGCGACGCTCGTGCCGGTCTTCGCCCAGCTCTGCCAGGCGAAGCTGCCGCAGGTGGACACCTTCAACATCGTCGACGACAACCTCGTGGCCGCGATCGGCGCGCAGGGCCTCACGCCGGCCATCGCCCGGCGCGTGGCGGGCTATCTCGCCTCGGCCGAGTCCGCCGGCGCCGACCACATCCTGGTGACCTGCTCCTCGATCGGCCCGGCGGTGGAGGCGGCGGCGCCGCAGATCCGCGTGCCGGTGCTGCGGGTCGACCGGCCGATGGCGGAGCAGGCGGTGCGGACGGGGCGGCGCATCGGGGT
>Ga0335085_10012377_pt1 | contig 12572 bp, 15 predicted proteins | sample Lox_Sample_45_FD_206712 | JGI IMG/M metagenome (GOLD analysis project Ga0335085, IMG submission 206712) | Soil microbial communities from Loxahatchee National Wildlife Refuge, Florida, United States - Lox_Sample_4.5 | ecosystem: Environmental > Terrestrial > Soil > Wetlands | place: USA...
CGCCTTCGCCCTGATCCGAGGTGTGAGGGACATCGTGCTCGCCTTCCGCGTGCGCGAGCTCCAACGTCCGCCGCACCGCTGACGTCGCGATGATGCCGGCGCCAAGAAGAGCGGGTCTTTCTTCTTCGGGTTCGTCAGCGGAGACGCGACCCAACGACTCGGGGCTCATCGCGACTTCCGCGAGCGATCGCCGCCGCATGTTGGGCTAGTGAGCGCGGGGTCGGCGCCGGCTGCCGTTGCCGCTGACGTAGCCGAGGTAGCCCTCGGTCGCAAGCGCGGCGACGCGGACGAACCGCCGCGGGCCGATCCGCCTCAAGAGCGAGGCGAGCGCGAGCGCGTCTAGGCTCGTCTCGGCGATCAGCCTCGCCCGGTGAATCCGCGCCCGATGGCTGCGATGCCGCTCGAGCTGTGCGGTGGTCTCGTGCTTGTGCATTCGTTTCATGGTGTCTCCTTATCTATCGGCCTCGGGTGCAGGGACAGCCGTTCCGGTCGCGCCGGCGTCCGCAGGCAGGGCAGTGGTCGTGGGTCTTCACCTTCAGCGCGCCCTTGGCGACCCCTGACCGGACCATTAGCCATGCCGCGACGGCGGTTGCGGTGAACGAGAGCGACTGAGCAAGCGTGAGATGCATCAGACGACCCCGCCACCGGCCGCTTGGGCGGCGTACCCGAAGGGGTGGTTGAAGACGTCGAGGGCGCTGCGAGCGGATGCGTCGATCCGGGCCGTCCGGCCGCTGGGGCGATGCTTGACGACGACCCAGAGCCTGTTGCTACGCCTGGCCCACATCAGTTCGATGTCGAGGTCGCTCGTGTGGCGGTCTGCGAGCTCCACAATCTCCGCCCTCTCCATGTCCTCATCGTGGTTCGTGAGACCTGTGGTCGCATCGGTCGGCATGCTGATCGGCTGCATGTTTCGCGCGTGTCAGGGTCCGATGAGCCCGTTGGCGAGGGCGAAGAGCACGAGCTCGGCGCGCGTCTCGAGCCGGAGCTTGCGCATGATGTGGGCGCGGTGGGTGTCGACCGTGCGCACCGAGATGAAGAGCTTCCTGCCGATCTCCTGGTTCGTGTACCCCAGCGCTAGCAGGTAGAGGACGTCGCGTTCCCGGTCGGAGAGCGGCTCGAGCGCCGGCTGGTCGTCGGCGACGACGAGCTGCGCGCCGAGGTCGGGGTCGACGTACCGCTCGCCGCAGGCGATGCGGCGGATTGCCTCGATCAGGTCGCCGTCGGAGGCGCGCTTCGGGACGTATCCGGACGCGCCGGCCGACAGCGCCTGCCGCACCGAGCTCGGCGCGGCCTGAGACGAGATGACGAGCACCTTCGAGTCCGGGGAGACTTCAGCGAGGCTCGGAATCGCGTCATACCCGCTCGTGCGCGGGAGAAGGAGGTCGAGCAGAATCATGTCCGGCTGGAGCGCGCGAGCCTTGACGACCGCCTGCTCGGCGGTGCCCGCCTCTCCGACCGGGTTCAGGTCGGACTCGCCCTCGAGCCGTCTCCGCAACGCGGATCGGAAGAGCTCGTGGTCATCGACAAGAAGCAGGCTGATCATGTCTCACCTCCTGTGAGGATGAGCCTGGCGCAGGTTCCGCCGGATGCCCTCGGCTCGAGTTCGAGTGCGCCGCCGAGGCGGGCCGCGAGTCGGCGGCATAGGCCCAGACCGAGCCCGGAGCCCCCGGCATAGTTCTCCGGCGCAGCCACTCCGACCCCGTCGTCGTCGACGGTGAGCTGCGAGCGGTGCGCGTCTGCGCTTGCCGAGACCCGAATGTGACGAGCCTTTGCGGCGATCGCGTTTGCAACCAGGTTCCTGAAGAGAACGCGGAGTGCCGCCGAGGGCAGCGGAAACTCTTCCGGCAGGTCGACGCTGATCTTCACGTCGATCTCCCCGAGGTTTCTGAGCGCCTCTTCGAGGCAGCGCGCAGCGCAGGCGCTCTGTTCAGGCGCCGACTCGCTCCGCGCGACCTCGAGGATCGAGTCGACTAGACCGATCGCATCGTCGATAGCGCTCGCCGCGTCGGTCTGAAGGCGCGCAGTGTCGAGTGCGCCCTTGAGCTCATGGGCCACGAGCGCCGCGAAGTCCTCGAGCGCCTCATTCTTCCGGACAAGGCGGAGTGCGTGGATGGCGAGCTGCTCCTCCGTCGCTAGGCGCCGCAGGACGGCGACGAAGCGCGTGACGACCTCCGAGAGCTCGTGGCCCCAGTTGTCCCCGACGAGGACGAGTGAGCCGAGCGAGCCAACAGGAAACGCGGTACGCCGGCCGCCCCCGAGTCCCGAGGCCGCCTCGAGCCGGAGCGCGCGTCCGTCTTCTGTTGACGTCCACCACTCGACGCGGCGGAGGTGGCCGTCGGAGCGCAGGATCGGGACGACGCGCCTCATGCCGTCATAGACGTCGTCGGCCGTCGCGAGCTCGACGATCAGCCGGTCGGTGAGCGACGCGTCAGGGGTCGGCACGCACCGAGGGGTCGGCCCCACGTTGCGGGCCGGGAACTGCAGCGCGCGGCGCTCCTCGGTTGCGAGTGGCGCCGTCACCGCACGATCTCCAGGGCGAGCATCGGCGGGCAACCACGCCGAACGAGGGCGGCGAACTGGTGCCAGTCGACCACGTCGGCAAACACTTCCGCAAAGAAGCGCGACAACCCGAGCCGGCGCAGCTGCTCGGCGCGCCAGGCCCGTACTAGCTCTGTCTCATTGGGGCGGAATTCGACGTCGGAGTCGACGTCGAGATCGAGTGTCGAGAGGGAACCCATTGCGATGCCGAGGATGGCGGATCCTTTCCGCGGCGACATCGCCGCCAGCGGCCATTCGGGGGCACCGCTAGCCGAACTCCGGGTTTCCGGGTAGCTTCAATGCGGCTTGCAGGCGGTGGCTGCGATGATGGGAAACGTGTTGCGCTGCCTCATCGTGGACGACAGCGCGTCCTTCCTCGAGGCCGCGAAGAACCTGCTAGAGCGGGAGGGACTCGATGTGGTGGGCGTCGCGTCGACGCCGGCCGACGCAGTGCGACAAGTCGAGGCACTAGATCCCGACGTCGCGCTCGTCGACATCGTGCTCGGCTCGGAAAGCGGGTTCGACCTCAGTCGGCGCCTGGTGGACGCCGATGGCCACCTGGCGGTGATCTTGATCTCCACGCACGGCGAAGCCGACTTCGCCGACCTGATTGCGGAGACACCGGCCGTGGGCTTTCTGCCCAAGGCCGAGCTCTCTGCAGCTGCGGTCCTGGAGCTCGCTAACGCGCCTCGAGAAACGTGAGCACGGCGAGGACGCGGCGGTGAGCCTCGGTCGACTCCGGCAGCCGGAGCTTGCCAAGGATGCTGTGCACGTGCTTCTCGACCGTGCCCTCGGTCACCCACAGCTCTCGCCCGATCCCGGCGTTCGACCGCCCCTCCGCCATCAACGCCAGCACCTCTCGCTCGCGCGGACTGAGCACGTCGAGCGGGTCCTCGACGCGACGCCCCGCGACGAGCTCCTGCACGAGCGCCGGGTCGACCACGGAGCCGCCCCGCACGATGCGTTCTACCGACTCGAAGAATTCGTCGACGTCGGTGACGCGGCTTTTCAACAGATAGCCACTGCGCTCGCCGCTTGCGAGCAGATCCATTGCGTGCTCGACCTCGACGTGCGCAGAGAGGACGAGGATCGCGGTCATCGGGAATTCCTGGCGGATCGTACGGGCGGCGTCCAGCCCCTCGGTCGTATGCGTGGGCGGCATACGGATGTCGACGATCGCAAGATCCGGCCGCTGCTCGGCGACCAGCCGGAGGAGCTCACCGGCGTCGTCCGCCTGGCCGACCATCGTGAACGAACCGCGCTCGAGCAGGCTGGCGAGCCCCTCGCGGAGGAGGACGTCGTCGTCGGCGAGAACGACGCGTGTCGGTGCAGAGGTCGCCACAGCCGGGATTATCGACCACGGCCGATGGACGAGTTATGCCGGCGCCTGACGGCCGGCTTGAAGCGAGACTCGCTACCGGGGAGCGGGGTTGGGAAGACGTCTGCTCCTCGGATGAGCCATATGCCCCTGCTCGTCCGGTAGCGTCGAATGCATCGAGGACTCTGGAGGTTCCCGTGCAAGCTGCTCGCTGGTTCGGTGTCGGGTCGGCCGAGGGGCTCGGAGTAGGGGCGGGAGCACGCGCGGCCGGCGACGCGCTGCTCGGCGACGACGCGAAGCTCGTGGTCGTGTTCTGCTCGCAGTCGCACGACCTCCCCGGGTTGCTGCAGGAGATCCGTGCGCGGGCCGGGGACGTGCCGCTGGTCGGGTGCACGACCGCGGGCGAGATCGCGGTGTCGGGCCCGCGCGACGCGAGCGTCGTCGTCGTCGCGCTCGGCGGCGACGGGTTCGCGGTCGACACCGGATACGCGACGGAGGCATCGCGAGGGCTGCGCGAGGCTGGAGCGAACGTCGCGCAGTGCCTGCCCGAGCGGGAGGACCTTCGGCACAGGGTGCTCCTCCTCCTCACCGACGGCCTCGCGGGCGACCAGCAGCAGATCGTCCGCGGAGCCTACGGCGTGCTCGGCGCGGAGGTACCGCTCGTCGGCGGCTGCGCCGGCGACGACATGAAGATGACGCGGACCTTCCAGTTTCACGGCGACCAAGTGCTGACCGACGCCGTCGTCGCCGCCGGAATCGCATCGGACGCGCCGATCGGGATCGGCGTCCGCCACGGCTGGCGGAGGGTCGGCGAGCCGATGCTCGTCACTTCGAGCGCCGAGAACCACGTGTACACACTCGACGACCGGCCCGCGCTCGACGTCTACCTCGAGCACCTCGGGCTCGAGGAGCCTGCCAGCGACGGGGAGGGGCTGGCGCGCCTGGCCCTCACCCATCCCCTCGGTGTCAGCCGACCGGGCGGCGAGGACAAGGTGCGCCTGATCAGCGGCGGCGACGTCGCAGAGCGATCGCTCTCGTGCATCGCGGAGGTCCCGCAAGGCGCCCTCGTTTGGATCATGGAGGGAGACGCACAGTCAGTCCTGGAGGCGACCGACGCCGCCGCCGGCGCCTCGCTCGCCGCGCTCGAGGGACGTCCGCCCTTGGGCATGATCGCCTTCGACTGCATCGCCAGGCGCGGCGTTCTCGGGGAGGACGGGATCCAGGCGGAGATCGACCGGCTAGCCGCCCTGGCGGCGGGCGCGCCGATCGCAGGCTTCTATACCTACGGGGAGATCGCGCGAACGCGGGGGGTGCGAGGCTTCCACAATCAGACGCTCGTCGTGCTCTCCGTCGCGTAGGAGCGCGATGGCCTCGGCAACCTGGTCGACGCAGCAACTCGCCGAGTTCGTGGCGGCCGTCTCGGCCGCCGACAGCGAGGCGGCCGCCGCGCTGGCCGCGGTCGAGCGGGCGGCCGAGGCGTTCGATGCGGATGCGGCTGCGATCGTCGGCCGCGGCGAAGTCGTCGCAGCAGTCGGCTACCCGCGTGGCGGCGCTCCGGTCGCCGACCTGGAGGCGGTGAGGCCGGGCGTCGCGTCCGGCTTGGAGGTGCCCGGCGTCGGTCTTTGCGCGGCGGCGGCGGCCGCACTCGAGCACCCTCCCGATGCCACGCTCGTGGTCGCGCGGGCGGGAGACGACGGCTTGACGCGCGACGAGGCCGCGCTACTGCGGGGGATGGCACGCGTCGCCACGCTCACCATGCGCGTGCAGCGTGTCATCGACCAGGAGCGCGCCGCGCGCGCGGAGCTCGAGGAGCTTGCGGGCGAGCAGACGGCACTGCGTCACGTGGCGACGCTCGTCGCAGGGGGCGAGCCGTCGAGCGCTGTGTTCGCGGCGGTCGCCGAGGAGGTCGGCCGGATCGCCCCGGCAGCCGACGTCGCGCTGGTCGGCCGATACGATTCCGAGGGCGCCCTCGAGTTCGTCGGCGGGTGGAGCGCGGACGGCGATCCGAGCTTCGTCGGGACCCGTGTGCCTCTCGGCGGAACGAATGTCTCGACGATCGTCTTCGAGCGGAACGACCCTGCGCGCGTCGATTACGGCGCAGAGGACGCCACCCCTGCCACCGCGCTCGCCCGCGAATGGGCGCGTTCGTCCGCCGGGGCGCCGATCAATGTCGAAGGCCGGCTCTGGGGCGTGATGGTCGTTGGTTCGCTGCAGCCGGACGGGCTTCCGCCGGGGATCGAGCACGAGCTCGCCGGCTTCACCGAGCTCGTCGCGACCGCAATCGCGAACTCCCAGGCGCGCGAGGAGCTTCGAGCGATTGCGGACGAACAGGCTGCGCTCCGGCGCGTGGCGACGCTAGTCGCCGGCGGCACGCCCCCAACGGAGGTCTTCGCTGCCGTCGCGGAGGAAGTCGGCCGACTCGCCCAGACCGATCGAGCATTCGTAGCGCGATACGAGCTCGACGACGCAGTGATGATCCTCGCAGGGTGGACCGACAGCGGCGAGGCGCTGCCGGTCAACGTGCGCTTCCCGATCGAGGAGTTCAGCGTGAGCAATCTCGTGCGGAGGTCAGGTCGGGTCGTTCGCATCGACGCATATCCCGAGAGCGGCGCCAGCCGAGTCATCACCCGCGCCACCGTGGGAGCGCCGATCACCGTCGAGGGCCGGCTCTGGGGCCTCATGGCCGTCGGCTCCAAGAGCGGCGAGCCGTCGCCGCCCGGCACCGAAGACCGCCTGACGAACTTCACCGAGCTGGTCGCCCTGGCGATCGCGAACGCACAGGCCCGTGAGGAGCTCCGCGCCGTCGCCGACGAGCAAGCCGCGCTGCGACGTGTTGCGACGCTCGTCGCGCACGGCGCTCCGGCAGATGCGATCTTCGACGCGGTCACCGAGGAGGTTCACCTGCTACTGGAGTCGGACGAGACTGGGCTCTCTCGCTACGACCCTGATGGGCTGTGGACCGTGCTCGCCGTCCGCGGTGCCATGACCGATGCGATACCCGTCGGCTTTCGGCTCGATCCCGGCCCATCGATGCCGGGCGTGGCGGAGTTGCTCCGGGGCCACTCGGTACGAGTCGACGCTTCTCCGGACGGGACTGCAGTCGATGACCTCATCCACGCTGAGGAGTTGCAGGCGTGGGTCGCCAGCCCGATCGTGCTCATGGGGCGGACGTGGGGTCAGATCGCCGTCTTCTCGCGGGGCGGTCCGCTGCCCGCCGGCACGGAGGAGCGCCTTGGCGCTTTCACCGACCTTGTCGCCACAGCGATCGCAAATGCCGGGACACAGGCCGAGCTCGTAGCGTCCCGGGCTCGCACCGTCGCCACCGCCGATGAGACGAGGTACCGGATCGAACGCGACCTGCACGACGGCGCGCAGCAACGACTCGTGACTCTTGCTCTGAAGCTTCGCGCGGCCCAGGCTTCGGTTCCACCGGAGCTGGGAGAGCTGGCAGGGGAGTTGAGCAGCGTCGCGGCGGACATGAAGGGCGTGCTGGACGAGCTGCGCGAGTTCGCACGCGGAATCCATCCCGCAATCCTCAGCGAGGCCGGCCTCGTTCCCGCCCTGAAATCGCTCGCCCGACGCTGTGCGGTTCCAGTCGAGCTCAGCATTCGTGTCGACGATCGGCCGTCCGAGGCGATCGAGGTGGGTGCGTACTACATCGTCTCCGAGGCGCTTGCGAACGTCACCAAGCATGCCAACGCGTCCGTGGTCTCGGTCGACGTCACGGCGGACGACGACGTCATGCGTCTCGGGGTCCGCGACGACGGTGCCGGCGGCGCCGGCTTCGCGCGAGGAGGCGGCCTCGTCGGTCTCAGGGACCGCGTCGAGGCGCTCGGTGGGCGGATCTCCGTCGAGAGCCCGCGCGGGCAAGGCACGTCGATCGAGGTCGAGTTGCCGCTCGCCGGCTCCGCGGAACCCTAAGAACGGAAAGCATCGTGCAGACCCGCATCTGGAGCCGTCCAGGCTCGTGGGGTGTTCATGCTTCCGGTCAGCTGCAACCGCGAATGGGCATCAGCGGTGATGACGCTGCGGGCGCGGACCGCAACGCTACCGACACGGTGTTCGAGACCCACTTCCGCGAAGACATCCACATCCTTTGCATCCGCTGCGAGGAGGCGTCGGCGGTCGACGAGCTCGGCTACTGCGCCCACTGTCATTGGGCCGCGAAGGCCGAGGTGGAGGAAGGGCTGGACCGTTTGCGCCGCTACCTGCGGCCGTGGGCCCGCTACGGGGACTGGTGTCTCCAGCGCGGCCTAGAGCCCTAGCCGGCGGCTGATCGACGACCAGTCCTGGCGACCGTCCACGTCACCCTGAGGTGACGGACGCCCGATCACGCCTGGCCCCGACAGCGCGTACGAGTCGCTGCACGCCGAGGACGACGAGGTAGAGGCCGACGAGGGTGACGGCGGCGTGGAGGCTCGGGGCGGGGCGCGCCAGCATCGCGAGGCCGAAGATGAGCGCGGCGACGCTGGTGATGCCGCCGAGCCAGCGCTCGCGTGTGCTCAGGCTGTCGGACGCCAGCGATGCCGCCTCGGTGATCGCGAGCAGGATGCTGAAGGCGCCGACGGCGTAGAGCAGGGCGAGCTGCGAGATCGCCGGCCACGCGAGCACGAGCGTCCCGACGGCGGTCTCGGCGGCGATTCGGGCGACGCCACCGCCGACCTCCGCCGGTGCGCCGCCCCGCAGCAACTCCACGACCTCGAAGCCCGCAAGGGTGAGGAGTGCGGCACCGAGGGCGATCCCGACGTTCCGCAGATTCGGGCTGGGCAGCGCCAGCAGCACCGCTCCGGCGATCAGGCCGGCGAGGCCCTGGGCGGCGAGCGGCAGGCCGGCAAGCCGGCGTGGCCACGGGCCGCGCCCGGCGTCCGCTCGGAGCCGCTCGGCGGCGGTGGCCGCGATCGTCTGCTTCGGGCGCAGTGCCGGCACCACCGTCACGCGGCGGCTCGACCAGCCCCGGAGGCTCCAGACCGTGAGGAAGGTCGCGCCGATCAGCGAGCCGCACGTATCGCAGAGCAGGTCCGTCTCGGTGTCCCAGAGCCCTTTGACGAAGTGCCCGCCGAGGATGTCGAACTTGTCCTCGATCCATTCGACGCTCTCGTAGCCGGCGCCGACGGCCATCCCGAGCGCGAGCGTGACGATGAAGATGCCGCAGATGCGCGCGACTCGTCGTTCGCGGATCGCCTCTCCCGGGTCCGGGACGACGCCGAGCCGAACGAGCACGATGTAGAGGACGGGCGCGTACCCGATCGGGGAGAGGCTGTGGACGACCTTGTCGTAGTAGAACCAGTAGCCGTAGAGGCTGAACGCCGTCCCGTAGCCGATCGCCGTCATCGCCACGATCAGGCCGAAGTCGAACCAGCGCGGGAGATCGACGACGCGCGCGATCAGCAGCACGGCCGAGGCTGCGGTGAGCGCCGCCGCGTCCGGGTTGCCTGCCGCTGCGAACGCGATCGCGCCTCCCAGGAAGGCGAGGCGCATCACGTCGAGCGGATCGCGGACGAGCCACGTCCAGTCGCCGTAGAGGAGGCGCCGGCGATCCCAGCTTCGCTCGAGTGCGACCGTCGTCATCTCGTCTCGTTGGCGGCCACGCCTAGGTCGACGACGAGCGGGAAGTGATCTGAGCCGACGCGCGGGCCGTCGCGGTGGCTCCGGACGACGACGCCGCTCGAGACGAAGCAGTTGTCGATCGGCACTCGCAGGGCCCAGCTCCACGACGGCCAGCTCCAGGCGCGCCACGCGCCGTGTCCGTAGAGATCTCTTAGCCCCGCGCCGGACGCGAAGCTCCGGATCGGACCCGACCACGGTGGGCTGTTGAAGTCCCCACAGATCGCGACGCTGCCGCCGAACGTGGGTCTGGCCGCGGCGAGCGCCTGCAGCTGCCGGACGTGGATCGAGCCGGCGAACGGGGTGTGGACGTGCGTCACTACGACCGTCATCGGCCTTCCGGCGACGCGCACACCCGCGACGATCGAGGGCGGCCCGTCGTTCGCCGGGAGACGCTCGCTGCGCGCAGACAGCAGCGGCACGCGGCTGAAGACACCGATCCCGTATGCGTCGCTATGCGGCCGGAGCACGCGCTCCCGGTACTGCGGAAGCGCCTGGCGGAGGTGCTGTGCCATCGCCGGCGTCAGCTCGACCACCCCGAACACCTCGGGCTTCGTCTGCGTGACGAGCCGCTCGACGGCGGCGTAATCCGTGTTGCCAACCTCGACGTTCGCGACAACGAGTCGCAGCGACCCAGTGGCAGCGCCTGACGGGGCTCTCGCGGCAGGGACCGATGCGATCCCGACGACCGCGACATTGAGCGCCGCCAGTCCCGCTGCCAGAGCCGCGAGCGCCGGCCGCCGCACCACGAGGGCGAGAACGGCGGCAGCGGCGAGCACGACGAGGTACTGCAGCCGGAAGACGTCGGCGAGCTCGAAGACCCAGGAGAAGCGGTCGAGCAGCCCGAGCACGCTCGCAACGCCGACCACGGCGACGACGCCGCGCAGGAGCCGGACCGCGACACGCCTCCCCGCATCACCCGTCAGCTTTTGCCCCTACCGCCGCCGAGGAGCACGGCGAAGAACTGTTCTCCGGAGATCACCGCGCACTCCACGGAGCGACGATCGAGTGGTCTCCGAACTGGTCGGCCATCTTCGCGTACCACTCGCCGACGACCGCCCTGATCCTGTTCTGGTCGGCCTCCGGAATGGTGGTGCCGCCGCGGGCGCCGTCGAGGATCCCCGCGACGGCGAAGATCGCGTGCGGGACCGCCGTGATCTCGTGCTCGATCACGTCGCAATAGCCCAGCTTGTAGGAGCCGTATCGGTCCGGGGCAGCGACGTCGTGCCAGAAGAAACAGTCGCCGTACGCGGTGGTCGGCGCGTCCTCGGCACCGGTCGCCGCGCGGATCGCCGCCTCGGCCAAGTCTCCGTCCCAGGGAGTGTCGCGCGGGGCGAGTGGGAAGTCCTTCATCGGGGTGACGGCGCCTGGCCCTTTCATCTCAGTTCGGTGGCGGGACCACCAGCACCGGCCGGTCGGCGTGGATCGCAACCAGCCGCGAGAAGCTGCTCTCGAGCAGCGCCTTGACTCCACAGAGGCCGCGTGAGCCGACCACGATCGCGTCAGCGCCGATCTCGTCGGCAACCTCGACCACGCCAAGCCATGCCGGCGCGTCGATGTCTGCACACCGCCGTGCGTGAAAGCCTGCGTTCCGCGCGAGCTCTGCTCCCGACTCGGCTTGAGCTGTCGTGAGTTCCCTCTCCATCTCGTCGAACGCGAGAACTTCGGAGCCCAAGGCGGCCTCCTCCTGCACGGGCCCCAGGTCGAGAACCACGGCTCGTCGCGGGCCGAGCAAGCCTGCGGCTGCAGCGATCGCGTGCTCCGCACCGATCGACCCGTCGTAGCAGATGAGAATCGGTCCGTCGTTCACGCTCCTGATCTCAACGCCCGCTCGCGCGTGAGGCATCGGTGAGGTGCGCGATCCGCTGCGGAGATCGCGCACGGACCGAGCCGGCGCAACGCGACTTCCGTTGCAGCCACCGCCGTCCTACGCCCTTTCCGCAACGGGTCGGCGGTCACGCGGATGCCCCGACGACGCTGACGACCGACGATGGCAGCGTCTCGTGATCCGAACGAAAGGAGTACGCAATGTCCTGGGACGACGACCTGACCCAGAACGTCAACGACGAGCTCTTCTGGGACCCGAAGGTCGACAACGAGTCGATCGCCGTCTCGGCCGACGACGGCAAGATCACGCTGCGTGGAACCGTCGGTAGCCTGCGCGAGAAGCGCGAGGCGAGGAAGGCCGCAGAGCGCGTGTTCGGCGTCATCTCGGTCGACAACCAGCTGCAGGTGCGGCTGTTGAACGACGCCAAGAGAGAGGATGCCGAGCTCCGCGGCGACGTCCTGCAGGCGCTCATGCTCGACAGCCTCGTGCCGAAGACCATCGATGCGAAGGTCGAGGACGGTTTCGTCACGCTCACCGGCAAGGCGAACTGGCAGTACCAGCGCGACGAGGCGGAGTTCATCGCCTCCAACATCGTCGGCGCCTTCGACGTCTTCGACGAGGTCGAGCTGGAGTACCCGACGCCGCACGCCGGCGACGTGCAGGAGTCGATCAAGAAGGCGTTCAAGCGCAACGCCGCGCTCGACGCCAAGGACATCCACGTCTCGACCTCGAACGGCTCGGTGACGCTCAAGGGCACGGTCAGCTCGTGGGCCGAGCACGACGAGGCGATCGACGCCGCCTGGGCGGCGCCCGGCGTCATGTCCGTGTACGACGACATGACGGTCGCGTACTAGCCGTCCGTCGAAGCAGAAACAGCGTGGGCGGTCGAAAGGCCGCTCACGCTGTTTGCGGGCTGCATTCCGCTGGCGCCTTGTCTAGGAGCCGAGGATCGCCGCGACCGTGCTGACTGCGATGCCGAGGATCACGGCGCCGAAGAGGTACGACAAGAGGGCGTGGTGGATCGCGGCGCGCCGAATCGGCCGCTTCGAGATATCGGTATCGGAGACCTGGAACGTCATCCCGATGGTCAGCGCGACATAGGCGAAATCGGCGTAGTCCGGCCGGTCGTCTTCGTGGAAGGCGAGGCCGCCCTGCGGAGGCGCGTAGAAGAGCCGCGCATAGCGCAGCGCGTACACCGTGTGGACGGTCGCCCACGCGAGGAGAGCACTCGCGACCGCGAGTGCGGTGAGGGCGTCACGGCTGCTCGGCTCCGCGTGACCCGCA
>Ga0335085_10012378_pt1 | contig 12572 bp, 12 predicted proteins | sample Lox_Sample_45_FD_206712 | JGI IMG/M metagenome (GOLD analysis project Ga0335085, IMG submission 206712) | Soil microbial communities from Loxahatchee National Wildlife Refuge, Florida, United States - Lox_Sample_4.5 | ecosystem: Environmental > Terrestrial > Soil > Wetlands | place: USA...
CTCATAGGCCCGGCCAGACCAGGACTCGCCAACTACGTGGATCGTATGCGGGGAGGCGCGCCGCGCCTCCGCCCACTCGAGCAGCAAACTCGAGATCGCCTGATGAAAAACCTCGTCCGATGGTTCCGACGGCCTGACCACGTAGTGATCGATCCAACCGTGGGCAATCGACTCGAAGATCGCCTCGCCGGTCGCTCTGTCCCCCAGGCTGTCCCACGCCAACAGCAGCCCGCGCTTTGCGTACGGGTGCAGGTGACGCACCTGATCCAGCAGCTCGCTTCCGGGCATACCCGAGAGTCCCTGTCCCGCAAGAATCAAGGCGACCTGCTCGCCTTCAGCCGCTAGCTCCTCCAGACGGACGAGCACTTCACGCGGCGATAGCATGCACATGACGCGGTAATGCCGCGCGTAGCGGTCACGCAACTCCCGCTCAACGTCACGCATCACACCCGCATCCTCGTCAACGGCGACAAGCACGGGGCCAGACATGTATTCCACCTACAGCCCTGGTGCCTGGGCCTGCCGCCAGAATGCGTCAACGGTGGCGTTGAACAGGTGGGGGACCTCTTGGAAGGGTTGGTGCGCTTCTTCAGCCAGGACCTCGAACCGGGCACCGGGGATGGCGTCGGCGACGGCGCGGCCGTAGCGCGGGGGGGTGATCATGTCCAGGCCGCCGGCCAGCACGAGCGTCGGCACGGTGATGTGTGATAGCCGGCTGGCGGTGTCGTGGGCGAGGAATGCGTCGATGCTGCGCTGGATGGCCTCGGCCGATGGCTGGTGCGGGAAGGCCAGCACTTCCTCGATGATCTTCTCGACCGTGCCGTCCTCGTGTGCGCGGGGAGTGTAGATCCACAGGTAGAACGCTTCGAGGAAGGCCCGCTCGGTGGGCGCGGCTTCCGGCAGCCAGCGCCAGAAGTTCACCGCGGCGCGGAAGAATGCGTCCGCGCGCGCCCAGGTACTGACCAGGACCAGACTGCGGACGAGTCCGGGGTGCCTGAGCGCGAGTTCTTGCGCGATCGCGCTCCCGCCGGAAAAGCCGGCCACGTGCACGGTGGGGACGTCGAGCGCGCGCAGCAGCGCAGCGGCATCATCGGCCATGGTGGCCACCGAGAGCGGCTCGGCAGGCAGCGGCGTCCGGCCCATCCCGCGGTTGTCGTAGGCGGTGAGCCGGTAGCGCTCCGCGAGCCCGTCCAGCTGGAACTGCCAAGCCTCCGCGGGATCGCCTAGCCCGGCAATGAGCAGGACATCTGGCCCGGTTCCCCGGCGCTCGACCCACATGTCCAGGTCGCCTGCCTGTACGTGCTCGCCCATACTCATCCTCTCTCCGGCTCGCCATGCCATCGTTGCATGTGCTCGGCGTGGGTGCGCAGGTAGGCGCCGGGCTTGAAGAACCGGTCGTAGAAGTCGAGGTCCAGGTGATGGGCCTGGACGTAGTTCATGATGAACACCGACGGCACCGTCCCCGGGAACTTGCCGAACGTGTCGAAGACGTACTGCGCCTGCGCCGCGACGCAGGCTTTGAAGGCCGGGTCGTGGATCTGGGCGCTGCCCCGCACGCGCGGGCTGTCGGTCCAGGCACCGGGCGTCCCGGGGTGGAACGGGCCGCCCGGGCCGAATTTGCGCTCGGCGAGGGCCTCCACCGCGGCGGCCATGTCCGGGTAGTGCGGCGGGCAGTAGGCCTCGAAGACCCCCTGGCGGCCAGTCGGGTTGGGCACCGGCCAGCGCTCATCCCGGTCGTACCGGAACCCGAGCCCGGGCACATCGGGGTGGCCAGATGCCCCGAGCATGGAGAAGCGGTCGATCCCGTCGAACATCCAGCCGCCCAGGCCCATCCCCTGGAGCAGCAGCACGCCCGCGTAGCAGCAGGTGGCGAGCTCGGCGGTGGCCTCGGTCAGCGCGTACTGCTCGGCGAACGTGAGCGGGAGCGGATCGTCGACGTCGACCAGCCGGCCGAACTGCGCGAGGCCGGGGATCTCGCGGCGATTGACGTCGTCATACAGCGCGTACCCGTTCTGGACAAGGAAGCACAGAACTGCGAGGAGGTGCTGGGCGATGTCGGCCACCGGGATCACCAGCAGCGATCCGGGGACGTTCACGCACCAGGTGTTGTGGCCTTCCAGGTACGGCTCCTCGGCCGGCAGGTAGAGCCGCCGGCTGTCCAGCTTCCGTACCCGCCCGCGGTGGCGCTCGACCATCAACTCGGGCGTCACCGTCTCGCTGGCCGGGTCGACGAGCGCGCCCGCGTCCCGGGTCGGGAAGAAGTACACGCCCGAGTCGTCGGTGAAGAACAGCTCGGCGGTGTGGAAACCCGCCGCCGACGGGAACGTGCGGCCCGCAGCCGCGGCCGGATAGTTCGACGTGTGCGGCGCGTAGCGGGCGTGCCGGGTGATCGAGAAATGCCAGCCCGTCGTACCGCCCATGGCGCCCAGGACCAGCATCCGCTCCAGTTCGCTGAGCGGAACCGGCTCATGCCTGGACCGGTAGGCCAGCGGCCCGTCCGGGATCTCGCCGCCTCGCGCGAAGCGCCGCGAACGGCGCCCGAACAGGGCCTCCACGAGTGGGAATTGCTCAAGTTCTCGCAGTACGCCGATGCCGGTATGAGCCTGTTGAACGCTCATCTCGCCCCCTAGCTTCAGCTGAGCCCTCTGCCACTCCCCGCCTGGAAGCGCCGCACCGTACAAGCAAATACTCCCCAGGACTGTGCAGCCGGCCTGTAAATGGTTTGTAAGCGACGTGAAGAAGCGGCTCGCAGCGGCCGAGCGGTGCCATGGCGTCCGCCGGGCGGGCCCTGCACGTCCCCGGCAAGGCCGATCCCGAGCCCAGCCTGTACCTGAACACCCGCATCTTCCTGGCCGGACTCATGGACTGGTCCGGCTCCGGGCCGCCGACCAGTCAGGACCTCGCCGGATGCGCGATCCTGGCCCAGGGAAGCATGCACGTGGCAGCCCGGATCCGCCCGGCAGATTCAGTGACGGAGGTGAGGCCGCCAGTCTCAGTGACGACAGCCAGGTAACCCGTCGCAGTGGCCCAGACACGCAAGTGCCCGGCCCCTTCCCGCGCCAGGCCCCACGCCGGGTACGGCCAGAACGGGTCATCAACGAGCAGCTCGCCAAGCGGCGGAAGGTCATCCGCGGAGGCGGGCGTCAATCCGTCTATCGGTGACTGTGGTACCCAGCCGCCAGCGTGGTACAACTAGCCCCGGCAGATGAGGCACGCGACAAGAGGAGCGACGCAGTTTTCCCGGCATTGTTTCCCGACACTGTGACCTGCATGGCGTCATGCGACACCGCGCTGCGCGGTCGTGTCGGTAACGGTCGTTTCCCCTGCACCGGGACGACCGGCGGGCCGGGCAAAGAAACGGCCTGCGAGGTGGTCTCCCTTCGCCGGCATTGCCCGGATCAGGTCCCTGGGGGTCGCCGTCCAGCCTCTGAGCTGTCCCCGGCCTCTCAGCCTTTCCTCGCGGCTCCGGGTCGCCCCGGGTATTCCGTTCGGTCCAGCTCCCTCGATCACCTCGCAGACAGGCTTACGCTGCATGGCGCCGATGCCGGGCGCCTAGGGTCGAAAGCCCAGCCTGCACGGGCCGAACGTCGTGTCTCTCCGAAGCGCGTCCGGCTGTCCGGCGCCCTGGCGGGGCCCACATGAGCATCGAGCGCATCAGCTTGAGCGAAGCGCCCGCGCGCCGCCAGCCTCTGGTTCGGTGTGGTCCCGTGCGCACGCAAGGCGCGTCAGCCGTCGGAGAATGGTGTCGTGGTCAACGGCTCGCGGCGGGCAGTGTTCCGGCTTGGGGCGGCGGCCGGCATCGCCGGGCCGGCCGCATTCACCGGTGCGTGGATCGCCAGCTCGCTGCGGCAAACCAGGCAAGGACCCGGCGGACTGCAGCTCAGCGGCCTCGCGGCGCCGGACGCGCGGGACCCGTGGATCATGCTCGCCGGTTTCCTGGCGCTGGGCGGGTGCACGGTCGCATTCGGCGCGGCGCTGCGCCGGGCGCTCCGCGGGAACGCCACGCGCGGCGCGGGGCCGGGGCCCGCCCTGATCCAGGGCGCCGGGCTGCTGACGGTCGCGGCGGGCCTGCTGCGCCGCGACCACCTGCTGCTCAACGCGCCCGGTGAGCCGGGCGCGTCATGGCATAGCACCGCGCACGACGCGATCAGCGGCCTGGTCTACGTCAACCTGGTCATCGCGCAGCTCGCGCTGGCACGGCGGTTCCGCCGCGATCCCGCCTGGCGGCACTGGCGCCCGTGGCTGCTGGCCAGCGCCGCCGCGACCGGCCTCATCCTCATCGCGTACGCCGCGGACGTGACCGGACCCGCGGCCGCCATCTTGCAGCGCGTCGCCGTCACCCTGCCGCAGGCCGCCGTCGCCGCCATCGCGGCCCGGCTCACGTGGCGCGCCTGGCCGGGCCAGGAGGGGAGCGACGGCTAGCGGATAGGTATGCCCTGACCGCGCCAAGTCGGGTGCGCGGGCCGTGCCCGGTCAGCGGCGAGCGCTCGAGGTGACCGGCGTACTTCGCGGGCAGCTCCGCGTTCTCAGCAGTCAACCCGGCGAGCTGTCGCCGGCGCAGGCGCGGCGGGTGCGCGCTGCTCTGGACAATAACCGGATGTTCGTGCCGGCCGGCACCGGAACCCGCCTGCGCTTCGCGACGACGGCTGAGGCCCGCCCGGGGGCAATGGCTCTGGTCGACTGGATGTATAGGCGCGCGCTGCTGCGGATGTATCGCCGGGCGATGGCCCGGATGCCGCAGGCGGTCCGGCGAACGCACCAGTAAGCATCCCGATAGGCCGGTAACTGCCAGTGCCGGCGTGCTTTCGAGCTTATTCCGGGTGGCGTGACAGTGCCTGTTCGGCTGGGCTGCTGAGAAGGTTGCGGGCGGCGTTGGCGTAGGCCAGGATGCGGACAGCCTGCCATTCGGTGCTGATTCGTCTGACGGGCAGGAGCTCCTGGTAGCCGTCGGCACTGGGGCCATGATGACCAGACAGGCGGCGCATCTCAGGATCGAGGGGGCCTGGCGTGCCGCCAGGTGCTGGCTCGTTTATCTCCTGGTCTGTGCGGACTCGCTCATGGCCGGGGAGCGGGCTGGGTATCGCAGGCGCCATGTGCGCAGACGATCGAGGCCGGATCGCTAGTCGCCCAGCCGCGCCGGACCAGCAGGCGGTGGATCTCGCAGCCGAGGCACAGGCCCAGCACGGATTCGAGCCACATCAAGGTGAGGCAGATCAGGCAGATCGTGCGGGGAAGCCAGCCGCGGATGCCGGCGTTGGTGATGACGGCCATGGCACCCGCCATGGCCAGGCCGAGCGTCCAGGCGAATCTCTTCGGCCGTGCCGAGACCCAGTCGGGCCGGTGGCGGCGGGTGAGCAGCCCGGCGATCAGGCCGAACGGGCTGCGCTGCAGCCCGCCGGTCACCCGGACGAGAAATTCCACGGCGAACAGCGACGAGACGGCCTGCAACGGCCAGTACAGCTGCCGGAAGTAGGCGTAGGAGAACGCGACCGCGCCCGCCGCCATGGTCAGCCCGGCTGCCGCCCGCACCTGGTGCTCATCAACGACCGCTGCGGGCACGGCACCGGCCACGCCGGCGCGGTCCCCGGCGACCGTGCCGGTGATCAGGTCGGACATGGCAGGTCTCCTTCCGGCGCCAGCCTGCCACCGGAACTGGCCTACGGTGTGCGCCAGCGGCGACTCGCAGTTTGTGCCGTATCGGGCCGTGCACTGGTATCGGCGGTGCGGTGCAGCCCGACCATACGTCCGCGGCAGATCTGGGCGCACCGGGCGGATCACTGGGTTTTAACCCGGTCGCGCGGATTCGGGCAGATCGGCGCCATCGAGGGGCAGCCGTGAGCACCCCAGATCTACAGCGAGGCCATTATGATCCGCCCGGTCAGCTGCAACGGACGATCAAGCCCAGGTCCCAGGTGCCAATGCTTCGGGATGGCCGATGTGCTCCAAGGATGATCGTCTGCTGTCCGTACGGCCACGGGCAGCACCTCCGTTGAGCGCATCTGCACCGAAGCCGGCGCCGGGGACAGCTGGACCCCGCGCGAGCTGCGCACCACCTTCGTCAGCCTGATGAGCCACCAGGGCGTCGCCATCGAGGAAATCGCCCGGCTGGCCGGGCACGCCACCACCCGCACCACCGAGATCGTCTACCGCCGCGAACTACGGCCCGTCATCACCACCGGCGCCGAGATCATGGACCAGCTCTTCACCGGAACCTAGCCTCGCCAGGCCGGAAGCCGCCAAGGATCCGCACCAGCCAGCCGATCTTTGATTACCGGCCGGAAGGGGCCACTGAGGTGCCCGGCAGGGCAATGGCCACCCAGCCGATCCGGCTAGCCGCCACGCAACGCGGACCATCCGCCCGTAACCACCAGACCAGATCGCTGGTGACCAGGGACAGAAGCCAGCGCACAATGTGTACATGCACGATGCCTCAGCTCGTATCCAGCTTCGTGACGGCCAAGGGCTCTGGCAGCAGCAGGTGCAACTGTCCCGCGGGCGCTGGCGGCGCCAAGACGCGGCCGGTGCCATCCGCAGCACGGGATGGTGGGAATCGGTAACCGTGACCTGGTCGCCTGCACCCGCGCCGGATCGCCGTCCTGCCGTGCTGCGGCGGACACTGGAGGCCGCGGCCGACGTGATCGCACCAGTACTCGCCGGTGCGGCGGTCACCGGCGCCAGGCGCCTGCTGCAGCACCGGAATCACCGGCTGCTGGTCGCCTCGCTCCTGCGGCGGCAGCAGCGGGCCTCTCCCGCCCGCGAACTTCGCCGGTCAGACCGGACACCATGAGGGCCGGGTCTCGGACATGCCCGATGTGCCGGTCTGCGCTGGGGATTCACAGACCTGAGACCAGCGGATACAGCTATACCTGGCGGTGACGCCAGCAGGCACGATGAACTCTTGCGGTTCAAAGAACGACAGCGCTCACCGCAGTCGGTACCGTCAGAAGCGGCATATTGTAATTAGCCTGAACAATTACAGATCCCTGCCGAATAGGAATGTCTACTGAAGATAGGCATGCGGCCACCCTAGGCGCGCAGAACATCTCTTCTGCACACAGTGGGCTTCCGCGAAGGGCGTCGCGGTGTGAGCAATTCGGCAGCGGGCAAGTAGGCGTGCTAGGCCTCGAGCGGCCCACTTTGAACTGGTATATACCCGCAAGGCAGGCGGCCCGCCGGGCCTCGCCGCGATCGAGCGGGCGGTATCGCTGCTGGTGGCCGGGGACTGGCCAGCGGTGGCGTGGCCGGGCGGCTGCGCTGCTTGCCTGACACGCCAGCACGCCGCCGGCGGCACGTGTTCGCCAAGCTGGGCGTGCCGAACCGGGTCGCGTTCGCCGCTGTGGTCTATCACTCGATCGAGTGATGTCTTCGCCGCTGGCCGCTAGCACAATCGACGGCAGCAGTCCAGTTCAACCGGGTGCGCTGCGCGGAGGAGCGGGTGTCGTTCCGCGGGGTCGCTCCGGCTGGTGAAGAAGGGGAGGGACGGCGTGCGAGTCGCAGTCATCTATCGTCCGAGGACCGCGGCGCCGATCGAGGCGCTCCCGATGCTGATGGGAGCATTGGGTCAGTGGGTCGAGAGCTACTCCAAGCGCTTCTCGGTGCTGGAGTTCTTCGTCATCGGCGGCGGCCTGGTGCTCGCTGACATCGATGATTCGGCCGAGTTGCACCGGATCGTGGCCGAGAACCCGTTCACGCCGTTCATGGACGTCGAGATCATGCCGGTGGTCGAGCCGGGCACCGCTATGGCCGCCTACGGCGAGGTTGCGGTAGCCCTCGCCGGTGCAGCACAGCCCTGACTGAGGGGCCTGAGCGGCGCGCAGGCAAGGCGCCTGGCGCGCAGTATTTCAAAACTGACCCGCTATCAACCGGTCGCATGCAGTCTGTAGCCTTCGCCGTTCGCCTGCTTCCCGGCCAGGCCGAAGCCGTCCGGGTCGCGCTGGCCTCCTGCCAGGCCGGTGCGTGCAAGGAGGCCTACGAGGACGCCCGGCGCCGTGCGGGCATCATCAGGGAAGCGGTCTGGATCCAGACCGCGCCGGGCGGGGACGTGGCCGTGGTCTACCTGGAGGCCGACGACCTGGCCGCCGCGTTCACGGTCCTGGGGACCTCGGCTGAACCGTTCGACCGCTGGTTCCGCGACCACGCCGGCCAGGTCCATGGCATCGCCTGGGAAGCAGGATTCACCGCGCCCGAACTGGTGCTCGACTACGACACCGGCAGAATCTGACCCCGGGCCAGGAAAAGGATGCGGGATGCGGGCGCAGCAGACCACGATGCGACTGATGCCAGGCAACGACACGGCGGAGGTCAATGAACAGCTTCGGGCCCCCCGGCAGCCAGAACCGGGACCGGTCCGGACGCTCACGAGGCACGACCACCCAGCCAGGTGTACGCGCCGGTTGCATTCGAGGCCGAGGAGAAAGCACGCGCGCGAGCAGGATCCGCGCCGCCAGGAAACACTGCAAGCCGCCAGGGCGGTGATGGCAGACATCTACGACGGCCCGGCACCAGCCGGGCCAGGTAAACCGGCAACCAGGAGGCAAGAGTCATGGCAGCAGATAGCAACAAGGACGTCGTCCGGCGGTTCATGGAGGAGGTGCTGGCCGGCGGCAAGCTCGACCAGATCGACGAACTGCTCGCGCCGGGCTATGTGAACCGGGCGTTCGGTGCCGGCCTGGAGGAGTTCAAGGGGATGCTCGCCGGCTTGTCGGCTGTACTGCCCGATCGCCGGTTCGACATCGAGGACCTGGTTGCCGAGGGAGACGCTGTCGTAGCCCGGTTCACCGCCGAGACGCGCGGGAGCGGGAAGACGATTTCCTACCGGGGTCTGACCTTCTACCGTCTCGCCGGCGGCAAGATCGTGGAAGACGACCCGGTAACCACGCCCGATCTCGCCCAGGAGCTCGGCCCCCTGCTGGGCTCGCCACCCGCCTGACCCGGGCCGGCGATCCGGTAGCGGTTTACCGCATCGGACGGACACCCGCCAGTTGTGCGGAGAGCTGGCACATCGAGGCGGATTGGTGTAATTCACACCCGCCAGCACTGTTCTCGCAGGCTCACTCCCACGCTCGGTAATCGGGCAGACGGGTGGCCCGTTCCGCGCCTGGGATCACGCCGCAGGTGCGGCCGGCCCGCCCGCAGCGGGGCCCGTCCGCAATGACGCAGGCTCCTTGCCCAGGGCACCCGTCGGGCTGCGCCGGGCGGGGAGATGGCCCGGACTGCGCTGCTCTCATCTCCGAGGACGTCCCGGGGTCCGGAGCAGCGCCCCGGGCGGGGCGAACCGGTCGCGCTTGCCTCGGCGGTACATCCCTTGATCGAGTGATGTCTTCGCCGCCGGGCCTCAGCACAATCGATCACACGCAGTCAGCTGCGTCGACGAGCACCGCAACGCACCTTGAGTTAAGGAGAGCATCGATGAGCGAGCACCCCAACGCCGCGATCATCCGGTCGGCGTACGAGGCGATAAGCAAGGCAGACATGCCCGCCGTCGCGGAACTGCTGGACGACGACATCACCTGGTACGAGTCCACGGCCGGGATGGAAGGCGTCTACCACGGACGCGACCAGGTACTGGCGTTCCTGGGCCAGGTCTTCCAGCAGGCCGGCATGCAGATGAGCGTCGCCATCCACGACATCCTGGCCAACGACGACCACGCCGTCATCCTCCACGAGTCCACGCTCACCGTCGGGGACCGCACCCACACCGGCCAGTATGCCGACGTCTACCACCTGCGGGACGGGAAGATCACCGCGCACTGGCACCTGGCCGTCGACCCCAAGGCCGACGCGGAAGCTGCCTCAGAACTCTTCGCGAGCTGACACTCCCGCCCCAGCAGTCCGGACAGCCGAGCGCCGGGGGCCCGGCGCTCCGCGGGCGCCAGTGCCAGATCTGCCCGTTCTGTACGCCTGAGTTGATGGTGGCGACGCCTGCGGTGGCCGCGCCGAACGGCGGTTCGCGCGTAAGGAACAGTGAGATAATGCTCACGAAACGTTATCGCCCGCGGCTGGGTGGCCGGAACAGCCGGATTCCGGTATCCGGCGCTCTTCGCGAGGCACAGGTTCGGCCCGCGCTACTCCTAGCAGGTGGCAGATACAAGCTGCCAGCCTCCGGCGGTAGAGTCGCTGCCGGTGAGCATTTCACAGTCACGAGCGGCCGCGAACCTCGCTGATCTGGCGGTGACCGCGGAGCGATGCGCGGCGCAGTTGCTGGGTAGCGACCCGGCGGGCAGCGCCGAGGAGGTAGCCGGGCGGCTGCTGGCCATCCAGGCGCAAGACCCGCGCGGCGCGCGGCTTGCGATCCGTGCGCGTTCAGCGGGACTGTCCGCCTCGGACGTCGACTCCGCCCTCGCGCGGCGCTCGCTGATCGTCACCTGGCTGAACCGCGGCACCCTGCACCTGGTCCGCACCGAGGACTACTGGTGGCTGCATCCGCTGACCACCCCGCAGCTGCGCACCGGAAACTCCCGCCGGCTGGCGCAGGAGGGCGTGCCGCCGCAGGATGCGGAGCGGGCGGTGGACGCCGTGCAGGCGGCGCTGGCCGCCGACGGACCGCTGACCCGGTCTCAGCTCCGTGACCGGGTCGCCGCTGCCGGGGTGCGGACCGAAGGCCAGGCGATGGTGCACATCCTGGCGCTGGCCAGCATCCGGGGGCTGATCGTGCGCGGCCCGGCGGCCGGACGGGACCAGGCGTTCGTACTGGCCCGGGACTGGCTGGGCGCACCGCCGCCGGCGATGAGCCGCGAGACGGCGCTCGGTGAACTGGCCCGGCGTTACCTCGCCGGGCATGCCCCGGCGGCGGACCGCGACCTGGCCCAGTGGGCGGGCATCGGGCTTCGCGATGCCCGGCTCGGCCTGGCCCGGTGCGGCGCGGTGCAGCGAGCGGACGGCCTGGCCGAGCTGCCTCCGAGCCCGCAGCGCGCGGCGGCCGCGCTGCCACCGCCACTGCTGCTGGGCGCGTTCGATCCGCTGCTGCTCGGCTGGGCGTCCCGCGCTCCTATCGTCGGCCCGCACCGGCGGATCGTCACGGTCAACGGGCTGTTCCGGCCGTTCGCGCTGGCCGACGGCCGGGCCGTGGCAACCTGGACAATCGCGCGCGGCCAGGTCGCGCTCGCACCGTTCGCCCCGCTGGACGCCGAGACCCGCGCAGCCCTGGACGCCGACGCCGGCGACGTGACACGGTTCCTCGCCGGATAGGACGTCCGGCCCGCTAGCAGAGGTCCGCCGCAGCTAGCCGGGCACGCCGGCAGCCCCCTATGACAAGCGGGCACCGTCCGGCCGAGCTCACGCACGGCCGGACCATTTCACTCTCATGCAGTCCCGGCCGCCATACCCGACTCGGGGCCTGACTTGCCCTGCGGACCCGTGGCGCAGCATGCCGTACACAGGGCTACGCGTGCGGTGGCTTCAGCCCAGGGTCCACAACGGAGCGTGTCCGTCGCCGAAAAGCGCACGTGACACGATCGAGTGATACACGGGTGATCATCTCCGTATATCTCTTCCGAATTTGTGCTGGCTCACAGTGACCGGTTCGTCGCGGTTGGTTCGCGCATAGCAGCCAATTCTGTTGTCGCCCTGCCAGCCAGATGACGCATCGTCATAGGCAGCCAGGTGGTAGTGGATCATCCGCTTTTCCGAGGACAGGGCTACTACGCCTTGGGCAGGCAAGACGCCGCGCGTTGGGCTTACTTGGGCACGTATCCGGCGTGATCAAGCACCCTGAGCCGATCTGACGGATCCGTCGCCGCGCCTGTCATGCTGGCTAGCGTCATCGGGCATCGAACTCGCATAACCAGCCTGGGAGATTGGGGCTGCGTCATGGGCTTGATCTGCGGGGACATCGATCCTGGTCAATGGCCAGCGGATGCCATCAGCGACCGCCAGGGACTGCGTGGGCTCGGCGGATGTGGCCCGTGTGTGACCCGGCCAGCGCCGCGGTCATGACCCGATGGCAGAACGTCAGCGCCGTGTCCGCCGCCGCGCGGCCATGGTCCCCCGGCCAGCACCGCCCCCCGTCTGCCTGGCAGCCCCTGCCGCAGGACGCGCCTCAGGGTCTGTAGGCCACCGTGGCGTAGTCAAATCCCGTGGCCCTCCCGAGGCTTATCCCGGTCACGAACACCCGGGTGCCGCCGGGGCTGACCGCCAGTGAGGTGGCACCGTCGAGGCTGTTGCCCGGGCCGTTGTACCGCCGCGCCCACAGCCGGGCGCCGGCGGCGGCGCTGTAGGCCACCGTGGCATAGTCCTGGCCCGAGCCTGATCCCTGGCTGCCCCCGGTCACGAACACCCGGGCCCCGCCGGGGCTGACCGCCACCCGGCTGGCGCCGTCGAGGCCGTTGCCCGGGCCGTTGTACCGCCGCGCCCACAGCCGGGCGCCGGCGGCGGCGCTGTAGGCCACCGTGGCATAGTCCTGGCCCGAGCCCGCGCCCTGGCTGCCGCCGGTCACGAACACCCGGGCCCCGCCGGGGCTGACCGCCACCGAGCCGGCGCCGTCGTCGCCGTTGCCCGGGCCGTTGTACCGCGCCACCCACAGCCGGGCGCCGGCGGCGGCACTGTAAGCCACCGTGGCGTAGTCCTGGCCCGAG
>Ga0335085_10012381_pt1 | contig 12569 bp, 12 predicted proteins | sample Lox_Sample_45_FD_206712 | JGI IMG/M metagenome (GOLD analysis project Ga0335085, IMG submission 206712) | Soil microbial communities from Loxahatchee National Wildlife Refuge, Florida, United States - Lox_Sample_4.5 | ecosystem: Environmental > Terrestrial > Soil > Wetlands | place: USA...
GCCAGCGGGCGCGCCGCGTACGAGATGCTGTGGCACGCGAAGGAAACGGCCCGCAAGAACGTCTACGTGCTGGCCAGCCACTCGCATCTGTACATGGAAGACGTCTTTGACACGCCTCAGTGGAAAGGCCGCGTGCTGCCGGGATGGATTGTGGGCACGGCGGGCGCGGTGCGCTACAAGATCCCCGACGAAGCCGGGCCGAATCAGCACGCGAAGACCGCAGTGTACGGGTATCTGACGGGCGCGGTGCATGCCGATGGCGCGATCGACTTCGCGTTCCACGAGGTGAGCCTGGAGGATATCCTGCGCGCCGACAAGGGTGCGCATGCGGAGTCGCTGGTGAAGTGGTGCTACACGGAGAATAAGCAGTAGAGCCTAACGTTCTCGAGCGCGCAGCGGAATGCGGATGAGCACCCAGGCGATGGCCGCGAATCCCACCAGCGTCAGCCAGCCGCCCCACGCCGGATAGAAGCTGAACTGGTCGGCGCCGCTCAGCATGTGCACCACCGACGGTATCTGACTCACGGCCAGCACCGCGATGAGAATGCCCATGATCGCTTCGCCCGCGATCAGACCCGATGCCAGCAGCGTGCCGCGCTCGTCCACGGCGGCTTTCTTTTCAGCAGACAGGCGCGTGGTAAGGCGGTCGATGATCCACTTGCAGACGCCGCCCGCGAAGATGGCCGAGGAAGTGTCGAAAGGCAGGTACATTCCGACCGCGATCAGCATCGGCGATCTCGCGCCGCACATGATGAGCGCGATGCCGAACGCGATGCCGACGCCGAGCAGCCCCCACGCCATCTGACCGCCGACGATGCCCTTGGCGAGCTGGGCCATGAGCCCGGCCTGAGGGGCCGGAAGAGCGCGACCGCCAATTCCGCCGGTGGAAAGGTTCGCCTCGTGCAGCACCATGATGGGCCACATGAGGAAGAACGCCAGCATGACGACGGCGATGATCTCCACCACCTGCATCTTCCATGGCGTGCCGCCGAGAAGCTGGCCGGCCTTCAGGTCCTGAATCAGCGAGCCCGACACCGAACACGCCACGCCCACCACCGCCGCAACGCCGAGCACTGCCGCCACGCCCGCAGGTCCGGTGACGCCGATGGTGAGCATCATCAGGGCGGAGATGATCAGGGCCGAGAGAATGAGGCCGCTGAGCGGCTGGTTCGAACTGCCGACCAGACCGATCAGATATCCGCCGACAGCAGTCAGCAGGAATCCGGCAATCAGCATCACCACGGCCGCCACGATCGCCGAGGTCAATCCCTGGGTGAAGTAGAAATAGATCGCGGTGATGGGGATCAGCAGCAGGAAGATGCCAATGAGGATGATGCGGGGCGGGATGTCCTTCTCGCGCGGGTCATCGGTGTGCTCCTCGTGCGCCGCCTCCGATGAAACCTTGAAGACGCCACGCAGCGAGCTGAACAGCGAGTCGCGCATCGACCACATGGTGTTGCCCGCGCCCACCAGCATGGTGCCGACGGCGATGGGCCGCACGATGTTGTACCAGAGGCTGTAAGAGGCGATGCCCGGGTCGGCGGTGCCGATGCGGCGCGGCAGGTCGGGGTCGAAGAACATCAGCAAGGGGATGAGAATCCACCAGGCGAGCAGGCCGCCCGCCATAGTGATGGCCGAAAGCTCCGGCCCGATGATGTAGCCAATGCCCATCAGCGCGGGCGAGAGGCTCGGCGTGGACCACGGCACGCCGCCGTAGTGGGTCACATCGCCGATCGGCTGTTTTTCGTAATTGAAGTGCTTCACGACCGAGCGCGGGAAAGCGAGGAAGCCCTCGGTGTATTCGCGGAAGATCTTGAGACCGTTGTCGGCGGTGAAGAACTGGATGAGCGCGCCGAAGCCCATCGCGCCGAAGATATACTTCGGAGCATCCGATGCTTCCTGACCGGCCTTGACGATCTCATAGCTGGCCACGCTTTCGGGGAACGGCAGCGATTTATCGGCGCAGAGCGCGCGCCGCAGCAGGATGATGAACAGGATGCCGATGAGGCCGCCCACCAGCAGGATCAGCGTCGCCTCCCAGTAGTGCGAGCGCAGATCGGCCCACAGGTGCCTGCCGTTGACGTCGGCCATCAGAAACGCGGGAATGGTGAAGATGGCGCCGGCCACGAGAGCCTCGCCGACCGATGCGGCCGTGCGGGCGATGTTCTGTTCGAGGATGCCGCCGCGGAAAGCGGGCAGTCGGAACAGGGCCATGGCGATGACCGCCGCGGGGATGGTGGCCGCCACGGTCTGGCCCGCTTTCATCCCAAGCCAGGCGTTGGCGGAACCGAATACCAGGGCGAGAAAGAGGCCGAGTCCGACGGCCTTCCAGGTCATCTCCGGGGGGCGCTGCGAAGGGGGCACTCAGGAATGGTATCAGGTGAGGGGAAAGGTACAATGGCAGGACGCGCCCCGGAAGTGGCGCAAGGAGGACGCCCGTGAAGATCAATCCCTATCTGTCATTCAACGGCCAGTGCAAGGCCGCCTTTGAGTATTACGAGAAAGCTCTGGGCGGCAAAATCGCATTTATGATGACCTACGGCGATTCGCCGATGGGCACCCAGACCCCGCCCGACCAGAAGGACCGCATCATGCACGTGTCGCTGAATGTCGGCGACGAGACGCTGGCCGGGGCCGACGCGCCGCCTCAGTTTTTCAGCGAGGCCCATGGTATGTGCGTCTCCCTGGACATCCCGGACCCGGCCGAAGCGGAGCGCGTCTACAAGGCGCTTGCAGACGGCGGGGCGGTCCAGATGGAGCTGCAGGAAACCTTCTGGGCGCAGCGGTTTGCCATGTTCCGCGACCGGTTCGGCACGCCGTGGATGATCAACTGCGGCAAACCGATGTAAACTATACCCACCAAAGGGGTTAGCACCTAAGGTAAAGTTTCCTCGCAAACTGCCGGAGGACAGCGATAAGTACCTCGTGAGCCGGTTTATCGCCAACGCCGTGGAGATTCTCGAAGCGGCGGAGAACACGATGACCGCCGGCTCCGTGCCGTCCGACATCACTATCCTCATATCGGCGGAAGGGGGGATTCACATGGTGGCCGACTCCGATTGGCCACTGGAATCCCTCCGCCAATTCCACGGCGTCAGCGCCGCCTACCGCGTCCGGCCGGTGCAGGACCGCGTGGAAGTGGAAGGGCGCAGCGCGACCCAGACCTGCCACTTCGAATCCGAAAAGCCAGCCACTGCCGCCCGCTTCCTGCTGAATTCCGTCCCGGCCTACCACATGGCCACTCTGATGCTGCCTGCGGCGTAGACAGCGAGACGGAAATTCTTCTTGCCACCCAATTGACCATCAGGGAGCCGACCAAAGCACCTTGCCATCCTTGTTCAGGAGAATCAACGTGGACTCGGGATGCTCCATCGCGATCCCAGTACGCACAACTTCGGTCGAAGCGTGACCGAGCGCCGCTCGGTGGTTGCCGTCGGTGTCGTAGAGATCGATGCTCGAGTTGCCACTGCGATCTACAAGGGCCTCGATGCGGCTTCTGTTCTTGTCGAGCAGCTCTACGCTCGAATCGCCGTTCCAAAGAAGGACATTCGCCCGAGCCTTGGTGCGTTCATCGTAAAGACGCAGGCCGGCGTCCTTGTCATCGACCCAAAGCTGTACCGCGCTCCCGCGCTCTCCGCCGCCGTATAGTTCAAGACCTCCGTCGAATACGCTCGGGATTCGCCTCTTCTGAAGGCCCCGCTCGTACGATTGGGCATTGGCGAAGAATCTGCCACGAACCGTCCCATCGCTGTCGACAAGGCGGAATTCCTCGGCCTCAAGGACCTTTACGTGCTCCTGAACGGGCTGTGCGATAACCGTGAGGCTCGGGAGCAACAGATTGGTCACTATCGCGCCAACGAATCCACTGGTAGCCGATAGGCCGATGATTCCCCAATAGGGCGTCTTCATGTGGGCTCCTTTGAGTTTCCATCTCACGGGAAAAGACTCCGGATTGCCCAAGTGTACCGAGATTTTCGAACAGGCGGGTATGCGGCTCTCCGGCACTGATAGACTCAAATAGAATCAAAGTATGTCTGTAGTTCGAATGAAGAAGGGAATTGAGCCTCTTTGCAGTCTCCATTGCGGGTCGGTGATGACTCCCGTTGAAATCGCCCTTGCCATGCCCGGCGAGGGCACTGGGGCAATTATGGCCTTCGTCTGCGGCGAGCCTACTTGTAATCGCTTCTACAACATCATTCATGGATATTTCGAGATCATCGCCGGCAGCATTTCGCCATCCCCCGCAACGGATCGAAGGTCGTGCGCTGATGACGGTCTTCCGATGTACTTGGCTCATCATGGAGCCGACGGTGTCAATACCTACAGGTGCTCACAATACGATTGTGATGGCAGCAAGATGGTTCAGGTGTAGCTTGTAAGCTATCCCTCGGTCGTCCTCGTCGCTACCCTCAAAGCCGTACGGGCGATACCAGCTTGCCGGCTCATCCATCCCCGACCATCTCGGTCCTTTGCCCCCTCCGCCTCCACGGACGTATCCTAGTAGCGGGAACCCGATTTCCATTCCCGCCGGCTCGCCCCAGGCGCGCCATCTTGCAGTGTTGCCATCATTACAACAACAAGAGAGAGGAACATGAGCGCTCCCGCTGTCGGTATGTCCGATCGCCGGGCTGCTGGCTTCTACGATTCCGTTGTCGGCAAGAAAGTCGTCATGGCCGTCAGCGGCGTGGTCCTTTTCGGATACGTAGTCGCCCACCTGCTTGGCAATCTTCAGATCTTTCTCGGACCTGACCAGATCAATCATTACGCGGCCTTATTGCACGCCTCGCCACCCCTGCTGTGGACGGCGCGTATCTTTCTGCTGATCATGCTGTTCCTGCACGTCTGGTCCTGCTGGCTGCTGTTCCTGCAGAAGCGGGCCGCGCGGCCGGAACCCTACGTGAAGAAGCGCGCCGTGGGCTCCGATTACGCCTCGCGCACCATGTACTGGAGCGGGCCCATCGTAGGCGCGTTTGTCATCTACCACATCATGCATCTGACGCTGGGCGTTGGCGGCACGCCGTACATCGAGTTGCATCCTTATGAGAACGTCGTGCACGGCTTCCGCAACCCCATCGTCGCCGGCTTCTACATCGTCGCCCTGATTCTGTTGTGCACTCATCTCTATCACGGGCTGTGGAGCATGTTCCAGACGCTGGGCATCAATCATCCCCGCTACACGCCGTGGCTGAAGCGCGGCGCGCAGGTTGTGGCGATTCTGATCGCGATCGGCGAGATTTCGATCCCGATCGCAGTTCTGCTCGGCATCGTGGGAGGTGAAATCCAATGAAGCTCGATTCCAGATGTCCAACAGGGCCCATCGAGAGCCGCTGGGATCGCGCGCGCTTCGAGATGAAGCTGGTGAACCCGGCCAATAAGCGCAAGTACACCATCATCATGGTGGGCTCCGGCCTCGCGGGCGGAGCCGGCGCGGCGTCGCTCGGCGAACTCGGATACAACGTCAAGTGCTTCTGTTTCCAGGATTCGCCCCGGCGCGCGCACTCCATTGCGGCGCAGGGCGGCATCAACGCGGCCAAGAATTATCAGAACGACGGCGATTCGATTTACCGCTTGTTCTACGACACGGTGAAGGGCGGCGATTTCCGCGCCCGCGAATCGAACGTGTACCGGCTGGCGCAGAACTCGGTCAGCATTATCGACCAGTGCGTGGCGCAGGGCGTGCCCTTCGCGCGCGAATACGGCGGGTTGCTTTCGAACCGCTCGTTCGGCGGCGCGCAGGTCTCGCGCACGTTCTATGCACGAGGGCAGACGGGCCAGCAGTTGCTCCTCGGCTGCTATCAGCAGCTTGAGGCGCAGGTGCACGCGGGCTCGGTGACCATGTATCCGCGGCAGGAGATGCTGGATCTGGTGGTCATCAACGGCAAGGCACGCGGCATCATCACGCGGAATCTGGTCACCGGCGCGCTGGAGCGCCATCTTGCCGACGCCGTGATTCTGTCCACCGGCGGCTACGGCAACGTCTTCTATCTTTCGACGAATGCCAAAGGCTCCAACGCGACGGCCATCTGGCGCGCCTACAAGCGCGGGGCCGCGTTCGGGAATCCGTGCTTCACACAGATCCACCCGACCTGCATTCCGGTCTCCGGCGATTATCAGAGCAAGCTGACGCTGATGTCCGAATCGCTGCGCAACGACGGCCGCATCTGGGTGCCGAAGAAGAAGGGCGACACGCGCGCGCCGAATCAGATCCCCGAAGACGACCGCGATTATTACCTCGAGCGCAAGTATCCGAGCTTCGGCAACCTGGTGCCGCGCGACGTGGCATCGCGCAACGCAAAGTGTGTGTGCGATGAAGGCCGCGGCGTGGGTGAGAGCGGGCTGGGCGTCTATCTCGACTTTTCCGACGCCATTCGCCGCCTCGGCGCCGACGTGGTGAAGGACCGTTACGGCAACTTGTTCGACATGTACCATCACCTCACCGCGGAGAACCCGTACGAAGTGCCGATGCGAATCTTCCCCGCGATTCACTACACCATGGGCGGGCTCTGGGTGGATTACTACCTGATGTCCACCATTCCGGGGCTGTTCGTCGCGGGCGAAGCAAACTTCTCCGACCACGGCGCGAACCGGCTGGGCGCGAGCGCGCTGATGCAGGGCCTCTCCGACGGCTACTTCGTCCTGCCCTATACGGTGGGCGATTATCTGGCAACCGCGAAGCCTGAGCAGGCCACCACCGGCGACGCGGCATTCGCCGAAGCCGAACAGAACGTGGACGACATCACGCAGCGCCTGCTTTCGGGCAGCGGCAAGCGCACGGTGGATTCGTTCCACAAGGAACTCGGCAAAGTCATGTGGGAAAAATGCGGCATGGCACGAAATGCCACGGGCCTGAAGGAAGCCATCGAGGAAATCCGCAGCCTGCGCGAAGAGTACTGGAAGGACGTCAAGGTGCTCGGCTCGGGCGACGAGTTCAATCAGGGACTCGAGCGCGCGGGCCGCGTGGCCGACTTTTTCGAGCTGGCCGAGCTGATATGCATCGACGCGCTGGAACGCAACGAATCCTGCGGCGGGCATTTCCGCGATGAATATCAGACGCCCGATGGCGAAGCGCAACGCAACGATGCCGATTACTCGTACGCGGCGGCCTGGGAGTATCAGGGTTCCGACAAGCCAGCGGTGATGCACAAGGAGCCGCTGGAGTTCGAGTACGTGCATCCGACGCAGAGGAGCTACAAATGAGACTCGTTCTTCACATCTGGCGGCAAAAGGGCCCGAAGGACAAGGGCCGCATGCAGCGCTACGATCTGGACGGGCTGAACCCGAACATGTCCGCGCTGGAGATGCTCGACGTGCTGAACGAGCAGTTGACCGAGAAGGGCGAGGAGCCGGTCGCTTTCGAGAGCGACTGCCGCGAGGGCATCTGCGGCATGTGCGGCTTCATGGTGAGCGGCGTGGCGCACGGACCCATGAAGGGCACCACGGCCTGCCAGCTCATGCTGCGCAACTTCCAGGACGGCGAAGAGCTGTGGCTGGAACCGTGGCGCGCGAAGGCCTTCCCGGTGATCAGGGACCTGGTGGTGGATCGCTCTGCGTTCGACCGCATCATCGCGGCGGGAGGTTACATCACGGCGCCCACCGGCAGCGCGCAGGATGCCAATAATCTGCCGATTCCCAAGGAGGACGCCGATCGCGCCATGGACGCGGCGGCCTGCATCGGATGCGGCGCCTGCGTGGCGGCGTGCCCCAATGCTTCGGCCATGCTGTTCACCAGCGCGAAGATCACGCACCTCGGCATGCTGCCGCAGGGTCAGCCGGAGCGCAACAGCCGCGCGTTGGCGATGGTGGCGCAGCATAACATCGAAGGCTTCGGCGGATGCACCAACATCGGCGAATGCGAAGCGGTGTGTCCGAAGGAGATCAGGCTGGAATCGATCGCGCATCTGAACCGCGATTTCATCGTGGCCAGCGTGAAGAACCGCGCGAATGTGAAACCGGCGGTGAAAATCTCGAAGTACAAGCGCGATCCGCTGCACTCGAACTGACAATTGGGGGCGGGCCATCTTTCGGCGGCCCGCCCCTGTCACCAGCCTTTGTGGGAGCTGAGGCTGGTTGCGCGACATCGTCTGAAACCCTTACGCCGCCTTCCCGGTCCCTACCAGTTCGGTGAGGCGCGCCACGACTCTCTTCATCGATACCGATTGCGCGCTCAGTTCCTGTGCCACAGCGGCACTCTGTTCGGCATGAGCGGCGGTGCTCTGGGTCACCTGCTCCATTTGCGTCAGAGCTTTTGCCATTTCAGCAATTCCCCGCGCCTGCTCATCGCTCCCAACCGAAACTTCCTGGACCAGCGTGCTGACCTCGAGGGATTCCTCGGTAATGGCGCGGATATTCTCCGCAACGTGGTCCACCCGCTGTTTGCCGTCTTTGGATCTGGACACCGACTCTTCGATGAGCGGGGCGGTCTCCTTGGCGGCCTGCGAACAGCGTTGCGCCAGATTGCGAACCTCATCGGCGACCACGGCGAACCCCATGCCGGCCTCGCCGGCGCGAGCGGCCTCCACCGCGGCGTTCAGGGCGAGGATGTTCGTCTGGAAGGCGATGTCGTCAATCACCCGGATGATCTTGGCGATCTTGTCGCTCGACATCTTGATCTCGCCCATGGCCGCGATCATCTGTTCCAGCGCCCGGTTCGCTTCGTCGAAGTTCTTGCGAGATCGCCCAATCACGGTGGCGGCTGTGCTGGAGTTCTCGCGCGTCCTGCGCGCCATCGAACTGATTTCCTCGGTCGACGCCGATGTCTGTTCCAGCGCCGCCGCCTGCTCGGAAGAACCCTGCGCCAGATTCTGGGCGGCTGACGCCACCTGGCCGGACGCCGATGCCACCTCGCCGCACGCTGTTGAGAGTTCGGCGACGACCAGTCCCAGCGCCTGGTTGATCCCGCGAACGATAAAGACTGCCAGAACGACAAAAACCAGCAACAGGCAAACCGTCACAATGTTCGTTACCACGCTGTTCACGCGAAGCTCGGCGGCGCGTGTCTGCGAGTCCTTCAATTGGGTTCGCTGCAGGTTCTTGAGATCGGTCAGGGCGGCATCGGCCTGGCTCGCAAACCCCTTGACGCCGGCATCGAGACCGCGAATGTCGTCCATGCGCCGTTCCCGGCAAAGCTGCAAGTACTGCTCCGACACTCCCTTGAACTGGCCCAGCGCGGATTCGAAATCGGCCAGATCGCGACGCGCCTGGTCGGAAATCAGCAGCGGCCGGATCTCGCCAAGTTGCTCGCCCGCGCGCTTGAACGCCGACGCCCACTGCTTTGAAAAGGCATCGCGCTCGCGATCGTCGCCGCGTTCGGCCGCTACCTGCGCTCCCCGAAGGTCTGCCACCATTTCCCAGGAACGGGCGCGCGCCGCATTCGTCAGATCGAGCTTCACCGCAGTCCGGCCGGTGGCCTCGTTCAGTTCAACACAAACAACCCGAAGGTACCCGACTCCCGCGCCTGTGGCAAGCAGTCCACTCAGGGCCAGACCGCCCAAAGTACCGTACAGTTTCTGCGCCAGCTTCATATTCGATTCACCCCCGTACCGTCGCTGACGGCAAGCGGAATTCGGCTTCGTATGGCGCCTCCGCAGCCGGAGGCGATAGCGGACCTGAACCAACAAACAGGAGCCCGCACAGTACTTATCGCGCGAAGGCCACAGACTTAGAGATATCGATTGGCTATTTATCCTCTATATGTGCGTAATCACATATATGTGCGCAATCACATCTTTTTAGCATGCCTTAATATTTAAGTGCGGCTTTTCAGCGTCACCGCTATTCCCCGGCGTGTTGTCCGAACTCGGGTTCCGCCCGGGCGCGGACCGGTGCACGTCACCATGCGCCTCCAAACGACGATAATCGAGGAAGTGACCAGCCAGCGCTGCCGTGCCATTCTCGCCGGCGCCGCGACGAAGCGATTTGCCGTCGTCGGCGATCTGATGCTCGATGAATTCGTATGGGGCCGGGTGAGCCGCATCTCGCCCGAGGCTCCGGTGCCGGTGGTGCACGTAACCCGCGAAGAGCCGTTTCCCGGTGGGGCGGCGAATGTGGCGCGGAACCTCCGGGAATTCTCTGCGAACGTGGCCGTGGCGGGGACAGTGGGCTGCGATTCTGCCGGTGAACGGCTGCTGAGCGTACTCGGCGTCATGGGCATCGATGTCGCCGGCGTCCAGCGGAACCCTGCCTGGTCCACCATCGTCAAGACGCGTATTATTGCCCGGCAACAACAGGTAGTAAGGGTGGATCGCGAGCAGCCGCGCACGTCAGTCGTGCAGCGAATTGAGGGGCTGGAAGCTCTCGTGGCTGGCTCAGACGCGGTACTGGTGGCCGATTACGGCAAGGGCGCAGTTACGCAGGAGACCGCCGACAGGCTCTGCACGCTGGCCCGCGACCACAACGTCATCCTGGCGGTGGATCCCAATCCGGGCAATCCGGTGGACTGGAAGCACGTTACCGTGATCAAGCCAAATCGCGCCGAGGCGCTCAAGGCCGCGGGACTTGAGGACGACGGCCGTGCCGTTGATCCGATCGGGCGCCAGCTCCTGGAGCGGTGGAACGCCGAGCTTCTGCTGCTGACGCTCGGCGAGGAGGGGATGATGCTGTTCGAGCGCGACAAGCCGGCGGCGTATCACACACCCACGCGCGCGCGCGAAGTTTTCGACGTGTCGGGCGCCGGCGACACCGCGATGGCCGCCCTGACCGCCGCCCTGGCCGGGGGCGCATCGCCAGTTGAAGCTGCTGAGATCGCCAATGCCGCCAGCGGCATCGTGGTCGGCAAGCTGGGCACCGCCGCGGTGACGCTGGACGAGCTGGCCGCCAGTTTCTCTTGACAACTGCTGTACTACCTGTCATAGTACACACGTGATCCCGTTCCGCCTCTCGTTTCAGCCCGGCGTGGCGCTGTACGAACAGGTGGTCTACGCCGCGCGCAAGGCTGTCATCAGCGGCCAGATGCGCCCGGGCGACCCTTTCCCGTCGGTGCGCGCGCTCAGCAAGGCGCTCAAGATCAATCCCAATACCGCGCACAAGGTGATCACGCACCTCATCAACGAAGGATTGCTCGAGGTCCGTCCAGGCACGGGCACCGTAGTCGCCAAACCGACCCGTTCCACCGCCGCCGACCGCGCCCAGTTGCTGAATGACGAGCTGGAACGGCTTGTCGTGGCCGCCCGCAGGCTTGGCCTGAAGGAATCCGACGTCATCGACGCGCTCAGGGCGCACTGGGAGAGGCTCGAGCCCGCCGAAGGAGGTTCCAGAAAATGAGCGATGACCCCATCCGCGTTACCGGACTCACGAAGAAATTCCGCTGGACGCCCGTCCTCAAAGGAATCGAGCTCGCGGTGCCGCGCGGCGCCGTCTTCGCCCTGATTGGCCCGAATGGCGCAGGCAAGACCACCACCATCAAGATCCTTATGAACATCCTGCGGCCAACGTCGGGGCGTGCGGAGGTTCTGGGGATCGAGTCGCGGCGCCTGCGAGGTCCCGATTTCACGCGCATCGGTTACGTTTCAGAAAACCAGGAGATGCCGGACTGGATGACAGTCGACTATTTTCTGGCATATCTGCGGCCTTTCTATCCGGCGTGGGACACCGAGCTGGCCGCGCAACTGATAAAACAGTTCAACCTGCCCGGGGACCGCAAGCTGAAGCATCTGTCGCGCGGGATGCGAATGAAAGCCGCGCTGGCATCGTCGCTGGCGTACCGGCCGGAGGTGGTGGTGCTGGACGAACCATTTACCGGGCTCGATCCGCTGGCGCGCGACGAGTTCATCGAAGGTCTGCTCGAGCGCAGCGAGAACACCACGGTCTTCATCTCGTCCCACGATCTGGCCGATATTGAGACCTTTGCGAGTCATATCGCTTATCTCGACAACGGCCGCATCCAGTTCTCCGAGGAGCTGGCCGCGCTGTCGAATCGATTCCGGGAAATTGAGATTACCTTCGAAACGGCGCCTTCCCTGCCCGCCGACTGGCCGGCGACATGGTTGAAGCCGGAATCGTCGGCAGCGGTGATCCGTTTCACCGAAAGCCGCTGGGACGCTGAGCGCACCACGGCCGAGATTCGCGCCCGGTTCCCGAATGCGCGGGACATATCGGCCACTCCGATACCGCTGCGGACCATCTTCGTCACGGTGGCGAAGGCGGCGCAGAGCGCGGCGGCCTGAGGACGCGATGATCCAGGTGCTCCACATCTTCCGCAAAGACACTCGGTGCTTCCGCATCGAGCTGGGCGTCATCGGCGCGCTGACCGCCGTGTTCGCGTGGGCACATATCTCGGCCATCGAAGCGCAGGCGGCCGACATCTCCCGGCCGGTGATCCTGTCATTCCTGAGCAGTTTCTTCCTGGTGATCGGCTGGTGGTTTCTGGTGACGCGGGCCATTCATGCCGAGGCGCTGACCGGGCATCGGCAGTTCTGGGTGACGCGGCCGTATCTCTGGAAGCAACTGCTGGCGGCGAAGGTGCTTTTCGTGCTGGCGTTCGTGAACGCGCCGCTGCTGGTCGCGCAAATGGCGATCCTTGGCGCGGCTGGTTACTCGCCCATGGGCGGGTTTCCACGGCTCCTCTGGATGCA
>Ga0335085_10012383_pt1 | contig 12568 bp, 8 predicted proteins | sample Lox_Sample_45_FD_206712 | JGI IMG/M metagenome (GOLD analysis project Ga0335085, IMG submission 206712) | Soil microbial communities from Loxahatchee National Wildlife Refuge, Florida, United States - Lox_Sample_4.5 | ecosystem: Environmental > Terrestrial > Soil > Wetlands | place: USA: Florida...
GTCGAGAAAGCCGAGCCGGGCGATGTTGGTCTGGAAGCCGGTCGCGGCGATGATGTGATCGACCTTGATGTCGGATGTCTTGCCGTCGCCGCCCGTGACATGCAGCGCGACATGGCTGTTCTTGAGCGTGGCGCCGGTCACATGCCAGCCGAGATGCAACGGGAATTTGCCTTCGACCCGATGGCGGACGAACCAGCCCGGCGCCGGACCCAGCGCGGTGCGCACATGGTGGTGACGCATTTGCGACGGCAGGCGGCGGAAGAGCCCCGGTGCGCGCCAGTAGAAATAGTTCCACCAGCCGGGACCGACGCCCGTGGTCGGATAGCGCATCCGGACCCAGAGCGGACGGTTGTCGCGCGGCGGGGCGTGAAAATCGATCCGGGGCGTGCGCGATACCAGTTGCACCTCGGCGCCTGCCTCATGCGCGAGCATCGCGAGATCGACGGCGGAGGCGCCGCGCCCGATGATCGCGATCTTGCGGCCGCGCAGCCGTGCGACGTCCGGATGGTCGCTGCTATGCGTCAGCGCCTCGACGGGAAGGTGGCGCAATTCCTGCGGGACATGGCGGTAGTAGTTGATGCCCGTCGCCAGCACGAGGCGCTTGGCGAGCAGCTCCTCGCCGTCGTTGAGATGGAGCGAGAAACGCCCATGGGCCGAGTTCACATGCACGACCTCACGGCGGTCGAGATATGGCACCACCTGCGTCTGGAAGTGGAGGCCATAAGCGATGAACGTCTCGAGCGAGACCGGCAGCCCGAGATCGGCATAGGGTAAGCCCTGATCGGCGCAATATCGGCGCAGTGTCCAGCGCTGCTCCGGATCGTAAAGCGAGGAAGCAAAGCCGTCCGATTTCAGCGACATGCCGGCGGGCATGTTTTCGCGCCATGCCGCCATCGGCGAACCGAAGATGACATGCTCTATTCCGTGGCCCCGAAGATACGCCGAGCATGACAAACCGTAGGGGCCGGCTCCGATGATCGCGACGTCCGTGTTCTGTGCCATAACGTTCTATTCACGTGGTGGGAGATGCTGCGCTCACGCCATCAAAGGGTGGGAAGATGGCGTCACCATGGCGGCCTCACGGCGTTATGGGGACACCTCGTCGCTTCCGAAGCGCACGCAAGCTGAGGCATAGCCTTGGCCATTCGGCGAGCCTTTGGATTAAAAAATGACAGGGTCGCAAGAACTATTTCGCCGGTCGCACGTTTCGACGGAGCATGAAATCACTACGTTTTGATCTTCCCGCGGCGCGCGCAAATTCTCGTCCTCAGGCCGAGGCTCTTCGCGTCCCTTTTCTGCGCCCGAACCCGCCGAAACTCTCAAGACAAAGCGCCGCCCTCGCGGAAATTGAGCAGAGCGGCATCTTCTCCAATTACGGCCCGGTCAATTCACGGCTTGAAGAGCGGATTTCCCGGGCTTTATTTCGCGCCGAGCATCGCTGCGTCACGGTCGCCAATGCGACTCTCGGGCTGATGCTCGCCATCAAGCGCGCGGTCGGATGGACGCCGCGCGGCCGCTATGCGCTGATGCCCTCGTTCACGTTTGCCGCCGGCGCGCAAGCCGCGCTGTGGTGCGGCCTGACGCCGTTGCTTTGCGATATCGACAGCGAGACCTGGTTGCCCTCTGCCGAGGCGGAAGACGGACTGCTCGCGCAATATGGTGACGAGATCGCGGTCATGGTGCCGAATGCGACCTTCGGCAACTGCCTCGATGTCGCGCGCTATCATGCGATCTCGGCCGCGCGCGGCATCCCGCTGGTGATCGACGCGGCCGCCGCTCTCGGCAGCCTCGATGCCGAGGGCAAGCCTTTCGGTATCGGCAGCACGCATCCGCTGGTGTTCTCGATGCACGCAACGAAGTCGTTCGCCACGGCGGAAGGCGGTCTCGTCTATTGCGCCGATCCGAAAGTTGTCGCCGACATCCGCGCAATGGGCAATTTCGGTTTCGGCGAGCCGCGCGCCGCGACGATGCCGGGTCTCAATTCGAAGATGAGCGAAGTCTGCGCGCTGCTTGGCCTCAGCAAGCTAAGCGAGTACGAGGCCGTCGCGCGCCGCCGTCAGGCGATCTTCGATCGCTACCGTGCCTTGCTGCCCGAATTCTTCTTCCAGAAGCTGACCGGCCAGCGCACGGCACATCAATTCGTCTCGGTTCTCGTTCCGGAAAGCCATAGCGGCCGCGTCGACGAGGTGATCGAGGCCTTGCGCATCCGCGGTATCGGCGCGGGCCGCTATTTCGTGCCGCATCTCGCGGAGCAGCCTTTCTTCCAGCAGACCTGTGTCGCCGGCGCGTTGCCGGTCACCGAAAAGATCGCTCGGCGCATCATCGCGTTGCCCGTGTCCGACATGTTGACCGATAGCGAGGTCGATGACGTCTGCCGCGCATTCCGCGAGGCTTGCTCGCCCCAGCCCCGCCTCCCGGCCTCGCGCCGTCGCCCCTCGACTCGACATCTGCTTCAAGAAATCAGCCGCGAACAGCTCATTTAACGGGATCGGAATCCACGCACATGATCGTCAACACCTTGATTGTCGGCGGCGGACCCGCCGGACTGGCACCCCTGATCTCTGCGAGCCGCTCGGGGCTTCTCGATCGCATTTTGGCCGATGGTCTCGCGCTCGCGGAGCGCGGCGATACGGTCGGCGCGGGCCGCATCGGGGGCTATGCAATCAACTCCGACAGCACCGCGAATACGATCGTCAGCTGTATCAACGACAATCCGCATCCCGCTTTGGCGGGGCTGCAAGATCACCCCGTGGTGAAAGCGGTCGCCGCTTATCAGGCGAACAGCGTGCCGTTGACGCTTGTCGGCGAGTTCATGACGGTGCTCGGTGGCGCCTTGCGTGACGCCATCGTCGCGACCGGCAACGAGGTCCTGCTCGGGCACGAAGCGATCCGCAGCAAGCAGCTGAGCGACGGTTTTTGGCAGACGAAGCTACGGCGTTTGGCCGACGGTGCCGAGACCTTCGTCGAATCGCGGTTTGTCGTGCTCGCGACAGGCGGGCATCAGCCGTTGTCCTATCTGGCGCAGCGCTGCGTCGGCGGCCGGCCGTTGCTGCCGAGCTGCGCCGAAAAGCTCCTGCAATCCAACGAAGCTTTGACCGCGGCCGGGATGGCCGCGATTGCCGACCGTCTCGCCCGGGGAAAGAGCAAACGCGTGGCAATCGTCGGCAGCTCGAGTAGCGCAATGGCCTGCGCCAACGCGATCCTCCAGTCATCCTTCGGTCGCGAGCTCGCCGCCGGCGCGGTGACGCTCCTGCATCGGCGGCCATTGCATATCTTCTATCCGTCGGCGGCCGAAGCTCAGGCGGACGGATACAACGAATTCGGCCCCCAGGATATTTGCCCGATCAGCGGTTTTGTTTACCGCCTCTCGGGCCTGCGCCTCGAAGCACGCGATCTGCTGATGGCAGTGCGCGGCATCGGCGGCCGCCCGCGGGAAGAGCGGCTGCGGCTGCATCAGGTGGGGGCGGGCGCCGATGCCACGGCGCTACAGATCCTCGATGATGCCGATGTTGTGATCGCCGCGCTCGGCTATCGCTCGCGAGCGCTGCCATTGTTCGCCTCGTCCGGCCGCCGTCTCGAGGTGTTCGCCGACGACAGCGGCACCCGGCCTCTCGTCGACAGCGAATGCCGGGTGATGGACCGGCACGGCGCGCCGATCGATGGCCTTTTCGGCATCGGCCTCGGCACTGGCTTCTTCTCGCGCGATCTGGTCGGCGGCGAGCTGAGCTTCTCGGGCCAGACCAACAGCCTGTGGCAATGGCAGAACGCGGTTGGCGGCTTGATCGCCCGTCAGATTCAAGCGACCGAGATGGTCAAGCCGGTCAAGCGGACGCCAATCGCAGCGATGCCGGTGTTGCCGCGTCTGCAGTCCGTTTAGCCAGGCTCCGCGACCGCGCTCGCGGCCAGGCGTCGCTGCCGCGTTTCCCGGCGCGAATTCCGGCTAGTTGCTCGGCTGTTTCAGCGATTGGAGCTCGTTCAGCGACGGGGCCACCCTCGATCGGGACCGCGGCCGTGCGATCGCGCTAAGAATGAGCTTTGCGCTGACGATAAGCCCGGAGCGGAAGCTGCTCTTGAAAAGCGACTTCACGTAGCGTCGGCCCGACAGGACCGGATGGATGAAGACCTCGTCGGCGCAGCGCGGCAGCTCGCGCTCGTGAACGGGCGGCCACCAGTCGAAGCGCGTCAGCTGCCCGAAATCCGACAGCTCCGCCATGCGGAATCCGGCGACTGAAAGCTCGGTGCCGACAAAGGTCTCGCCGATGGGCCATTGCCGGGCGTCGGCCACGCCGGCGGCGCCGTGACGCTTACGCGTGGCCGCGAGATGGTCGATGGCGCGTGCCGACATGATGGTCGCGCAGATCTGATAAGGTCGCACCTGATCCATGCCGTAGAAGCGCAGCATGGTCTTCGTCCACCAATAGGTCTCGGGCGACTTGTTGTGGATCGTCCGCCCGACCAAATCGAGGCGCTCCGCCCGGAAGCGGCGGATGATGTCGTCGAGATTGACATTGGGTACCGCGTCGTATTCGACGGTGACGATCGTGTCGTATTCCGGACGCAAATGCCGAAAGTAGTAGAGCGGATAATCGGCATTGTACCAGAACAGCGACCCTTCGCAGATATGCGGAAAGCCAAGGCGCACGAGATCCGCCTCCTGATAGCGGATGACGCGATCGAAATCGATGTCCCCGGCGGGCTGCCGCGTTTCGTCGATCATCAGATAAACGTCGCCCGAGGGCGCTGCGGCAACGACATGGGCGAGTCGCCGCTTCACGAAATCGTCGGTGGTAAATGCCTTGAAAAGCACAGCGTAGCGCTCGCCGGTCAAGATGGCCGCCCTCCCTGTCGGTCGTTACATGCCGATGATGCGCGCCGGCGTCAGCTCGCCGTGACCAGCGCGAGCGGGCGCGAAAGGCCCTGCAGGTCGATGAGGTCTTCCGGCACCAACGCCGCTTCCACGGCGGGCGGCGAACCGAGCGTCTCATAAGCCTCGTCGTCAGCCGGCTTATCGGCCGCGGCGGTGCGCGGTGTCACGGCACCGGGGGGGTTGATCGCGCGCAGCGGAATTTTCGGAACGGTCATGAGCTTCGGGCGATCCTCGCCCTCGGGGGTTTCGAGAATGCGGCAGGCGGCGATCCGAAGCTGATCGAGCTGAACAAGCCATTCATCGAAGGCAGTGCAGCTCGCCGGATGCAATTTCGTGCGCCGTAACCGCCGGCTTTGCAGGATGCTGAGCAGCGATATGCGCGCGCGCGCGACGCGGCTTTTGACCGTGCCGAGCGTGCCGCCGAGAAGCAACGCCGTCTCTTCGTACGAAAAGCCGCAGACGCCGACGAGAATCAGCGCTTCGCGCTGCGGATCGGGAAGACCGTTCATCGCGCAGGCCGCCTCGCACAGATCGATTGCCGACATTTGCTCACCGGGAGGAGAAGGAATCGTTTCCTCGAATACCGTGCACCACGGCGCCTGGCGCCAAGCGCGGCGCTGATGCGAGTAGAACTCGTTACGCAGAATCTTGCAGAGCCACGCCTTGAGATTGGTGCCGGGCGTGAATGATTGGCGTGCTTGCCAGGCATTGGCCATGGTTTCCTGCACAAGGTCTTCGGCGAGCTCTCGCTTGCCCGTCAGCGAAAGCGCGCGGGCCAGAAGGAAGGGCGTGAGTTCCGCGAGATCCATGGCGAAAGCAGCGCCGGACGGAAGCGCACGCGGGGTCGTTTCGCATTCACGGCTTTGCAACAACATGAGGTTCTCCCACTTCGAGATTCGGTACAAGTGAAGGGAAAATTCTGCTGTTGCTAAAGAGAGCCGACAAAGTTCGACCGATGCCGCACGACCGTGAATGCTCAATTCACCGCCGGGCGATGTTAGGATGACAACGCGTCCGTCGCCGACGGCGATGAGGCCGGGCGCCGTAGCTGCGAACGGTGAAGTTGCAGATCAGAGACGAAGAGATGTCGTGTACTCATTCCCGGCATCATCACGGTTGTATTCCGCGATCGCAACACGAACGCCGTATCAAAGACCTCGTCGGTCGTTTCGAAAAAATTCATCGCGTCACACGACATGTTCAAGGAACGAGCGTGCGTAGCGTTGATCTTTAATTTGGCCACAATAAGGCGTGGCCATGAAATCTTTCGCGCACAATCGGAGCGAATTTTGATCGCCGAGTGCGGCGCGAATTTGGGTGCGTCTCTGCGGTGATCTGCGCGCGAAGCAAAGGACACCGAGACGCTTCCGCTTTTATGGAATGGCCAAGCTCGCGACTCTTACGCGTACTCAAGCTCGCGTTGCAATGAGATACACGCGTGGGGGCCGCAATGGTCAAGCCAACGGCAAGGCGTTGTCGGCGAAAACGAGGCGCGCCAGATGTCATTTGCGTGACGAAAACCAAGCGCCGACGCGTGATTGCTCGCACTTGCGCAATGCCGGAACCTTTGCGGTAGGCGCACGTTACCGTCCGCGTCACCCAAAATTTGGAGAAGGTCCTCTGCCGAACATTTCTCTCGCGGGACTGCGGGCCGCGGTTCTGGTCGGCGACAGGCGGGTCGTTCTCGGGACCTTGGCTCTCACTGTCGTCAACGCATTGAAAATGGCGATGCAGGTCGCGGTGCTGCCGATTTTGGCACGGCTGCTCGGCCCGTCGGCTTTCGGCCTAGTCGCCCTGGCAATGCCGCTCATCCTGCTCGCCAATATGATTTCCGATGCCGGGCTCGGAAATGCCCTTGTGCGCAAGAGAGATTCATCGCGCGAGCTCGAATCGACGATCTTCTGGTTCTCGCTCGGCACGTCGGTGGCGCTAGCGCTGGCGGTTGCTTTGCTGGCCTGGCCGGTCAGCATCCTCCTCGCCGCTCCGAAGCTAGCGCCCGTGATCATCGCGCTGACGGTGATCCTCCCGATCGGCGGCAGTCTCTCGGTTCCGAATGGTCTGATCTCGCGCCAAGGCAAGTTCACGTTGTTCGCGATGGGCGATGTGATGGCAAGTCTCAGCTCGTCGGGCGTAGCGATCATGGCGGCCCTGGCGGGCGCGGGAGCCTGGAGCCTCGTCATCCAGCAATGTGTGCTGTGGATCGTGAAGGTGAGCTGGCTGATGCCGGTGTCGGGATTTCGCCCGATGCTTGTCTGCCGGCCGCACCTCGCCTGGCCCTATCTCGGCTTCGGCCTCAATTCGGTGGGCGCCAATCTCGCCGATTTCGGCAACAAGAACTTGCCGACTCTGGTGATCGGCGGCTTGATCGGCGTCGCGGCCGCCGGGCACTACTCGATGGCTTATCAGATCGTGCGCGTCCCGGAGATGATCATATCGGGGCCGCTCTATCTCTCGATCTTTGCTTCGGTGGCGCAGTGGGGCGATGACCCCGTCGCGACCGGGCCATTCGCCTTGCGCGGCTTGCGTGGGATCGTGACGATCCTCGCGCCGCTCTTCGTCGGGCTCGCGTTGGTGGCGCATCTCGCGGTCTTGCTGCTGCTCGGCCCGGCCTGGGCGCCGACCGGACCGATTCTCGAGCTGCTGACGCCCGCGGGCTTCTTCCTCTGCGTCTACAGCTTTATCGGCGCGATCTTCATGGGACTCGGGCGGTCCGAATATCAATTCAGGCTGATCGTGCTCACAGGTTGTTTCCTCGCCCTCGGCACGGTGGTGGGTGCGCGTTACGGCGGCGAAGGCGTCGCGGCCGGGTTCAGCGCGGGCGCCGTTCTCGCGTTGCCGGCCTATCTTCTGGTGCTCGGCCGGCAGCTTCGCACGCCGATCCGCGGCATCGTGCGCGAAGTCATCTCGCCTTTGGTTGCGACCTTGGCGATGGCGGTCGCCGTCACGGCGCTGATGCAAAAGCTCCCGGCGTGGAATCCTGCATTGCAATTGTCGGCTTTGGCGCTGTGCGGCTTCGTCACGTATGCCGCGGTACTGGCGCTGATTTCCGGCCGCCAGCTTTGGCAGGATCTGCAATGGCTGCTGGCGGCGAATCGCCCGATCGATGGCGGATTGGTCAGTCCCAATTGCGATTAGCCTATCTCGTCCATAACCTCGCGGATCCTGCCGTCGCCAAGCGGATCGGGATGCTGACCGCCTTTGGCGATACGGTCGTGCCGATCGGCTTTCGCCGCGACGAGAAACCGGTTGAATTTGTCGACGGCATTGCGACGGTCGATCTCGGTCGGACATTCGATGCGGATTTCCGCCAGCGCATCGCGATGATCCTGCGGCGAAGCGCCGATCTGACGAGCTGGGCGCCGGCGTTGCAGAAATGCGATGTCATTATCGCCCGCAATCTCGAAATGTTGTTGCTCGGCGCGCGAGCACGCCGGCGATTCGCGCCACAGGCGAGCCTCGTCTATGAGGCGCTCGACATTCATCGTCTCCTGCTGAAGAAAAGCGTGCTCGGCAAAGCGATGCGCTGGCTCGAGCGGGCGCTGTTGCGCGGGGTCGATCTGCTGATCGTCAGCTCGCCCGCTTTCTTGCGCGAATATTTCGTTGCCATGCAAGCGCTCGATCGGTCGCACGCGATCGAGACGCTGATCGTCGAAAACAAATTTTTGCCGCCGGCGCCGCCAACCGACTCTTCGGCCGACCCGACATCGCCCCCGAATCCGGCGCCGCCCTGGCAAATCGGCTGGTTCGGCATGATCCGCTGCCGCAAAAGCCTCGATTTTCTCAGCGAGCTCGCGAAGCGGCGTCCGGGCCTGATGGCGCTGACGATCCGCGGCCGGCCTTCCTACACGGAATTCGCGGATTTCGACGCACAGATCGCCGCGACGCCGGGCTTTGCTTTCGGCGGCGCCTATCGGCCCGCCGAGCTCGGCCGTCTTTATGGCGGCGTGCATTTCAATTGGGCGATCGACTTCTTCGAGGAGGGCGCCAATTCGCGCTGGCTGCTGCCGAACCGCATTTACGAAGGCGGCGCGCATGGCGCGATCCCGATCGCGCTCGAGGGCACCGAGACGGCCGCCTGGCTGAAGCGCCACGGCATCGGCGTCGTCCTCGACTCGCTCGCCGCCTTCGAGGATTTCCTGCTTCATCTCACGCCGGAGCGCTATGCGCAGCTAAAGGCGGCTTGCCTTGCCGTTCCCCAAAGCGACTTTATCGCCGGCGAGGACGACAGCGCGCGGCTGCTCGAAGCCCTGCGCCGCGCACAAGCGCGCCACCTGCACGGGGCACGCCCGACCGCGGGCGGGCTCGATCTCGAGGCGGTCGCCGGACGGCGCTAGGTCGAGCGGCCTCAGGTCTTTTCGGGGACAGTGCCTTTTTCGGAGACGGGGTCTTTTGCGGCGACGGGACGCGGGCGCCGCTCGAAGCGCCGGGCGGGCTCGTTCGCGGGTGTCGGCGTCGGTGGCGCGAGCGGTTGACCCATGCCAAGCTCGCCGAGGGTGAAATTGAACAGCCCGGCGACCTCCTTGAAGGTCGCATGGGTCATGGCAATGCGCATGACCTCGACGTTCTCGACGGTGCCCTTGCCCAATTCGCCGGCGGGCGCGGCAAAGGAGATCAGGACGATCCCTGGCCCCTTGCCGATATGGGCGCGGGTGACGAGGACAGGCGGATTCGTGTTCATCAGGGCACCGGGCGAGTTGGCTCTCTCCAGAAAGGGTTAAACGATCCGCCGCCGCGCTTGTTCCCGCGAATGCGGCACGGGCCGGGCAGGGCATCTAATCGATTGTTTCGTCGCGTTGTTTTCACGAAACAAATCGCCCGCGGGGACGTTAGGGCTTGCTGTGGCTGTTAGCGCTGGGATCGCGGGATGGACAACCGAAGCTCATTTTTTGCCGCCGGAGTTAGGCTGCTGGCCATGGCCGGGCGGGGACTGACCCGGTGACGTTCGCCCTCACGGAACCGACTGCCGTCAGTGAGGCGCGCGCCGACGTGCGCTCGCCCGCCCGCGCCAAATACCGCGCCGATGTCGACGGCTTGCGCGCGATCGCCGTGCTCAGCGTGCTGCTGTTCCACGGCGGCGTCGCAGCGCTCTCGGGCGGCTATGTCGGTGTCGACGTCTTCTTCGTGATCTCGGGCTTCGTGATCGCGACCAAGCTCGTCGAAGAGATCGAGGAGGGCAAATTCTCGATCGCGAGCTTCTACGTCCGCCGTATCCGTCGCATCCTCCCGGCGCTGGTTGCCGTGATCCTGGCGTGCTGTGCCGCGGCCCTGGTCTTCTTCTTGCCGGATGCGCTGCGCGACTTCTCGCGGAGCGTGGTCGCAACCGCCGTGTTCCTCTCGAACATGTTCTTCTGGAAGAATTCCGGCTATTTCGAGACCGGCGCGCTCGATCGTCCCTTGCTTCATACCTGGTCGCTCGCCATCGAAGAGCAATTCTACATCGTCATTCCGATCGCGCTGTTCCTGGTCATGGTCTATGCGCGGCGCTGGACCTTCGCGCTTTTCGCGCTTGCGGCGGCCGCATCGCTCGGGCTCAGCATCTTCCTCACGGATAAAGCGCCAACCGCGAATTTCTTCGTACTGCCGACGCGCGCCTGGGAATTGCTGCTCGGCGTCCTTGTGGCGCTCGCGCCGTGGGCCCCGACCTCGAGCCGGATCCTGCGCGAGCTCGTGGCCGTCGTCGCGCTCGGCCTGATCGTCTTCGCCGTCCTCACCTATACGAGCGCGACACCCTTTCCGGGGCTTGCGGCGTTCGTCCCGACCTTCGGCACGGCGGCGCTCATTTATCTGGGCAAGAACGGCGAGCCGAGCTTCGTTGCGCGGGCGCTGAGCCTCCGGCCGGTGGTCGCGATCGGCCTCATCTCCTATTCGCTTTATCTCGTGCATTGGCCGATCATCGTTTTCGCGCGCTATGCGCTGCTGCGCGATCTCCAAGGCTGGGAGATCGGCGGTGCCGTGCTTGCGTCCTTCGTGCTCGCTTATCTTTCCTACCGCTTCGTCGAGACGCCGTTCCGGCGGCCGCGACACGCGGTGAGCCGGCGCCGGCTTTTCGCCGGCACGGGTGTGGTGCTCACGGGTCTTTGCGTGCTTGGCCTCGTCGGCTCATGGACCGGCGGCGCGCATTTCCTGCATCCGGATTTCGTCCAGCCTGCCGAAGCGCAAGCGGCCGGCCCGGATCTCTGGATGACGCAGCGCTGCTTCCTCGAGGATCAGGACGCCTCGGCCTGGGCCGGGGATCAATGCGTGCGCACGCATGGCGCGGCGCGCAATGCGCTGCTCTGGGGTGATTCCTTTGCCGCGCAATACATCCCCGGATTGCTCGCCAACCAGGACAAGCTCACGCGCAACATTGTCGAATACACCTTCGCCGGCTGCCCGCCGATCCTCTCCTATCGCTCTTATGCGCGGCCCGGCTGCGCCGATTTCAACGCGCGCGTCTTCGATATCGTCGCGCGCTATCACATCGACACGGTGGTGCTGAGCGCGCGCTGGGACGAGATGCGCGCGCGCGGCCTGCAGGGACTTTCCGGCACGATCGCGCAGCTGCGCGCCAAAGGATTGACGGTCTACGTCATCGGGCAATCGCCGATGTTCGCCTTCGACGTCAACGTGCTCGACTATCGCAACGCCGGGAAGGACGCCGCCGGCGACGGCGAATGGTATTTGAGCTTCACGCGCGCGCAGAGCGACGCGATCCGCGCGGCGAGCACCGATGCGCATTTCGTCGATCCTTTGCCGGCCTTTTGCAACGGCAATACTTGCCGCTACGAGACACCGTCAGGCCGCTTGTTTGCCGATTACGGGCATTTCTCCGAACTCGGCAGCGATCTGGCGGTGAAATCGTATTTCCCGCTTTATCAGAAGAGCCTCGCGCAGCGCTGATCCGGTCGCCTGGCAAGTGGCTCGCGATCGTCGCGACTTGAGCAAAAACATGGCTTGAGCACGGCCGCGAAAATTGCGACTCAGATCGAAATTGCGGCGAATTCTTGAAACGATGCCCTTGTGCGGCGCATCGAAAGGCGATCGCACGTAAAAAATTTTTGAGCATTTAAACCGCACGAAACCGCGGCGCGAATAGTTCAGATAAAGCTTCGCGCAGCCCGTACGTGGTTTTTTCGGTTGCGATATTAGCCTCGTCTGGCAGACTGCCGGTCACCAACAAACGCTACAGAAATACCGCAATCTCGCCACAATTTGGTCGGGGGTAAAGGAAGCTCATGACGACTGCCGCCACGCTGACATTCGATGACGAGTTCAATTCGCTCAGCCTGTGGAACGGGACGAGCGGCACGTGGGACACCACGGCGCAGTACGCGACCTGGAACGGGAGCGGCTTCTCTTTGCCGTCGAACGGCGAGCAGGAGTGGTACATCAATTCGAATTACGGGCCGACCGCGTCGGTCACGCCGTGGACCGACAGCAACGGCATCATGACGATCACCGCGGCGCCCGCATCGGCGGCGATCTCGTCCCTGATCGGCGGCTATCAATACACTTCGGGCTCGATCAACACGTCGCAGTCCTTCAGCCAGACCTACGGCTTCTTCGAGATGCGCGCGCAGCTGCCCGCGGGCCAAGGCCTGTGGCCGGCTTTCTGGCTGCTGCCCGAGAACGACACCTGGCCGCCCGAGATCGATGCGATGGAGATGCTCGGGAACAATCCCAGCGTCTACTACACCAGCATCCATTCCGGCACGGCGAGCA
>Ga0335085_10012384_pt1 | contig 12568 bp, 12 predicted proteins | sample Lox_Sample_45_FD_206712 | JGI IMG/M metagenome (GOLD analysis project Ga0335085, IMG submission 206712) | Soil microbial communities from Loxahatchee National Wildlife Refuge, Florida, United States - Lox_Sample_4.5 | ecosystem: Environmental > Terrestrial > Soil > Wetlands | place: USA...
GGCTCACAGCGGCTTCCGATCCTGTCCGGGTATGTCCACCTTGAGCGAGGAGATGGGAATGTCGGCCGATGGCTGCGCGAACATGCGCCCGGGCCGCCGGTTGAGCCTGGTCGACAGCCAGCTGGCTAGGTGCTGGTAGCACGCGCGCTTGTCGGCGGGCGACAAGGGAGCCCCGTGGATTGCGCTGACGTATCCCCAGAGGTATTCGGCGTACAGGCGGATGGCCGGGTTGCGCAGCGCGTCGGCCCGGCGCGGTTCCAGGTTGGCGCACCAGGACCGGGCGGTCTTGAACGCCAACTTGGCCCGTCCGTCATGATCCCGGCGGAAATACAGCCAGTCAGGTACATGGTAGAAGGGGCCGTACAAAGCCATCCCGGCAACCTGAGTCCGGTCCGAATGGTAGTAGCTGGCTAGCTGCGGCGCCCGGCGGAGCACGTCCATCCGGATCACGCCCCCGTCGTCGTCCCCGCCGACCTCGTACAGCAGGCTGCGGAATCGCTCCGGTGCGCTCAGGGATGACGTGGCCGGCCCGTACCTGACCGCCTTGGTGATCGCGCCCGAGGAGTCGATCAGCGCGGTCCACGAATGGGCCAGGATGACGTGCGGGAACTCCTCCAGCGCCGCCACGCAGAGCTTCAGCAGGTCACGACCGTACAGGTCATCGTGGGACGCCCACTTGAACAGCTCGCCCCGGGCCTGCGCGACCAGGAAGTTATGGTTCGGCGTGGCGCCAATGTTGTGTTCCTGCCGGATATAGCGGATCCGGGGATCTTCCTTTTCGTAGCGACGACAGATATCGGCGGTGTCGTCTGTCGAGGCATTGTCGGATATTATCAGCTCGAAGTCCTCATAACTCTGGCCGAGCAGTGCCTCGATCGACTCGGCAAGATAATTCTGTCCATTGTAGACAGGAAGACCAACGCTTAGCTTCGGTGCCCTCGTCATCGCCTAACCACTCTCATCTTCGGTTCCTCCTGCCGAGGGAACGGGGCTGACCTGGGGACCAGGACGTCCACCAGCAAAGCGGACGATGCCCCTAAACAGATGATGCACCGCATCATCTCGGTGATACCGGCAGCGGTCTGTTTTCGCCGAATCCCGCGCTTGGCGGCTATGGAACCTCTCCTCCCGGTGCACTATCTATGACTACTCTGATGGGTTTCTCCTGGGTGGCCACAACCAGCCGGGCACGGGGACGGTGGCCGACTCGTTCAGCGCTTGCCGGAACTGCCACCAGTACACCAGGGTGCCGACCCACGATGCGGCTGCGGCATAAATCATCGTGCCGAACGCGCCCCCGGTCTTGGCGCCCACGAGGGCACTGACTACGACGAGCAGTGAGCTGAGGAGCACGACGCGCAGGCTGCGGCGCGCGGCCCCCAGGGCGTGCAGGCCTACCAGCGCGCCAGTCGCGGCGCAACCACTCATGATGGATAGCGTCGCTGGCAGCACCAGGGGATAGGTCGGCCGCCAGAGGCTGCCCAGCATCAGCTGCCCGAGTCCTCGGGGCAGAGCCACCAGCAGCACTGCTCCCCAGGCCAGCGCCAGCAGCGTGAGCCCGATGCTAGCGGCCGCGCAGAAAAGAGGCAGCCGCCGTGGCGAGCGACGCAGGATCCGGGCAGCCTCCGGCATCGTGATCAGGCTGATCCCGAGGAAGATGACCTTGAAGGGACCCAGGAGCACGTTGGCAGCCTGGATATAACCAAGCTGGGCGAGGCCCAGAATGTAAGAGACGCCATAGCTCTGCAGCACGGACGAGGCGTTGCTGCCCGTGTTCTCGGCAAGGTAGCGAGGGCCGAGGTCACGGTGCCGCGACAGCCATTGGGCGGCGCCCGGCAGGTGGGGTATGGCACGGGCTTGCAACGGCGCCACGGCGGCCCCGACAGTGGCTGCTGCGCCCCATGCTAGGACGAACCAGAACGCGTTCGCGTGGCCCGTTGTCTTCACGAGTATCAGCAAGGGAATCTGGACCGCCGCCCAGACCAGGTCGTTAACGAACGCGTGGTGGCCGCGTCCGAGCGCGAAAAACGCGTACCGCCAGCTATCCTGTGTCAATAGTCCGGGCAGCGTCAGGCCGAGCGCGAGAAAGGCCAGCCCGGTCGCGCCGCCGAACAGTGCCCCGGCTGCGAGCGCGCAGGTTCCGGTGACCAGGCCGACCAGTAGCGCGGTGCCCGTGGAGGCCGCGGCGGCGCGCCGCCAGGTCGGCACGGGCGTGCCGCTGAACCTGATCAGCAGGGGTTCGATGGAGAGACCCCGCGATGCGTTGATCGCGAATCCGTACGTCACGTAGGCCAGGCTGAAGGCACCGAATTGCGCTGCCCCCAGCGTGCGGGCGACGTAGATGCTCAGCAGGAAGTTCGTCAGGCTGGACATCGCCGAATCCGCGACACCCCAGGTGAGACGGCGGCTCGCCTGGGCAACTACGCGCCAGGACAGCGCCGCTGGGATCCTCCGACCCACTACGGCCACCAGCTAGCCCCTTGCGCCGTCTCCAATTTCATTTTCCCCAACTCGGAATCCGGTGGGCGCAGGCTGCTGAACCGGCGCACGCTATCGTCGCGCCGCCGGCCGCCGCTCCGCCCATGGTACCGGCGCAGCGCGAGCGAAGCGCCTATCCCAACCTGGATGGCTTCTCTATAAATGGCACGTCTACGATTTCTGACCGATACCATTGGCGTTGAATGCGTTGCCTCCGGTAGCTAAGCGCTTGATGCAAGACTGGGATCTTGCGGTTCACAAGTGGCCAGAGCAGGCGCCCCCTAAGGCCATTCCCCAGCGTATAAGATCCTATCGTTGACACGAGCTTGGCATTGTTAGGAAGTGGCATAGGCGCGACACATCGCACCCGATCGAGAACGCCTTCCTGGTAGAAGAAACGCCAGTCATCAATAGGTACGCGCACGGGCAGCCCGCATTTAAGCATACGCTCGCACGCCTCCCGTGTGATTATGTAGGCGCCTGAACTCATCAGCCACTGGTTAATGTCGACAGGCAATGCGAGCAGTCGTGAGGATGGCAGGTCTACGGAGCCTTCCCGGCTCAGCTTGAACGGCGGGTAGGGAGTGGAGTAGCTTAGCAGCACCACTTCCGCGCCGGCCAGTTGATCTGCTACCGCATCGGCCAGACTCCCCAGGTCAGCAGGCAGAATGACATCGTCCTCGAGCACCAGGGCCGCGTCTAGCCCATCCGCGATCATCTTCTGATAGGCATTTAGATGACTCATGGTGCACCCGGCCGCACCTGCCATCGAAACAGTTTTGCCGGCGAGGGCCGGGTCGACGATAGCTGGGTCGCTCAAGTCCAATTCGCGCCCATCGACGGCTGTTATGATTTCGTAGTCCAGGCCAGTCTTCTTCAACTCGGCAGTGATGTGGGACCGGCGTTCGACCGAACGAGCCAAGTTGATGACGTAGGCGTGCACGGTATAGTTTGCTCCTTAGCTTTCCCTGGCATGAAGTTGTATCGTTACACAGTGCTGTCGTCACTGGCCGCGGTGCCTTGCGGCGAGCGTACGTCGGCCCACGCATCACCAGGCTGTCTCCGCTGACGCCGCCGTTGCCCGGGTAAGTCGATACTTCCCGTCACAACAAGACTCGCGATGGCCTCGCCATGATACAACCCGCCAGTAGTTTGTTAATTACCCCGATGCAAAGGGGCCGGCCGCGGTCCCGTTCAGAGGCTGTCAGCAGGGCTCGCAGCCGCGGTGCCTCTTGGACCACGCGGTCCACCGGCGCCGTACCACGAGGGCGGCCGACGACAGTGGCTCCTTGGCGGTGGCCGGTGATGGTGCCAGGTTCACGCCCGGTTCTGCCAGTAAGGCGTTCGCCGTATTATCACCGTACGTTCGGCGCTCTCATGTAAGGACTCCGGGCGAGCGCGCGGTTAGCCCGGCAATGGGAGGTGGCACACGTGCAGGTCGCAGTGACCGGTCTTGACCCGGTCGGCACGGTGACGGCCGCGCCGACCGGGCCATTCCGGGGGTCGTAAGCTCATGACCGTCACCGCACTCCGGCGCCGTCCGGGCATGACATCGCTCGACCCGGCCGAAGCGCAGGATCGCTCGGCCCGTCGCCGGGTCGGTATCGCCTGGGCACTACTGTTCTTCGATACCTTGACCTATTCGCCGGTCACCGGTTCCCTCATCGTCCTTCCATCCCACATCGGCAAAGGGCTTGCCCAAGGCGCCCTGCCGGTGGCGCTCCTGCTGGCACTGACCGCGAACCCCAGGGCCAGGCTGCGCCCGAATGTGTTCCTGTGTCTCGTGTGCCTGCTCCTTCTCGATACGATGATCACGGTGGCGGCAACACCGCAACTCGGTGCGACCTACCGGGCCTTCCGGCTAGCCGAGTTCATAGCCGCGCTCTGGCTGCTGACGCCGTGGTGGGGCCGACCTGACATGCTGCTCCTCCGGTGTCAGCTTCGCTGCCTCTACGCGGCGCTCGGCTCGGTGCTGCTCGGCCTCGTGGTTGCCCCCGGTCACGCCCTCGCTTTCGGCGGCAGGCTCGAGGGGGTTCTCTGGCCGATGACGGCCACGCAGGTGGCCCAGTACGCAGCGGTCGCGGCCGGGGTAACGATCATGCTCTGGCTCGCCCGCCTGGTGAGCGGTCGGATCACCCTGGTCGGTGTCATCTTTGCCGTGGCCATCCTTCTCCTCACGCACACCAGGACCGCGCTGGCGGGCCTGGCGGCGGGCCTTCTGGTCGCTGGCCTGAGCCTCTTCACCATCAACGCGCGGGTGCGGAAGCTCTTCGCGGCGGGTGCGGCCGCCGTGTCGATCGTGGTCATCGCACTGTCCGAGGTAGTGATCACCTGGCTGGCTCGCGGGGAGAACGCGCAAGGGCTGACAACCTTGACCGGCCGGACGAACTTCTGGGGACTCGTGCTCAACACGCCGCGCACCAGATTCCAGCAGTTCTTCGGATTCGGATTGTCCGACGCCAGTATCAACGGCCATCCCATCGACAGTAACTGGCTGGCCGCCTACATGCAGGAAGGGATCTTCGGGGTAGTTGTCTGCGCCGCGATACTGGTGTGGCTGCTGGTGACCGCCTTTTTCCAGCCGCGTGGCGTACGACGGGCACTCGCCCTGTTTCTCGTGACGTATTGCATGATGGCTTCCTTCACCGAGGACTCCTTCACCAACGTCTCGACGTATCTCCTCCACCTCACGGTGGCCGCATCGCTGCTGATCACGCCCCTTGCGACCCAGGGGACCTTCACAGGAGCCCGCAAGTAGCAGCCGTCGATCCAGTGGAGCCGGCCCCGCCGCGCCGCCGGCAGACGACGAGGCCAGCCACCGCACGGAGCCTGCCGCTCGCAGGGTCAGGGGCTGCAGGCGCCCGCAGTCGCACACGGGCCCGGGCCTTCCGACGTATCAAGACCACGCGGTCGCGGATCTAGTGGGTAGCAGAGGATGCTCCGGCTCGTCGGCATCATCCTGCTCAGGATCTAACAATACGACGTGGCAGATGAATAGAGGTGCCTTGGTACATACAGCATCGCTCTCTCAACTTCAGGTCCCGAAATGGGCGCTCGTAAACGGGGAGCTCGTTAACTACGAGGACGTGCGAATTCACATTAGCGCCGAGGCGCTAACCCGTGCACTGAGTGTATTCGAGGGCGTAAAAGGATACTGGAATTACTCTGGCGACGTTTTCGCTGTCCGGAGTCCTCGACGGCATTACGACAGGCTATGCCGGTCTGCGTCGTTGTTCCACATCCCGATTAGATTCACGTACGAAGAATTCGTAGCCGGGCTCTCGGCGCTGGCCGAGCAGCTGCTCGTGCCTGATCGCGACCTCTGGTTCCGCCCTACCCTTTACGTGACCCAGGGACACTGGGGCGAGGGCACCGCTGCCGACCTCGTCGTCACGGCCTTCACCCAGCAGAAGAATGATCCGGACCCGATGCGGCTCGGCGTGAGCACCTGGCGTCGGGCGGCGGATGTTGCGCTTCCGACCCGGGTAAAGAGCAGCGCGAACTATGTAGGAGCCCGGCTCGCCAGGATCGAGGTCCATCGCCTCGGCTATGACGATGCGGTTCTGCTCAATGACGCTGGGCGGGTAGCCGAGGCGACGGGAGCTTGCATCCTGATAGCCGACCGCAACGGCATTGCCAGCCCGCCGACCAGCGAGGGCTGCCTGGATAGCATCACGCTCAACGCGATGGAGCTCGTTGCCCAGGATATGGGTCTGACGTTCGAGCGGCGACCGATTGAACGGAGCGAGCTGCTGGCGGCCGACGAGTGCGGCATTGCCGGGACCATCTCAGAGCTCACACTGGTCGAGGAGGTGGATGGATTCCGCTTCGGACTCTCCGGCGTGCTCTCTCAGGTCCGGCAGCGATATATCGAGATCATGCGCGGCGAAGCGGTCCTCCCCGGGATCGACCTTGTCCCGCTGATCGGCGGAACGGGAAAGCCCGCACCGAAATTGCTCCAGGACGCAGTACGGGCGAGCTAATCCAGGGCTTTAGCGGGAGGTTAGCAGGGCCTAGTCCGCCAGGAGGCTGATGATCTTAGCGATTGGCAAACAGGTGAACCGCGGCCGGGGTGCCGGCCGCGGTGTACCGTATAATGGATGTCCGCGGATTTAGAGGAGGGCAGCCGTCCATGACCACTCTGTCCCGGCCCGGCGCGACCATCGTCGCGGCTATCATCAGCGCAGTTATCGTCGCCGTGTCAGGATGCTCGGCGACGAACAGTCCGGCGACAAGCCCTACGGATACCGGCAATTCAGCGAAGGGCTTCACCAGGACGACCTCGACTTCGACCTCAACTTCCATATGCACGACCAACGAGGCCAAGGGGGAATGCGGCCCGTATCGTTTCCCGCGGACTAAGAGCGAGCCCCCTCAGGGCATAGCCGGGACTTCGGGTGACATCACGGTCGGAAACAACGTGTGGAGTGAACCGCATGGTAATTGGTCGCAAATTCTGCATGTCGCCAATCCGGCCAGCTGGAAAGTTGTAGCAAACTTCCCGGCGGGCGAGACGTCGGTCCGCTCATTCCCCAATACAGGCCAGACCCAGGACTGGATCAACGGGACCAAGCTCCCGGCCAAGCTGTCTACCTGGTCTTCGATTCTTTCGTCCTATTCAGTGAAGCTGAACGCTCACAGCGGAACTGTGGCCGAAGCAGCCTACGATCTCTGGCTTGACAACTGGAATGACGAAGTCATGATCCAGACAGATTTCGTGGGCGACCGCCTGCGGCCGAGATGTGATGCCAACGGTGATGTCATCACCGCCCAAACCTTCGGCGGGACTAATGGTGTTCCCGTGCAGAAGTGGAATCTGTGCATATTCGACCGTGAATTTATCTGGCAGCCAGCCACCGGAACCAATCACCGGTCAGACAAAGTGGACGTTATGGCCATGCTTACCTGGCTGCAAGAACACGGGAACGGTAAGTACCTGCCAGCGAAGCCCACCCTGACTGCCATCAGCTTTGGTTTCGAGATCTGTTCTACTGGCGGCCGGAACCAGACGTTCGAGGTCAACAATTTCTCCTTTATCGCCACGCGCGCATGAGCGCAGGGGGCCGCTTCCCGTTCGTCAACCTCGCAGGTACCGCTCGGGGGAACCTGACCGCCGACGCCGCCTCGGGGCGCCGCCGGGTCACAACCGCCAGGTCACCTTTTCCCTGACCACGCGGGCCGGGTTACCCGCGACTACTACCTGACCGGGCACGTCCGCGGTTACGACGCTGCCGGCCGCGACTACCGCGCCATCGCCGACGGTCACGCCGGACAGGATCGTCGCCCCGGTGCCGATCCACACCCGGTCACCGATGACGACGGGCTGGGTGCGAGGGCGCGGCACTTCGCCCACCACGAGTTCGTGGGCGTTACCGTCGAGAATGTTGGTGTTCCAGGAAATCGCACAATTCGAGCCGATTGCGATGTGGTCGTAGCAGACGACCGTCGAATTGAAATTAATATAAGATTTGCGCCCTATTTCCAGATGGGCGTTGTTGCTTACCAGCACGAGGGTGCCGCTAAAAATTTCGGCATTGCCGTGGACGGTCAGCCGGGCATTGCGGCGGAGGCGCAGCGAACACGGCGATCCCGTGGCATGGCTCATGTTGAACCCGAGCATCAGCCGGGATCCCGGAGCGACGCTGATCTTCGCCCCGCGGGCCACGCGGAATCGGGCCCCTCGCATGACGATGATCCGGCCACGGAAACGTGCGCTGAGATACAGCGTACGAATAACTGAAACCCGGCTTGCTTTCTTAATTAGCTTCTTCGGGTCCAGACGCCTTGGACTGCCTGGATACGATATGGGATCACGTTGCCCGTCGAGCGCTGTGAGCTGCGGCTCTGCTGCCAGTTTTTGTTGGCTCAGGAGCTGTCCGGGTGCCTGTCTGGCCTTGCCGGAAAGGTCGCTGTCCGATGCTGGCACCACTGTTTCGTGCGCGTAAACCACCAGGCCCCCCCAGTGCGGAATCTCCACCAACGCGACTACCCACGTTAGTCCAGGCGGCCAGGAAACACTAGTCTTCGTGAGCTATTACATGAGGTACCCGACATTTGATATACCGATGATCGTAATATATCGCTCATGCATGGACGAGTTTTCGTGGACGGATGTTCCTACCGCCGCTGCCCGCGGTGCCGCTGCCCGCCGCATCGGTGACTAGTTCGCCCCCGTTGAAACCTGGCTCGCTACAGGTGACAGAGTTTGAAATGCCTAGATTTCCTTCTGGTTGTGGCGGCTTCGTATTCGGCGGGCGGGACGTGCCCGGTAGCGCGGTGGAGCCGGGCGGGGTTGGGTGGGATGGGGCCATTCCGCGTACTCGGCGGTGGCCAGCACGACCCGCGGCTGGCTCTTCCGCAGCCCTGCACCGTGCGGAACCTCTTGCCGCAGCGGACGTCAGCCAGTCCTGGCTCGCGGATTCGCGGACTCCTCCGCCGTGGCCCGGGCCGCTGCCCGCCGTCGACCTCGGCCTGGCGCAGCCACTCGCGGCCTGGATCCGAACCGGCCCCGGCCCGGCCGCGACCGCGCCGATCGCCGCCCACTCAGGGTCATAACTTATAATTCTGCATCTCTGTGACCATCCTGACCACGCGCCCCCGGAGCTCCCGGGGACAGGGGACCCGGGTGACATGGTTCGACATCCTCTCAGTCGAGCCTCCACGAAACCGAATAATTCACCGCCCGCAAGTATCACGACGGGGGCACCGCAGGTCCTGTATCGAGGATGGCGATTGGTTGCCTAGGCTAGGAGACGACGTTCCGGTGGCTGTGCTTCGTCATGCTAAGAAGCGCCCTCGCACGATGACCGGCGCGCCGAGGGTAGGTCTTGTCGGCCTCTTGGGCCAAGGCAACCTTGGCAACGACGGCTCGCTCGAGGCGGTGCTGGCATACCTTGGTGCAGAGCATCCCCATGCGATCCTGGATTTCCTGTGCACAGGAACAGATCAAATGATGGCGCGATACGGCGTTCCCGCCACTCGCATTCGCTGGTATAACGCGCAAACCAAGGGAACGGGCAGCTTGGCCGCCCTCGCCACGAAGAGCCTGAAGGTTCCTCTGGGGATGATTATCGACGTGTTTCGTCTAGGCACCTGGGTCCGTCGTCACGATGTCGTAATGGTGCCCGGCATGGGAGTGCTCGAGACGTCCCTTCCCCTGCGATCGTGGCATACGCCATACTCGATGTTCCTTGTCTCCGCACTCGGTAAAGTGTTCGGGACGAAGGTCGCGCTGGTGAGTGTAGGAGCGACTGCCATTCGCCAGCCGCTCGCGCGGCGCCTGGTCGTCGCAGCCACCCGGCTCGCATATTACCGGTCCTTCAGGGACACTTTCTCAAGGGACGCGATGCAACGAATGGGCCTCGACACCTCAGGCGACGCTGTCTATCCCGATCTTGCCTTCGCTCTTCCGGAACCTCGTGATATTCCAGCGGTCCCAGGAATGGTCGGCGTTGGTGTCATGGCCTATTACGGCAGCAATGACGACCGTCGGCAGGCGGATCAGCTTCACGCTTCCTACGTTGAGAAGATGAAGAACTTTGTCCTTTGGCTGGTGGACAACGGCCATTCGATACGCTTGTTCACGACCGATGTACATGACGAACGTGTCATGGGTGAAGTCATCGCTTACCTGCGTGCACACCGACCTCAACTCGGCCCGTCCCAGATCGTCGCCGAGCCAGTTTCCTCTCTTGACGAACTGATGCGGCAGATAGCGTCGGTCGACATCGTAGTTGCCTCCCGCTTCCACAACGTGCTGTGCGCGTTGAAGATGGCGAAACCTACCCTGTCGGTTGGGTATGCCGCTAAGTTCCGAGTGCTCATGGAAGAGGCGGGTATGGCTGAGTTCTGTCAATCTGCCCACTCGGTTGATGTTGACCGGATGATAGAGCAGTTCAAGGAACTCGAAGGCCGGTCTCCTGAGCTGCGACAAATGATCATGGAGCGTACGGCGGCGAATGTACGACTTCTCGATCAGCAATTCATGACGATGTCCGCGTTGCTCTTCCAGTCAACCGAACGGGAGGAGGCCGCGGCCGGACACTAGCGTACCCACGCCGGACACTAGCGTACCCGCACAGATCTTTTCAGGGAGATGTTGTATGAACGACTCGGCAGACGGCGGGCGTTTCGTTGCTGGTGACAGCACCCGCAGTACGCTCTACAAGAAGGACTTCTGGAGCAAGGAAAACCTCAAGTACAGCCGGCCGCACTATCGACTTGAGAAGGCCGCCCGAATCATAAACAGACTGGCGCGAGGTAACAAGCCTATGCTTCTCGATGTCGGCTGCGGGCCCGCGGCTCTGATGCCTCTCCTCCGGCCGGATATCGAATACTATGGCATCGATATAGCCATACATGACCCGGCGCCGAATCTTATCGAGGCTGACCTCCTCAACACTCCAATCCGGTTCGGTGACAAGCGTTTCGACATCGTCATCGCTCAGGGCTTTTTCGAATACGTGGGGGCCTTCCAGACCCAGAAGTTCACCGAAATATCACAGCTCTTGAATTACGGCGGTATATTTATCGCGTCGTATGTTAACTTCGGTCATCGCGACAAGAGCATATATTGGCCGTACAGTAATGTGCAGGATCTCAGTGATTTCCGCCAGAGTCTCGCGCAGCACTTCGAGATTAAGAAGTCCTTCCCGACCTCTTATAACTGGCATCACTCCGAACCTAGGCGGAAGGTTATAAAGCCGGTCAATATGCATATTAATCTCAATGTCCCGTTCATCGGCCCAGCATTGGCCGTAGAGTACTTCTTCATCTGTGGCAAGTTATCGAGGCCGGCGATAGCTACCCGGTAGGCGGGGTTAGCCGGGCGAGAGGGGTAGGCCGCCGGGACCTGAACCGGCCTCGGCGGTGACCTGGCGGCCGCGGCCATGCGGGATGCGTTCGATGACCTGGGCATGGAGCCCGCCCATCGAGACCACCAGCGAGCCCGGTGCCGAAACCTCAAGGCGGTCTCGCGCCGAACCCCAAAACGTCTCGCGATGTATCAAGGTCAACTGGTCGTAACTCCTATATCAGTCGGGTTCGGTAGTGTCGTCGCCCGCGTCTGATTTCCGGTCCGAATAAGCTATGGAGCTGACGATGAAGGTCCTGGTTGCGGGTGACCGCGGCTACATTGGAGCTGTTCTGGTCCCCTTCCTGCGCGGTGCCGGGCACCAGGTCGACGGGCTCGACGTCGGCCTGTATGAGGGGTGTGACTTCGGAGCCGCACCAGAAGGCCTTGACGGGCGCCCGGCGCGCGACATCAGGGACGCCGAGGCGAGCCAGCTAGCCGGTTACGACGCGGTGATCTGCCTGGCCGCGCTGTCCAATGACCCGCTCGGCCACCTCAACCCGGCGGCGACGTACTCGATCAACCGGGACGGAACGCTACGCCTGGCCCAGGCGGCCAAGCAGGCCGGCGTCGAGCGCTTCTTGTTCGCGTCCTCATGCAGCCTGTATGGCGCGGCTGGCTCGCAGGCGGTGGCCGAAGACGCGGAACTGTTTCCGGTCACACCCTACGGCGAGACCAAAGTGCAGGCCGAGCGTGACCTGTCGCTGCTGGCCGATGACGCGTTCAGTCCGACCTACCTCCGCAATGCCACCGCCTACGGCGCCTCCCCGCGGCTACGTCTCGACATCGTCGTGAACAACCTCACCGCCGTCGCGATGACCACCGGTCAGGTGCGGCTGGAAAGTGACGGGTCGCCCTGGCGGCCGCTCGTGCATATCGAAGACATCAGCCGGGCGTTCCTGGCCGTGCTCGAGGCCCGGCGTGAGCTGGTCCACGACGAGGCGTTCAACGTCGGCCGCCTCGAGGACAACGTGCAGGTCAAAGACATTGCTGACCTGGTGCGCGACGCGGTGCCAGGGTCACAGGTGTCGCTCGCCGAAAACGCCGGGCCTGACCTGCGGGACTACCGCGTCGATTTCTCCAAGCTAACCGGGACCTTCCCCGACCTGGAGCTGCGCTGGCGGGTGGGGGACGGCGTCAACGAGCTCGTCGAGGCCTACGCCAAACATGACCTGACCCACGACGACTTCATGTCCGCGCGCTTCGTCCGCTTGCGCCGGATCAACGAGCTGATGTCGG
>Ga0335085_10012385_pt1 | contig 12568 bp, 16 predicted proteins | sample Lox_Sample_45_FD_206712 | JGI IMG/M metagenome (GOLD analysis project Ga0335085, IMG submission 206712) | Soil microbial communities from Loxahatchee National Wildlife Refuge, Florida, United States - Lox_Sample_4.5 | ecosystem: Environmental > Terrestrial > Soil > Wetlands | place: USA...
GGCCGTTCGCGAGCACCGGCACGCCGCGGCCGAGGAACACCGCGAGCCGGTTCGCGGGCGAGGCGAGCAGCGGCCCGAGCGTCCCGAACTGGCGCTCGTTGGCGACGGCCATCGTCATCCCGTAGACCGACGACATCGCGCACACCTGCACCGCGTTGCCCACGACGAAGAACGCGTCGCCCTGGCTCGAGAGCGCATACCGCCCGAGGTAGGTGAAGAAGAGGATCTGGAAGAGCGGCGAGCCGAGCATCGTCGGGATGTAGATCCACGGCTTGATCCAGTTGAAGAGCGCCCGGAACGAGATCAGCCCGCCGACGAAGAAGACGCGAAGCGTGTTGCCGCTCACGTCAGCGAGAGGGTCGCGCGGGCGCGGGCGGCACGCTCGAAGACGTGGAGGAAGATCGTCGCGAGCACGAAGTAGGCGGCGCCCAGGCCTGCGCACATCGCCACCGGGAACCAGACCGCGCCGCCGCCGAGCGCCGCGTGCCGGATCGCCTCGACGCCCCAGGTTGGCGCGAGGAGCCACGAGATCGGCCGCACCCAGCCCGGCAGGAGCGCGATCGGGAACAGCAGTCCCGTCGCCAGCCAGACGGGGTACTCGAGCAGGTTCGAGAGCGCGTTCGCGTGCCGGTACAGGATGAAGCTCGACGCCATCAGGAGCCCCATCAGCCCGAGCGAGAGCACGGCCGCCGGCACCGCGACCGCGAAGGCGAACGGGTGCGCGAAGTGGAGCGGGACGCCGAAGAAGACGCGGCCCCAGAAGAGCGTCGCGAGCAGGGCGTACGCGCCCGTCACCGACGTGGCGAGCGTGAGCGGCAGCAGGACGACGCCGAACGGCGGGGGCGCGGCGACGAGCAGCTCGAGCGTCCCCTGCCACCGGTTCCACTGAAGCGCGCCGCCGGAGCCGAACAGCGTCGACGACCAGATGCCCATCATCCCGGAGCCGAGCGCGGCGTACAGCAGCGTCCCGGAGCGGCCGCCGGCCTGGAAGAGATAGAAGGCGATCGTGGCGAAGATCACGGGCTGGACGACCGCCATCAAGATGAACCAGCGGGACACGCTGAACTCCCGCACGCGCAGCACCAGGCCGACCCGGACGATCCGCGCGTACGCCTTCATTCGGCGCCCGTCACCAGCGCCACGTACGCGTCCTCGAGCGTCGGCTCGCGCGCGGCGATGCGGCCGATCTCGGTGCCGTTCAGGCATGCGGTCAGCGACGGGGTCAGCTCGAGCCCGTGCGGCGACTGGACGGTCAGCACCTGGGCCTGCTCCCGGTCCTCGACCGACACGGACGTCACGCCCGGCAGCGCCCTCACCTGCCGCACGGTGGCGTCGTCGATGCCGAAGACCTCGACCTCGAGGACGGTGCGGTCGACGACGTGGCTCTTCAGCTGCCGCGGCGTCCCCTCCGCGACCAGCCGCCCCTTGGCGATCACCGCCACCCGGTCGCAGAGCGTGTCCGCCTCGAACATGTAGTGCGTCGTCAGGAGGACGGTCTTGCCCGAGCGGACGAGCCCGGCGATCGTCGCACGGAGGTCGCGCGCGCCGACGGGGTCGACGCCGATCGTCGGCTCGTCGAGGAACACGACCTCCGGGTCGTGGATGATCCCGCGCGCGATGTGGAGCCGCTGCCGCATCCCGCGCGAGTAGCCCTCAACGCGCTCCTGCTCGCGGCCCGTCAGCCCGACGAGCTCGAGCACCTCCGCGATCCGTGCCCGCTGCCGGTGACCGGTGACGCCGTAGAGCTCGGCGAAGTAGCGCAGGTTGTCGTAGGCCGACAGCCGCTCGTAGAGCCCGCGGTCGCCGCCGAAGACGTAGCCGATCCGCCGCCGCACCTCGCGCGCCTCGTGCATCACGTCGAGCCCGAGCACGCGCGCCTCGCCGGAGGTCGGCAGGAGCAGCGTGATCAGCATCTTGATCGTGGTCGTCTTCCCGGCGCCGTTGGGGCCGAGCAGGCCGAAGAGCTCGCCCTCGCCGACCTCGAACGAGATGCCGCGCACCGCCTCCACCTCGAGCGGCCGCCGCCGGACCACCCCGGTGTTCGTCCTGTAGGTGCGCCTCAGGTCGCGGACTTCGACGACGGCCGCCACGGCTCAACCCTAGTCTCGGGTGCCTCGCACGCCGTCTGCGGCTCGCCCTCGCAGCAGCCCAGCTTGAAGCGGCATCGGGCGCACTGCCAGGTTCCGTGGCGCCACTCCATCTCGGCGCCGCAGCGCCAGCAGCTCTCCGTCATCGCCCTCAGCGTACGAAGGAGACCGGATACGATGGACCGGCCTGGCGGCGTAGCTCAGCTGGTTAGAGCGCCGGACTCATAACCCGGAGGTCGGTGGTTCGAGCCCACCCGCCGCTACTGGGTCAACCCGAGGAACGGACAGAGCGGCTGGTTTCTCGAGCCCGGCCTCGGCAACAACTGGCACTACTACACCTACCTGCCGGACGGCGCCACGACGAGCGGGCAGGGGATCAACGTCTCGAACGACGGCATGACCGTCCTGATCGGCGGCACCACCGCGCCCGGGGTCTATCCCGCCCCTGCCGACTTCACCGTGAACTCCGGCTTCTACGTCCTGCCGGTGATCGAGTCCTGGATGCAGAGCAACGGCTCCGACTGGAACCAGGTGAAGGTGACGGCCTCCGACAGCGCGACCGTCACGCCCGGCAGCTACTGCCTCTTCAGCTGATCCGGTCGCGCGCGTCTCCCGCCCGTCACGAGCCGACTCTGGACGGGGGAGGATGCACCTTCGGTGGGGCGAAGCTGACCTTGCGCGTAGTGCCTCGCCGGGGCCGGTCCCGCTACACTGGGTCGGCCCAGGGGCGGTGCGCCAGCATGCTCGGACACACCCCATCCACCTCAGGGATCGGATTCTGCAATGGCCAAGACTGGAGTGAGAGTTGCGATCACGCTTGCCTGTAACGACTGCAAGCGCCGCAACTACCAGACGACGAAATCGAAGCGGAACACGCCCGACCGGGTCGAGTTCAGCAAGTTCTGCCGCTGGTGCGGCACTCACACCCCACACAGGGAGACACGCTGATGGCGACTGACGCAGAAGCAGGACGCAGCCGTGGCGTACCGTCGCCGCGGCCGCGCGCCGAGGCTCCGGCAGTCCGGGGCGGCAACCCGATCAAGCGGTTCTGGCGGTTTGCGCACGAGTCCGCCGCCGAGCTCCGCAAGGTCGAGTGGCCGGGGCAGAACCAGGTCGTCCAGGGGACGGTCGTGGTGCTGGTCGCGTGCCTGATCGTCGGGACGTACCTCTGGGTGAACGACCAGGTCTGGAAGGTCGTCGTGAAGAAGCTCATCGGCCAGTAGGCCGCGGTAAGGACGGAGAGGGATGTTTCGCTGGTACGTCGTCAACACGTACTCGGGCCACGAGAACAAGGTCAAGGCCAACCTCGAGCATCGCATCGAGTCGATGGGGCAGCGCGGGCGCTTCCGCCGCGTCGTCGTGCCGACCGAGCAGGTGATCGAGACCAAGGACGGGCAGAAGGTGCAGACCGAGAAGCGCGTCCTGCCCGGCTACGTGCTCGTGAACATGGACATGAGCGACGAGGCGTGGACGGTCGTGAAGAACACGCCCGGCGTGACCGGGTTCGTCGGCGCGGGCTCGAAGCCGGGCCCGCTGACGCAGGGGGAGGTCGACCGCATCCTCAAGACCGGCGCCGCGACCGCCGACCGGCCGCGCGCCCAGGTCGAGTTCTCGCTGGGCGAGTCGGTCAAGGTCACGAGCGGGCCGCTCTCGGACTTCGACGGCGAGATCGTCGACGTCAACCCCGACCAGCAGAAGCTGAAGGTGCTCGTCGACATCTTCGAGCGCCAGGTCCCGGTCGAGCTCGGGTTCGACCAGGTCAAGAAGCTGGACTAGTCAAAAGGACGGACGTGGCAAAGAAAATTCTCACCGTGATCAAGCTGCAGATCCCCGGCGGGCAGGCCAACCCGGCGCCGCCCGTAGGCCCTGCACTCGGCCAGCACGGCGTCAACATCATGGAGTTCTGCAAGGCGTTCAACGCGCAGACCGCGCAGGAGAACGGCCGCATCACGCCGGTCGAGATCACGGTCTACGAGGACCGCAGCTTCACCTTCATCACGAAGACCCCGCCGGCCGCCGTCCTGATCAAGGAGGTGCTGCGGCTCGACAAGGGCTCGGCCGAGCCGAACCGCAACAAGGTGGGCAAGCTCACGCGCGACCAGATCCGCGGCATCGCCGAGACGAAGCTCGTCGACCTGAACGCGCGCGACGTCGAGCAGGCGATGAAGGTGATTGCCGGGACTGCCCGTTCGATGGGCGTGGAGGTGGAGGCGTAAATGGCTCAGCACGGAAAGCGGTACAACGGCTCTCGCGGCGCCATCGACCGCGAGCGCGTCTACTCGCCCGTCGAGGCGGTGCGGCTGCTCAAGTCGAGCGAGGGCGCGAAGTTCGACGAGACCGTCGAGGTGCACATGAACCTCGGCCTCAATGTGCGGCACGCCGAGGAGCAGCTCCGCGGCACGATGATGCTCCCGCACGGCACCGGCCGTACGGCGCGCGTCGCCGTCTTCGCCGAGGGCGAGAAGGCGCGCGAGGCGGAGGAAGCCGGCGCGGACGTCGTCGGCTCGGCCGATCTCGCGAAGCGGGTCGAGGAGGGGTTCACCGACTTCGACGTCGCGATTGCGACTCCGGACCAGATGGGGAACGTCGGCCGCCTCGGCCGCATCCTCGGCCCCCGCGGCCTGATGCCGAACCCGAAGACCGGCACCGTCACGATGGACGTCGGCCGCGCGGTTCGCGAGGCCAAGGCCGGCAAGCTCGAGTACCGCACCGACCGCGGGGCGAACGTGCACATCCCGATCGGCAAGCGCAGCTTCGAGGAGCGCGCTCTGGTCGAGAACTACGCCGCGCTGATCGACGAGATCGTTCGCGCGAAGCCGGCGCAGGCGAAGGGCCGCTACATCAAGAAGATCACCCTGGCGAGCACGATGGGCCCCGGGATCCACGTCGACCCCGCGAAGACGCGCGACATACTCGAAGAACTCGCTGACACGAGTTCGTCGAGTAGCGAGGTGGCTACAGTCCAGGCGTAACCGACTAGACCGCCGAAGACAGCTGGCAGCCGTAACAGGCAGAAGTCCAGCCGAGGTGGGGCTCTGGAGGAGCGTTGGCTCCTCCGTTCTGGCCCGCCTCCGGCGGGCCTAGTCATTTCCGGAGGAAATGACATGGACAGAACCGAGAAGGAACGCGTCGTCGGCGAGCTGACCGACAAGCTCAAGTCGGCGGAGACGCTGATCGTCGCCGACTACCGCGGGCTGACGATGCCCCAGATCGACACGCTGCGCGGCAAGCTCGTCGAGCAGGGCGCGCAGTTCACGGTCGTGAAGAACACGCTCACTCGCCGTGCGGCCGAGGCCGCCGGCGTCGAGGCGCTGCTCGCGCTGCTCGAGGGCCCCTCGGCGATCGCGTTCATCGAGAGCGACGGCGACATGGTCGCGGTCGCGAAGGCGCTCGCCGATTCCGCCCGCGACACGCGGATCCTCGAGATCCGCGGCGGGCTCATGCAGGGGCGCTCGATCACGGCGGCGGACGTCGAGGAGCTCGCGAAGCTCCCGCCGGTCGACGTCCTCCGCGGCCAGGTGCTCGGCGCCATCGTCGGGCCGCTGCAGAGCCTGCTCGGGCTCGTCAGCGCACCGCTCCAGAACCTCGTCGGGCTGATCGACGCCCGCATCGAGCAGCTGGAGGCGGCCGGGGGCGGCGAACCTGCTGCGGCGGCCGAGCCCGAGGTCAGCGACACCGCCGTCGAGGAGGAGGTCGGAGCCGAGCCCGACGGTGAGCCCGCGGCCGGGGAGTCCGCAGCCGAGGAGCCCGCCGCAGAGGCGGAGGCGCCGGCGGCGGAAGCAGAAGCAACCGAACCGGACACTGAGAAAGAGGAGGAATAAGCGATGGCAGCAGTCGACACCGTCTTCGAGCAGCTCGGGCAGATGAGCGTGCTCGAGCTGGTCGAGCTGAAGAAGAAGATCGAGGACGAGTGGGGCATCACTGCGGCTGCCGCCGTCGCGGTCCCCGCTCCGGGTGCGGGCGGTGGCGCCGCGCCCGCCGAGGCCGAGGAGAAGACGTCCTTCGACGTCGTCCTCTCGAGCGCCGGCGCGCAGAAGATCCAGGTGATCAAGGTCGTGCGCGCGGTCACCGGGCTCGGCCTCAAGGAGGCGAAGGATCTCGTCGACGGCGCTCCGGCGAACGTCAAGGAGGGCGTCGCCAAGGACGAGGCCGACTCGGTCAAGGCCCAGCTCGAGGAGGCCGGCGCCACGGTCGAGCTGAAGTAGCGAGCTCGAATCGAGCGGTATCAGGAGGGCCGGCGCAAGCCGGCCCTCGTTTGTATTAGGGTCGGGGTGGGGGGGCTGGCAGGGGTCGTGAGAGGAGACACGTGGCAGCGCTCAGCGATATCGAAGGCATCGGGACCACGTACGCGTCGAAGCTCCAGGAGGCGGGGCTCCGGACGGTGGACGACCTCCTCGCCGCGGGGGCGACGCCCGCCGGGCGAGACGAGCTCGTGGCGAAGACGGGCATCGGCGGCGGCCTCATCCTCGAATGGGTCAACCACGCCGACCTGTACCGCATCAACGGCGTGGGCAGCGAGTACGCCGACCTGCTCGAAGCGGCCGGCGTCGACTCCGTGCTCGAGCTGGCCCAGCGCCGGCCCGACAACCTCCAGGCGAAGCTCGCGCAGATCAACGACCAGAAGCGGCTCGTCCGTGCCGTTCCCAGCGAGTCCGAGGTCGCCCGGTGGGTCGAGGAGGCAAAGGGGCTCGACCGCGCGGTCTTCCACTGAACCGATCGCAGTCCGCAGGCGAAGACGGCGCAAAGGACATCCGCTAGGAGGAGGCACCGTGAACGACCAGGAGAAGAAGGACCAGATCGTCCGGATCTTCGAGACCTTGAACCGCCAGGACCTCGACGGGCTCGACGAGTGGTTCGGCCCCGACTACATCGATCACAGCCCGTGGGGCGACGTTCCCGGCGGGCCGCCCTTCAAGGAGCTCGTCGGCGTCTGGCTGACCGCCTTCCCCGACGGGCGCTATGCCGTCTCGAACATCATCGTCGAGGGTGACTGGGCTGCCTGGCAGGTGCGCTTCACGGGCACGAACACGGGCTCGCTGATGGGCATGCCGCCGACGGGGAGGTCCGTCGACGTGCTCCAGGTCCACATGGGGCGGCTCAACGCCGAGGGCAAGCCGGCCGAGCACTGGACCGGGAACGACATGCTCGCCGCCCTCACGCAGCTCGGCGTCGTCCCCGACATGGCGCCGGCCCCCGCCTCTGCTTGACGGGAGCCGACCACCACACCGCGTACCTGGCGCAGGCTGTTGCGAACCTGACGCCGGAAGGTCACCGGCGAGTCGACGAGCTCCTCGACCAGCTCGCCGGGCTCGTCGGTGACCGCGCATGGCTCGTCGCATTCGCGAAGGCGCGGCGCGGTGAGGCCGATTCCGGGCACCTGGGGAAGGGGCCGAGCGAGCCGGCCGAGATGCTGTCCGAGCAGGAGCGCGACGCCCTGATCTCCGGCTTCATCGTCATCCGCGACCAGGAGCATCTCGACGACGTGGCCGACTGGGCGAACGCGGTCCTGCAGCTGCTCGAGGACTCCGGGGCGCCCTAGCGCTTCTCGGGCGGCACGTCCCGCAGCCGGGCCGCGAACGCGATGATCTCGTCGGGCGAGTAGGAGGCCCGCCGGCGCTCAGTCCCGGGCGGGTCGTTCGCGAGGCCCGTCGTCGATCGCCACGACTGCGCCGGCCGGATCGGGCGCGGCTGGAAGCCGCCGCCGCAGTTCGGGCAGACGTTGTGCAGGACGTCGTCGACGCAGCCGGCGCAGAACGTGCACTCGTACGTGCAGATGCAGGCCTCGGTCGAGACCGGCGGCAGGTCGCGGTCGCACAGCTCGCAGTTCGGCCGCAGCTCGAGCATCACAGGTGCTCGTCCGCCGAAAGCGCGAGCATCCGGTCGTCGTAGGTCACCGTCGTCCCGGCGAGGAAGTCCTGTAGAGCCCGGCGCCGCCTGTCGACGAGCGCCGGCAGGAAGCCGAGGAACAGGAGGGCAACCGAGAGCCAGAGGCCGGCGAGACGTACGAGCGAGCGGCCGAACCCGGGGCGGCGCCCGTCCGGCGCGCGGACATGGATGCCCAGCAGGTGCATTCCGGGCGTCCGGCCTGCGGCGGCCCAGCTGCCGGCGAAGTACACGATCTGCAGGAGCACCCAGCCGGCCGCCGCGAGCGAGTCCCGGGTCCAGCCGCGGTCGATGCCGCCGGCGAGGCTTCCGATCAGGCAGACGACGCCGGCGCCGACGAGGTAGCCGCCGAACACGAGCAGCGCGTCGAGCGCGAGCGCGGCACCACGCGAGGCGAGGCCGCCGTAGCGGGTGGTCGTCTCGCCCGTCCTCGGCGGCCGGCCGACTGCATGGCGGACGCCGCCCTCGATACGGTCGTCGACCTCGAACGTCGCCCTCCGCATCGCGTCGATCATCTCGTCGCCAACGGACTGCGTCTGCTCGGCGATCGCCTTCCGGACGGCCGGGCTCGAGATCGTCCGCGCGAGCAGGTGCTCGAACTCGGGGCTGCCTACGAGCCGGTCGGCGAGGTTCGCGGTCAGGGTGCTGTCGAGCGTCTCCGCGATGATCCGCGCCGTGTGCGGGCTGCGGAGCACACGCTCGACGAGCTGCTCGGCCGCGTCCCCCTGGAGGGCGCCGTCGACGGCGGCGTGGAACTCGGTGCTCGTGAGCACCTCCCGGACCACGCGCTCGATCACGTGGTGCTCGACGAGCGAACGGGCGATCGCCTCGGGCAGCGGTCCCGCGAGTGCGCGGTCGACCGCGGCCTCGGCCACCGGCTCGAGCACGTCGCCGGCGACCGCCCCGGTGGGGCGGAGGACGATCCCTGCCGCCCCCGCTCCGAGCCGCCCGAGGCGCCCGCGCCCGCCTCGCGGTTTACCGTCGCCCGCAGCCAAGCCCGTTCAGCTCATCCGGCCGCCGGCGACCGCGCGGCAGGCCTCGCAGAGCGGCCAGCCCTGGTTCCACGGCACCTCGGTCTGGTCGACCCCGCAGAGGGCGGTGTCCGGATCCTCGTCGGTGACGAGGTGCTCGACCTCCTCGAACGCGCGCCCGCCGTTGCCCCACAGCGGGTCTCCCTCGACCCGCGGCATCGGCTTCGCCGGCGCCTGAGTGCCTCGCCGCTCGCTCATATCCCGCGTCACGGTACCGCGATCCGGCAGCGGCCGCAGCACCGGTGAGGGTGATAATCTGTTCCGAGTCGGCGATCGCACCCTCGCTGCCGGGCTTGCCTTGCAACTGCTGGGCATGCCCTTGCAGCTAGAGGGTCTTCTCCGCTATCCTGGGAGGTTCGCCGAGGTTTGCCCGCATGCCACGGCCCACGCCCGGTTTTCGCCCGCTCTGCCCGCTGTTTTCCGTTCGCCCTCATTCTAGAGCACTTAAGGGAGGCTGTCTCACTTGGCCCAAACGGTCACTGCGCCTCGTGCGCGTAAGTCGTTTTCCCGTCTCAAGCACGTTCTCGACCTCCCCAACCTGATCGACATCCAGCGTGAGTCCTTCGACTGGTTCATGCGCGAAGGGCTCCGCGAGACGATCGACGACATCTCGCCGATCGAGGACTACACCGGCTCGCTCGCAGTCGAGTTCGGTGAGTACGAGTTCGGTCAGCCGCAGTTCTCGATCCAGGAGTGCCGCGAGAAGGACCTGACCTACCAGGCTCCGCTCTCGATGACCGTCCGCTTCGTCAACAAGGACACCGGTGAGATCCGCGAGCAGCGGGTCTTCATGGGCGACTTCCCGATGATGACGGACTGGGGGACCTTCATCATCAACGGCACCGAGCGCGTCATCGTGACGCAGCTCGTCCGCAGCCCCGGCGCCTATCTGATGGAGCCGAAGGACCCGACGAAGCAGGTCTTCACCGCGAACCTGATGCCGAGCCGCGGCTCGTGGCTCGAGCTCGAGATCGACAAGAAGGGCGTCGTCTACGCGCGCATCGACCGGAAGCGCAAGCTGCCGATCACGACGCTCCTGCGCGCCCTGCCGGCCGAGGATCCCGCCACCGGGTTCCAGCTCGACACGAGCTCGAACGAGGCGATCCTCAAGCTCTTCCGCGAGTCGCACTTCATCCAGGCGACGCTCGAGAAGGACACGACCACGCGCGAGGAGGAGGCGCTGATCGAGGTGTTCAAGAAGCAGCGCCCGGGCGAGCCGCCGACGCTCGACAACGCGCGGAACCTGCTGCGGTCGCTCTTCTTCGATCCCAAGCGCTACGACCTGACGAAGGTCGGCCGCTACAAGCTGAACCAGCGCCTCGGGGTCGGCGTGCCCGACGACGTCCGCGTCCTCACGACGGAGGACATCCTGGCGCTCGTCCAGAAGCTCGTCGCGCTGCCGCACCTGATCGGCGTGCCCGAGGACTCGAAGGACTTCGCCGCCGACTCGTTCTCGCTCGACCGCGGCCCGATCCGCGCCGAGCTCGACGAGTACGAGCACTTCGGCAACCGCCGCCTGCGCACCACCGGCGAGCTGATCCAGGAGGCGTTCCGGGTCGGCCTCTACCGGATGGAGCGCGTCGTGCGCGAGCGCATGACGACGGAGGACGTCGACACGATCACGCCGCAGACGATCATCAACATCCGTCCCGTCGTCGCCGCGCTGAAGGAGTTCTTCGGCTCCTCGCAGCTGTCCCAGTTCATGCAGCAGACGAACTCCCTCGACGGGCTGACCCATCGAAGGCGACTGTCCGCGCTGGGAGCAGGCGGCCTGACGCGCGAGCGCGCGCCGATCGAGGTGCGCGACGTCCACCCGACCCACTACGGGCGCATGTGCCCGATCGAGACGCCGGAAGGCCCGAACATCGGCCTGATCGGCTCGCTTGCCTCGATGGCGACCGTCTCGGAGTTCGGCTTCATCCAGACGCCGTACCGGAAGGTGCTGAACGGGAAGGTGAGCGACGAGATCATCTACCTCGACGCCGCCGAGGAGGCGCAGTACACGATCGCGCAGGCCTCGGAGCCGGTCGACGAGAAGACGGGCAAGTTCCTGCACGACCACGTCCTCTGCCGCTCTCGCGAGGGTGAGGCCGTGATGGCGAACCCGGGCGAGATCCAGTTCATGGACGTCTCCCCGGCGCAGATCGTCTCGGTCGCGACCGCGATGATCCCGTTCCTCGAGCACAACGACGCGAACCGCGCGCTCATGGGCGCGAACATGCAGCGGCAGGCGGTACCGCTGATGATCCCGCAGGCGCCGCTCGTCGGCACCGGCCTCGAGTACCGCGCCGCCGTCGACTCCGGGGACGTCATCGTCGCCCGCAACGCCGGCACGGTGATCGAGCTCGATGCCACCCGCATCGTGGTCGAGGGCAGGGGCACGCGGGACGAGTACGACCTGATCAAGTTCATGCGCTCCAACCAGGGCACGCTCATCCACCACAAGCCGATCGTGAAGCTCGGCGACCAGGTGCAGGCGGGCGCGGTCCTGGCGGACGGCTCCTCGACCGACCACGGCGAGCTCGCGCTCGGCGCGAACCTGCTCGTCGCGTTCATGCCGTTCGAGGGCTACAACTTCGAGGACGCGATCGTCATCTCGGAGCGCCTGGTCAAGGACGAGGTGCTGACCTCGATCCACATCCACGAGTACGAGATCGACGCCCGCTCGACGAAGCTCGGCGACGAGGAGATCACCCGCGACATCCCGAACCGCTCGGAGGAGTCGCTGCGGAACCTCGACGACCGCGGCATCGTGCGCATCGGCGCCGAGGTCGGCTCGGGCGACCTCCTGGTCGGCAAGGTCACCCCGAAGGGAGAGACCGAGCTGACGGCGGAGGAGAAGCTGATCCGCGCGATCTTCAAGGAGAAGGCGCGCGAGGTCCGCGACACGTCGCTCAAGGTGCCGCACGGCGAGGGCGGCGTCGTCATCGACGTCAAGACCTTCAACCGCGACGCCGGCGACGACCTGTCGCCGGGCGTGAACGAGCTCGTCCGCGTCTACGTCGCGAAGAAGCGCAAGATCAGCGAGGGCGACAAGCTCGCCGGCCGCCACGGGAACAAGGGCGTCATCTCGAAGATCGTCCCCGAGGAGGACATGCCGTTCCTCGAGGACGGCCGCTCGGTCGACATCCTCCTGAACCCGCTCGGCGTCCCGAGCCGCATGAACATCGGCCAGATCCTCGAGACCCACCTCGGGTGGGCCGCGGCGCACGGCGTGTTCGTCGGCGGCGACGTCCAGCCGATGAACGGCACCGCGAGCCGCGTGATCAACGCGCCGAAGCCGACCCCGGTGGCGACGCCCGTCTTCGACGGCGCCACGGTCGAGGACGTCGACGACGCCCTCGTCTCGTGGGCCGAGAGCGAAGAGAGCCCGATCGGGCTCGAGGTCGACCGCAAGGCCGCGGCCGGCCGCCGCACCTCGGGCAAGGTCCGGCTGTTCAACGGCCGCACCGGCGAGCCCTTCGACCAGAAGGTCACGGTCGGCTACATGTACATCCTCAAGCTGCTCCACCTCGTGGACGACAAGATCCACGCCAGGTCCACAGGTCCTTACAGCCTGGTGACGCA
>Ga0335085_10012386_pt1 | contig 12568 bp, 14 predicted proteins | sample Lox_Sample_45_FD_206712 | JGI IMG/M metagenome (GOLD analysis project Ga0335085, IMG submission 206712) | Soil microbial communities from Loxahatchee National Wildlife Refuge, Florida, United States - Lox_Sample_4.5 | ecosystem: Environmental > Terrestrial > Soil > Wetlands | place: USA...
GAAAATGAGGGGCGCGCGCTTCGCGCGCAAAATCTTTCTCAGCTCCTCACCGCCTCATTGTGATTCCTAATCTTGGTGTCTTCGTGCCTTGGTGGTTCAGTTTTGAAACGCGAGGGAGGGAGCAATGCCCAGAACGATTCGCCGAGTCGTCACCGGCCATGATGCGCGCGGCAAGGCGGTGGTGATCTCGGACGGGCCGTCGCCGTTCATCCATATCAATCCGCGCGACGCCGACAACGTCTCGACCGATATCTGGCGCACCAGCGCAACGCCGGCGCCGATCGCATCGCATCCTGCCGAGACGGCGCTCGGCCCGCGCCGGCAATTGCCGCAAAAGCGCGGAACGGTCGTGCGCATCAACCAGGTGCCGCCGGAGAACGAGCAGATTCGCGCCATGACGCCCGAGGATGCGCGCCGCGCCTTCGCGGCGCTCGGCAACGAGCCGGCGGCGCTTTGGGGCAGGGGCGGGCGCCATCCGCTGATGCATCGCACCGAGACGATCGATTACGCGATCATCCTCGAAGGCGAGATCACCATGGTGCTCGACGACGAGGACGTGGTGCTGAAAGCCGGCGATGTCGTCGTGCAGATGGGCACGGCGCATGCCTGGAGCAACCGCTCGAGCGCGCCCTGCACCATCGCCTTCGTCCTGATCGACGGCGAATTCGAGCCCGAGCTGAAGGAGAAGCTCAAGGGCTGAAGACCCTCACCCTCCCGCCGCGATGCGGCGGGCCCCTCCCTCTCCCGCAAGCGGGCGAGGGGCTTCTTACTGGCCCCTCTCCCATGAAATGGGAGAGGGAGGGGCCCGGCGCGAAGCGCTGGGAGGGTGAGGGTTGTTTACGCCAGCTTCAGCTGCTTCTTCAGATGCGCCGTCGGCTTCATGAAGAAGACCAGCATGGTGCAGCCCTGCGGCGCGGTCGGGGCGTGGCGGCTGCCTTTGGCGCGGATGACGAAATTGCCGGCGGTGCATTCGCCCTCGTGATCGAGGAGCGAGCCTTCGAGCACGAAGGTCTGCTCCAGATCCTCATGCATATGCGCGGGAATGCCGGCGCCGGGATCGAGCTTGGTCAGCAGCGTCAGCATCTCGGTGTTCTTGTCGTAATAGATGACCTTCATCTTGTTGCCCGGCCCGCTCTCGACCCACGGCACCGATTCAAGATTGACGAAGCGCGAGGCGAGCTCGCCCGGATTGGAGAAGAAACCCTCGGCCATGCTGCCCTCCCTTGGCTTATGGCGACGGCGCCAAGCCTAGGCCGTCCGCCGCGCCCGGTCCATCGCCCTCATTGGAGCCGTCCCTTTACTTCAATCGCTGGGCGGCCTCGTGGACGAGGCTCAGATCCGCGTATTTCTTGATGTCGATCGGATTCTTCTGCATGCCCATCTCGTGCTGCAGATCGAGGGTGTGCTGCAGCGCGTCGAGATTGGGCTCGGCGTTCGGGTCGCGGAAATTGTCTTCCGTGGTGAAGAGCCGCTGCAGCTGCGCCGGCGGCTGCTTGGTCATCACCGAGGCGAGCTCGATCGCCGCTTCGTGATTCTTCGGATCGGTGAACCAGCGCACGGTGCGGATCATGTCCTCGAAGAAATCGACCAGCACGGCGCGGTTCGCGTCGATATAGGGCTGGCGCGCGGCGAGCGACAGGAGCTGCGTCGGCCCCATCGCATCGGTCTCGGTGAAGAACATGCGGCTCGCGGCGCGCAGCTCGGGATCGAAGGCGAAAGGCGGTGCGATCGCCACCATCGCCGCCTTGCCCTCGATCAGCAGGTTCTTCATGTTGGCGAATTGCGCCTCGATGAGGTTGTAGTCGCGCTTGTCCTCGAGCCCGTGACGGCGCAGCATGATGCGCGCCTGCATGTCAACGGCGCTGCCGAGGGTGAGGACCGCGATCGCCTTGCCCTTGAGATCCGGGAAATCCTTGATCGGCCCATCCTTCAGCACCAGGAAGCCGCTGCCGTTCTCGTGCCCATGAATGCCGTTCTGGACCTCGTCGGCGACGATGCGCAGATCGCTCAGGTGCGCGTTCTCGATCGCCGAGCCGATCGCCGCATAGGACATGTCGATGATGTCGACCTGGTTGCTGGCAAAGGGCGTCAGCTCGACCGCGGTCGAGACGAAATGCATCGGCTCGAATTTATAGCTCTTGTCGCGATGCACCGCGGCATCGGGCTTCATCATCAAGAGCGCGGCGGTCGAGCCCGGCGCGATGACCCAGCCGAGGCGGATGGTCGGCAGATCGGCGGCACGCGCCGCCTGAGACGCCGCGAACAAGGCGGCCGCGGCCGCCAGAACCCGAATCGCTTTCACGAATCCCTCCCCGAGCTTTTCTCGCCTCAGGATGAGCAAGCCCAGCCGCGATTGCCAGGGAAAAGAAGCGGGCGCTTCGGCTAGCGAGACGCGATAGCGGTCACGCCCCCGCCCAGACGCCGCGCGTGTCGACCACGACGCGCGCCAGGAGCTCGGCTTTCGGGATGCGCTTGAATTCCTTGTGATCGACCAAGAGTACGACGATATCGGCCTTGGCGATCGCCTCCTCGAGCGTGGCGAGTTCGAGATGAGGCGTCGTCGCGAGCTCGGTCGGGAGCGCGTCGATATTCGGCTCGACCGCGAGGATCGTGAAGCCGGTCTTCGCCAGCTCCTTGACGATGTGGAGCGACGGGCTCTCGCGCAGATCGTCGATGTCGGCCTTGTAGGAAAGGCCGAGGCAGGCGATGACCGGCGCGCGGAAGCGCTCGGCGGCATGGCGCACGCGTTCGACGACATGCTCGGTCTTGTGCTCGTTGATCTCGCGCGCGGCGCGGATCAGCTTCGCTTCCTCGGGCGCGGAATGGACGATGAACCAGGGATCGACGGCGATGCAGTGGCCGCCGACGCCGGGGCCGGGCTGCAGCACGTTGACCCGCGGATGGCAATTGGCGAGGCGGATCAGCTCCCACACATCGACGCCGAGCTTCTCGCAGACCAGCGACAGCTCGTTGGCGAAGGCGATGTTGACGTCGCGATAGGAATTCTCCGACAGCTTGGTCAGCTCGGCGGTGCGGGCGTTGGTCAGATGCAGCTCGCCCTCGACGAACATCGAATAGAGCGTCGCGGCGCGCTCGGCACAGCGCCGGGTGATGCCGCCGATGATACGGTCGTTGGCGACGAGCTCGATCAGCACGCGGCCGGGCAGGATGCGCTCGGGGCTGTGCGCGATCATGATCTCGGCGTCCTCGCCATGCTCGTGCGGGAATTTGAGATCGGGGCGCAGCTCGGCAATCCAGCGCGAGATGTTCTCGCTCGTGCCGACCGGCGAGGTCGATTCGAGCACGACCAGATCGCCGGTCTTCAGCACCGGCGCGATGGCGCGCGCCGCGGCTTCGCAATAGCTGACATCGGGGACATAGCCGTCCTTGAACGGCGTCGGCACGGCGATGATGAAGGCGTCGGCCGGCTCGGGCGTGGCGGTCGCGCGCAGCTTGCCGGCGGCGACCGCGCCGCGGACGACGATATCGAGCCCGGGTTCGACGATATGGATGCCGCCTTCATTGATCTTGGCGACGACGCTGGGCGTCACGTCGACGCCGATCACTTCGATGCCGCGCGTCGCCATGATCGCGGCCATCGGCAGGCCGACATAGCCGAGGCCGAGGACGGCGACGCGGGTGAAAGCGGGAGTCTTGGGCGTCGTGGCGGTCTTCTTCACGGGACGAGTTCCTCGAGGGGTTCGAACAGCGGATGGGCGGCGATACGGGTGGAGCGCGGCAGGCGCGCGGTGTAATGCGCGGCGATGCGTTCGGCGGCATGGCCGTCGCCGTAGGGATTGATCGCCTGGCTCATGTGGCGATAGGCCTCGTCGTGATCGAGGAGCCACGAGGTCTCCTCGACGATCGTCGCCGCATCGGTGCCGACGAGGCGGACCGTGCCGGCGGCGACCGCTTCCGGCCGCTCGGTCACTTCGCGCATGACGAGGACCGGCTTGCCGAGCGACGGCGCTTCTTCCTGGATGCCGCCCGAATCGGTGAGGATGATATGCGCCTGCCGCATCAGGTAGACGAAGGGCAGATAATCCTGCGGCAGGATGAGGCGGATATTCGGGCGGTTGGCGAGGATGCGCCGCACCGGCTCCTGCACGTTGGGATTGAGATGGACGGGATAGACGATCTGCACGTCGCTGCGCTCGGCGAGCGTCGCCAGCGCCTGGCAGATATGCTCGAAGCCGTCGCCGAAATTCTCGCGGCGATGGCCGGTGACGAGGATCAGCTTCTTGCCGGGATGAAGGAAGGGGAACTCGCTCGCGATCTTGGCGGCGAGGCGCGGCGATTTTTTGAGGCGCTCGCTCATCGTCAGCAGCGCGTCGATGACGGTGTTGCCGGTGACCTTGATGCCCGCTTCGTCCTTGCCCTCGTGCAGCAGCGCGGCGCGCGCGGTCTCGGTCGGCGCGAAATGGGTCGTGGCGATGTCGTCGACGAGACGGCGATTCATCTCCTCGGGATAGGGCGCGTAGATATCGCCGGTGCGCAAACCGGCCTCGACATGGCCGACCGGCACCTTGGCGTAATAGCCGGCGAGGGCGGCGGCGAAAGCGGTCGTGGTGTCGCCGTGGACGAGAAGGTGATCAGGCTTGAACGCACCGATCACCTTCGCGACGCCATCGAGCACGGTGGTGGTGATGTGGGCGAGGCCTTGATTGGCGCCCATGACGTTGAGGTCGTATTGCGGGTGGATCTCGAAGAGATCGAGCACCGAATCGAGCATCGCGCGGTGCTGGCCGGTGACGCAGACCCGCGCATCGACGCCTTTGACGCGGGCGAGCTTGCGCACCAGCGGCGCCATCTTGATCGCCTCGGGCCGCGTGCCGAAGACCGAGAGGATCTTCATGCGACTTCTCCGCGGCGGGTCGTGGGCGCGGGCGTCGCGGCGATCGGCCGGCCGAGGGCGCGGCTGTAGGCGGCGAGATAACCTTGCGCCGAGCGGTCCCAGCTGCGCTCGCGCTCGACGAAATCGCGCGCCGCGCGGCCCAGCGTCGTCCATTGCGGGCGGCGGGTGATCGCGGCGTCGATGGCGCGGGCGAGGGCCTTGGCGTCATCGGCGGGGAAGAGCAAGCCGGTCTCGCCCTGACGCACGAGCTCGCGATGGCCGCCGACATCCGAGGCGAGGACGATGCCGCCGCGCGCCATCGCTTCCAGCGGCTTCAGCGGCGTCACGGTCTCGGTGAGGCGCATGGCGCGGCGCGGATAGACGAAGAGATCGGTGAGATCGAGATAGTCGCCGATCGTCTGGTGCGGGACGCGGCCGAGGAAGGTGACGCAATCCTCGATGCCGAGGCGCAGCGCCTGCCATTTCAGATCCTCTTCGGCGGGGCCGCCGCCGGCGAGGAGCAACGCGATGTCGTCGCGCTCGTGGCGCAGCAAGGCGATCGCATCGAGGAGGATGTCGAGGCCTTCATAGGGATAGAACGAGCCGAAGAAACCGAGCACGATCTTGCCCTCGAGGCCGAGCTTGACGCGCAGCTCTTCCTTGGCCGGGCGGCGATAGGGAAAGGCATCGAGCGCAACGCCGTTCGGCACGACCGAGATTTTCTCCGCCGCGATGCCGCGCGACGCGATGTCGGCGCGCAGGCCCTCGCAGATCGTGACGAGGGCGTCCGCCTTGCGGAAAGCATACTCGTCGAGCTTCCGCGTCGCGCGATAGCGCAGCGAGCCTTCGGTATCGGCGCCGTTGCCGACCGCGGCGTCTTCCCAGAAGGCGCGGATCTCGTAGACCGTCGGGATGCCGAGCTTCTTGCCGGCCCAGGCGGCGGCGATCGCGTTGAGCGCCGGCGAATGGGCGTGGATCAGGTCGGGCTTCTCATAGGAAGCGATGCGGCGGATGCGGCGCGCCGTGGCGCGTATTAGGGCGATTTCGCCCAATCCCGGCCAGCGCGCGAGCGACGGGGCGACGGGCGCGGTGCGGTGGAAAGCGAAGCCGTCGACCTCTTCATAGGTCGGGCCCGGCATATAGTGCTTGGGCGTGGTGAGATGAACGGTTTCCCAGCCCAGCCGATGCTGCGCCTCCAAGAGCGCGAGGCTGCGCATCGAATACCCGCTCATCAGCGGGACCGAGTGGTCGAAAACGTGAAGAACCTTGAGTGCCGAACCAGTCAACATTAACCCTCCTGGTTCGGGCTTTGCCTCCTAGCCGGGCGTTATTTGTCTCACCCGTGCTATGGGTTGGCAGTATCAATACATTCGTAACGAAGTCAAATAAAATTTTAGGAAATCAAGTAGCTAAGGTTAATGCGCTAATATTGAATTGCACATTTACTATAATTCTTCACTCCCGATGTCGCTTTTCTTTACAGCACGTCGAGGACCTTCTCCGCCGGCCGGCCCAGCGCCGCCTTCTTGCCGCTGATCGCGATCGGCCGCTCGATCGCGATCGGGTGCTTGGCCATGCCGGCGATGAGCTGCGCCTCGGTCATGTCCTTGGAGAGGCCCGCGGCCTTGCCCTCTTTCACGCGCAGCAGCTCCTTCGCCGGGATGTCGAGCATTTTGAGGATGCGCTTCAACTCGGGCGCGGTCGGCGGCGTGTTGAGGTACTCGATGATCGTCGGCTCGATGCCGCGCTTGCGCAGCAGCTCGAGCGCCGCGCGCGACGTGCGGCAGCGCGGATTGTGGTAAAGCGTCACTGTCGTCATGGGGGCCTGCTTTCGCGCCAAGGGACGATCCTTTATGATCGCGGGCGGCGAGGCCAAGTCCAGAAAAATCACCGCGCCCGAGGCGATCCATGAACCCATCCCGGAATTTGCGGGCCGGCATTTTCCTGCCGCCCTTTCACCCGGCCGACGAAGATCCGACGCTCTGCATGGAGCGCGATTTCGAGCTGATCGAATATTTGGAGAAGCTCGGCTTCGCGGAGGCCTGGATCGGCGAACACCATTCTGGCGGCTTCGAGCTCTACGGCGCGCCCGACCTCTTCATCGCCACGGCCGCGGCGCGGACCAAGCGCATCATGCTCGGCACCGGCGTGATGTCGCTGCCCTATCATCATCCCTTCATCCTCGCCGACCGCATGGTCCAGCTCGATCACCAGACGCGCGGCCGCGCCATGTTCGGCGTCGGGCCGGGGCTCTTGACCTCGGACGCGATGATCCTCGGCATCGATCCCGAGACGCAGCGCGCGCGGATGGAGGAATCGCTCGAGATCATCACCCGGCTGATGGCGGGCGAGACAGTCACCCAGACCAGCGACTGGTACACGATGAAAGAGGCGCGGCTGCAGCTGCGCCCTTACACCCAGCCGCGGCCGCATCTCGCCATCGCCAGCGCGATCACGCCGAATGGCGGCAAGGTCGCCGGCCGCTTCGGCCTCGGCATGCTCTGCGTCGCGGTCTCGAACGGCATGGGCTACGACGCGCTCGACCTCAACTGGAAGATCGCGCAGGACCATGCCGCGCAGCACGGCCAGGTGATGAACCGCCACGACTGGCGGCTGATGGCGCCGTTCCATATCGCCGAGACGCGCGAGAAGGCGATGGAGAATGTGCGCTGGGGCTTCGACAAATGGCAGAACTACGCCTATGCGATCAGCCCGCTGGGTGGCCAGGCGATCGGTCTCGGCAGTCTTGAGAGCATCATCGCCGACGGCCGCGGCGCGATCGGCACGCCGGACGACGCGATCGCGGTGCTGGAGAAATTCTGGTCCAAGACGGGCGGTTTCGGCGGCATCATGATGCTGGCACATGATTGGGCCGATTGGGAGGCGACCAAGCGTTCCTACGAGCTCTTCGCGCGCTACGTGCTGCCGAAATTCAACGGCGCCAACGAGGCGCGCAACGAATCGATGGAATGGATGCGCGCCAATCGCGAAGAATTCAGCACGCAAAATCGCGCCGCCACCAAGAAGACCATCGACACGCATTTCGCCGGACTTGCGATGGAAGACGGGGCGGCGAAGAACCGCGCTGCGGAATAGGATCAACGATGAAGAAGAATGTGAAGAAAGTGGTGCTCGCCTATTCGGGCGGGCTCGATACCTCGGTCATCCTGCGCTGGCTGCAAGAGACTTATCACTGCGAAGTGGTGACCTTCACCGCCGATATCGGTCAGGGCGAAGAGCTCGCACCGGCGCGCAAGAAGGCCGAGCAGATGGGGGTGAAGGAGATCTTCATCGACGATCTGCGCGAGGAATTCGTGCGCGATTTCGTGTTCCCGATGTTCCGCGCCAACGCGCTCTACGAGGGGCAATACCTGCTCGGGACCTCGATCGCCCGGCCGTTGATCGCCAAGCGCCAGATCGAGATCGCGGAGAAAGTCGGCGCCGACGCGGTGGCGCATGGCGCCACCGGCAAAGGCAACGATCAGGTCCGCTTCGAGCTCGGCTATTACGCGCTGAAGCCCGATATCACCGTGATCGCGCCGTGGCGCGAATGGGAGCTCGGCTCACGCACCAAGCTCATCGAATACGCCGAGAAGCACCAGATCCCGATCGCCAAGGACAAGCGCGGCGAGGCACCGTTCTCGACCGATGCGAACCTCCTGCACATCTCGGCCGAAGGCAAAGTGCTCGAGGATCCGTGGAACGAGCCCGAGGAGTATGTCTATAGCCGCACGGTCGCGCCGGAGCAGGCGCCGAACGAGCCGCAATATGTCGAGATCGAATTCAGCCACGGAGACCCGGTCGCGGTCGACGGCGCGAGCCTGTCGCCGGCCGCGCTGCTGACGAAGCTCAACGAGCTCGGCGGCAAGCATGGCATCGGCCGGCTCGATCTCGTCGAGAACCGCTTCGTCGGCATGAAGTCGCGCGGCGTCTACGAGACGCCGGGCGGCACGATCCTCCAGGCGGCGCATCGCGGCATCGAGAGCATCACGCTCGATCGCGGCGCGGCGCATCTCAAGGACGAGATCATGCCGCGCTATGCCGAGCTCATCTATAACGGCTTCTGGTTCGCGCCCGAGCGACTGATGCTCCAGGCGCTCATCGACAAGAGCCAGGAGAATGTCGACGGCACGGTGCGGCTCAAACTCTATAAGGGCCAGGCGCATGTTGTCGGGCGCAAATCGCCGAAATCGCTCTACAGCCTCGCGCATGTGACCTTCGAGGCCGATCAGGTCTACGACCAGGGCGACGCCGAAGGCTTCATCAAGCTCAACGCGTTGCGGCTGCGGCTCGGTAGAAAAGCGCAGAAATCCTCGTAAGGTTGGCCGAATTCGCCCTGAAAGCGGGGTGAAAATACCCCGGCTCTGCCGCTTTCCCGACACAATCGGCAACCATCCTCTCCGCCATCGTTTCGGTGGGTTCCAGCTCCAGCAGGGAAGGATGATTACGATGAACACGCGCTTTGGACTTCCTGTCCTCTTTGTTGCTGCCATTGCCCTGTCGGGCTGCGGCGAAACCGTTGGTGATCGCGGCCTGTCGGGCGCCGGTATCGGCGCGGCGGGCGGCGCGGTGATCGGCGCCATGGTCGGTGCGCCGCTGGCCGGCGCGGCGATCGGTGCGGGTGCCGGTGCGGTCGCCGGCGCGGTGACCTCGCCCTCGGCGGTCGATCTCGGCCGTCCGGTCTGGGAACGTTAATTCCCGATCGTCGCTTTATGATCTGAGAGGGGCCTCTTCGCGCGCGCGGAGAGGCGCCTCTTCATCATCGTTCCTCGTCGCCGAGCGAGGGGCGTGAAATGAAAACATCCGGGAGATTTCAATGGATCATCGTCGCACGTTTTTGTCAGCCGTAGCGTTCGTTGCCGGAGGGTTCCTGCTCGCCGGCTGCTCCAATTGGAGCTATGCCCCGCCGATGCACGGCAACTTCATGACCTCGGGCGTCAATCACTCGCGGGTCGATGCCGGGTCGCCGCCGGCCGGCGGCAATTTCATCCAGGAGACCGCGCATGACTATGCCGGCCTCGCCGACTATCTCAACACGCATGGCAGCTTCTATCCGGGCGATTACGTCGACGTCGACTATTTCGCGCGCAAGGGCATCGCCGCCGAGCACGGTGCTCTGGTGCCGCCGGAAGACAATGCCAATTGGGCGATCCCCCTCGAACAGCCTTACGGCTTCAGGACGCAGATGGCCCAAGCCCGTGCGCGTCTCGTGAACGACCTCGACCGTGGCGGCCGTGATCGCTTCCCCGGCCTCGCCGCCCGCGCCCAGGTCGCTTACGATTGCTGGCTCGAGCGCACCGAGGATAATTGGGCGCAGGAATTCGATGGCCAGTGCCATAAGGATTTCATCGCGACCATCACGGCGCTGGAGGAGGCGCTGAATGGCAAGGCCGCGACCAAGGAAGAGCACCAATACAATGTCTATTTCGAGTTCGATCGCTCGAATCTGACGCCGGAAGGCCGCCAGGTGGTCGATACGGTCGCACAAGCGACGAAGGGCCAGGCGAATGTCCATATCCGGCTCGTCGGCAAGGCCGACCTCACCGGCACGGACCCGTACAACATGGCGCTGTCGCATCGCCGTGCCGACACGGTCAGCGCAAGGCTGCGTGCCGACGGCGTGCCAGCGAGCGCGATCGACGAGCATTGGGACGGCTTCCGCAATCCGCCGGTGCCGACGGAGAAGGGCGTCCGCGAGCCGCGTAACCGCGTCGTCGAAGTGATGCTGCAGTAAAGAAGCCTCAGAAGGCTTCGGAACGCCCCTCGCCCGCCCGGGCGAGGGGCTTTTCTTTTAGAGGCCGGCGGGTGCCGGCAGGCTGCGGCGGCGGCAGGCCGCGAGGATCGTGTTGCGCAGCAGACAGGCGATGGTCATCGGCCCGACGCCGCCCGGTACCGGTGTGATCGCCGCCGCAATGCCCTGCGCCTCGGCAAAAGCGACATCGCCGACGATCCGCGCTTTGCCGCCCGGCCCATCGACGCGGTTGATGCCGACATCGATCACCACCGCACCCGGCTTCAGCCAATCGCCGCGCACCAGCTCGGCGTGGCCGGCGGCGACGACCAGCACATCGGCGCGGTGGGTGATCTCGGGCAAGCGGCGGCTTCGGGTATGGGCGAGGGTCACCGTGCAATCCTCGCGCAGCAGCAGCGCTGCCATCGGCTTGCCGACGAGGTTGGAGCGGCCGATGACGACCGCTTCGGCGCCGCTCAGCCGGGGCGTCGCCTCGCGCAGCAGCAACAGGCAGCCATACGGCGTGCACGGGATCAGCGCCGGCCCGCCGCTCCACAGCCCGCCGACATTCTGCACGTGGAAGCCGTCGACGTCCTTGCCCGGATCGATCGCATCGATCACGCGCTGGCGGTCGATCTGCGGCGGCAGCGGCAATTGCACGAGGATGCCGTCGACCCGATCGTCGCGGTTGAGCCGCGCGATCAGCGCCAGCAGCTCGGCCTCGCTGCTCGTCGCCGGCAGCTTCTCCTCAAAGCTCGCGAAGCCGGAATCGAGGCTCGCCTTGGCCTTGCTGCGCACGTAGATCTGGCTCGCCGGATCGTCGCCGACGAGCACGGTGCAGAGCCCGGGCACGATGCCGCGCTCGGCTTTGAGGCTCGCGGCATGGCGGGCGACATCGGCGCGCAGCCGCGCCGCCTGCGCCTTGCCGTCGATCAGCTTCGTCGCGTGCAAGCGGCTCAATAGGCGTAGAGATAAATCGCGAGATGGGTGAGCTCCATCTCGATCAGCCAGATGATGAGCAGCAGGATCACTGGCGAGACATCGAGGCCGCCGATGGTTGGAACGAATTGCCGGATGGGACGCAGCACCGGCTCGGTAATGCGATAGAGGAAATCGAGCACCATCGCGACCGGGCGGCTGTAGGTATTGATGACATTGAACGCGATCAGCCAGCTGATCACCGCCTGGATGATGACCAGGTACCAGTAGATATCGAGGATGGCGATCACCACCCGGATCACCGGCACGACAAATCCGCCCATCCGTCCTGAATCCCTTTGAAAAAGTGCGCGCGAGCCTAACTTTTGGCCCACCGCGGCGCAAGCGCCGCCGCTGCGGCAATCCTGCGATGGTTAAGCACGGTCTCCGTCTTGACAGTGCCCCCACCGCCTTACATCATCCGCCGCTCAGCGGGCGGGGCAGTAGCTCAGTTGGGAGAGCGCGACGTTCGCAATGTCGAGGTCAGGGGTTCGATCCCCCTCTGCTCCACCAAACCCTACTCAGTGCGGTTTTCCGCCAAGTTTCTCCGCTGATTTCCGCTCAGCAATCGTCTCGTTGCGCCCTTTTTGTGTAGCAAAATGTGGAGCAGACGTGAATGCCCTTCGAGATGACGTGGCTCTCAGAGAGCGTCTTGAGTTTCACCTCAGAAGCCGCCGCGCCGCTGCTTATTGGTGTCGCCCGGCGTCGGCTGAAAGCGCGCCTTTCATAGTGCTTTTGCGGCGTGACAAACTGTCACCAATTATGGTGACAAGCTGTCACCGTAAGATATTGTTTTATCTTATGAATTTTCGTTCTGGCGCTTGACGGAATGGGAAAGCGTGGTATCGTGGTTCTTGAGCGCTAATGTCGCTCGTCATCCCAGCGAGAGTGAGTTTACGGCGGTTTCCGCATAGCGGCGGGCATCGCGTCGCATCAACTCGCGCCTATGGGTGTGTTGCCAAGAAAAGGAGGTGAGGAACCACGAGTGCAAACAAGCGAATGAGCTAATTAACGGCCTCTTCCGC
>Ga0335085_10012387_pt1 | contig 12567 bp, 14 predicted proteins | sample Lox_Sample_45_FD_206712 | JGI IMG/M metagenome (GOLD analysis project Ga0335085, IMG submission 206712) | Soil microbial communities from Loxahatchee National Wildlife Refuge, Florida, United States - Lox_Sample_4.5 | ecosystem: Environmental > Terrestrial > Soil > Wetlands | place: USA...
GGCGTGATCGAAGAGGTCGGCCCGGACGTAACGTCCGTCGCGCCCGGCGACCGTGTCGTCGTCGCCTGGCGGGCTCCCTGCGGCGAGTGCCCGCAGTGCCGGCGCAGCGATCCCCGCCGCTGCTCGTCGCAGCTCCGCGCGAAGCGCCGACTGCACCGTGCCGACGGAGCCACGCTGACGCCCGTGCTCCGCTGCGGCTGCCTCGCCGACCGGACGATCGTCCACGAGGCGTGCGCGGTGAAGGTGCCGGCGGAGCTTCCCGTCGAGCAGGCGTGCCTGCTGGCGTGTGGCTTCTCGACGGGCGCGGGCGCGGCGCTCTGGACGACTCCCGTGCGGGCCGGAGCCTCGGTCGCGGTGATCGGCTGCGGGGGTGTCGGGCTCGCGGTCGTCCAGGGTGCCCGGCTCGCCGGCGCCGAGCGGATCGTCGCCGTCGACGTCGCTGCGGAGAAGCTCGCACTCGCGCTGCAGCTCGGCGCTACCGACACGGTCGATGCGACCGCCGGCGACCCGGTCGAGCACGTGCGCGAGCTCACGAGCGGTCTCGGCGTCGAGTTCGCCTTCTCGGCGATCGGGCCGGCCGTCGGGCTCGCGCACGCGGTGCGCATATGCGCCTACGCCGGCACCGCCACCCTCGTCGGCATACCCGAGCCGGCCGCGACGCTCGACGTCGACCTCGACGCCGACCTCTTCGGGCCCAAGGTATCGATCGCCGTCACGCACGGCGGCGACACGATCCCCCAGGAGGACTTCCCGTTCCTCGCGCGTGCGGCGCTCGACGGCCGTCTCGACCTCGATCGCTTCGTGACGAGCACGATCCCGCTCGACGAGGTGCCGGACCGGCTCGCGCGGATCGGGCGGGACGGCGAGATTCGCTCGGTGGCGCGCCTCGCTTGAGAAGAACGGCACTGCTCTGACAGGCTTCCCGTATGGGCGTCACCGGCCGGCTCGCCCGAGGCTGCTCCCGTCATCCACGGCGCACGCTCGCGGCCTGGGGGCTCGCAGTCGTGATCGCCCTGGCGGGCGCGGCCACCGGGCTGACGGGGCTGACGACCGATTCGCACGTCACGGGCTCGCCCGAGTCGACTCGGGCTGCGCGCCTGATCGACACGGTGTTTCCGTTCGACCCGGCTCGAGCCGTGAGCGAGGTCGTCGTCGTCCGCTCCGGCCGCTACCGGGTCGGCTCCGCGCGCTTTCGCGCCTTCGTCCGCAAGCTCGAGCGCGCCGGCGCCGCGGGAGGGACGATCGTGAGCGCGCACGTCTACCTGACCGACCCCGACCCGTCGCTCGTCTCGGCCGACCGCCATGCCACCCGGATCCCGCTGCTCGTGTACGGCGACGAGGAGGTCAAGCCGGTCGTGGCCGCCGTGAAGGCCGCGGATACGAGCCCCGACTTCGACGTCGCCATCCTCGGCGATCACGTCGCGGACAACGACTTCAACGACCTCTCCCAGCACGATCTCGAGAACGGCGAGCTGCGCTACGGTCTACCGGCGGCGCTGGTGATTCTCGTCGCGGTCTTCGGCGCCGTGGTCGCAGGCGTGATCCCGCTCCTGCTCGCGATCCTCTCGATCGTCGTCGCGCTCGGCCTCGTGGCGGCGCTCGCGCAGCAGTTCGAGCTCTCGGTCTTCATCGTGAACATGCTCACCGGCATGGGGCTCGCGCTCGGCGTCGACTACTCGCTGTTCGTCGTCTCCCGGTATCGCGAGGAGCGGGGCCGCGGCCGCACGAAGGAAGAGGCGATCGCCGTGACCGGCGCGACCGCGAGCCGTGCCGTCCTCTTCAGCGGCTCGACGTTCGTCGTCGCCCTGCTCGGGATGCTGATCGTCCCGACGACGATCATGCGCAGCCTCGCGGCCGGCGCGATCCTCGTGGGCATCGTCTCGGTCGCCGCCGCGCTGACGCTCATGCCTGCGCTCCTGATGCTGATCGGCGACGGCGTCAACGCGCTCCGGGTTCCGTTCATCGGCTCGAAGCGGATCGAGGACGCGGATCCCGAGGGGCGTTTCTGGGGCGCTGTCGTGCGGCTCGTGCTCCGCCGCCCCGCGGTCAGCTTCGTGCTCGCTACCGCGCTCCTCGTCGTTGCGGCGATTCCGTTCTTCCACCTGCGGATCGGCCAGAACGGCGTCAGCACGCTGCCGGACCGGCTGCCGTCGAAGCAGGGGTACCTCGCGCTCCAGCGCAGCTTCCCGGGCGACCAGGTCGATCCGGTCAGGGTGGCCGTGCCGGACGCCTCGCAACCGGGCGTCGCGGCGGCGAACCGGAGGCTGACGGAAGAGATTCGGGCCGACCCGGGCTTCGGCTCGCCCACGCTCGCCCACCGCCGCGACGTGGCCCTCGTCTCCTTCCCGGTGCGCGGCGACACGGTCGGAGACACGGCGAGCAGAGCCGTGCGCCGCCTCCGCGCCGACCTGATTCCGCAGGCGTTCTCCGGAACCGGCGTGCGCCCGCTCGTGGGCGGCAAGACGGCCGAGAACGTCGACTACTACGACGCGGTCTCCCGGCCGGCGCCGCTCGTCGTCGGGTTCGTGCTGCTGCTGAGCTTCGTCGTGCTGACGATCGGGTTCAGGTCCGTGGTGGTCGCGCTGACGGCGATCCTCCTCAACCTTCTCTCGGTCGGCGCAGCCCTCGGGCTGCTCGTGCTCGTGTTCCAGGACGGGGTCGGGAGCGGCCTCCTCGGCTTCGACCACGTGGCGGTGATCGATGCCTGGGTGCCGCTCTTCCTCTTCTCGGTGCTGTTCGGGCTCTCGATGGACTATCAGGTGTTCCTGCTCAGTCGCATCCGGGAGCGCTACGACCTCGGCGGGAACACGCGTGAGGCGATCGTCGGCGGGGTCGCGACGACGGCGCGGATCATCACCGGTGCGGCGCTGATCATCGTCGCGGTCTTTCTCGGGTTCGCGGCCGGGGACCTCGTGATGTTCCAGCAGATGGGCTTCGGCATCGCCGTGGCGCTGCTGATCGACGCGACAGTCATCCGCTCGATCGTGCTGCCGAGCCTGATGACGCTCCTCGGCGACGCGAACTGGTACCTCCCGCGTTGGCTCGGCTGGCTGCCGCGCGTGGGGGTCGAGAGCGCGGGCTAGGAGGTCTGCTTGCCGAAGGCGCCGCGCCGTGCGATGTCGGCCTCGTGCACCATGTGGCCGTCGCGCTCCACGTAACCCGCCTTACCGCCGATCGCGAGCACGACCGCCTCGTCGGCGAAGGGGTTCGAGACCTTGCGCGGGGTCGTCGACTCGACGTGGAAGAACCCGCCCTCGCCGAGCTCGCGGGTCTCGTTCTCCACCTCGACGGTGACGCGGCCGCGGTGGACGAAGTAGAGCTCGTCCTGCGTGTCGTGATAGTGGAGGAAGCCGTCGTGGCCGGGTGGCAGCACGATCGCGTTGATCCCGAACGCGGTCACGCCGAGCGCGCCGCGGATCTTGCGGAAGCCGGGCCCGCTGCCCAGCTCGTCGAGCGACGAGAAGGAATAGCTCACTGCCGCTCGCCCGCCGAGGTGCAGGACTCGGACGTCTCGGCGAGCGGCAGCCGCCCGAGCAGCTCGGCCAGGGTCTCCCGCTCGCCCGTGTCGAAGTTCGACCCGAAGAGCTCCTCGACGTCGGCGAGATGCGTCCGTCGCGCCGCCTCGAACTTCGCGGCGCCGCTCTCGGTGAGCACGGCGTAGGTGACGCGGGCATCGCTCTCGCAGCGGGCCTTGGCGACCCAGCCTGCGCGCTCGAGCCCGTCGAGCAGCCGTGTGATGCCCGACGCCGTCAGGAGCACGCTGCGCGCGATGTCCACCCGGCGCATCCGCTGTCCGGGTGCGCCGTAGAGCTGCACGAGGACGTCGAAGTCGCTCAACGTCAGCCCGTGCTCGGCCTCGAGGCGCGCCGACAGCTCACGGGTGACGGCAGCGTGCGCACGGAGGAAGCTGATCCAGGCGGCAAAGCCGGGCTGGAGGGACTGTTGTGCGGTCAATACTTGACGGGGCAATCTTGTCTCGCTAGGATAGTTGATATCTCAAGTGTAACTGCTCTCGCCTAGGAGGCAAGTATCCCAATGTCGACCATCGAATCCATCATCCCGTTCGCACCGGCCGGTACCTGGCACGCCGATCCCGTGCACTCGAACGTCTCGTTCGAGGTCGCGTACGCCGGCGTCAACACGTTTCGCGGCGGCTTCACCGACGTGCAGGCGACGCTCGTCGGCGGCGACGAGCCCGAGCTCGAGGGCTCGGCGAGGGTCGCGAGCGTCGACGTCAAGGACGAGCAGTTGAACGGCCATCTGCAGACACCCGACTTCTTCGACGCGGAGCGCTATCCGGAGATCGAGTTCCGCGCCGCCGAGCTGCGCAGGCTCGACGGGAACCGGATCGAGGGCTCTGGCGAGCTGACGATCAAGGGCGTCACGCAGCCGGTCGAGCTCACCGGTGCGATCGCCCCGGCGCCGAGCGTCGATCCCTTCGGTCGCGAACGCCTCGGCCTCCGGCTCGAGGCGACCATCGACCGCACCGACTTCGGCGTCAGCTGGAACGCCCCGAACCAGGGCGGCGGCGACTACCTCGGTACCGACGTGACCCTCGTCGCCGAGCTCGCCCTGGTGCACGGGGAGGCATAAGCGTGATGATCCTCCTCGTCTCCGGCAGCCTGCGGGCCGACTCCTACAACACGCTGCTGCTGCGCGCGGCCACCGAGGTCGCGCCCGAGGGCGTCGAGGTCGAGCTCTGGCGGGGAATCGGCGAGCTGCCGATCTACGACCAGGACCTGGAGGAGGCCGCGGCGCCGCCGTCGGTCCGGCGGCTGCGCGAGGACTGGGCGTCCGCCGACGCGATCCTGTTCGCGACGCCCGAGTACAACGGCTCGGTTCCCGGCGGGCTGAAGAACGCGATCGACTGGGCCTCGCGCCCGAAGTTCGCGGCGGCGCTGACGAACCGGACTGTCGCCGTCGTGGGTGCGAGCCCGGGTCAGTTCGGGGCGCTCTGGGCCCAGGCCGACCTGAAGAAGGTCCTCGGCGTCGCCGGCGCCCGCGTCGTCGGCACCGAGATCCCGGTCGCGCGTGCACACGAGCGCTTCGACGGCGAGGGCCGGCTCGTCGACGACGAGCTCCGCGAGCAGCTGCGCCTGCACCTCGCGACGCTCGCCGTGGCAGCCGAGCCCGACGCGATCCGGGCCGCAGCCTGACCGCACCCACGCAGCGGGCCGCTCTCGCGGCCGCGTCGAGAACGACGAGAGGCCCCGAAGCGGGGCCTCTCGACTCGGCTACCAGCTCGTATTGGCAGAGGCGCTTTCCTGCTCCGGCTGTCGGGCCGGGCGGCGCGGAACGCGTCGTCCCCCACGCTGGCTAGGCGGTTCCCCGTAGGTCCCGGGGACAGCACCTCTACCGGCTGGTACCTCCACTGCCGGTACTGTCTGAAATCACTGCCGGACCACCTCCTTTCCGCGGTATGCGCACGATAGCGAACACGACGGCTACCGCAAGACGACGCTCAGCTCGAGCCCGCGGTCGAGCGGGACGGTGACGCTCTCGAGGGTCGGGTCGGCCTGGCGCGCGGCCGAGTACGCCGCGAGCGGCTCGGCGTGTGAGTGAACGTTGTCTGCCACGATGAGCGCAGCCGGCTCCAGCTTCGGGCGCGCGAGCCGGTACAGCTCCTCGTAGTCCTCCTTCTCCGCGTCGATGAAGACGACGTCGAACACGTCCTCGAGCTCGGGCAGCCGCTCGCGCGCGTCGCTCTCGATGAGCTCCGCCCAGTCCGCGAGCCCCGCCTCTTCGACGTTCCGGTGCCAGGCCTCGACCTTGCGAGGGTCGCGCTCGAACGAGAGAACCCGTCCGCCGAAGTAGCGCACCCCGGCCGCGAGCCAGATCGTCGAGTAGCCGCGCGAGCCTCCGAGCTCGAGCACCTCGCAGTCGATCTGCGCTGCGACGAGCGCGAAGAGGAAGCGACCGGTTGTGGGCGCCACCTGCCGCGACCGCTCGGAGGCAGGCAGGCCCTGCCCGCGCTCCGCCGCGTCCTCGCGCTCGAGGCGCTCGAGCACGGCGCGGACGCGATCGTCGAGCATCGGCGCCCCGCAGCCTATCCTTCCCCACGTGCGTGCTGGGCTGACGATCGAGATCGAGAGAACGCCGGAGGAGGTGTTCGCGTTCCTGACCGACGTGGCCAACCTGACTGCGTGGCAGTCGGGCGTCCGCTCGGCGGAGATCGCGGGCGGCGGCGGGCCGCGGGCGGGGGCGCGGATCGTCGAGTCGCGGCACCTGCTCGGACGCGAGCTGGAGACGACGCTCGAGATCGCCGAGTACGACCCGCCGCGGCTCTTCGTGCTACGCGCGCTCGACAGCCCGGTCCCCTTCATGGTCAGGCACGAGCTCGAGCCTGCTGCCGGCGGTACGGCACTGACGGTCGTGGGCGAGGGCGACGCCGGGCTCTTGCCCGGATTCGCTGCCGGGATCATGGCGCGTCGGGCCGAGAAGCAGTTCCGCAAGGACTTCGAGCGGCTGAAGCAGCTGCTCGAGGGATAGCTCGGGGGAAGCTGGCGCTTCGCTCGCTCACGTACGGAACTCCGCGCTGCCGAGAGCGCGGGTCTCGGCAGCGCTCCGTCCTGATCGTCAGAGGGAAGAGCGCGGGCTGGCGAGCTCTGCGAGCTCGCGCTCGACCTCTTCGCGGACCCAGCAGCCGGCGAGGTGATCGTTGACGAGGCCGCAGGCCTGCATCGCCGCCCAGACCGTCGTCGGGCCCACGAAGCGGAAGCCGGCGCGTTTCAGCGTCTTCGAGAGCGCGACGGACTCCGGCGTCTCCGTGACCCAGTCCGCCGCCGACCGCGGCGTGCGAGGGCGCTGAGGACGATGCGCCCAGACGAGGTCGGCCAGCGGGGTTCCGCGAGCGCGGAGCGCGACGGTCGCGCGCGCGTTGGCGATTGCCGCCTCGATCTTGCCCCGGTGGCGGACGATCGCCGTGTCGGCGAGCAGCCGTTCGCTGTCGCGCTCGCCGAAGCGGGCGACCAACTCCGGGTCGAAGCCCGCGAATGCGCTGCGGAAGCCCTCGCGCTTGCGCAGGATCGTCAGCCAGGAGAGCCCGGACTGGAAGCCCTCGAGGCACAGGCGCTCGTAGAGGCCGCGCTCGTCCACGACGGGCCGGCCCCACTCCTCGTCGTGGTAGGCGCGGTAGAGCGGGTCGCTCGTCGGCCAGCAGCGCTGAACGTGTAACCCGGATCGCTCTTGCGCTCCGGCGAGAGCGCGGTCTCGCCTCCGCGCGCGCGCCGTGGGTGTGCGGGCCGGCGGGGAACCCGGTGCCGGCTCGGAAGCACTCGAGTCCATCAGGTGTCGGGGATCTCGACGCGCACCAGGCCGTCCACGACCTCGATCGGAAAGGTCGCGACGGGCTCGGTGGCGGGCAGCGTCAGCGGGTTGCCGGTGGCGATGTCGAATTGCGCGCCGTGACGAGGGCATACGACGCGGCAGAGATCCTGGTCCCAGTCGCCCTCGCAGAGCGGCCCGTCGTCGTGGGAGCAGCGATCCTCGATCGCATGGAGCGCGCCGCCGCAGTTGTAGACGCCGACGAAGAGGCTCCCCGAGCGGACGATCTTGACCGAGCCGGGCGGAAACTCGTTCTCGGGCGCGACGTCGACCGAGGGCACTACGAGAGCTCGAGCTCGTCGAAGCCGGCGAGGCCCTCGGGCAGCGGCGTGCCCTTCGCCTTGTGCAGCGCCACCTTCAACGTCGTCAGGCCGAGCAGCGCGCACTTGAGGCGCACCGGCGTCAGCGGGATCCCGATCTGCTCGAGCAGCTCGTCCTTGTCCATCGTCGCGACCTCGGTCGCCGTCCGTCCCGCCGCCATCTCGGTCAGCATCGACGTCGCGGCCTGCGAGATCGCGCAGCCGCGGCCCGAGAACTTGACCTCCTCGATCGTCTCGCTGTCCTCGGCGAAGGCGACGTAGATCGAGACCTCGTCGCCGCACAGCGGGTTCTGGCCCTCGGCGCTCGCGTCGGCGGGATCCATGATCCCGTGCCCGCGCGGATTCTTGTAGTGGTCGAGGATGACCTCGCGGTACATCTGCTCGAACTCGCTCACGCCGCCGGCACCCTTTCGCTCATGAGAACACCTTACGCACGGTGTGCAGGCCGTCGACGAGCTGATCGATCTCCTCGCGGATCGTGTAGAGGTAGAAGCTCGCGCGGTTGGTCGCGGCGACGCCGAGCTTGTGCATCAGCGGCTGGCAGCAGTGGTGGCCGGCGCGGATCGCCACGCCCTGCAGGTCGAGGATCTGGGCGACGTCGTGCGGGTGGATGCCCTCGACGTTGAACGAGACGATGCCCGCGCGTCGATTCGCGGGCGGCCCGTAGAGCTCGACCCACGGCAGCTCGCCCAGACGACCGAGTGCGTAGGCGGCCAGCTCGTGCTCGTACGCCTCGATCGCGTCCAGCCCGACGGCGTTCAGGTAGTCGATCGCCGCGCCGAGCCCGACTGCCTCGGCCATCGGGGCTGTGCCGGCCTCGAACTTGTGCGGCAGCTCGCCCCAGGTGGTCCGGTCGAGCCGCACCGAGCTGATCATGTGGCCGCCGGTCAGGAACGGGTCCATCGCCTGCAGCAGCTCCGCACGGCCCCACAGCGCGCCGACGCCGCTCGGGCCGCACATCTTGTGGCCCGAGATCGCGAGGAAGTCGACGCCGAGCGCCTGGACGTCGAGCGCCAGGTGCGGCGCCGCCTGGGCTGCATCGCAGACGAAGATCGCACCCTGCTCGTGGGCCCACGCGACCAGCCGTTCGACCGGATTGATCGTCCCCAGCGAGTTGGAGACGAGGTTCGTCGCGACGACCTTGACCGCTCCCGTGCCGGCGACCGCGTCGAGGCCGGAGAGGTCGAGCTCGCCCCCGTCGTCGAGCGTGAGCATCTCGAGGTCAGCGCCCGTCTTGCCGGCGATGAACTGCCAGGGGACGAAGTTCGAGTGGTGCTCGAGCTCGGTGACGAGGACGACGTCGCCGGGACCGAGGTTCGAGAGCCCCCATGCGTAGGCGACGAGGTTGATCGCCTCGGTCGCGTTCCGCACGAAGATCACCTCGCGGGCATGCCGTGCGTTCACGAAGGCGCGGACCTGCTCACGGGCGTGCTCGAGCCCCTCGGTGGCGCGCTCGGCGAGCTCGTAGACGCCGCGGTGCACGTTCGCGTACGAGGTCTCGTAGAAGCGGTTCATCGCCTCGAGCATCTGCCGCGGCTTCTGCGAGCTCGCAGCAGAGTCGAGGTAGGCGAGCGGACGGCCGTGGATCTCCTGCTCGAAGATCGGGAAGTCGCGTCGCAGGGTGTGCGCGTCGAGTGTCGTCCTCCCGGTCACAGCCACGAGCCCATGGTATCCCGGTGCGAAGCCGGCTTCGCACGGCCGCCTCACATCGCCGTCTCATCCGGCGCGGCGACACTGGCGAGGTGGCTTTCGAGTCCCGGATCGAGCGCGCCAGGGCGCGCGCCCGCGCCGCGAAGGTCGCCCTCGCCGGGCTCACGACCCTCGTCTTCGGGGTCGCCTTCGTCGGCGCGAGGTCGCACGCGCCGGGCCACACGAAGCACAGGGCCGAGCCGCTCGGAGCCCCGTCCTCGTTCGAGCAGGCGGTGCGCCAGAGTGCGCTCCGGGCGGGCAGGATCGCCCCGCCGGTCCAGCCTCCGCCGGTGGTGACGAGCAGCTCGTGAGAGTCGACCGCTTCCGCGCGATGGGCTGCGAGGTCGTCGTGGCCGGCGGCGGTGCTCGTGAGACCGCGGCCGTCTTCTCCCGCTGGGAGACCGTGTTCAGCCGGTTCCAGCCCGAGAGCGAGATCTCCCGTGTGAACCGTGCGCCGGAGCCTGCGCTGCGGGTCTCGCCGCTCTTCGCGCGGGCGCTGCGGATCGCCCTCTCGATCGCCCGCACGACCGACGGGCTCGTCGATCCGACCCTCGCCGCCGCGCTCGAGCACGCCGGCTACGACCGCGACTTCGCGTACCTGCCGCCTGACGGCCGGCTCGGGCCGGCCGTCGCGTCGCGGCTGCACGAGGTTCGGCTCGACGGGCTGATCCTGCGCCGCCCGCCGGGATTGCTGCTCGACCTGAACGGGGTGGTCAAGGCGCTCGCGGTCGACGAGGCGGCCGCAGCGCTCCCGGGTGATGGATTCGTGGCCGCAGGAGGCGACCTGACCGCGACTGCGCCGGTCGACGTCGGACTGCCAGGCGGCGGCTCGGTGCGGGTCGTCCGCGGCGGGCTCGCCACGAGCGGGGTCGCCACGCGGCGCTGGTTCCGGGCCGGTCGGGAGCAGCACCATCTGATCGATTCCCGCACCGGTCGGCCGAGCTCGTCGCCGTGGTTGCAGGTGACCGTCTCGGGCGCTTGCTGCCTCGACGCGGACGCCGCCGCGAAGGCGGGCTTCCTCCTCGGCGGCGACGGCCCCGACTGGCTCGACGAGCGCGGACTGCCCGGGCGCTTCCTCTCTCGGGACGGCGAGGTCGTCTCGAACGCCGCCTGGTCGCGGCCGTTGCGCGAGGCAGCGGCGTGCACCTGACCTCGAGCCCGGCGCTCTGGTATGCCGCGCGGGCGTCCGGCGTCGCCGCCTACGTTGTCCTGAGCGCTGTCGTCGGGCTCGGGCTCGGGCTCGGCGGCAAGGCGCAGAGCCACCGCTGGCCACGCTTCTCGGTCGAGGACGTGCACCGCTTCGGCGGCCTGCTCGTCGGCTCGCTGATCGCGATCCACGTCGCGACGATCGCAGCCGACTCATTCCTTCCCTTCTCGCTCTCACAGCTCGTCGTCCCCTTCACGGCGAACTACCGGCCGCTCTGGACGGGCCTCGGGATCGCCGCTGCGGAGCTCCTGCTCGCACGCTCGTGCTCTGGCGTTTCGGCGGCGTCGTCCTGCGCTCGCCCGGCGTCGCGACCGCCGGCTTCGTCACCGTTGTGGCCGTGCCGGCCCTGATGCTCGGACCGCTGCAGAAGACGCAGCGCGCCTGGAACGCCGCCCGGGTGCACGAGCGGTTGACCGGCCGGGTCGTTCGCGACGGAACCGAGGTGAAGGAGATCATCTCCTTCGTCGGGCAGGCGCAGAGCCCGCAGAAGCTGCTCGTGCGGGCCGATCTGCTCGTCTCGCCGACTGCGCTCGAGTCGACCTCGCTCCAGCTCGAGTACCTGCCGAGCGGAGACGTCTGCCGCGGACGGGTCACGGCAGTCGGCGGTACGGGCTTCACCGGCACGTGCACGCTCCGAAACGGCGATGTCCGCTTCGTCGACGCGAGCTGGGTTCCCGCCGAGCCGGGAGCCGGAGTCGTGGGCGAGATCAGACTGCATGGGTAGAGCGGCCGCAGCCGTCCTGGGCGTGGGTCTGCTCGCCGCCGGTTGCGCCGGGGCGGCTCGGACAGTGGTGCCACGACCGTGCGCGCGAAGACCATCGCCACGGCGACGTCCGCTTCCGATCCGACCGCGGCACTGAAGACCCCGGCAGAGCGGGTGCTCGGGCTGCCGCCGCTGCAGCCGGGCCCGGTGCCGGGCTACCTGATGATCGCCGACCGGAACAACGATCGGATCATCATTCTGAACCCGCAGACGAAGCAGATCGTCTGGCGCTTCCCGCGCCCGGGCGACGTCCGGCCGGGGCAGTCGTTCCAGGATCCCGATGACGCGTTCTTCACGCCCCGTTACGGCAGCATCTCCACCAACGAGGAGTACAACCAGACCATGTCGCAGATCGAGATCGGCGGCTGGGTCGACCGGATCTCGAAGAGCGGGCGGCTCGTCTACACGGTCCGGACCCCGACGGCGTATCCGTCCGACGCGCAGCTGCTCCCGGACGGGAACATCCTCGTCGCCGGCTTCGACACGCCGGGGCGCGTCGACGAGATCAACCCCTCCGGCAGGATCGTGTGGACGTTCGCTCCGACCGGCTACTGGTCGCTCGACCGACCCTCGCTCGCCGAGCGCTGGCCGAACGGAATGATCGCGGTCAGCGACGACTGGCATCACCGCGTGCTCGTCATCGACCCGAAGACGAAGCAGGTCGTCTGGTCGTACGGGCACCTCGACCACCCGGGCAGCGCGCCCGGCTACCTGAGCAAGCCGGACGGGCTCGACCTGCTTCCCGCGGTGCCGCAGGGGGCCGCGACGACGAGGACGACAGCGAAGGCGAGCGACCGCCTCTCGCGTGGGCCGGCGGCTCTCCGTGTCACGCGGATCGGCGCTCTCCCGCAGGCGCTCTCGAAGGCGGCCGCGGTGGCGCTGCCCGGCGGCCGCCTGATGCTGCTCGGCGGCGAGGCGGGTGGCTCGTCGGTCGATACGATCCTGCTCGGGCAGCCCGGCCGCCTGCGCGTCGCAGGGCACCTGCTCGCCGCCGGCCACGATGCGGCTGCGGTACTGGTCGGCGGGAAGGTGCTCCTCCTCGGCGGAGGCCAGGCGGCCTCGGTCACGACGGTCACCCGTGTCGACCCGGGGACCGCGAAGGCTGTCGCGGCACCGGCGCTCGACGAGCCGCTTTCGGACCTCGGCGCGGTTGCGATTGGCGGCAGCGCCTACCTCGTCGGCGGCTACACCGGCTCGCAGTACGCGTCCGCGATCCTGCGCTACCTGCGGGGCGGGGCACGAAGACGGTTGCTCGTCTGCCCGCC
>Ga0335085_10012388_pt1 | contig 12566 bp, 12 predicted proteins | sample Lox_Sample_45_FD_206712 | JGI IMG/M metagenome (GOLD analysis project Ga0335085, IMG submission 206712) | Soil microbial communities from Loxahatchee National Wildlife Refuge, Florida, United States - Lox_Sample_4.5 | ecosystem: Environmental > Terrestrial > Soil > Wetlands | place: USA...
CCCCCACAACCGGACGGCTCGCGGGAGAACAATGCGGTTCATTACCGCAGGCGAAATCCCTGTCATGGTTGCCTTGAATGATTCGGCTTGGCAGATTCAAACTCATGGCCCACGAAACGCACTCGATCGGCTGCGGTCCGTAATTTACCAAATCACCAAGACACAGCACCTGGTCGGCATCTGGTTCAGCAGCAAGCACCGCTTCAAGCGCCGACCAGTTGCCATGAATGTCGGACACGATAAGGCATTTCATACTGCTCTCCTTTCCAGATGCGCATTCGTCAAAACGCACCCGGATGTGAAATCGCTGGTGGAAATCGCAACGTCCTTCACCCGCGACGCGGATTTAGATTGAACAGATGTTGAAGGGAGAAACGCGGCGGCTGATTCTTCGACCTCGTTGGAATCCTCAACAACGGTTCTCAGAATTGCTCCGCGACATTTATGGCTGTCCGCAAGGACCGATACAATTTGTATCTTCATAATTCGCTACACGACAGACGTGTTGTCTTTTTCGGTAGGAATTATTAGCCGCGAGGCATTTCCCTTCGACGGGCGCCGAAGGAGGCAAATTCCATTGCCAAACAAATACTAACACTTGCACGCCGGAAATCAAGCCGAACTACGCCACTTCTTGTTCAATGTATTTCATCAGTCCGACGTAATCCTCGGCCACCTGAAATTGAGGGAACCGGCGCTTCACATTTTCCGGCGCGCAAAACAGAAAACCAGCGTGCGCTTCGCAGAGCATTGCAGTGTCATTGAAAGAATCGCCCGCGGCAATGACGTGGTAATTCAGCTGTTTGAATGAGGCAACAGCACGTTGCTTTTGCTCAGGAATGCGCAGCGCGTAATCCACAATGCGATCATCCAACACCCTCAGCCGATGGCAAAGCAATGTCGGCCAGCCGAGTTGGCAAAGGAGTGGTGAGGCGAACTGCTCGAAGGTATCTGACAGAATGATGACTGGAACTTGAGAGCGGAGTTCGTCGAGAAATTCCCTCGCGCCATCCAGCGGGCGCATCGTGCCGATAACTTCCTGAATGTCGGGCAGCTTCAAACCATGGCGATCAAGAATGGCCAGACGACCGCGCATGAGCTTGTCGAAATCCGGTTCGTCGCGAGTTGTGCGGCGAAGCTCCGGGATGCCCGTCTTCTCGGCGACGGCAATCCATATTTCAGGAACCAACACACCTTCAAAGTCCAACGTGATAATGAACTGTTTCATAGCTGGGATTTATCTACCTGGAAAGCATCAGCAATCGAGTGAGCGCGTAATCCGAAATCACAATCGTGACAATGGAATAGACGACCGTGCGCATGACGGAACGTCCGATGCCTTGAGGGCCGCCTTTGGTCGCGAATCCCTGGTGACAACTGATCGTGCCGATAGATATCGCAAAAATGAACGTTTTGAATAGGCCGTTCAGGACGTCGCCGGCTCTTACCGCGTTGCGTAACTCATCGAAAAACGCTTGAGGCGCGACCTGGATTCTTTGATTCACGGCCGCGATCACGGCGCCGCCCAGCCAACCGGCCAACAAAGCAAACAACATCAACATTGGCAGCGCGATAGTAATGGCGACGATTCGAGGTAGCACCAAGTACTGGATTGGATCAATGTTCATCGCACGCAATGCATCTATCTCCTCAAAGACTTGCATCGAACCAAGTTCGCCTGCCATTGCCGAGCCAATTCGTCCGGCGATGAGAATGGACATCATGACGGGAGCCAACTCGCGGGTGATCGAATAGCCGACCAGTCCACCGACGTAACTTTTGAATCCGCGTTCAACCAAGACGGGGCCGGTTTGTAACGTCAAAACGCCGCCAATAAAAAAGGAGAGAATACAAACTACGAACAAGCTCGCATTACCGATTTCAAACAGTTGCTCGCAGACCTTCTTTCGCTGGCGGAAAACGAACGGCAACGATGATCCCGCTTTCCACAACAGACTCACCGCCTCGCCAAGGCTTTGGAATAAACTTATCATTGCATGTGGCATCTCCGATTGTTGATCTGGGCTACGGTAAACTTTCCAATTCCAGTTTCGGGGCATCGCACGCGCAGCGAAAACTCGTGTAATGTACATTCACAATGGCTTCGTCGTTGCCGCGGCGGTGCGCGCAACGGAAAAGAATTTTTTTCCATCCGAGGCAGGTGCCGCCGCGCACGACGCGCCTTTCACCTTTGGCCGGCGGACGCAAATCGCCGGTCGTGTACCGGCGATAAACGTCCCACTGATACCAATCCGCGCACCATTCATCCACGTTGCCAGCCATTTGCAGTATTCCATAAGGCGAACGGCCTTCGGGATAGGCATGGACTGGCGCGGTGGTTTCACCGCCGCGCGCCGTGTTGTGCCAGCGCAGAAAATTATCGTGCCACTCATTTCCCCACGGATAAATGCGGCCGTCCGTGCCGCGCGCGGCCTTCTCCCATTCAATGTCGGTCGGCAAGCGCAACCCGGCCCACCGGCAGTAAGCCTCCGCGCCGAACCACGAAACGTGAATGACAGGATGCCGTGCGTAGCCGGGTGCGACCCGGTAAGGCTCGTCTTCTCGCGCCGGTGCGGCGATTTGCTCCAACGACGGACACCAATGCTTTAATTGTTCAACCGACGGACGAGTCTCGTTGAGGAACTTTGCGAATTGTTGATTCGTCACAGCGCAAACGCCCATATAAAACGCCGGTATCGAAGCGCGGAACTGCGGCGTCTCATCCAGCAACGTGAACTCGTGCCCGCCGATATCCATCAATCGCGCGGCCTCAATCTGTTTCGGGGTCGAACCCATGACAAATCCGCCCGCGGGAATCAACCGCATCACCGAACAGTCCTTGGGATTGACGAGCACTTCGAGCCTCGCGCGCTCGGCGGCGCCGTCGCGCCGCGCCAAATCCGAGATTTTGTCCGTTTTGGTTGCCATAAAACAAAAACTCCCACCGGCCCCATTCATGCGGGAACAGTAGGAGTCATCAGTCCAAAAGGACATTTGGCGAACCCCATCGCCCTGCCCGATCCGCTCACGGCTTCAATCAGGCAAACAAATTCATTCCGCCGATCCGCTTACTGGCGGCTTAACCGTGTCACTATCATCCGATAAGTGCAGCCGTTTTTCAAATTGTTCCAGGTCTTCAACAGCCTTTCTTAGCGCGGGCGCTTTCGAGGCCGTTTGCGCGAGCATCTGTTCGAGCGCGATAAGCTCTTCGCGCGCTTGTTCTTCTGCTTCCCGTGTCAATTCATCAATCATTTTGGCGATTCGGTCGCGCCAGCCTACGGCCAGGCGCGACAGGTTCTTTTGCACCTCCCAACGTGCTTTGCGCAACAGCGCCCGTCCAATCGGTCTTCGAAAAATCGCCAATGGAATCAGCCAGCCGATTGCTGTGAACGCGGCGTCGAAAGCATAAGACACATCAATCGGCGGCGCGGTCGGCTCGCGAACTTCGAGAACAAATTCATGTGGCGTAAGCGCGACATCAAGGGCCGTCTTAACATGCTCGGCCAACCGGCCGTGAAACGCGCGGAGTGTGCGCGTCAAATGTGACTGGGCCTTGTGCAACGGTTCGCAAAACATCCGCTGTTGAGATGCCGACACCTCGTTCAATTCACGTTTCAGGAAATCGTTCAGCCATGCCCGCCACGCATCAAGCATTGGCGGTAGGCGCAGTTTCCAGCGCGGAAATTGTTCCATCAGCTCATTGGTGATTTGGCACTGCAAATTCTGCTGAATGGGCTGAAGTTTCAGAAGATATGAATCCAGCGCACTGGCGGACCATTCGCGGGATAACACACCTAGTTCGGAGCGGAGCAAATCGAATTGCCGGCGTTCCTCGCCGAGTTTTTCCCGCAATGACTGCCGCGCGGATTCAGCCTGAGTGGCCGCCGCGAGCGCGACACGCAAATAATTAAGTGTTTGCGCCAATAGTGAGAGAAGCTTGTGCCGCGCGATCTGGCTCGCGGTTGCATCTCGATTTTGCACAAGCGGCCAGAGAAACCCTTGTTCAAGCTCCTGTTTGAGCGCTCCCTCCTCTGGCCGGACGGAATAGAAAAAAACCGGCAGTTCCGCCCGCCATTTCCGAAGCAGTTGTTTGCGCACGAAATCCATCACTTCCGCTCGTTGCGGTCCGGAAAGCAAATCCGCCTTCGTGAGCAGCAGAATAATTTTGGGCGTGTGCTGGCGAAGTTCCTCCAGCAATTCCAAATCGCGTTCCGACAGCGGCGCATCGGAACTGATGGCCACCAATGCCGCGCCAACATTTGGCAACCAGTCGCGCGTGGCCTCGGTGTTGTGGGTGAAGGCGCTGCCGAGTCCCGGCGTGTCCACGAACTGCAGGGGATCGAGAGGTTGAAGCACCGGCAGTTCGACATCCACCGACGCGACTTTCTTTTCGTTGTTCGGATTCTGGTCCTCGCCAACGTAGAGCCGAATGTCACCCAGCGGAATTTCCTTTTTCTCGCCACTGATGAATCGGACTTCGGCCCGCTCGACCGGTCCGAATCGCAGCCGCGTAATCACAGCCGTGAGGGGCACAACCCCGATGGGCAGGACGGCGCGGCCCGTGAGATGATTCAGAAAGGAACTCTTGCCCGCCTTGAATCGCCCGAACACAGCCACGTCAATGCTTTGGCTGCCGCCGTTAAGCTGGTGCCGACATGCGGCAATCTGAGAATTCAGACTGGCCAGCTTCAGTTCGGCGGCCAGGCCGGAAACGCGTTCGAGTATGCCATCTGCCTGAATCATAGCTCACTGCCAAAATAATTTTTCGCAGGAGTCATCAGCCAAAGGCAATTTTCCCCAAAAAAGGGCAACTGGCATCACCAGTTTTTCGGACAAACTCCATTGCCCGTCGGACGCCGGACAATTGTCGCCAGCTTCCATAAGACAGGATCGGTTCATTCGCATTCCCGCTCTTTGCGGCATTTGGCAATATCTCTTCTTTTTTTGCGCTTGGTTTTCGCTTGTTCAAATGTGCTTGTTGTCGCTCTCATCCTTCGCGGTGTAGCCGGAATCCTGACGAGCGATGTTCACGAGGTGTTTTTTGGTGTAGGCCTCGAATAACTCTTCCGGCGTAATCTCCATCACCTGCGCGAGCGAAATCAGGAAGTGCAGCAGGTCCACGATTTCAACGCGGGCATTTTGCTTGTCGAATTTCTGATAACTCGCCCACCATTTCCACGGAACGCAATCCACGAGCTCGGACAATTCCTGGTCCATCGCGCGGCAGTAGTTCAACAGCCAGTGCTGCCGCTGCTTCTCGTCCAAGTGATCGGTATCCACGCCGATGCGTTTGTTCAAAAGCTTTTGGAGATAAAAAATCGCTTCCAGTTTGTCGGGATGTTTTTGAAACCAGGAGTTGAATTGTTCGTAAGGGTTTTGGTCCATGGGTAAATGTCCTCCGGTGCGCAGCACTTCACTCAATGTATCGACGGTGTGTGAATCAAGGTGCGTGTTCTGGTATGCGTGAATCGTTTGTTCCACATCGTATTGGGCGCGGCAAAGCGAAACTTCGCCATCCTCCCAAATCGCGTACGGCGCGCGTGGGTCACCGTCCTTCGGTTGGCCGACGCTGCCTGGATTCACGACGAGCGTTCGGCGGAATCGGGTCTTCGTCGGCTTATGCGTGTGACCGATGAACAGGAAGTCCGGATAATTGATGCCGTTGAGTTCGGATTCCCATAATGTCGTCGAAGCAGTTTCCGGCAAATAGGCGTAAAGCGGGTCTGAAGGCACGGCATGACAGGCAACGCAAATGGCTTCGTCCAGTTTGAAGCGTTGCAGCGGTTGCAGTCCCGCGAGAAAGGTCTTCATCTCCGGTGAGACGACCCGCTCGCTGAATTTTTGAGTCGCCGCGGCGAGCGATTTGTAAGGCATGGACGCGCGCGGGTCTTCACCAAGCGCAACCGCGCGATCGTGATTGCCTTGAATCAGCCAATCAGACGTAAGCGTTTTCATCGCCCACGCGACACACTCCGCTGGTTGCGGTCCGTAATTGACGAGGTCGCCGAGGCAGAGGATTTGGTCAGCATCCGATTCGGCCTTGAGCACCGCCTGGAGCGCCGGCCAGTTTCCATGAATATCGGAGATGAGGAGAATTTTCATGGCTGGATCACGCCGGGGGGTTTTGCGGTATCAACATTCTTGACGGACAAACCGCGCCCGCTGCGGAGCGTGTCGGTCAACTGCTGGAGCACTTGCGGCGGAAGTTTCAGCTTCTCATAAGCGCGTATGGTTTCCTCGAAGTCGTAGGACACGCGGCGAAGCGATGCCTCGCCGTCTTCCCAAACAGCGTACGCCGCCCGTGGATCCCCATGTTGTGGAAAGCCGACGCTGCCTGGATTGACAATCAGCGTTTCCATCAGCTTGGCCTTCATTGGGAGGTGCGTGTGACCGAGAAAGAGAAAACTCGGCAACCCAGCGGCGACCACTTCAGCTTCCCAATAATCCGCGGTGGCGCTTTCCATCAGAAACCCGTGGAGGGGGTCTTTCGGCGTAGCATGACAGGCAACGCATTTTCCAGCGCTCGAATTGAACGAGCGCATCGGTTTGAGACTGCCGAGGAATGTTTTCATCTCCGGCGTCAGCAACCGGCTCGTGAATTCTTGTGTCGCCTCCGCCAGCGGCGCGTAAGCGGGAGAGCATTGTGGGTCTTCATCAAAAGCAACCGCGCGGTCATGGTTGCCCTGAATGACTCCTTCCGGCCGCAAAATCTCTTTTGCCCAAGCGACGCATTCCTCCGGCTGTGGGCCGAAGTTGACGAGATCGCCAAGACACAGAATTCCAGTGAGACCGAATTCAGCTTCGAGCACAGCGCGAAGAGCGGGCCAGTTTCCGTGTATATCGGATATGATGAGTAGTTTCATAACTCGCTACCAATTCATTCGCATTTGGTAGGAATTATCAGCCGAATGGCGTTTCCCCGATGGCGGGAGGCAAATTCCATTGCCTGCCCTAAACATAGTGCAACACTGACCTCATTGACAAGACGTTCCGATTCGCGATAGAAGAGGCAATGAATCCCGTCGTGATTAGTTGCGCCGAACCCGATTGGCGAAATGTCCTCAAAACAGATTTGCAGGACGGCCTCGAAGTGGATTTGACAAAATTCGACTACACACTGGACGGCCAGTTTTGTGAACTGCTGGCGATGTCGCATTCCATGCAGTTCAAGTTGGACGCCAGAAATAGAACCGGATTTTTCAGAAAGAAAGCGAAGGAGTAATTGCTTCACGTTCGCCGCTCCTCCCATTTCTCCAGCACTGCCAAATCCGCGCGAACCTGCGCCTCGGTTTCTGGTGTGATCGCAGCCGGTTGGCCTTGTGTTAAAACGGTCCGATAAATTCCCGCTCGCGCTTCGAACACAGCGCGCAAACCCGCCAACTGCTCCGCGTGCCAGATTTCGAGCCGAGTGCCGGCAAGTTTCAAAAATTCAGAGAGCGATTCATTTAACTGTTCCGAAATTCTGGACTCCGCGAAGCGAAGCAACGCGCGCTTCCCCAACAACGAAACGAGCGACGGCTTCTCCAACGCGAGGTTTTGAGTCTGTGATGCAACATCGAACATAGGCAATCCAGCGGGCGTGGGCAGTTCTTCCGACGAAGCTTGCGCTCGCTCATTTCGCGAACCAGCGGCGGCCTGAGCTTGTCGAAGTGCCTCGGATAGTTGCGACCGAACTCCTTCGATGGATTGATGCACGATGGAACTCTTCTGGGAGATGAAGCGGTTCAACGAAGCGCCAACTGTTTCACGAACATTCGATGAATTGACGCCGTCCTGCCAAAACGCGACAAGGTCTGTTGCAATCGTCTGTGTCGCCACGGGCACGAGCTCCCGGAAGTTGTAAGCGATGTTCCGGCCGCTCCTCTCGGTACTTTCCAGCAACGCATGTGCCGCGCGCAATTCCTCGATGGCCCGGTTCGACTCTTCAGTTTGCGGCAGGGTTTTCGGTTCACGAACGGAATCCAGTCTGAGGTGTAGAGCGTCAACGACTGCTTCTCGCAGCACTCCGACCTTTCGCCTGAGTGAAGTCGCGGTGGCTTCGCGATGCGAGTCCAGCAGCGGCTTGAGTTCATTCTCAAACCACGCGTCGCAAAGCTGCGCGTGCTCGCCAGCGACGCTAACGAGATGGACGCGCAAATCCAGACTTACTTCCGAGACCAGATGCTGATGAACGTAGTCAGCCATTCGTTCGCGATCCTCGCGCGAAAGCAAATCCGCTTTGCTGATAAGAACCATTGCCGTCGCACCGGCGCGATAAAGCGATTGAACAACTACCAGGTCTTCATGATTCAATGAACCGCCGGCATCGAGCAGTACAATGCCCAAATCGCACTTGGGCAGGTAGGCAACGGTTTCTTCAGCGCCAGTGGTCGCGAGCGAGCCCAATCCCGGCGTGTCCACGAATGTCACGCCGTCGCGCAGACGTTTTGCCGGCACACGGATTTGAATCCGCGACACGTGCTTTCGGTTCGACGGGTTTTGTTGTTCGCTGGAGAATTCAGCGAGTTCGTTCAGGGAGATTTGTTGAGGTTTGGAATCCGCAAACTCGATCGTTCCTTCCGGCGAATTGCCGAAACCGATGCGCAGCGGGACTGCCGTCACCGGCGTCACTCCAACCGGAAGGACATCCTGGTCCAACAGGTAATTCAGGAGCGACGATTTGCCGGAACTGACGCGGCCAAATACGCCGATTTCAAAGGTCGTGCTTTCGAACCGGTCCAATAAAACCGCGAGCGGTTGGCGAAATTCAATGAGTCCGTGCGCCGTGATGATACGATTCAATTCGCCAAGCAGCTTCCCTTCATCGCGCGTTTGTTCGAGGCGCTGTATCCGCGACTGCAAATCCGCTGTTGCACCCTGTGCGAGATAATCACGGATGTGGTCCAACTCAGCATTGAGTTCGGCGACGACTTTATCCATTTTCCGCGCGTCCTCATCCGAGAACTCGCCGTAACCGCGCATGTGCTCTGGTTCAATTTCGGCAATAGCAATGCTCGCGAATCCCATGTGCCCTCGCGCCGCCCAAAGAGCGCCGGAAACTGGCTCACGCGGTGAGATATTCAGTTCCTCCAGTACCCGCCGCATCGTTTCTCGAAAACGCGCGACGTAATCATGTGTAACCTTGCGCTGAATTGGCGTGGTGTCCTGCCAATATTCATGAAACGGCAATGCCGAACTGGCCGATGCCATAATGTGTTCGGCTTCGGACAGCAGGTTATCCACGTGTTGAAACGTCACCAGTAGATGGCGTTGTTGGCTCTCGTTCATCGCGAACCAAAGGCAAGCACAACAGCCCCGCCAACCAGGCACACGGCCAGAACCAAGGATTGGGCTGAAAAGTTTCTACATAGAAACAGGGACACAACCAAAACAGCGAAAACCACGTTGACGCGATCGGTGATACCTCTAAAGAGCGGACGACGATCTTGACTTGCGCGAAAGTGAAATCCCCAGGCGAAGATCACTGCCGTCAGGGAAACCAGCAGCATTCCGATCACAGTGGGCGAAAGATCTGACCATGACTTTGAGCCGAAATGTGAGTAAGCAAATCCCCATCCAAGTATCACCACCAAGGTGGTGCGAATCGCTGCCCGCAGTTCAGGTGTTGCGCCGTGTCGGAGCAAAGTCACCATGAAAGCCGCCACTGCCGCCGAAAAAAGAACAAGCATTGGTTCAGTCACTGTTATCCTCCTTTTTTCTTGCTCGTGGTAGCGTCCGGGAACATCTCATGAATACGCCGATCTAAATCGAGCCGGCGCAACGCGAGAGGGTTTTTCAGGTCGTATGAATTCAATGCTAGCTCCTCGCATAGCTCGCGCAGGATGAGCGGGTTGCCATTCGAGCGATGATGCAGCCACTCAACAATGCCGGCTGTCTCACGCGGAATCTGTTTGGCCTCAATTGCCGCTGACACAAACTCGCGTGTTTCGACAAGATGAAGCGGCTGCAATTCGATTTTCTCGAACCGCACCAGCCATGTCCAAAAATGCCCCATGTCCCACGGATGTTCCGACCGCGTGCAAATCCACATCGGCGAGCGCTCCATGACACATTCCAAAAACGAACTCAGCTTCGGCGTGGTCCAATAAACACCATCGAATACCAACGTTCGTTTTCCCCCTGCCAACGCTTTCAGCAGCCGCCGTTTGCGTTGAATCAACTTGAGGTCATCGGAAGTCAAACCGAGTTGCGCTTCAAGGCTATCGAAGATGGTGACGAAATGTTCCGATGCCGGGCAAACCAGCAGGTCGAGTTCTTCTTTGATCTGATCTACCAATGCTGTTTTGCCAACACCGCCTGTGCCGAGAATCAAAACGTGCTTGCGACGAGCGTGCAATTGGCGCAGGCGCGCGATTTCCTTTTCGCGCGCCACGAATGGGGCAATGATTTTCGGCGCTGGTGTTGAACTTTTCGATGCCATGGCTCGCTGTCAAATCCAGTAGTTCATCTTCACGGCATCCATGGGACCCAGCGGGTTGTTATCAGCCAATACAATAATTGAAGGATGCACCAACCCGGCAAACCCCAGTTCGCGAAGGCGTAACCGAACCGGCGCCAATACGTTTTTTGACGGGGCTGCAATGATGCAGTGATTGCCAGTGGTGCTGCGATGAGCGTGGCGACTATAAGCGCCAAAAGAAGAATTAAACCAAGTTTTTCCGCGATCATAGTTCCTCCTTCCGGGCAACAGCTGTTTTGGGGTTTGCGGCATCAGCGAAAATCTTGCGATATAAATCCGCGCCGAAGCTGGTCTCCAACGGCTCTCCGGGCATCAACTTGAAACTCCGCGTTCCGTCTTCTTTCCGTTCAGCCCGGAGAAACAGGATGCCATCTGATTGATGCGGCTTAAAAAAACTTGCGAATTCGTATAAATGCGTGACGAAAAAGATTTTCAATTGCTTCTCCAGCAACACTCGGACGATCTGACCGGCAATTTCAGAACCTTCCCGCTCATTTGTTGCCGCGAATGATTCGTTGAAGAGCAGCAGCGAATCCGGAATAAGCGCGTCCACGATGCCACTCATTCGGTTCAACTCCTCGGCGAATTTGCCATTCGCCATCGTCACATCTTCTTCGCGCTTATAGTGAGTGAATAACCCCCGACAAATATCGGCGCTGAATGACCGGGCCGCCACAGACATTCCACATTGCATCATCAGTTGCGCCAGCCCCACGGCTCGCAAGAAGGTGGATTTGCCGCCCTGATTCGCGCCGGTGACGATGCAGAGTTTTTTTCCGTCCGCATTCAAGTCATTTCCAACAACAGCGCCATCCATGCTCAATGCGAGGCAAACATCGCGCAACTCAACGGAGGAGTGAGTGCATGTGCCGGGCGGAGCGGGCACAGGAAGGCACGTCCCAATGTTCTTCCGTTCAAGCTGCCGATGGAAATTCGCGCAGCCGAGATAAAAGGCGAGTTCTATCCGCAGCATCACAAAGAAGCTGAGAATGTGGTCTGCGGACTGGGCGAGCGCGTTTGCCGCAAGGTTCAAACCACGGTCCTGCAATTCACCCAAAGCACGCGCGCCGGCGTCATCACGCGGGTCAATGCTGAAGGTATAGCCCGCTCGTTTACCTGGGAACACGCGCCGGAACCACCACGGCTTTTTGTCCATCAGCTGGCGCAAAACATACTTTGCGCCCTGGTTGCCTTCGCCCAACTCCGCACTCATGAGCACGCCATTGCCGAACTTCAATTCTTTGAGATGCGCTTTGACTTCAGCAAAATAATCGTCCGCCAGTTCGCTCTTAAGCATGGCGAAAAAGGCTCTGAACCCAGTTGAATCAAATTTCCCAGAATGTTCAGCGGCAAGCCGCCTGAGTTCGCCGAGCTTGTCCATGAACACCTGCACCAGTTCAACTGCGCTGTGCAACGTGCCTGTTGGATAATTCTTGCTAAAAACGCCCCACCACCGTCTCCGTTCGTGTTCGATAGCGCCCACCGCCAAATCATAGATGCTTTTGACGATCGCATAATTACCAAGCGTGTCCTTGAGGACGGACTGGCGATAGAGAATCGTCTCGATGCCGTTTTGCAGGCCGGATAAAAGCGCCTGCCTCGATACCTCCAACAGAAATTTGTCCCCACCTGCCATCGCATTGAGCAAAGTGTTCAGTTCCAGGTCTTGCGTCAGAGAATCCTCGTTCGGCAAGAATTTCGGCCGAGCGACCTGCTGATACGGGCGCGTAGCCAGAGACTCCAATTTGAAGTCGAAATCCCGGTCGCGGAACATCAAATGCACTTTCATGTTCTCAAGCGCTCCTTCAACCGTTCAGAAGTGAGCCGATACTTCTCCGCAATTGCGAGCGCGTAAGCCAGACCGTTGGCGGGGCACTTCTGGATTTTGAACGTGCGCAGTGTTGGATTCTCCGGCATGACTTCGGCAACCATGCTGACGGTTTTATCATTCAAACGCGAAAGCTCGTCCAGGAACGTCACACAGACGCACAATGCGTCCAGTTTTGCGATTTGTTCAATCACCTTGCTGCCGAGGTAAACGGCATCTTTCAGAGTCGTGGACGAAAAGATCTCATTGATAATGATGATACTGCGGGGCGTGGCGCGT
>Ga0335085_10012389_pt1 | contig 12565 bp, 13 predicted proteins | sample Lox_Sample_45_FD_206712 | JGI IMG/M metagenome (GOLD analysis project Ga0335085, IMG submission 206712) | Soil microbial communities from Loxahatchee National Wildlife Refuge, Florida, United States - Lox_Sample_4.5 | ecosystem: Environmental > Terrestrial > Soil > Wetlands | place: USA...
CGGGACGCGCGCCCATGAAGAAGAGGAACGTGCCCTTGCCTTCCTGCAGGCGCTCGAGCGCGTCCACCTGCGTGCCGCAGCTCTCGGCGAAGGCGAGGGCGGCGCGCGTCGGGGCGCCTGCGGCATCAAACGCGGCGTTGAGCGGCGGCCCCTTGCGCTTCAGGTGCTGCTCGGGCTGGCGGTTGGCGAGGCGTTTGACCCACACCGCCAGGCGCCGCGGCGTCGAATAGCCGATGAGCTCGCCGTGGGCGAGCTCGGCCTTGTCGAGGCCGGCGCCCAGGGCGCTGACGAAGGCCTTCTGCAGCGTGAAGAGCGAGCGCGGCGGCAGCTCCTCGGTGCCGATCTCCACGAGGAAGTCGTAATGCTCGATCTTCATGCGGCGCTGCCGGTGGCCTTGGCGGGCGCCGCCTTGAGCAGCGGAAAGCCGAGCGCCTCGCGGCTCTCGTAGTAAGTCTTGGCCACCGCGGAGGCGAGCGTGCGCACCCTGAGGATATAGCGCTGGCGCTCGGTGACCGAGATGGCGCGCCGCGCATCGAGCAGGTTGAAGGTGTGCGAGGCCTTCAGCACCTGCTCGTAGGCGGGCAGGGCGAGCTTCGCCTCGAGCAGCGTGCGGCAGATGCGCTCGTGCTCCTCGAACTCGCGCTGCAGGGTAGCGACGTCGGCGTGCTCGAAGTTATAGGCGGACTGCTCGACCTCGTTCTGCTGGTAGACGTCCCCGTAGGTGACGCGCCCGGCGGGGCCCTCGCTCCAGAGGATGTCGTAGATGCTCTCCACGCCCTGCAGGTACATGGCGAGCCGCTCGAGCCCGTAGGTGATCTCGCCCGTGACCGGGCGGCAGTCGAGGCCGCCGACCTGCTGGAAGTAGGTGAACTGCGTGACCTCCATGCCGTTCAGCCACACTTCCCACCCCAGGCCCCAGGCCCCGAGCGTCGGGGACTCCCAGTTGTCCTCGACGAAGCGCACGTCGTGCACCAGCGGGTCGACCCCGAGCGCGGCGAGGCTCCCCAGATACAGATCGAGGATCTGCAGCGGCGAGGGCTTCATCACCACCTGGTACTGGTAGTAGTGCTGCAGGCGGAAGGGGTTCTGGCCGTAGCGCCCGTCGGTCGGGCGGCGCGAGGGCTGCACGTAGGCGGCGCTCCAGGGCTCAGGTCCCACGGCGCGCAGGAAGGTCGCGGTGTGGAAGGTGCCGGCGCCGACCTCCATGTCGTAGGGCTGCAGGATCACGCAGCCCTGCTCGGCCCAGTACTGCTGCAGCGTAAAGATCAGGTCCTGGAAGGTGCGCGGGGCGCGGCCGGATTTCATGGGCCTCTTAACATCTGCGGCGCTCAAAGAACGCGCGAGTATAACGGCGCGTGCCTCGCCACTGGGGATGCGCGTGGGCGCAGGGGTATCTCGGGCGCGGGGCCACTTGATCGGTCAGCCCGCTGCACCACGGCGGCGCATCGGCCCGTTCGCATCACGAGGCACGGCCGGTTACCACCGAATCTCGCACCGAATTAGTGCAATAATCCGACCAATACGCACTAAACTGGTGCGAAGATCGGCTCGGATGCACCGTAACCGATTGATTTCTCAAGCCATGTGGGCTGGCACAGAGCCTGCAGTGCCAGTGTGCCTGTCCGCTCATCGGGCGAGATGCCCTATTGGGTCTTGGGCGGCGAGGCTCTTACCCCTTTCCCGGAGGCGATATGACACCCAGTGATGTCCTGAAACTCATAAAAGAAAAGCAGGTGAAGTTCGCGGACCTGCGCTTCACCGACACGCGCGGCAAGGAACAGCACGTGACGATCCCGGCACGGCTCGTCGACGAAGACCTGTTCCGCGACGGCAAGATGTTCGATGGCTCCTCGATCGCCGGATGGAAGGGCATCAACGAGTCGGACATGATCCTGATGCCCGATGCGGGCACGGCGGTCATCGATCCGTTCTTCGAAGAGACGACCGTCGACATCCGCTGCGACGTCATCGAGCCGGCGACCATGCAGGGCTACGAGCGCGACCCGCGCTCGCTCGCCAAGCGCGCCGAGGCGTATCTCAAGTCCACCGGCATTGCCGACACCGCGCTCTTCGGGCCCGAGAACGAGTTCTTCATCTTCGACTCGGTGCGCTTCCAGAACGAGATGAACGGCGCCTCCTACCTCATCGACTCGGTGCAGGGTGCGTGGAACTCCGAGACCGAGTACCAGGACGGCAACAAGGGCCACCGCCCGGGCATCAAGGGCGGCTACTTCCCGGTGCCGCCGGTGGATGCCTACCAGGACATCCGCTCGGCGATGTCACTCGCCTGCGAGGAGCTGGGACTGAAGGTCGAAGTGCATCACCACGAGGTGGCCACCGCCGGACAGTCGGAGATCGGCATCGGCGCCGGCACGCTGGTGACCAAGGCCGACCAGGTGCAGATCCTGAAGTACGCCGTGCACAACGTCGCGCACGGCTACGGCAAGACCGCGACCTTCATGCCCAAGCCCCTGGTGGGCGACAACGGCAGCGGCATGCACGTGCACCAGTCGCTGCAGAAGGAGGGGCGTGCGCTGTTCGCCGGTGACAAGTACGGCGGACTGTCGGACCTCGCCCTCTATTACATCGGTGGCATCATCAAGCACGCCAAGGCGCTGAATGCCTTCACCAACGCGGGCACCAACAGCTACAAGCGCCTGGTGCCGGGCTTCGAGGCGCCCGTGATGCTCGCCTACTCGGCGCGCAATCGCTCGGCCTCGATCCGTATCCCGTGGGTTTCCAACCCCAAGGCGCGGCGCATCGAGGTGCGCTTCCCGGACTCGAGCGCCAATCCCTACTTCGCCTTCACGGCGATGATGCTGGCGGGGCTCGACGGCATCCAGAACAAGATCCATCCGGGGGACCCTGCGGACAAGGATCTCTACGACCTCGAGCCCGAGGAGGCCAAGCACATCCCGCAGGTGTGCCACTCGCTCGACATGGCGCTCGAGCACCTCGACAAGGACCGCGAATTCCTCACCCGCGGCGGCGTGTTCACCAACGACGTGATCGACGCCTACATGGGGCTGAAGATGCAGGAGGTCACGCGCTTCCGCATGTCGACCCACCCGATCGAGCTGGAGCTGTACTACAGCTGCTGATGTGATGCGACAGGGAAGCTTCTCACTTGCGCCCGTCCGGGCGGGCCCGTGCCGAGCCCGCCGCGACGGCGTGAGGGGGAAAGGGGCGCGGGTGGCGGCGGTGTCACAACGCCGCCACCCGCTTTTGTCCCGGGGGCTGCGCGGCGCTATGCTGGATGACGATGCGCATACTCCTTTTTACCTTAATGTCGCTGGCCTCGGCGGCGCTGCTCGCGGGCCCGGTCTACAAGTGGGTCGACGAGAACGGCGTGGTGCACTACTCCGACCAGCCGCACGCGAACGCGGAGAAGATCAGCGTGGCGGCGCCGCAGACCTTCAAGGGCTCGCAGGCGGCACCGGCCGCACCTGCCGCCGGCGGCGATACCGCCACGGACACTGCGCAGCCGGCCTACATCGGCTGCGCGATCGGCCAGCCGGTCGATGGGGCCGAGCTCACCAACGTCGAATCGCTCTCGATCTCGGTGCAGGCCAACCCGGGGCTGCGTCCCGGGGACCAGGTGTTCATCACGATCGACGGCTCGGCCGTCAACGGCGGCCAGCCAACCGGACCGAGCTACACGGTGAGCCCCGTGGAGCGCGGCATGCACACGGCCCAGGCTGTGATCCGCGACTCGCGCGGTGCGGTGCAGTGCCAGACGCAGACGGTCACCTTCAACGTGCACCAGCCCTCGATCCAGAACCCGGTCAACCCCGTCCGCCCGCACTGAGGCTCGCCTGCTTCGCCATCTCGCCCGCGCGCCCGGCGGGCCGGGAGCGCCATGGCCGTTGAGCAGGCCCTGCCGTCGGCGCTGTCGCACTTCGATGCCGCGGACCTGCTGGATGCGCTCTCCACGGGGATCGTCATGCTCGATGCGCAGCTGTGCCCGGTGTACGCCAACGTCGCCGCCCAGGACCTGCTGGCCTTCAGCCTGAAGATGGCGCGCGGCCGCCCGTTCACCGACTTCCTGCATGACGCGGAGGGGCTGCGCGGCATCCTGCGGCGCGCGCTCGAGAGCGGCGAGAGCATCGCCGACCGCGAGGTCGCGATCCGTCCCGCCGGCGCGCCGCGCGAGGTGCGCACGCTGGACGTCACCATCACGCCCTTTGCGGGCCTCACCGGGACGCAGCTGCTGCTCGAGATCGCCGACACCACGCAGCGCCAGCGCATCTCGCGCGAGAACGACCTGCTGGCGCGCCTGGACGGCAGCCGCCTCATGGTGCGCCAGCTCGCGCACGAGATTAAGAACCCCCTGGGCGGGCTGCGCGGTGCCGCGCAGCTGCTCGAGCGCGAGCTGCCGGCGCCGGCACTCAAGGAATACACGCGGCTCATCATCGGCGAGGCCGATCGCCTGACGGCGCTCGTGGACTCCATGTCCGGCCCGATGCGCGCGCCGGCGAAGACCTCGGTGAACGTGCACGAGATCTGCGAGCACGTCTATCACCTGCTGCGCGCCGAGGCGCCTGCCGGCATCGGCATCGAGCGCGACTACGACCCGAGCCTGCCGAACGCCATGCTGGATCGGCACCAGATGATCCAGGCGCTGCTGAACGTGGCGCGCAACGCGCTGCAGGCGCAGGGGGATCTCGGGCGCATCGTGCTGCGCACGCGCGCGCGCTCCAACGTCAGCATCGGCTCGGTGCAGCACCGCCTGATCGCGAGCCTCGCGGTCGAGGACAACGGCCCGGGCGTGCCCGCGCACCTGCGCAGCTCCATCTTCTACCCGCTGGTCACCGGGCGTGCCAACGGCACCGGCCTGGGTCTCGCGGTGGCGCAGGAGCTCGTCACCCGCAACGGCGGCATCATCGAATTCGAGAGCGAAGTGGGGCGCACCGTGTTCACGCTGCTCCTGCCGCTCGGAGAGGATCCATGAACACTGGCCTTCGTGTCTGGCTCGTCGACGACGACGCCTCCATCCGCTGGGTGCTCGAGCGCGCGCTGCGCAACGACGGCATGGCGCCGCGCGCCTTCGAGGCGGCCGAGCCCGCGCTCGATGCGCTGCGGCACGAATCTCCGGACGTGCTGATCACGGACATCCGCATGCCGGGAGCCTCAGGACTTGAGCTGCTGCGGCTGATCCGCGATGCGCGCCCGTCGCTGCCGGTGATCGTCATGACCGCGCACTCGGACTTGGGGAGCGCGGTGTCCGCCTACGAGGGCGGCGCGTTCGAGTACTTGCCCAAGCCCTTCGACATCGACAAGGCGGTGGCGCTGGTGCGCCGCGCGGCGAACGGCGCCGCGGCCGCCGGCGGCGATGCCGCAGGCGCGCCCCGGATCCCGGAGCTCCTCGGGCGCGCCCCGGCCATGCAGCAGGTGTTCCGCGCCATCGGGCGCCTGGCGCGCTCGAGCGTCACGGTGCTGATCACGGGCGAGTCCGGCACCGGCAAGGAGCTGGTCGCACGCGCGCTGCACGAGCACAGCCCGCGGGCCGGCAAGCCCTTCGTGGCTCTCAACACCGCGGCGATCCCCGCGGACCTCCTCGAGAGCGAGCTCTTCGGCCACGAGCGCGGCGCCTTCACCGGCGCGGACAGCCAGCGGCGCGGGCGCTTCGAGCAGGCCGACGGCGGTACGCTGTTCCTCGATGAGATCGGTGACATGTCGCTGCCGCTGCAGACGCGGCTGCTGCGCGTGCTGGCGGAAGGGGAGTTCTACCGCGTCGGCGGCCAGACCCCGATCCGCGTCGACGTGCGCGTGATCGCCGCGACCCACCAGGCGCTCGAGGACCGCCTGGCGCGGGGACTGTTCCGCGAGGACCTCTACCACCGCCTCAACGTCATCCGCATCGAGCTGCCGCCGCTGCGCGCCCGCGGCGAGGATGTCCCGGACCTGCTGCGCCACTACATGTTGGTCGCGGCCGCCGAGCTCGGCGTCGAGCCCAAGGCGCTCGCCCCCGAGGCGCTCGCGCGCCTCGCCGCGCACGACTGGCCGGGGAACGTGCGCGAGCTGGTGAACCTGTGCCGGCGGCTCTCGGTGCTCGCCCCCGGCAGCATCGTGCACCTCGCCGACCTGCCGCCCGAGCTCGCCGCCGCCCCGGGGGCGTCCGACACGGCCGACTGGCTCGGCGCCCTCACCGCCTGGGCGGAGCGCCACGCACACGGCGGCGGCGAGCCCTTGCTCGATTCGGCGCTGCCGCAGTTCGAGCGGGTGCTGATCCGCACCGCGCTCAAGCACACCCAGGGCCACCGCCAGGAGGCGGCCAAGCTCATCGGCTGGGGACGCAATACCCTCACCCGCAAGCTCAAGGAGCTCGGCATGAACGAGGAGGCCGACGGCGACCAATAGTCGCGCGGAGGTCAATTCCGGTAAGGTGGCCGCCCCTGGCGATTGAGCGGGAGTGGCGCGCGGATGACGGGCTGGCAGGATCTCTGGCGTTTCGAGTTCCTGGGCAACCCGCTCGGCACCTGGGTGATCTCGCTCGCGATCTTCCTCGTCACCTTCACCATCCTGCCGCTCCTGAAGCGGGTGCTGAGCGCCTGGCGGCGCCGGCGCAGCCAAGCCCACGACCCCTCGAACTTCTGGACCGAGCTCGCCGGCGAGCTCGCGGCGCGCACCAGCCGGCTGTTCCTGTGGGGCGTCGCGGTGTGGCTCGGCTCGCGCGACCTCGCCCTGCCGCCCAAGCTCGAGCGCCTGATCTCGGTGGCGATGGTGCTGCTCTTCTGGATGCAGGTGGCGCTGTGGACCATGACGGCGATCCGCTACTCGATCGAGCTGCGCCGGCAGCGCTCCTCCGGGCCCGACACCCTCCTCAAGAGCTCGATGGAGGTGATCGTCTTCGGGCTCGGGATCCTGGTGTGGGGTCTCGCGGCGGTGCTGGCGCTCGGCAACCTCGGCGTGCAGATCCAGCCGCTGCTCGCAGGCTTGGGTATCGGCGGCATCGCGCTCGCGCTCGCCGTGCAGACGGTGCTCTCGGACCTCCTGGCCTCGCTGTCGATCGCGCTGGACAAGCCCTTCGGACTCGGCGACGCGCTCACCATCGATGACGTCCAGGGGACGGTGGAGCACATCGGCGTCAAGAGCACGCGGCTGCGCAGCATCAACGGCGAGCAGATCATCATCTCCAACGGCGACCTCCTCAAGGCGCGGGTGCGCAACTTCGGGCGCCTCATCGAGCGGCGCGCGCTGTTCAGGCTGGATGTGCACTACGAGACTCCGCCCGCCGCGCTCGAGGCCGTGCCGCCGGCGGTGCGCTCGATTATCGAGGCCATCCCGCAGACACGCTTCGAGCGCTGTCACCTGCTCGGCTGCGGCGGTCCGGCGCTGCAGTTCGAGGTGGTCTACTTCGTGACGGTCCCGGACTTCAAGGTCTACGCGGATGCGCAGGAGCGCATCAACCTCGCCATCCTCAAGCGCTTCCGCGAGCTCAACGTCAGCTTCATGGCCGCGACCCCGACCCAGGTCCGGCTGCAGAACGTGCCCGCGGCCACCCCTGCCGCCGGGACCTGAGAGTCAGCGGGAGCCATGGCGCAGATGCTGGCGCTGGTCTCGCTCGTGGTGCGCGAGTACGCCGAGGCGATCGAGTTTTTCACCGGCACGCTCGGGTTCGCGCTCATCGAGGACACTGCGCTGCCGGAGCAGGGCAAGCGGTGGGTGGTGGTGGCCCCGCCCGGACCCGGTGGCGCGCGCCTGCTGCTCGCGCGGGCCTCAACGCCCGAGCAGCTCGGGTGTATCGGCCGGCAGACCGCAGGTCGCGTGTTTCTCTTCCTGCACACCGATGACTTCGAGCGCGACTATCACGCTTACCGCGCCCGCGGCGTGAGCTTCGTGCGCGGACCCACCAAGGAGCCGTGGGGGACGGTCGCGGTATTCAGGGATCTTTATGGCAACCTGTGGGACCTCGTGCAGCACAAGTCCCCGTCCGGCAATCGCGCAGCGCAGGCGCAGGACCGTTGATAGACAAGGAGCGATCATGTCCCGGGAGATCATCTTCACCCCGAAGGCCGCAAAGCCCCCCGCGACCTACAGCCAGGCCGTGCGCTGTGGCGGCCTGATCTTTGTCTCGGGCACCGCGCCGCACGACCCCGGGACGGGCGCGCTCGTCGGCACGAGCATCCAGGAACAGACGCGACAGTGCCTCAGCAACATCGCGGCCATCCTGGAGGCCGCCAGCAGCTCGCTCGAGAAACTCGCGAGCGTGACGGTGATCCTCGCGGACGAGCAGGACTTTCAGGGGATGAACGAAGAATGGCTGAGGTGGTTCCCGGTGAACCCGCCGGCCCGCCAGGGCGCGAAGCTCCCCGTGAAAGTTCCGGGCCTCAAGGTCTCGATCGCGGCCATCGCGGAGGCGTGAGTGCGATTCCGCCCCTGCGGACCCAACCCGGCTCCCCCTCAGGCGGCGGCGGCTCCGCGACGCCGCAGCCCGCCGAGCAGCGCAAGACCTGACATCAGCAGCGGCAGGCCGGCCGGCAGGGGCACCGGGTTCAGGTTCAGCACGCCCGAGTAGGAGCCGCCGCTCGTACCGGTGACGTTGCCGCGCACCTCGAGCACGTAGCTGCCGGGATCGAGGTTTGCCGGCAGCGTCCAGCTGGTGCTGACGGTCGCTCCCGGATAGCTGATCGCGGATGACCAGCCCTCGATCAGCGTGCCGGCGATCGGACCGCTCAGCACCGGCAGCGGGGTATTGCCCGCCAGGCTGAAGAGGCGCACCTGCAGGCCCGTGATCCCGAGGTTGGTGCCGCCGCTCATCGACTCGAGACTGATCGTGGTGCTGAGGGTGTCGACGGTGTTCGCGGCCAGGGTGCTGAACACGAAGTCATCGTAGAACCCGTAGCTCGTGCCGCTGATGGTGCTGGTGGGCGCCCTGAAGGAGTCGCTGTAGGTCGAGGAGCCGCTCACCGGGGTGTAGACCGTGCCGGGGCCGCTGCCGGGACCCGTCCCCGGGCCGACCAGCTGGTAGCTGGGCACCGTCATGTCGGCGCGTGCGACACCGAGGCTGAGTGCCAGCGCGCAAATCGCTCCGCTGCCCGCGACCCGGGCCCGCGTCCTCAAGCTCATGAAATTCCTCCCCCAAAAGCGCGACTCAAACTGCGCCCGCACTGTTACAGCGGCACGACTGTTTGATGACTCGGCAGCAGCGCGCGGCTGCGGGGAACGTGAATCGGCCCGGTCAGTGGGCGCGGAGCAGTTGCCGCAGCGCGGCGTCGAAGTCCTCGTAGGGCTGCGCCCCGGTCACGAGCTGCCCCTCCAGTGCATCGCCCGTGGTGCGCCCCAACACGAACGCGGGCGTGCCGTGGATCTGCAGTGCGTCCGCGGCCGCGATGTTGCGCGCGATGGCCGACTCGTAGCGGTTCGCCGCCACGCAGGCGTGCAGCCGCGCGCCATCGAGCCCGATCTGCGCGGCGCGGCGGTCAATGCCGCCGGAGGCCAGCGGGTCATCGCCGCTGAGCAGCGAGTGGTGCATCTCCCAGAACTTGCCCTGCTCGCCGGCGCAGTGCGCCGCCTCGGCCGCCGGGCGCGCGGCGGAATGGATCTCGAGCGGCAGGTCACGCACGATGAAGCGCAGCTTGCCGGTGTCGATCCAGTTCCTCTTCAAGAGCGGCCAGGTCTCGGCCTGGAAGCGCCGGCAGAACGGGCACTGGTAATCGGTGAACTCGAGCATGGTGAGCGGGGCGTCGCTGCGGCCGAGGGAGTACTCGCGCGCATCGAGCCGCAGGTGCACGAACTGCCCGTCTGCCGCCTCCTGCGCCGGCGCGGCCGCGAGCACGCCGAGATACGCGCCGAGGGCGAGCGTGCCGATCGCAGCGGCAAGCGCCAGGGTCCGGACCCGGCTCATCCGGAGAGCGCGCAGTCCTGCTCGCGCGCGGTGTCCAGGGTGCCGGTGAGCTCGGTGACGCTGGTCAGAGCCTGCTCGCGCAGGTACTCGGCGATGCCCTCGTTGATCTTGCGGCACACCAGCGGGTCATAGAAGAGCGCGGTGCCGATGCCGACGGCGGTGGCGCCGGCGATCAGGAACTCGAGCGCGTCGCGCGCAGTGGTGATGCCGCCCTGGCCGATGATCGGGATGCGGTGGGGGCGGGCCACGTCATACACCTGGTGCACCTTGAGCAGCGCGATCGGCTTGATCGCCGGTCCCGACAGGCCCCCCTGGATGTTACCGATGACCGGGCGGCGCGTGTCGACATCGATCGCCATGCCCATCACGGTGTTGATGACCGCGAGCGCATCGCTGCCGGCCTCGATGCAGCGGCGCGCGTTCTCGCGGATGTCGGTCTGGTTGGGGGACAGCTTGGTGATGAGCGGCTTGCGCGTCACGCGGCGGCAGGCGGCGACCACCTGCGCGGACATGTCCGGGTAGTTGCCGAAGGCCACCCCGCCCTCCTTCACGTTCGGGCAGGAGATGTTGATCTCGATGGCATCGATCGGCGACTGATCGAACAGGCGGGTGACCTCGACGTACTCCTCGATGGTGGAGCCGGAGACATTGGCGATGAAGCGCGTCTCGCCGAAGTCGAGCTGCGGCAGGATCGTGCCGACGACGTGGGCGGCCCCCGGGTTCTGCAGCCCGATCGCGTTGAGCATCCCGGCGGGGGTCTCGCAGACCCGGTGCGGGGGATTTCCGAGGCGTGCCTGTCCGGTGGTGCCCTTGAGCACGATCGCGCCGGCGTCGCGGTTGGAGAAGCCCTCGATGCGCGTGTACTCCTCGCCGAACCCGACACAGCCGGAGAGCAGCACGATCGGGGAGGCGAAGGGCAGGCCGCAGAACTTGAGCGCCAGCAGCCCCGCGTCCGCGGTGCCGGCCCCGGCCGCGGCCGGGGATGGTGTGACCGTTGCCATGGCGGGCATTATCGCACACGCCCGGGCACCGGCTTTTTCTCCCCCCGCGAGCCATGTTCCACGTCGTCCTCGTCAACCCCGAGATACCGCCCAATACCGGCAACGTCATCCGCCTGTGCGCGAACAGCGGCTGCACGCTGCACCTGGTGGCACCGCTCGGGTTCGAGCTCACGCGCAAGGCCGTGCGGCGCGCGGGTCTCGACTACGGGGAGCTCGCGAGCGTGCAGGAGCATCGCGACTTCAGCGCCTGCCGCAACGCCCTCGGCTCTGCGCGGCTGTTCAGTATCGAAACCGGCGGGACGCTCAACTACAGCCAGGCCCGCTTCGAGCCGGGGGACGCGCTGCTCTTTGGCTCCGAGACGCGCGGCCTGCCGGCGGCAGTGCTCGCCCAGGTGCCCGCGGCGCGGCAGCTCACGATCCCGATGCGCGCCGGCAACCGCAGCCTGAACCTCTCCAACGCGGTCGCCCTGGTCGTCTACGAAGCCTGGCGCCAGAACGGTTTTCGCGCCTAGCCCGAGGCCGTGGGCGGGGGCTTCGGCGGCCCCTCGCCCGAGCGGTCGAGCGGGCTGCGCACACCGTGGGCGCCCTTGGTCATGACGTGCGTGTAGATCATGGTGGTCTTCAGGTCCGAATGACCGAGCAGCTGCTGCACGGTGCGGATGTCGTAGCCGTCCTCGAGCAGGTGAGTGGCGAAGCAGTGCCGCAGCGTGTGGCAGCTCGCCGGCTGGGTCAGCCCCGCCTTGCGCACCGCGGCCTGCACGGCGCGCTGCACGCGCTTTTCGTGCAGGTGGTGACGCACGAGCTGCGTGCCGTAGGGGTCGCGTGCCAGCAGCCGGGCGGGAAACAGGTACTGCCAGCCCCAATCGGTGGCCGCGGCCGGATACTTGCGCGCAAGCGCGAAGGGGAGCGACACCCCCGGACGCTGCAGCCGCCGCTCCTCGTCGAACCAGGCGCGCAGGCGCGTCAGGTGCGTGCGCAGCGGACCGTGCAGCGCGGCCGGCAGCATGGTGACGCGATCCTTGCTGCCCTTGGCCTCGCGCACGATGAGCTCGCTGCGCTCGAGGGCCAGGTCCTTCACCCGCAGCCGCAGCCCCTCCATCAGGCGCAGGCCACTGCCATAGAGCAGGGCGCACACGAGCCACGGCGTGCCCTCCAGGTGCGCCAGCAGCGCCGCGACCTCAGCGCGCGTCAACACCACCGGCAGGCGCTTGGGACGGTTGGCACGCGTGATGTTGCCGAGCCAGGGCAGCTCGATCTCGAGCACGTGGCGGTAGAGAAACAGGATCGCCTGCAGTGCCTGGTTCTGCGTGGCTGCGCTCACCTTGCGATGCACCGCGAGATGGGACAAGAATTGCTCGACGGCGGGCGCGCCGAGCTCGCGCGGATGCCGGGGCCGATGAAACGCAACATAACGCCGCAGCCATTGCAGGTAGGCTTCCTCGGTGCGCAGCGCCAGGTGGCGCGTGCGCATCCGCTCGCGCGCCACGGCAAACAGACCCGGCCGAGCTGTCATGCGCGCATCCCGCTTGCCATACCGGTCGCCGACCTGCCCGCTATGGGAACAGTCGGGCGCGGCTCAGTCGAGATGCTATTTCGGACGTGTTTGGGGCATTTCTCCGCACCACTTGGGTCGTGCGCCCCGTTCGGTCCTCTAATTAGTAGTTAGAAGTCCTGAGCGAACTGGCAACTCGCGAGAAATTGAACGTTGCGGGTTCAG
>Ga0335085_10012390_pt1 | contig 12565 bp, 10 predicted proteins | sample Lox_Sample_45_FD_206712 | JGI IMG/M metagenome (GOLD analysis project Ga0335085, IMG submission 206712) | Soil microbial communities from Loxahatchee National Wildlife Refuge, Florida, United States - Lox_Sample_4.5 | ecosystem: Environmental > Terrestrial > Soil > Wetlands | place: USA...
CACTCATCGCACTGCTGCCGGCAGCGGCCCTCGCCGCCTGCGTGTCGCAGGGCAAATATGACGCGCTGCAGAGCCAATACGATCAGCTGCAGGCGCAGGACCAGGCCAATCAGCAGAAGATCGCCTCTCTCACCGCGCTGCAGGGCCGGCTGGAGAATTCGCTCCGCTTCGTCATCAATGACGATCTCGCGTTCAAATCGGGTTCGTGGGAATTGTCCGACGAAGGCATGAAAACCATGGCGGGCGTGGCCCAGCAATTGGCGCCGTACCAGACGCGGCCGATCCTCATCGCCGGCTATACCGATAACCAGCCGATCGGCTCTGCTCTGAAGCGGCAAGGCGTGACGACCAACCAGGATCTGTCCGAGAAGCGCGCGCAGGCCGTCATGGAATTCCTCGCCCAGCATGGCGTGAAGACCAACCTGATGACGACCAAGGGCTTCGGCGAAGCTCAACCCGTCGCGCCCAACACCACGGCGGCGGGCCGTGCGCAAAATCGCCGGGTCGAGATCGGCTTTGCCGATCAGGGCGCGGCTTCGAGCGCCGCACTGCCCTGACGCACGCCGTCTGATCGATTGTCGTAAGCCGGGCTTCTCTTCCGCAAGGAAGAGAAGCTTCGGCGCGTCCGCGTTTTGCGCGAAGGCAGCGGTTACGCGGCCCTGACCGGGAAGAACTTGTTGAGCCAGGTGCGGATGATCTCGATCACGCGCGGATTCTCCTGGCTGAACATGAAGTGGTCGACATCGGGCATGAGGTGAAGATCGGTCGAGCTCTTGCCGGCATGCTCGAAGAGCCGCAGCGATTGCTCGGTCGGCGTCACCGAATCCTTCGACGCATGGAGCAGCAGCAGCGGCCGCGGCGCGATATTGCCGACGACCTCGTTGGCGCGGAAATTGTACATGCTCTCGACCGTGTCGAAGGTGAACTCCATGATCGAGTTCTTGGCGAGATGCGTCCGAAGATGCTCGGGGATCGGCACGATGTCGAAGCGCGGCACCATGATGATGTCGCCCTTCGCCTTCGCCGCCTTGCCGCGCTCCATCATCTCGGTGAAGCGCTTCCAAGCTTCGGGCGATTCGTGCTGCTTGCGGAATTTGGTCTCGCCGTCGCCCCAGCCGCCGGACGAGATCACCGCCGCGATGCGCTTATCGACGCCGCCCGAATAGACCGCGACCGCCGCGCCGAAGGACGAGCCGGCGACGCCGATGCGAGCGCCGTCGACCTCTGGCCGCGATTGCAGAAAGGTGACAGCGGCCTTCACATCGTCGACCTGCTCGAGGCAGACATTGTTGGCGCGCTTGCCCTCGCTCTCGCCGCAGCCGCGGAAATCGAAGCGCAGCGCGACATAGCCCCATTCGGCGAGCATCTCGGAGGGCAGCACGCAGTTGCTGCTCGATGAGTTCGAGCCGAAGCCGTGCAGCACCATCATCGCGGGACGCTTCTCGCCCGGCTTCATCCCGGCGGGCTTATGGATGTAGCCGTTGATCTTCAGCCCGGCCGATTGAAAGGAAATGCGCTCTACCTGAGCCATGGATGCCCTCCCTCTGATGGGCTGGTCTATGCCGCAGCGGCGCGCGGAGCGCAATCACCCTTGAACCGCCAAGACATTAAGGCACAAAGGTCGGGCTTTGTGTCTTGGCGGTTGGGCTTTAGGATAGCCGCCAGAGGAGTGATCCATGTCGGGCACGTTCCTGCGCAATTGCTGGTATGTCGCGGCCGAGGCCGGCGAGGTGACGCGTACGCCGCTGGCGCGGCTGATCTTGGGCGAGCCGGTGGTTATGTATCGCCGCGAAGACGGCACGCCGGTCGCGCTCGAGGACCGCTGCTGTCATCGCCGCGCGCCGCTCTCCAAAGGCAAGGTGATCGGCGATCGGCTGCAATGCGGCTATCACGGCTTCACCTTCGATGCCTCGGGCGCCTGTGTGGCGATCCCCGGGCAGGATCGCGTGCCGGCGAGCATCGGCGTGCGGGCCTATCCGCTGGTCGAGCGCCACAATTATCTCTGGATATGGATGGGCGATGCGGCTAGGGCCGACGCGGGGTGTATCCCGGATTTCAGCCGCGCCGCCGATCCGGGCTGGACGACGGTGCATGATCGGTTGCCGATCGCCGCCCATTATCAGTTGATGGTCGAGAATCTTATCGATTTGTCGCACCTCGCCTTCGTCCATGCGAAGACCATCGGCACCGACGATACCCGTACCGTCCTGCGTTTCGATCGCGGCGACGATTTCGTCCGCGTCGTCCGCGAGCCGATCGAGGTCGACACCGCACCGCATAACCGCCGGCAAGGCATGGGGCCGCGCTCGCGGCTCGAAAAGACCATCGCCTTTACCTCGCCGGCGCACGTCGTCATCGACATCCGAACCACCGAGGTCGCGGCGCAGAAGAACGATCCGATTTCCCTGGATATCACCGTGCTGAACGCCTGCACGCCGGAAACCGAGAGCAGCACGCATTATTTCTGGACGAGCGCGCGCGACTACCAGCGTGACGACAAGCAGCTCGATGCATTTCTCTACAAGGTCACGGTCGACGCCTTCAACGAGGACAAGGACATGCTCGAGGCGCAGCAGCGCTGCATCGAGCTCGATCCCGATGCGCCCTACATCAGCGTCAACGCCGACGGCGGCAGCGTGCAGATGCGCCGGCTGATGAGCGAGTTGATCGCGCGCGAACAGGGCGTCGCGGCGGCGGCGCAATAGTTTCGGCTTTTCGTTGAGCGGGTGCCGACAAAGCCGTGGCGGCACCGGCGGCATCCGAAAATGCGATGCAGTCGCAGCCTGTGGCATGACCGGTTGATTCCGTTGCCGGATTCGGCAGAATGACCGCAGTAAGAAGCGGAGGAAGCGACGAGATGGCTCTCGCCGATGGTAAATCGACCATCGAGGTCAGCGGTATTGCGCTGGAGATGGATGTTCGCGGCAACGGCAAGCCGCTTTTGTTTCTTCACCCCGAAATCGGCATGGATCGCGCCGGACCGGCGCTCGATGCGCTCGCCAAGGGCGCGAAGGTCATCGCGCCGACCCATCCGGCTTACGGCAAGCCGGAGGTTCCGCTCAGCTTCAACACCATCGACGACATCGCCTATCTCTATCTCGACCTGCTCGAGGCGCACGATCTGCGCGACGTGACGCTCCTCGGTCTCGGGATCGGCGGCTGGATCGCGGCCGAGATCGCGGTGAAATCGACGCAGCGGCTCTCGAAGATGGTGCTGGTCGATGCCTTCGGCGTGAAGCACGGCGATCGCGAGACGCGCGACATCTTCGACATGTGGTTCGTCACCGACGCCGATCTGCAAAAGGTGTTCTATCTCGACCAGGAGCTCGCGGCGCGCGACAACAGCAAGCTGCCTGACGACGAGCTCTATGCGATCGCCCGCGCGCGCGAGGCGAGTTCGCGCTTCGGCTGGCGGCCTTACATGCATAATCCGAAGCTGAAAGGCCGGCTGCACCGCATCAAGATACCGACGCTCGTGCTTTGGGGCGCCGAGGACAAGATCGTCGCGCCGGCCTATGGGAAAGCCTATGCCGCGGCGCTGCCGAATGCGTCCTTTGCGACCATCGAGAAGAGCGGGCATTTCCCGCACATCGAGCAGACGCAGGAATTCGCGCGCCGGACACTGAATTTCATCGAGGGGAAGAGCGCATGAGAGTCTTTCATTTCACGGAGCAGCCCTATTCCCCGGCATGGAAGGATCATGGCGGCGCGCTGCGCATCACGATCCCGAACAGCCGTCTCGATCCGAAACAGGCGAGCGATCTCCTCCATCGCTATTACGACGAATGGCAGTTCGCCGACGAGCTCGGCTTCGACATCATGGTCAACGAGCACCACTCGACGGCGACCTGCATGGCCTCGACGGTCGTGGTCACGCTCTCGGTGCTCTCGCGCATCACCAAGAACGCGCGGCTGCTCGTGCTCGGCTATCCGCTGGCGCATCGCCCCGATCCGCTGCGCGCCGCCGAAGAGCTCTCGACCATCGACGTGATCTCGCGCGGGCGCCTCAACATGGGCTTCGTCAAAGGCGTGCCCTCGGAATTCGCGCCGTCGAATGCGAACCCGGTCAATGTTGAGGAGCGGTTCTGGGAATCGCTCGATTTCATCATCAAGGCGATGACGACGCATGACGGGCCGTTCAACTGGGAGAGCGAGAATTTCCACTATCGCCAGGTGAACATCTGGCCGCGGCCGTGGCAGCAGCCGCATCCGCCGGTGTGGAGCACGACCGGCAGCAAGCACAATGCGCAGCGCCTCGGCGAGCGCGGCTACACGATGGCGACGCTCGGCACCGGCTATGCGACGAAGCCGCTCTACGATGCCTATCGCGACGCCTATCGCGCGAAATTCCATCGCGAGCCGCCGCCGGATCGCTTCGGCTATCTCGGCCTCGTCGCCGTCGGCGAGACCGAGGCGGAAGGCCGCCGCCGCGGCGAGCTGGTCGCGGATTATCTCCGTACCTTGCCGTTCACGCCGGCGCCGTTCCGCAATCCGCCGGGCTATATCTCGGTCGACGCCAATGTGGCGCTGATGAAAGCGGCGGGCCGCCCGCCCAATCGCAGCTTCACCAAGGACGGCCGCGCCATCAACATGATGACGGGCAGCGTCCAGGATCTGATAGATGCCGGCATCATGTTCTGCGGCACGCCCGATCAGGTCTACGACCAGATCACCGGCTTTGCCGAATCCTGTGGCGGCATGGGCAATCTGCTGTCGATGTCCCATGCCGGCTTCATGGGCCACGAGGACACGGTCGCCAATCTTTCGCTCTTTGCGAAAGAGGTGTTGCCGCGGCTCAAGGATTATCGCCAACCGAACGAGGCGGCGGCCGCGGCCGAATAGGCCGCTGCCGTCAGTCCCATGGCGCCGCGTCTTACGCTTCGCGTCGATCTCGGGCCGAAGCAATCGATCGGCCCGGGCAAGATGCGGCTGCTCGATGCCGTCGCCGAGACCGGCTCGATCAGCAGCGCCGGCCGCGCGCTCGGCATGTCCTATCGTCGCGCCTGGATGCTGATCGACGATCTCAATTCGAGCTTCCGCCGCAAGGTGGTCTCGACGACGCTCGGCGGCAAGGAGGGCGGCGGTGCGAAGCTCACCCCTTTCGGGCAAGAACTGGTGAAGCGCTACCGCGCCATCGAGACGAGCGCGACCAAGGCGACCCGCGCCCATGTCGCCTTCCTGGCGCGCTCACTGCGCAAGGATGCCGGCGCCGGCTCGGTCAAGCGAACGCGGCTAAGCCGGTAGCCTAATTCGACGAGAGGCAATTTGAACCGTTTCCAGCCAACGATCGACGCTACAACGACTATTTCGATAGCACGCTAAACCCTTGTTTCTCGAAGAATGGCTTCGCCGCGTCGGAATGCAGATAGGCGAGGAACTTGGCCGCTTCAGGATTCTTCGATGACGCGGTGAGCGCCGCCGGATAGATGATCGGCGGATAGGTGTCGGGCGGGAACACGCCGGCGACCTTCACGCCCTTATCCGCGGCGGCGTCGGTCTGGTAGACGATGCCGAAGGGCGCTTCCTTGCGCGAGACGAAGAGCAGCGCGGCGCGAACGTCTTCGGCGCGCGCGAGTTTCGGCTCGATCGCACCCCAGACGCCGAGCTTCTGCAGCGCCGCCTTGCCGTATTTGCCGGCCGGCACCGCGTCCGGATCGGCCATCGCGAGCCTGCCGTCGCCCAGCATCGAGGCGAGCGGGAAGCCCGGCTTGATCTCGACCGTCTTGGTGCTGTCCGCCGGCTCGACCAGCACCAGGACATTGCCGAAGAAGTTCGCGCGCGTCTCTGGCTTGATCGCATCGTGCTTCTGGACGTCGTTCATCCAGTCGAGATCGGCCGAGATGAAGATGTCCGCCGGCGCGCCGCTCTCGATCTGCTTGGCGAGGGCCGAGCTTGCGGCATAGGACACTTTGATCGCGCCGCCACCGCCCTTCTCGTACGCGGCGATCGTGTCGTCGAGCGCGTCCCTGAGGCTCGCTGCGGCGAAGACCAGGACGTCGTCGGCGAGCGCCACCGGCACCATGACGAACATGCCGAAGGCCAAGGCAAGCGCGGCCGGAACTAGACGGAAACGTGACGGGCCGATCATGGCATCCCCTGCGATATATCCGTCTGAATACAACGAGTGAGCGCGCATGAAAAGAGGCGGCGCCGAGCGACGCCGCCTCCGATATTTTCGCGGATCGGGCGATCAGGCCGTCTGCATCGCCGGGGCCGGCGTGGTGCCGGCGGCGAGGGCGAAGGCCGCCTGCTCGATGACCGAGGCCCAATCGCCGGGGCTCGGCTGGCGGAACAGCAAGGTCGAGCGGTACCATGGCGTGTCGCTGCGCTTCTCGAGCCAGCGCCAATCGGCGCAATGCGGCAAGAGCAGCCAGGTGTTCTTGTCGAGCGCGCCGGCGAGATGCGCCACCGTGCCGTCGACCGCGATGACGAGGTCGAGGAGGCTGACCGCCGCCGCCGCATCGGCGGCGTCGGCGAGATAGGGCGTCACATCGACGATGCGGTCGGCGAAGGGGCTGTTGGTCAGCTCCGCCGCGGCCGTGCCGCGCTGCAGGCTATAGAAGCTGACATTGCGCATCGCCAGGATCTGGCGCAGCGCGTCGAGGCGGAGCGAGCGCTCGCCGCCGTCGGCCGATTCCGAATCCGAGCCCCAGGAGAGGCCGATGCGGATCTCCTCGCCGGTGATGAGGCCGCTGAGCGCGTGGACGCGCGCTGAATCCGTCGCGAGATAAGGCATATGCGACGGGATCGAGGCGAGGGTGGTGCCGAGGCGGTGCATCGCGCTCATCAGCGGCAGATGCGCGTCGAAATGCGGCAGCTGCTCGCCGAGCGGCACGACGCCGTCGATGCCGGGCGCCGTCGTCATCAGGCGCACCAGCGCCGGCTGGCAGGCGAGGATGATGCGGCTCGCGAAGCCTTTGAGCAGCGGCGCGAAGCGGATGAACTGGATGGTCTCGGCAAGGCCTTGCTCGGACCAGAGCAGCAGCGTCTTGTCGCCGAGCACCTGGCCATCCCACATCGGGGCGTTGAAGCTCGGCAGCCGGGCGCCGCGCCAGCCATGCCAGCGCCATTCGAACTCGCTCGCGCCGCTGCGCAGATCGCCTTTCGCCATGAGCGCCATGGCGAGGCCCATATGGGCGGCGGGATAGTCGCTGCGCGCCGCGATCGAGCGGCGGAAGCATTCGATGCCGCCGTCGGTATCGCCTTTGAGGCGCAAGGTCGTGCCGAGATAGGCGAGTGCTTCGGGATAATTCGGCTTCACCTCGAGCGCCTGACGCTCGAGCTTCTCGGCCTCGTCGAGCCGGCCGGCGAGCCGCTCGATATTGCCGAGATTGGCGAGTGCTTGCGGATGATCGGCCTTCAGCGACAGCGCGTGGCGATAATGCAGCACGGCCTGATCGGTGATGCCGGCCGCATCGAGCGCGACCGCGAGATTGTTGTGGCCGTCGGCCGAGCCGGGCTTCAGCTCCAGGGATTTGACGAGGCAGGTGATCGCCTCTTCGAGATGGCCTTGATCGAGCAGCGCCATGCCGAGATTGCCGTAGGCCAGCGGGTAATCCGCGCGCTTGGCGAGGGCGCGGCGATAGCAGGTGACCGCTTCCTCGAGATAGCCGAAGCGCTTCAACAGCACGCCGAGATTGTTCAGCGTCTCGGCGCGGTGATCGCGATCGCCGATCAGCGCGCGCTGCGCTACCTCGCCCATCAGGCGATAGACGACCGATTGCTCGTCGCCGTTCTGCTCCGGCCAGAACACGCGGAGCTGCGCGTAGCAGGGCATGGCCGAGACGCGGGTGAGCCAGCCGGCCTCGGCATCCGACGGCAGGAACAGCCACGCCGGCCGGTCGAGCGCGGTCGCGAGATGCGCGATGCCGATATCGGTGGTGATGACGAGATCGAGCTGCCGCAGCGCGGCGGCCCAGTGATAGAAATCGGTGAGCTCGCCCGAGAGATCGTTGATGCGATCGCCCGCCGGGCGCGGCGTCAGCGAGAAGAAGGAGAGGCCGGGCACGTCGAGCAGCGCATTGAGCGCCGCGTCGTGGCCGTTCCAGGCGAGCGCGATCTTGAGCTCATCGCCGGTCTGGTTGAGGCTGTCGAGGCTGACGATATGCGCCGGATCGAAAGCGATGCGGCGCAGGCGGAGGAAATAATCCTCCGCTTCGGGCCGGCCGGCTTCGGCGAAGATCGCGCCGAGACGGAAGAGCAAGTCGGGGCTGTAGGGCTGCAGCGCCAGCGCCGCGGTGAGCTGCTCCATCTGGCCGACGGCGCGGTATTGCTTGAGCGCGACGAGGAACGGGGTGCCGGCGCTCGGCGCGACGGGCTCCGGCGCGGCCGGCGCGGCGGTCTCGAGCGAGCTCGAATTGCCGAAGACGGCGAGCGCGCCGGCGATCTGCTCGGCCACGCGCTCCCAGCCTTCGCCTTGCGCCTGACGGAAGAGCAGCAGGCTCGAATACCACGGGCTGTCGCTGCGCTCATGCGACCAGCGCCATTCGCAGACGGCAGAGAGCATGACCCATGCCGAGCGGCCGAGTGCGCCGGCGATATGCGCGGCGACGTTGTCGGCGGTAATGACGAGATCGAGCTGGCTGATCGCCGCCGCCATATCGGCGAGATCGGTGAGCTTGCCCGAGACATCGACCATGCGGCCGGCGAAGGGGCTCGTCGCGATGTCGGCGGCGCCGGACTGATCGAGGCTGAAGAAGCGCACGCCCGGCACTTGCAGCAAGGGAGCGAGCGCGGCGAGCGGCACTGAGCGGCGGCGCTCTTTCTGATGGCTGTTCCAGACGAGGCCAACCTTGAAGCCATGGCCGGTGAAATTCGGCTTCAGCGCCGCGACGCGCGCGGCATCGACCGAGAGATAGGCGCCGGTCGCAGGGATGGTTGCCGGGGTAATGGCGAGGCGATGCAGCAGGCTCGCCATCGGCAGATAGGCATGGACCGGCGGCGTCGGCTCGCCGTTCGGCACGACGACGTCGATGCCGGGCGCGGTCGCGGCGAGCTTCGCCAACGGCGCGGGGCAGGCGAGGACGATGCGCGCGGCCGAGCTGTGGAGGAGCTGCGCGAAACGCAGCATCTGGATGCCATCGCCGAAGCCGCTATCGGCCCAGAGCAGCAGGGTGCGGCCGGCGAGCGGCTTGCCGTCCCACAGCGGCGCGTTGAGACGCGCGGTGCCGGGGCGGCGCAGGCGCCATTCGTATTCGGCGGCGCCATTGGCGAGATCGCCTTGCTCCATCATGCAGAGGCCGAGATTGGTATGCAGCGTCGGATCCTCCGGCGCGGCCGCGATCGCGGTCTGCAGCGCGGCAATCGATTCCGCGAGCTTGCCTTGCTCGCGTTTCACCAGCGACAGGCCGTTGAGCGCGGCGGGATGGCCGGGGCGGAGATTGAGCACCTGCTCGAAGCAATGCGTCGCTTCGTCGAAACGGCCTTCCTCGCTGAGCGCGCTCGCGAGCATGAAGAGCGCTTCCGGATCCTGCGCGCGCAGGCGCAGCGCAAGCCGGCCGCATTGCACGGCCTGATCGGAGCGGCCGAGCATCAGCAACGAGAGGCCGAGATTGATGAGCGCGTCCGGTGAATCGGGCTGGATTGTCAGCGCGTGGCGCAGATGCGTGACGGCGTCCTCGGGGCGGCCCTTGAGGCGCAGCACGTTGCCGAGATTGTTGAGCAGGCTGACATTGTCGGGCGCGAGCTTGCGCACCTCTTCGAGATATTGGATCGCTTCATCGAGCTTGCCGGAGGCGGCGAGCACCGTGCCGAGCAGGAAGCGGAGATCGGCGCTTTGCGCCGGCGCCTCCAGCGCACCGCGCAGCGTCTTCTCCGCCTCGGAGAAGCGGTTCTGGCGCATCGCCTCGACCACCCAGTCCTTGAGGCTCGCCATCGTCATCATGTTGCGGTCGCCGTCCATCGGACACCCTCAAAAGCAATGCGGCCCTCGCCGCTTTTCGGCAAAACTTTGAAATCTTGTAGTGAAAAATGGTGAATGAATTACCAACCTGACGTGAGCCGAATGAAGGAAGACGTGTTGCGCTGCGGTCGTAATCTCTCGTTAATAATGGTTACGAAGGTCGCGGTAAGATTTGCGTCGAAAAGGACAAAATCTTCGGCCCGCGCCACAAAAGAGCCACCTTCCAAACGTAGCCTTATAGAAACGGAGGTCAGGAGGGAGCCCATGCCGCATTGGTGGCTGACAGGCGAAGCGTCTCTCGAAGAATTGCTCAGCGACGAGATCATGGGCCCGGTCGCTGCGAGCGCCGGCCTTAGCCGCGAACAGCTCAGATCAAGCCTTGCCGAAGTCGCGCGGCGGCTCGGCGGTGAGGGCCGGGGCGGGGGCCGGAAGGAGCCGCGGCAGGTCGCGGTCGGGTTCTGAGGTCGCACCGCCCGCGGCGAGCGGCAATTCGATCACAACTTTGAGACCGGGATGCTCGGCGCCGGGGACGCTGTCCTCGAGCCAGATCGTGCCCTCGTGCAATGTGGCGACGGCGCGGACGAGGCTGAGGCCGAGCCCGTTGCCCGGCGTGCTGCGGCTGCCTTCGAGCCGCACGAAGCGATCGAACACGGCGTTGCGCCGGTCCGCCGGCACGCCGGGACCGGTATCCCTGACCTCGATATGCGCCTTGCCGGCGCGCGTCTCGACGCTGAGCGCGACCTTGCCTTCGGGCGTGTATTTGAGCGCGTTGTCGAGCAGATTGGCGATTGCCTGCGAGAGCAGATGCCGGTCGCCGCGCACCATGATCCGGTCGGCGATCTGGGTCTCGAAACCGAGGCCGCTCTCGTCGGCGACCGGTTCGTAAAGCTCGGCGACATCGCGCGCGATCTCGGAGAGATCGATTGCCTCGAAACTGTCGCGCCGCGAGCCGGCCTCCGCCTCGGCGATGCTCAAGAGCGCGTTGAAGGTGCCGAGCAGCCGGTCGGCCTCGTTGATCGTCTCGCGCAGCACGTCGGCATACCGTACCTCGTCGGGCTTCTCGATCAGCGTGACTTCGAGCCGCGCGCGCAGGCGCGAGAGTGGCGTGCGCAGATCATGCGCGATATTGTCGGTGACCTGACGCATCCCGGCCATCAGCCGCTCGATCTGGTCGAGCATGGCGTTGAGATTCTGCGCCAGCTGGTCGAATTCGTCGCCGGTGCCCGAGACCGGCACGCGCTGGCTGAGGTCGCCGTGGATGATCTGCGTCGAGGTGCGGTTCACCGCATCGACCTTGCGCAGCATGTTGCGTGTCATCAGCAAGCCGCCGATCACGCCGAGGCCGAGGGTGATCAGCGCCGCCCAGCCCATCGTGTTGGTGATGCGCAGGCGGAACAGCCGCGCATCGCGCAGGTTACGGCCGACGAGGAGGTGGAAATTGCCCGGTAGCACGATGACCGAGGCGCGGGCATTGTCGGTCTCGGTGTGGCCGGCGATCTGCTCGGTCACCGGGAAGCTCACCCAGCCGCTGCCGCGCTCGACGGTCTGCGGCCAGGTCTCGAGATTGCCGGCGAGCTTGTGGAGCAGCGGGTCGGTGATGAGGTAGATCGTATCGTCGATGCGGGTGGGCGTGCGCTGCGCCGCGGCGATGCGCTGATCGATGACCTCGACGAGACCCGCAAGCCCGTGCTCGCGATACTGCTCGGCGAGGCCGCGGATCTCGGCGTCGATCGTCTCCTCGGCCTGAGCTTCGACGAAATCGGCGGTCGAGAAATAGATGAAGGTCAGCAGCGCCAGCACCGAAGTCGCGAACAGCGTGAAATAGATCGCTGCGAGGCGAAAGGCGCTGGTGTTGATGATGCCGCGCACGGCTAATCGGCGCTGAGGCGATAGCCGGCGCCGCGCACCGTATGCAGGAGCGGCTTGGCGAAGCCCTTGTCGATCTTCTGCCGCAAGCGGCTGATATGGACGTCGATGACGTTGGTCTGCGGATCGAAGTGATAATCCCACACATTCTCGAGCAGCATGGTGCGGGTCACGACCTGGCCGACATGGCGCATCAGGAATTCGAGCAGGCGGAATTCGCGCGGCAGGAGGTCGACCTCCTGGCCGCCGCGATGCACGTTGCGCGCGAGCAGATCCATTTCGAGATCGCCGACACGGAGCTTGGTCGTCGCCGTTGCACCGGTGCCGCGCCGGAGCAGGGCCTCGAGCCGCGCCAGGAGCTCGGCGAAGGCGAAAGGCTTGACCAGATAATCATCGCCGCCGGCGCGCAGGCCTTTGACGCGATCGTCGACCGCGCCGAGGGCGCTAAGGATCAAGACCGGGACGCGGATTTCGGCGGCGCGCAGCGCGGCGATGACCGCGAGCCCGTCCATGCTGGGCAGCATGCGATCGACGACCAGCGCGTCGTAATTGCCGGAGCTCGCCATGAAGAGCCCGTCACGGCCCTCATGGGCGACATCGACGACATAGCCGCTCTCGACGAGACCCTTGGAAATATACGCCGCGGCTTCGCGGTCATCCTCGATGACGAGCAGCTTCATGCTGCGACCTTAACGCGAGGTCATTCTCTCGCAAAGGCCGCAGCCGAATCGTGGAGAAGCTGTAAGACTTGAGCCAGGATCCTGATCAAGTCAGGGTGGTGACCAGCGCGACGATCCA
>Ga0335085_10012393_pt1 | contig 12562 bp, 9 predicted proteins | sample Lox_Sample_45_FD_206712 | JGI IMG/M metagenome (GOLD analysis project Ga0335085, IMG submission 206712) | Soil microbial communities from Loxahatchee National Wildlife Refuge, Florida, United States - Lox_Sample_4.5 | ecosystem: Environmental > Terrestrial > Soil > Wetlands | place: USA: Florida...
ACGGCCACCCGCGCTATATTCAGACCGCTATGTCCGCTAATGCCGGCCTGCCCCCCAACGCCTTCATCGGCGCCACCGCCGCTCCGACCGACGCCGAGCTCGCCACCGCCCTCGGCCCCGCCAAGTCAGTCTGGGACTCCCTCATCGCCGGTCTCACCGCCGATGGCATCATCGACGTGCAGGAGTGGAAGTCCTACTCCCGCAAGTCCGGCTGGTCCCTCCGTCTGGCCCGCGGCAAGCGCACCATTATCTGGCTCGCCCCCTGCGAGCGCCTCATCCGCGTCGCCTTCATCTTCGGCGACAAAGCCCTTACGGCTGCACGCCAGAGCGACCTTCCCGCCCGTGTCCTAGCCCTCTTCGACACTGCCGAGAAGTATCCGGAAGGGACCGGCATCCGACTCCACATCGCCTCCGCGAAAGATCTCCCGGCCATCCGCAAACTGGCCCGCATCAAACTGGAGCACTGACCTAGCAAAGATATTTCCAGAGTATTAACTCGTTATCCCCACCCTTTTTACCCCGAAATCCCCGCAACCGGCCCTTTGGTCGCTTTGCCCGCCAACCCCGCGTCCCGACCACCAGTCCCTCCCGACCTGTATTTGCAAGGGAACCCAATTCCAACCCCAACCCATTGGAACCACAGCTGGTTCCCGCCCCGAAACGAACCCGCATCCAGGCCGTTAGCCCGACACCCCGGCGCCTGGCCCCTGGTCCCCGGCCCCGGCGGCGCGAAGCGACGCCCCGCCTGCTAAAATGGAAGTGCTCCCCCAAAACACGAACCATGAAATTTGGCGTCATCGTCTTTCCTGGAAGCAATTGCGATCACGACGCGTTCTACGCCGTCTCCAGCAACCTTGGGCAGAAGGCCGAATTCATCTGGCACGACTCCGCCACGCTGGGCGACGTTGACGCCGTGATTCTTCCCGGCGGCTTCTCCTACGGCGACTACCTCCGCTGCGGAGCCATCGCGAAGTTCTCGCCCGTCATGCGCGCGGTGAAGGAATTCGCGGCCGATGGAGGGCTCGTGCTCGGTGTCTGCAACGGCTTTCAAGTCCTCGTCGAAGCCGGCCTGTTGCCCGGCGCCCTGCTGCGCAATCGTAGCCTGAAATTCGTCTGCCGCGACGTCCACCTGCGTGTGCAGACCACCAACTCGCCTTTCACTGCGAGCGCCGAACGAGGCGAGATTCTGCGCGTTCCGATCGCCCACGGCGAAGGCTGCTACTACGCCGACGACCGCACCCTGGACGAGCTCGAGGCCGAAGACCGCATTGTTTTCCGCTATCTCGATAATCCCAACGGCTCTCTGCGCGATATCGCCGGCATCTGCAACCGCGAGCGCAACGTGATGGGCATGATGCCCCACCCCGAACGAGCCGCCGATCCGCTGATGGGCTCCACCGACGGCCTTGCCGTTCTCCATTCCATGATCCGTTCCGCGACGGCGGTGCGCGCATGACCGCCACGATCACGCCCGATCTGATTGCGCAGCACCAGCTCACGCCCGACGAATACCAGAAGATCGTCGACATCCTCGGCCGCGAGCCCAGCTTTACGGAGCTCGGCATCTTCTCCGTAATGTGGAGCGAGCACTGCTCCTACAAGAGCTCCCGCATCCACCTGAAGAAGCTGCCGACGCGCGGCAAGCTGGTGGTGCAGGGCCCCGGCGAAAACGCCGGCATCATCGACATCGGCAACGGTTATGTGATCGCGTTCAAGATCGAGTCCCATAACCACCCCAGCTTCATCGAGCCCTTCCAGGGCGCCGCCACCGGCGTCGGCGGCATCCTCCGCGACATCTTCACTATGGGCGCGCGACCCATCGCCGTCCTTGACTCCCTCCGCTTCGGCCGCCTCGATGATCCGGAAACCGGCACCCGCAACCGCCGCATCGTCAACGGGGTGGTCAGCGGCATCGCGCACTACGGCAACTGCTTCGGCGTCCCCACCGTCGGCGGCGAGTGCATCTTCGAGCCGTGTTACGACGGCAACCCGCTCGTGAATGTCTTCGCCCTCGGCGTCGCGAAAAAGGAAGACATCTTTTACGCCAAAGCCGCCGGCGTCGGCAACCCCGTCATCTACGTCGGCTCCCGCACCGGCCGCGACGGCATCCACGGCGCCTCCATGGCGTCCGCTGAATTCACCGAAGAGTCCAAGCAGAAGCGGCCCAACGTCCAGGTGGGCGACCCCTTCATGGAGAAGCTGCTCCTCGAAGCCTGCCTGGAAGCCATGAAGACCGGCGCCATCGTCGGCATTCAGGACATGGGCGCCGCCGGCCTCACCTGCTCCACTTGCGAGATGGGCAGCCGCGGCGAAGTCGGAATCGAGATCGAGCTCGACAAGGTCCCACAGCGCGCCACCGGCATGACGCCCTACGAGATCATGCTGTCCGAGTCTCAGGAGCGCATGCTGCTGGTCGCCGATAAAGGCCGGGAGCAGGAAGTCCTCGACGTCTTCAAGAAGTGGGGCCTCGACGCCGTCGAGATCGGCGTGGTCACCAACGACGGCAAGCTCCGCGTCCGCCATCACGGCGCAATCGTCGCGGAAATCCCGAACCGCGAACTCGCCGACGAAGCGCCCCTCTACGACCGGCCTCATACGAAGCCCCTGCGCCACGCGCCGATGGAGGCGCCCAAGCACACGCCGGCGGACGTGCAGGCCGCGCTGCCGCTGCTCCTCGCCGCGCCGGATATCTGTTCCAAGCGCTGGATCTGGCAGCAGTACGATTTCCAGGTTCGCACCAACACCATCGCCGGCCCCGGTTACGATGCGGCAATCGTTCGCATCAAGGAAACCGGCACCTCCGTCGCGATGTCGCTCGACGGCAACGGCCGCTACTGTTACCTCTCGCCGCGTGAAGGCGCCCGGCTCGCCGTCGCTGAATCCTGCCGCAATCTTTCGGTGGTCGGCGCCAAGCCGCTGGCGGCCACCAACTGCCTGAACTTCGGCAACCCGGAGCGCCCCGAAATCATGGCGCAGCTCGTGGAAGCCATTGAAGGGATGTCCGAAGCCTGCAAGTTCTTCGACACCCCGATCACCGGCGGCAACGTCAGCCTCTACAACGAGACCCTCGGCGAAGGCATTTATCCCACGCCGGTCATCGGCATGGTCGGAACGCTGCCCACCAGTCCCGCCGTTCCCAGCACGTTCCAGAACCTTGGCCGCACGGTGATGTTGGTCGGCGGCATCGGCACCTGCGACGACACCCGCTTCGGCGGCACCCAGTACGCCAAGGAAATCATCCGCCAGCTCTGGGGACTTCCACCTCTGCTCGACCTGGAATACGAGCAGCGCGTGCAGTACGCCATCCTGCGCATGATCGACGAGAACCTGCTCGAATCCGCCCACGATCTTTCCGACGGCGGCTTCGGCGTGGGCCTTGCCGAATGCTCTTTCGGCCCCGCTGAAATCGGAGCGCAGATCGACCTCGGCAGCCATCTCCGCCCCGAAGTCCTCATGTTCCACGAAGCCCCCTCGCGCATCCTGGTCTCGACCAGCAACCCGAAGCGCATCGCCGAGATCGCCAAGAAGCACGAAGTGGAAGCTCCGGTCATCGGCACGACGATCGAAAAGGGCATCGAAATCCGCCAGCGGAGCATCACATTAGGTAGCTGGGAAATCGCCGCCCTCCGTGCAGCCTACGAGTCCTCCCTGGAACACCAACTAGGCCAATAACATGCCCCAATTCCCCATCTTCGATCCGTTCCAGCCCGTAGGGGCCGGGCATGCCCGGCCCGAGGTATCCGAAGCCGAGGACCGTTTTCACGAGGAATGTGGTGTCGTCGCCATTTACGGCCACCCCGAAGCGGCGAAGCTCGCCTACCTCGGCCTCCACGCGCTGCAGCACCGCGGACAGGAATCCGCTGGTATCTGCACCGCCCAGGGGGGTGAAATCTTCACCCATAAGGCCATGGGCCACGTGGCCGACATCTTCACCAGCGAAGTCCTGAAAACCCTCCCGGGCGATCACGCCATCGGTCATACTCGTTATTCGACGGCCGGCGATACCGTCCTGCTCAACGCTCAGCCATTCACCGTCCTCTGCAACAAGGGGCGAGTCGCCGTCGCGCACAACGGCAACATCACGAATGCGGCGGAACTCCGCCACGACCTCGGCCGCCGCGGCTCCATCTTCCAGGCCACCAGCGACACCGAGTTGGTCCTGCACCTGGTCGCCCACTCCAAGGAGCGCACGCTGACCGGCGCTCTGCGTGAAGCCCTCCTCCAGATCGAAGGTGCTTTCTCCCTCGTCTTCCTGGCGGAGAACCGCGTCATCGTCGCCCGCGACCCCCATGGCTTCCGCCCTCTTTGCGTCGGCGAAATGGAAGTCTCCGGCGGACGCAAGTGCTACGTCTTCGCCTCCGAAACCTGCGCCTTCGATTTAATCGGCGCCGTTTACCTTCATGACGTCGACCCCGGCGAGATGATCTCGGTCGGCCCCGAGGGCATGACTCGCGAGCGCTGGACCCCCGAGCGTCCGCGCGCCCAGTGCGTCTTCGAGCATGTCTACTTCGCGCGTCCGGACTCCCTGGTCTTCGGCCGCGCCGTCAACGAATCCCGCGAAAACCTCGGCCGGCTTCTCGCCCGCGAGCATCCCGCCGATGCCGATATCGTCGTTCCCGTCCCCGATTCAGGCGTTGCCGCCGCGCTGGGATATGCCGCCGAGTCCGGACTGCCGTTCCGCCATGGCCTGATCCGCAACCACTACGTCGGCCGCACCTTCATCGAACCCTCGCAGGCCATCCGCGATTTCGGAGTCAAGCTCAAGCTCAATCCCGTACGCCAGCTCCTCCAGGGCAAGCGCGTCGTCCTCGTCGATGACTCCATCGTCCGCGGCACTACCAGCCGAAAGCTGATCCGCATGGTGCGCCAGGCGGGCGCCCGCGAAGTCCACCTCCGTATCTCCTGCCCGCCCACCGTATCGCCGTGCTTCTATGGCGTGGATACGCCGACCAAGAGCGAGTTGATTGCATCCGACCATTCCGCCGAGGAAATCCGCCGGTTCGTCGAAGCGGACAGCCTTGGCTATCTCTCCATCCAATCGCTCCGTAAAGCCGTCGGCGACGACCAGAAGCACGAATACTGCTACGCCTGCTACACCGGCGACTACCCCACCGAATTGGTTAATATCGAAGAGCTGATTTCCGCGCGCCAGAAACGCCACTGATCATGCTCTTCATTCTTGACTGTGCTGCCTCCGACCTGGCTGTGGGGCAGGCCCCCAGGCCTGCGCGGGACCCCCAGGTCCCGCCGGTCTCCGGAGCCTGCCGATGAACCTAACCGGCCACGACCTCACCCTAGCCGAAGTAGTCTCCACCGCACGTGCGCCAGGCGCCCGAATCGCGCTCGCCAAGTCCGCCGTCGAAGCGATGGAGCGCTCCCGTTCCCTGATCGACCGCCTCGCCGCCGGCGACGCCCCCATTTACGCGGTGAACACCGGCGTCGGTCTTCTCGCCGATCAGCGCGTCTCCCGCGAGCAGCTCGACCAGCTCCAGCGCAACGTCATCCGCTCGCACTGCACCGGCGTCGGCGAGCCTCTCGCTCGCGAAGTCGTCCGCGCGATGATGCTGATCCGAGCCAACGTCCTCGCCCTCGGTTTCTCCGGTATCCGGCCGCTGGTCGCCGAGCGCCTCTGCCAGATGCTGAACCGCGGCGTGACGCCTGTGGTACCGTCGCAAGGCAGTGTCGGCGCCTCGGGCGACCTCGCCCCACTCGCTCACATCGCGCTCGTCCTGATGGGCGAAGGCGAAGCAGAATTCGAAGGTTCGGTTCTCCCCGGAGCCGAGGCCATGAACCGCGCGGGCGTCCAGCCTATCGTTCTCCAACCCAAGGAAGGCATCAGCCTGATCAACGGCACGCAGGCGATGCTTGCCATCGGGTGCCTGGAACTGGAAGCCGCCGAAACCATCGCCGATACGTCCGACGTTGTCTGCGCCCTGACTCTCGACGCGCTGCGCGGAACGCCCCGCGCCTTTGACGATCGCATCCACGCCGCCCGCCCGCAAACCGGCCAGCGGGAGAGCGCCCGCCGCCTCCGCGAGTTGCTGGAAGGCAGTGAGATCCGCCAGTCCCACATCGACTGCCGCCGCGTGCAGGACGCCTATTCGCTCCGCTGCGCACCGCAAGTGCACGGCGCGGTCCGCGATACCCTGCGCGAAGCGAAGCGCGTCTTCGACATCGAGCTCAACTCGGCGACCGACAACCCGCTCGTCTTCGACTCTGAAATCATTTCCGGCGGCAACTTCCACGGCGAGCCCTTGGCCTTCCAGCTCGACTTCCTGGCGATCTCGCTTTCCGCGCTGGCCGGGATCTCCGAGCGCCGCGTCGATCGGCTCGTCAACCCCGCGCTCAACGAGCACCTCCCGGCTTTTCTGGCCGGCAACCCCGGATTGGAATCGGGACTGATGATGGCGCAGGTGACGGCGGCCGCCCTGGTCGCGGAGAACCGAGTTCTGGCGCACCCGGCGTCCACCGGTTCCATCACCACCAGCGGCAACAAGGAAGACTTCGTGAGCATGGGCATGACCTCCGCGCTGAAACTGCAGCGCGTGGTCCGCAATACCCGAAACGTGCTCGCCATCGAAGCCCTCGCTGCCTCGCGCGCGCTCGACCTGCTGGCGCCGCTGAAGACCAGCCCGGTACTGGAGGACATGCGGGTCGCCATTCGCCGTGTGGCACCGACCATTACGGCCGACCGGCCGTTTTATCGAGACATCGCTGCTTTGGAACTGCTGATCGGTTCGGGCGCGCTTACGTCGAATACACCGCCACGCGCGTAACCGTGCGGAAGCCCATGCGCTCGTAGAGGTTGTAGCCGGCCGGCGTCGATTGCAGAATCACCTGTTGCACGCCGTGCTCGCGCAGCGCTTCCGCCACCGCGCGCCGCATGAGCGCCTCGCCATAGCCGCGGCGTTGATGCTCCGGAACCGTGGCCACATTGTACACGCCCACGACGCCGGCGCCCATCACGATCGCCGTGGTCGATACCGGTTCGCCATGGACGTAACCGACGTAGGCGGCGAACTTCTCCCAGACCGAGTCGCTGTCGAACACTTCGCGGAACCAGGCCAGCGGCACGTGGAAGCAGAGGGAGCCGATGGCGCAGAACGCCTCGCGCGTTTGTTCGTCGCACACGCGGCGGACGTCGATGTTCGGCAGCGGGTGTATGGGCGGAAGGATCCGGTCCGCCACCATACCCGGAAGATCCACGGAGTGCCGCAGACCGTGCTTGTCGAAGATCTGGAGCGACCGCCGGCGCGTCGCCGGATCCATCAGGTCCTCGCAGACCCAGTAGGCCCACTCCAGGCCGCGCGCGTTGAAGTGCACGGTTGGCAGCAGAATCCGTTTCGAGAGGTCGGCGGCATTCGCAACCCCGGCGGAGAGGAAGGCGGCGTTGAACATCTGGAATGTGGAGCCCGCCGACGCGATGCTCACGCCGTGCAGTTCGCGGACCTCGCCCGCGCGGCGGCTCGCCGCGATTACGCGGAACGACTCCCGGAGATTCTCCGCCACGTTCAGGTAGCCCACGCAATATCAGTATCGCCCACCCTGGACACCGGCCGCGCCGGGGCATATCCTTTGCGTGTCATGCGCAACATCCTCTCCATCCGCGGCGGCGGCATTCGCGGCATTATTCCGTGCTGCTGCCTGATCGAGCTCGAAAAACAGCTGGGCGGTCTCACGCGCGAGCACATCGATATGTGCGCCGGCACGTCCACCGGAGCGCTCCTCGCCGCGGCGGTCGCGGTGGGCATTCCGGCTACCGACATCCTCAAGGTCTACACCGACCGGTCGCACGAGATCTTCACCCCGACCGGAGCCGTGGCCGCGGCCAAACGCGTAGCCGTCGGCTTCATGTACGACCCGAAGCATCTATACGACGTGATGGTCAGTGTTTTCGGGCCGTCCGCGGAGTGGAAGATCAACGACTCTCCCATTCGCGTCGTCATCATCGCGACCGCCATGGACGGTCACAACTGGTTCTTCGTCCGGGACAACCCGCACAACGCGGGGACCACGGGCGGGGTGAAGCTGGTGGACGCCGCCGTCGCCTCGGCCTGCGCGCCGACGTACTTCGACCACTGGAAGATCGACAACATGCCGGTCAACGGCACTCCGACCACGCTGCGCTTCTTCGACGGCGGAGCCGGGGGTACCGCGAACCCGACCTACCAGGCTTGCGTGGAGGCCTTCGAGTACGACGACTTCGACCCCAAGGAGACCAACATGGTGGAACTCGGCACCGGCTATTATCCCGCGCCCGACACGCCGCCGTGCGGGCTTATCGGCACCATCGGCTGGGTGACGGGGACGCTGGTCGATACGTCCGAGGACTGGGTGGACAAAGCAGTCAGCCGGCAGTGGCCGAACTTGTTGCATAGCCTGAATCCGGAGCTGCCCACCGACATCGATGAGGCCGATACGTCGGCGATCCCGACCTTGGTGAAGATCGGTCAGCAACTGGCCGCGACCCTCGACTGGAAGGAGCTGCTTTCGCCGGGAGCGTCGATCAACGCGGCCGACTAGAGTATTTTTCGAAGAGCTGCTTCTGGCGTGTGTCGAGGCTTACCTGCTTGCCGTCGATGAAGACCATGTTGACCTTGGTCTTGACCTCGAGCGGGTCGCCGTCCGTGACGATCAGGTCCGCGGTCTTCCCTTCTTCAAGTGAGCCGAGACTCTTGCCCATGCCAAAGATCTCGGCGGCGCTGAGGGAGACGGCGCGATAGGCCTCGTCCTGCGGCAGGCCAAATGGCACCGCGGCGGCTGCCTGGAACGGCAGATTGTGGATCTGGCGCGCGCTGAAGGTCGCGATGGCGAACTTCACGCCGGCGCGGTAGAGTTCGCCCGCGGTGGTGTAGGAGCGGTCGTAGGCGTCGTCGGGATTGAGCGGCAGCGTGAACGTGGGACCCAGGATGACCGGGATGTTGTGCTCCTTCAGCAGGGGGATGCACTTGTAGGATTCGTAGGCGTCGGCCAGGATGATCTTGACCTTCTGCTTGTCGGCGAAGGCAACGGCTTCGCGGATGGCGCGTTCGCGGACGGCGGTGACAAACAGCGGCGTTGTGCCGTCGAAGACCGGCAGCATGGCTTCGAGTTTGAGGTCGGGCTTGACCTTGGCTTTGGCGCGTTTGGCCTTCCAATAGGCGCGGGCTTCGTCGAAGAACGAATTCAGCGCCGTGATCTTGCGGTCGTAATCGGCCTTGGCCTCTTCGAGCGGGATCGGCGGAGGCGGTGCGGGGTCGTCGTCGGCGTCGTCGTTTTCGTGCGGCGGCGGAGGAACGGTTTCGAGGACAGGAAAGTTGAGATGAATCGCCACAGCCGGTCCCTGGTTCGGACCATCGAGGCGGAGCAGTGACATGGTGCCGGAGATCAGTTCGCCCTGCGGCATCTCGACGACGCTGGTGACGCCGCTGGCTCGGGAGAAGGCGATGTGGTCGCTGGCCGGATTGACGGCGTCGGCGGCCTTGAGCTGCGGGTTGATGAGGCCGGGCTCGGCGGAATCGTCGGTATCGATGCCGAGCATGGAGGCGGCATCGATCATGCCGGGGTAGACCTGCTGGCCGGGGATGTCAATGGTGCGGTAGCCCTCGGGCGGAGTGAAGTCTTTGCCGACGGCGACGATCTTGCCGTCGCGCATGAGCACCGAGCCGCCCTCGATGACGCGGCCCGCCATGGTGTGGATGGTGCCGCCGCGCAGCATGATGCCTACGGGACGGGTCGGCTGCGCGAGGGCGCAAGCCAAGGGGATGAAAATCAGAGTGCAGCTACGCACGGCGGTCCTTCTATGGTAACAGGGCCCGGCGTGGCCAGCAGGACCAGGGTCATTTCACTGCCAGTTGAAAGTCCAGCACAAGCACTACAGCGTCCGGCGCCACGCGGATCTCGGGCACGTTGAAGTTGCGCATTTCGCGCTTGTAGCCGGGTTGCGCACCGGCGTTCTCCAGCAGGCCGCGCGCGGTGTTTTCGAGCGGGTAGGCGAAATCGCGGGCCAGGCTGGTCTGAAGTGCGGTGCAGACACGACGGATGTAGAAGCCGGTTTTGCCGTCGCTGGATGCGATCACGTCAGTCAGGCGAATCGTGCCGCTTTTGTACTGCGGGCGGGCGTCGATGACCACGTTGAATGCGTCGCCCAGTCCGACGCACTGGCCCAGCATGTTCACCGAAGAGCGTCCGCTGAATCGCGCGCGGATGCGCAGCTTGCCGCCTTCGGCGCCGATGCGCGGCGATTCCAGATAAGCGAAGTTGCAGCGGTTGGACTTGTCGCCGCGTACGTAACGACGGCCCTCCTGCGTGAAGACCTGCTCGGCGAGCATGCGCTCCAACGCGCCAAAAGAGAGCTGCAATTCGACGGCTTGAACTTTCGGCGCGATGCAGGCGGCTAGCAACAGCGCGGCAAGGAGACGGATCGGCAACCCAACAGGATACCGCTCAGAAGCGCCACTCGCGGGCAGCCCGGCGGACTTCGTCGCGGGCTTGGCGGGCTTCACGCAGCGCATCCTCGCGGCTCTGGCGGGCTTCGCGCAGCGCATCCTCGCGGGCCTGCCGGGCCTCGCGCATCACCTCGTTGCGGGCAGCGCGGGTCTCGCGGAGTGCCTCATCGCGGGCCTGTCGGGCTTCGCGCATCGCCTCGGTGCGGGCGCGGCGGGCCTCGTCGCGGGCGGCGTAGTAGTCGTCACGATCGACCCAGTAGCAGCCGGCGAAGATCGGCGCGGCAATCAGGGCAAGCGCGAGCAGCAGGATCAGTTTCATGGGGGCTCCTGTCGGGTATATACGCAGTTCGGGCGGTTTGGTTTGCAAAATTTCCGGTGTCCGGTTGTGGGATTCGAGGGACCGGAATGGGGACAGGCAAGGAGAAGCGGTCTTTGATTCTCAGGGAGATAGCATGGCACGGCACGTGCCAAGGCGATGGCATGACCCTCTGGTCCGACCTGCGCTACGGAGCCCGCCTGCTCCGGAAGTCACCTGGGTTCACGGCAATTTCAATCGTTACGCTGGCGTTCGGAATCGGCGTCACTACCGCCACTTTCAGCACCGCCGACGGCATGATGTGGAAGCCCGTGCCGCTCCGCGATCTGGGGCAGCTCGCCGTCATGCTCCAACGCGTCGCCGGGGAGCCGGGTGACTACAACTGGAACTCTCTGGCGGACCTCGCCGACATTCGGAAGCGCGGCCACTCGTTCACCAGCGTGGCGTGGTGGGACAACGGGCGGGCCAATATCGTGGGCGCGGGCGGAGAGCCGGAGCGGGTGGACCAGTACCTGGTGTCGACCAACTTCTTCGACGTGCTCGAGGAGCCGCCGGCGATGGGTCGCGGCTTTCTGCCGGGCGAGGACGAGCGGGGGCGCGACCGTGAGGTCATCCTGAGCGACGCCCTGTGGCGCCGCCGCTTCGGGGCGGACCCTGCGATTGTCGGTAAAAAGATTCGGATGGACGATGACGACTACGTGGTGGTCGGGGTGATGCGGCCCAAATTCGAGTTCCCCAAGACGGCCGAGTTGTGGACCCCGCTGGCGATGAAGCCGGAGGACCAGCTGGTCCGCGACCGTGGGCAGGTCATGGTCATCGGACGGCTAAGGCCCGGCATCACTGCGGCACAAGCTGATTTGGAGGTGGCCGGCATCTCCGCGCAGTTGGAAAAGGAATACCCGGCTACGAACCGCGGCCGGCGCTACAGCGTGCTGGCGGTGCAGGATTTCCTGGTTGGCTACTACAACCGCGAGTACCTGAAACTCCTGCTGGGCGCGGTGCTGTTCGTCCTGTTGATCGCGTGCGCAAACGTCGCCAACCTGCAACTCGCACGGGCCGTGGGGCGAGGGCGGGAAGTGGCGCTGCGCCTGGCCCTCGGCGCCGGCCGCCGGCGGCTGGTCACGCAACTGCTGACGGAGAGCGTCATCCTGTCGTTGGCCGGCGGGCTGCTTGGCCTGGTGGTGGCAAGCTGGTCGCTGGACCTGATCCTGGGCGCCATGCCGCCGGAAGTGGCGAAATATGTTTCGGGCTGGAACGAGATCCGCCTGGACGGCCGTGCGCTGGCGATGACGATCGGCGCGTCGCTGCTGACGGGCATCCTGGCCGGGCTGGCTCCGGCCCTGCAGTGCTCGCGTCCCGACGTCGCAGAAACCTTGAAGGAAGGAGGCCGCGGCAACTCGGGGGGCCGTGGAAGGCACCGGCTGCGCGCCATCCTGGTGGCCGCGGAGATGGCGCTGGCGGTGGTGCTCCTGGTGGGCGCCGCACTGATGGTACGGAGCTTTGGCGCCATGGCGAACGGAAGCGCGACGCTCGAGCCGTCCTCGCTACTGACTCTTCGTCTGGCCATCACGGACCAAAAGTACAAAGAACCCCACGATCAGGCTCAGTTCTACCGCAATGTCCTGACGCAAGTCTCGGCGGTGCCGGGCGTACGCATGGCGGCCGCCGCCAGCGCGCTTCCGTACACCCAGCATGGCGCCGGACACGCATATGAGATCGAAGGGCAGCCGGATGATCCGGCCCACCGGATTACCGGCGATTTCCGATCGGTGAGCCCGAGCTACTTCGCCACCTTGCGGGTGCCGCTGCGGAAGGGGCG
>Ga0335085_10012394_pt1 | contig 12562 bp, 14 predicted proteins | sample Lox_Sample_45_FD_206712 | JGI IMG/M metagenome (GOLD analysis project Ga0335085, IMG submission 206712) | Soil microbial communities from Loxahatchee National Wildlife Refuge, Florida, United States - Lox_Sample_4.5 | ecosystem: Environmental > Terrestrial > Soil > Wetlands | place: USA...
CCCCGGCCAGGTGATCGTTCAGGCAGATGCCCAGCAGCCCCCGGCGGCCCTGCGGCGCCCGGGCCTGGGCCAGGGTCGCGGCGGCACGGTCCCGCACGCTCGGCCACTGTATCGGTGATCTTTTCGTCGCCATTATCACTAGTGCCTTTCCTGGTACCCGGCCACGTCGGCCAGCAGGGCGCCCAGCGCGGGGACCCGGGCCGGTCACCGTCAGCGGCCAAGCTGCTCGATCTTGTCTTTGAACAACGTGGTGGCGATGGCGGCCTTGTGCGGCTGGCCTTTGAGGAAGGCCTGGGCGAACTTTTTGGCCTGGTCGTAGGCGACTTTGCCGGGCAGTGGCGGCTCGTTGGGGTCGACGTCGATGTCGACGATCGCTGCGCCGTCGAAGGCCAGCGCGGCCTGGATGGCGGGCTCGACCTGAGCCGGGTCGGCGACCTTGACACCGTAGCCGCCGCAGGCGGTGGCCCAGGCCGCGTAGTCGGCGGCGGGCTGGGGGAACCGGACCCCGTGCTCGGGGTAGCCGAGCACCATCTGCTCCCACAGGATCTGCCCGAGCGAATTGTTGTTGTTGATGATCACCTTGACCGGGAGCCCGGCGCGCACCGCGGTCAGGAACTCGGCCATCAGCATCGCGAAGCCGCCGTCGCCGACGTAGGCGATCACCTGCCGGCCGGGGAAGGCGTGCTGGATGCCCAGGGCGTAGGGCAGCCCGGGCGCCATGGTGGCCAGGTTGCCGGACAGGTAGAACTGCCGGTCACCGCGGATCGTCCAGTGCCGCGCGGCCCAGGTCGCGATCGTCCCGCTGTCACAGGTCAGGATGGCGTCGTTGGCGGCCAGGGCGTCCAGCACCCCTACCGGGTACTGCGGGGCGATCGGGCTGCGCTTGGGTGATTCCAGGTCTTTCATGTCCGAGCGCCACTTGGCCATGGCCTTCTGGTACTTCTCCAGGTGCCCGCGATCGGGCTTGCGGGTCAGCAGCGGGACCAGGGCCTGCAGGCTTTCTTTCGCGTCCCCGATCACCGGGACCTCGACGGGCATCCGCACCCCGGCCCGGGCCGGGTCGGCGTCGATCTGCACCACCCGGACCTTACCGGGCTGGGGCAGGTGCTGGGTGTAGGGGAAGTTGGTGCCGATCATGAACACCGTGTCGCAGTCCTCTACCAGATCCTCACCGGGCCGGGTACCGAGCAGCCCGATGCCGCCGACCGCATACTCGCTGTCGTCCGGGATGACCGCCTTGCCGGACAGGGTCTTGATGACCGGCGCGCCGAGCCGGTCAGCCACGGCGAGCACCTCGTCCCGGGCGTGCAGCGTACCCGCACCGGCCAGGATGGCCACCTTCTCCCCCTCGTTCAGCACCCCGGCGGCGGCCTCCAGGTCCGCCAGCCGGGCCTGGCCGGGCGCGGCGAGGTAGACCGGCGCGGTGGCGGGCGGCCGGGCGGGGGCGACGTGCTGGTACGGGTCGGCGTTCGCGTCGGCGACCTGCACGTCGTTGGGGAAGGTCAGGTGGGCCACCCCGCGCCGGGCCAGCGCGGTCCGGATCGCGATGTCGACCACGCCGGGCAGCTGGGCGGGGTTGTCGACGACCAGGTTATATTCGGCCAGGTCGGCGTACAGCTGCTCGGTGTGCACCTCCTGCTGGTAGCCGGTGCCCAGCACCGAGGTTTCCTGCATCCCGGTGATGGCCAGCACCGGCATGTGGTCCAGCTTAGCGTCGTACAGGCCGTTCAGCAGGTGAATCGCCCCCGGACCGGACGTGGACAGGCACACCCCCAGCCTGCCGGTCGCCTTGGCGTAGGCGGTGGCCATGAACGCCGCGGCCTCCTCGTGGTGGACCAGGAAGAACTTCACCCGGTCCGTGTGCCGCCGCAGACCCTCCATGATCCCGTTGATCCCGTCGCCCGGCAGGCCGAAGACCGTGTCGACTCCCCAAGTCGGCCAGCCGCTCGATCAGCAGCTCGGATGCGATCTGCGCCATTGTTTCTCCTTCACGTTCGTTGACGGGTCAGCGCGGGCTCAGCCCACGCGGTAGGGTTCGGCGCCGGCGGAGCGGAAGGTGAGGCCCAGTCCCGGCCGGCCTGGATCGGGGCGGATGGACCCACCGGATGGGTCGAGGGTGCCGTCGAAGAACATCGATTCGATCCGGACGTGGTCGTGGAACCACTCCAGGTGCCGGAAATTGGGGATCGCCGCCGCGGCGCCGCCCACCGTCTCGCGGGCCTGGCGCATCCGGGCCAGGTCGCGGGCCTCGCCGGTGCCCCACGACTCACCGATCTTGATCTTGACCCGGGGAATGCGCTGCCCGGACACCCAGCCGCTCAGCTGCTCGCGGAGCTGGCCCTCATCGTAGGCGGTGAAGCCGCCGCTGCCGTAGACGGGCACGTCCGCGCGGACCGCGCCGAGCAGCCGGTACAGCGGCAGCCCGAGCAGCTTCGCCTTCAGGTCCCACAGGGCCACGTCGACCGCCGAGATCGCGTAGCCGGCCACCCCGGGCCGGTGACGTTGCGCACGGCCCGGATCATCGCGTCGCTGCAGCCGCCCACGTCCATGGCCGGCCGACCGCGCACTACGCTGGCCAGCTGGCCGCTGATCAGCGCGGCGGACGCAGCCGCCCCGTAGGTCCAGCCGATGCCTTCCTCCCCGCCCGCGCGCACCCGGGCCAGCACCAGCGTCGTGGCGTCCCAGCTGAGCGTGCCGTCGGCCTCCGGCGCGTCGGCGGGCACGGTGTAGGCCGCGGCGCCGACCGAGCCGATCACCGGATCGTTCATAACGCGGTCCCGGAACGGGCCCCGGCGGCCAGGTGATCGGCGGCCCGCGCGGCGACGGCCATGATGGTCAGGGCCGGGTTGGCGCTGCCCTGGGTGGGCAGCACGCTGCCGCCGGTGATGTACAGGTTGGGCACGGCGAAGCTGCGGCAGAACCGGTCGACCACGCCGTTCCGTTCGTCCCGGGCCATCCGGGCCCCGCCGACCAGGTGTGCATACCGCTGAATGGTGATCACCTCATCGGCCCCGGCGGCGTGCAGGATGTCCTCCATGACGGCCTGGGCGGCCTTGGCCAGGGCCCGGTCTTTGTCGCACTGGGAGTAGGAGAACTGCCCCACTGGCAGCCCGTGACGGTCCTTTTCCCCGGCCAGGGTGACCCGGTTCTCCGCCTGCGGCAGGAACTCGCACAGTGCCCCCAGACAGGCCCAGTGCACGTAGTCGCTCATGTATTCGCGCAGTGCGCCGCCCCAGTGACCCTGCGCGGCGACATGCTCGGCCCAGGTGATGGGCAGCGGGGAGACGGTCTGGATGGAGAAGCCGCGCTGATAGCCGGCGGCCGGGTCGGTCTCGTAGAACTGTTCGGTGCTGACCTCGGGCGGCGGCGCCTTGTACAGCCGTACCTCGGCGTCGAACCGGCCCGCGGTCTGCGGCGCGCCCTGCACCATGAGGTAGCGGCCGACCTGGTCGAAGTCATTGCCTACGCCGTCCGGGAACCGGTCGCAGGCGGAGTTGAGCAGCAGCCGGGACGTCTCGATCGAGTATCCGGACACCGCGACCATGGCCGCCCGCTGGAAGCGTTCCCGGCCGTCCCGGATGTAGTGCACGCCGAGGGCCCGGCCGGTCTGGCCGTCGATGGCGATGCGGGTCACCATGGCGTCGGCCCTTACCTCGGCGCCGTGCGCCAGCGCGTCGGGAATGTGGGTAATCAGCGGTGAGGCCTTCGCGTTGACCTTGCAGCCCTGCAGGCAGAATCCGCGGTAGATGCAGTGCGGCCGGTTACCGAACCGGCCGTTGGTGATGGCCACCGGGCCCACCTTGGCTGTGATGCCCAGCGCCCGGGCGCCGCGCAGGAAGATCTCCCCGTTGCCGCCCACCGGGTGCGGCCGGTAGGGATAGCCGTGCGGGTCGCCCCAGGGCCAGTGTTCCCCGGAGACCGGCAGTTCCTGCTCGATCTGCTCGTAGTAGGACCGCAGCTCGGGATAGCTGAGCGGCCAGTCGGCACCTACCCCGTCCCGGGTCCGGGTGGCGAAGTCGCTGGGGTGGAAGCGCGGGGTGTAGCCCGCGTAGTGCACCATCGACCCGCCGACGCCGCGGCCGGAGTTGTTCGAGCCCATCGGCACCGGATCGGTACCGGTGATCACCCGGGGCTCGGTCCAGTACAGGCGGTGCGAGCCCGCCTCGTCGCTGACCCAGTCGGCGTCCGGGTCCCAGAACGGCCCGGCGTCCAGCGCGGTCACCCGCCAGCCGGCCCGGGCCAGCCGCTGCGCCAGCACCGAGCCGCCCGCCCCGCAGCCCACGATGACCAGGTCGATCTCGTCCTCGTCGGCGAAACGCCGCATGCCGGCGCGGAGCCGGTGGTTGGTACGTGAGCCATCGTTAGGCAGCAGCCAGGCCGACTCGTTGCGATCGCGGACGCCGGAGGTCACCCCAGGCATCAGGCTCCCTCCCGCACCGGGTCGCGGGCCGGGCGCGCGTCCAGGGTCTCGAACGGCTCGCGCCTCCCCACGCCGGCGTTCTTGTAGCCGCGGGGGTAGGCCGGGCCGGGGAAGCCGATCTCGTCCCAGGCGTGCGGGTGGGCGTACAGCGCCGTGCAGGCATACCGGGTCCATAGGCTCCACACGTGCGCCGCGTTCAGCCCGTGCCAGCCGCCGGATTTCAGGTCCTGCACGCCCTGGATCAGGGCCATCTGGTCCGTACGCGGCGCGTCGGCGAAGGTGGTCCCGCAGCGCTGCTTGGCGTCGTCGTCCAGGTGGGCCAGGGTGTCCCGCCAGGCCTGGCCGTCCTCGGGCATGTCCGCGTAGCGCCAGCCGTCGGTCTCCCCGGCCGCCAGCCGGGCGTCGACCATCTCCAGGACGGGGATGCCGGGCTCGTCTTCCTGGCCCGCGAGCAGGTTGAGGAGGGCTCCCGCACAGTCCTGTTCGGCAGGATGGAAAAACGCCAGTGGCGGCGGCGCGGCCAGCCGCGACGTGACCAGCTCCGCGGTGACCCGGTCCCAGTGCCGGGCCTGGCTCATGACATCGAACCCGGGGAACCGGTCCGTGGCGCCCACCTGGCGGCGGTAGGCCAGGCCGGAACCGAGCGGGGCGGCCTCGTTCTGGCGGGGGGCGTTCACTGCTCCCGCCGCAGGATCGCGGCGAGCAGGCCCATCCCGCCGACCATGGTGACCAGCAGGGGGGCCAGCACCGGCGGGCCCATCTCGATGTTGTACCGGGCGTTCGACCAGCCGCCGGGCTTCTGCGCGATGCCCCGGGCGTGCAGGTAGGTGCCCTGCAGGCCGTTGGCCACGATCGCCGCCGAGGCGACCGGCAGTGCGGTCTTGGCCATCCGGCGGCTGAAGAACCCGGCGACCCCCGCCGCCGCGCCGACCGGCCCGAGCGCGACCGGGAACCACATCATTTTGTTGCCGAAGCTGGCGCTGTCGTGCTCAAAGAAGATCTCCGCCGCGGTGACCAGCGCACCGGCCGCGGTCAGGGCGGACAGGCTGCGCTCGAAGCGCCCGGTCCGCACGTTGCGGACCAGCCGGTCGATGCCGTGCGCCGGCTGCGGGCGGCCCCGCAGCAGGACGGTGGGTGACATGGCTGTTTCCTCCAATCAGTTAGCTGGCCGGGCGGGACGCGCGATCGGGTGCGACGGCGCGGTACGGCGGGCGGCCAGCACCCCGGCCGCTGCGAAAGCGATGGCGATCAAGCCGCTGACCAGCGCCGCACGGCGCCAGCGGGAGCCGGTCAGGGCGAGCGCGGCCATGCTCAGCGCGTGCGCGGCGTCCACCCCGGCGCCCAGCCCGAGCAGCGGCTCGTCCGGGAACGACACGGCCAGGGCCGCCTGCGCGACCTGGCGGGCCCCCAGCACCCGGACGAAGCGCCGGCCGGCCGGGTCCATGGGGCCGCCCAGCAGCTGCTCGGCCGACCAGCCGGGCACGGCCAGCTGGACCGAGCCGTAGCCGGCCCGCACCGCGGCCAGCACGGATTCCGGGGCCACGCTCGCCGGCGGCCTCGCCGCCGCAGCGCGGAGACCGCCGTGACGGTGGCCCCGGCCGCGGCGGCTGCCGCGCCGCCGAGCAGGCCGTGGTGCTGGGAGGCCCAGAGCTGGGCGCTGCGCCGCTTGGACTCGTCGCCGAAACTGCCGTGCGCGGTGTAGTCATGCCCGCCGGGGCCGTCCGCGGGTTCCCACAGGTTGACCGGCCGGGACGGCGACTCCGCCCGGTTGTCCTGCTGCGATGAGAAACCCGTACGGGCCAGGTAGCGATCCAGCAGGCCCGGCGCGATCGCGTTGGCCGCCAGGGTGCTCGCGGTGGCCCCGCCGACCCAGTATTCCCGGCGCTGCGGGTGTTCGGCCGCATACAGGACGCCGCACGCGGCGACCTCGGGCTGGTATATCGGCGGCACCGGCTGAGCCGGTTTCGGCAGCCGGGACAGCACCCAGTCGAACTGCGGGGTGTTGACCGCCGGCATCTGCACCATGGTCACGCGGACGTTGCTCTTGTCGTGCAGCAGCTCGCAGCGCAGCGACTCGTGGAAGCCCTGGATGGCGTGCTTGGCGCCGCAGTAGGCACTCTGCAGCGGGATGCCGCGGTAGGCCAGCGCGGAGCCGACCTGGACGATGGTGCCGGCGTCCCGGGGCAGCATCCGGCTGAGCGCAGCCATCGTGCCGTAGACGTAGCCGAGGTAGCTCACCTCGGTGACCCGCTTGTACTCGGAGGGCTTGATGTCACGGAACTGGGCGAACACCGAGGTGAAGGCGACGTTGACCCAGACGTCGAGGGGGCCGAGGGTCTCCTCGGCCTTGGCCGCGGCCGCTTCGACCTGGTCCGGGTCGGCCACGTCGGTGGGGATGGGCAGCGCCACGCCGCCCGCCTGCTCGACGTCCCGGGCCGCGCCGGCCAGGCCGGTCTCGCCCCGGGCCAGCAGGGCCACCTTGGCCCCGCGTGCGGCGAAGGCCAGCGCGATGGCGCGCCCGATGCCGCCGCTGGAGCCGGTCACCACCACGACCTGTCCGGCATGTCTGCTATTCATGGGTTCCTCTCCGTCACGGGTGCATGTCTGGTGGCTCAGCGGGCCGGCTGCGGGCTGGCGGGCCAGGGTGCGGCCAGCCGCTGGGCCGATTCGAGCAGCAGCGCGTGCACGAAGGCCTGCGGCACGTTGCCGCGCACCTGCCGCTGCGTCACGTCATATTCCTCGGTGAGCAGGCCTGGTGACCCGCAGGCGGCCCGGTTGCGCTCGAACCAGCGGGCGGCCTCGGTGGCCCGGCCCTGCTGGTGCAGGGCCAGCGCGGTGGCGAACCCGCAGAACAGGAACGCGCCCTCGGCCTCACCCAGCGGCCGCTCGTCCGGGCGGTAGCGGTACATGTAGCCGTCCTGACCCAGCTCGGTGCGGGCGGCCTCCAGCGCCGCCAGCGCCCGCGGGTCCCCGGCCGGGGTCGCGCCGCGGATCGCGGGCAGCAGCAGCGCGGCGTCGATCCGCGGATCCCCGGGGGCCCGCTGCCAGCGGCCCGACGGGTGCAGGCAGTCGGCCGTCACGTCGGCCAGCAGCGCGTCGGCCAGCCCGGTCCAGGCTGCGCCCTGCTCGGCGGGTGCGAAGGCGGCGATGGCCCGCAATCCGGCCGCGCAGGTCAGGCGGGAATGGGCCCAGCGCCGGTCGTCAAGTTCCCAGATCCCCGCGTCCAGGTCACTGCCGCGCTTGCGGATCGCGCCGACGGCGGCCTCCGCGGCCTGCCAGTGCTCGCTGTCGATCCGGTCATGCCCGGCCGCCGCGGCCAGCAGCAGGAGCGCCTCACCGAACACGTCGAGCTGAAACTGCTGGTTGACCCGGTTGCCGGCCTTGTCCCAGCCGCCCGGATACCCGGCCAGGTGCAGCCGCCGCTCGTCGGGTACCGGGCCGCCGGAGACCGTGTAGGCAGGCTTGAGCTGCGGACCGTCGGCCAGAATCCGCTCGGTGACGAACCGGGTGGCGTTGTCGAGCAGCGGGAGCGGGCCGGCTGCGGCCGCCGCCTGCCCGGCGAAGCACTGGTCCCGGATCCAGGCGTACCGGTAGTCGTAGTTGCGGCCCTCCTCGGCCCGCTCCGGCAGGCTCATCGTCGCTGCGGCCGCCATCCCCCCGCTGGCGCTAGTCAGGCCGGTCATCACCGCATAGGCGTGCTGGGCGTCGCGGTCAGCGATGGTGCCGGACAGCTCCGGCACGGCCTGGTGCCAGGCTGCGCCGGTCGCGTTCCAGGCCCGGCCGGGTTCCGGTGGATGCCCGCCGAGCGGCCGGTCGGAGATCTCCAGCACCAGATCGTGATGGCCGCCACCGGGCACGATGATCAGCGTGTGCAGCGCGCCGTCCAGCCGCCGCTCTGCCTTGTCCGCACCCGACCAGCGCAGGTACAGCAGGCCGGATCGCGCGGTCCAGATCCCGTCTTGCCGGCACAGGTCCCGCAGCGGGCGGGCGCCGAACCCGGCGTGCGGGTCGAGCAGCACGTGCACCCGGGTCTCCCCGTCCACGGCCAGGATGCGGCGCAGCGCCACCGCCGTGTGCGGGTCGCCGGGCAGGTTCAGCGCCTCCCGGCACTCGATGACCTGCGAGGTGGTTACCCAGCGGCTGTGCCAGATCAGGGTGCCGGGCTCGTAGTAACCACCCCAGACGAATGAGGATGCGGCCGGGGTCACCGCGTACACGCCCTTCCCGCCGATCAGCGAGGAGAACACGGCATCGGAATCCCAGCGGGGCGCGCACATCCACACGAAGTCACCGCACGGCCCGACCAGGATCCCCCGCTCGCCGTCGGCCAGCAGCGCGTACTCCGACAGCACGTGCGGCGGGAACTGCGGGGGAGCCAGGCCCTCCGGCATCGGGCTGTCCGCTTTTGCCCGGTGGCTCACTCCGGTCCCGTGGCCTGTTCTGCGGCTGGCGGCCACGCGTTGTCCCCTTCCCGATCGGTCCCGGCGAAAATAAGTCGTCACGAACTGTTTGCGCGGCCACGGGGCCCGGGCCGCAGGTCACCGAGGTGAACGGGCGGATCAGGTGCCGAGCAGGCGGGCGAAGGGGCCTTTCCCGTCCCGCTCGTGCGCGTCCGCGACGGGCAGTACCCACCCGTCGACCGCCTCCACGCTGATCCGTCACAGCCCGTCGCCGCTTCCGGCGGCCCGCAGGTGCAGGTGGTGGCCGACCTCGCCGGTGACCTCCTTGGCGTACTCCTTGCCCAGCAACCCGGACGACGGCTGCAGCGCGCCCATCAGCGGATGGCCCTCGACCAGCTCGGCGAAGTACGTCTCCTGGGCGATCAGGACGCCGGTCAGCACGTTGCCGTGCACGGACACCGTGATCGGGACTCCGGCCTGCCCTGACTCGTTGACCGCGTTGACCAACTGCTGCAGGACCGGGTCCGTATCGTGCTTCGCCATCAGAACTCCTCCATGTCGGCTGCGCAGGCCCGCTACCCCGAACGGGACCGCTGACACACAAACCGGCCGCGCAGCACGGGCCGGGGAACGGGTCATCCGGCCCCTGGGAGCATGACCTGGAGCGCGCCGCCGACTTCACGAACCTGAAAGACGGGCTGGGGCGCGGTGGCGGGGCCGCGTGCCACCGACCCGTCCGCGACACGGAACGAGCTGCCGTGTCACGGGCAGGTCAGGCAGGCGCCGTCGAGGTCGCCGCCGGACAGCGGGCCTGACATGTGACTGCACCGGTCAGCCAGCACCCGATCCGGGCGATCGCGGCGATGGCTTGGCGTCGCTGAAGTCGGCGGTGTCGAGTTCAAGCCCGAGCTTGCGCCAGTGCTGGGTCAGGACGAAGGTCAGCTCGTCCTTGCCGAGTGGCCGGTGGTGGGCGAAGCCGATGCGGCTGTAAAGCTGGGGGTAGCGGGCCAGGCGTTTCTCGGTGCCGGGCATGCCGATGAGGATCAGCCCGGCGCGGGATCGGTCGAATCTGGCACGGAGGTGCTCCAGGGCTTGGGGCCGTAGCCGCTCAGCTTCGTCGACGGTGATCAGTTCGACGAAGGGGCGTCGCGGTGGCTGCGGCGGTGGACGACGCGTTCGGGGTTGACGTGCTCGGAGATCCACAGGTCAGCGCGGAAGGTCAGGATATTGAGGTCGGCGTCGAGGGTCTTGACGGTCGTGAGGCTGCTTTCTGGGGTGTAGAAGACGGTGCGGGTCTGGGCGCGGCCTCGATTCGCGAGCACGCTGCCTGACTCACCGGCCGCACGTTGCCCGGCAGCCTCCGGATCATTCCGGTGAAGTCTGGGATTTCCAGGCGGAGTCGGCAGCGCACAAGCGCCGGGGCCGGGGAAGCGTGTGCCAGCCAAGCAGCTGACGAGGCGATGGAAGCGCAACCCCTCGGCAGCGGCCTGCTCGCCATTGCGGCGCGCGTGCCCGCCGGTACCCGGGCCTTTTGCTCGCGTGCAGGCCCGCTTAGCATTAGCCGACCCGGGATGGTGCTTCAGCGTTCTTGGTCCATGGTTCGGTCCCGGGTGCGCCGGGCTTGGTCGACCCGGCGTTTCTCCGGGTCGTTGAGTTTGCGGGTGTCGCGTAGTTCGGCGAAGGGCTCGACGTCTTCGGGCAGCCCGGCACGGATGGCGCGTTCGCGCTGGGTTTCGGCGTTGAACTCAGCCCCGAGCAGGATCGCGATGTTGGAGATCCACAACCAGACCAGGAAAATGATCACGGTGGCGAGCGATCCGTAGGTCTTGTTGTAAGAGCCGACGAAGCTGACGTAGACGGCGAACAGCCCGGAGGCGATCAGCCAGATGATGACGGCGAGGATGCCGCCAGCCGAGACCCACCGGAAGGTGGGTTGCCTGACGTTCGGGCTGGCTTTGTAGAGCAGCGAGAACATCACGCTGACGATGATCACCAGCACCGGCCATTTCGCGATATCCCAGATCAGCACCGCGGCGTGGCCGATGCCGAAGGCCGTGCCGACCTGGTTCGCGATCGGTCCGGTCAGCACCACGATCGCGGCGGCGATCACGAGCATGATGACAAGCGCGAGCGTGATGAGCAGCCGGACCGGGCCAGTCTTCCAGATCGGGCGGCCTTCGTCGACGTCGTAGATGGCGTTCGAGGCGCGCATGAAGGCCGCGACATAGCTCGAAGTGGACCACAGGGCGATCACGATGCCGATGATCCCCGCGACGCCGGCCGCGCCCGCCTTGCCCTGGACCTGAGTGACGACGCTCGTCAGGAAGGTGTGTACCCCGCCGGGGGCGACCTGGCCGAGATTGCTGAGCACCTGCTGGGTCGTGGACTTGCCGAGCAGCCCGAGGATCGAGACCAGCACCAGCACGGCCGGGAACAAGGCGAGCACGCCGTAGTAGGTCAGCGCGGCGGCGCGGTCGGTGATGTCGTCGTGTTTGAACTCGCGGATCGAGCGCTTCAGGATGGCGAGCCATCCTGCCTTGGGCATGTCAGTGAGCGTCCGTGGCGCGGGGCCTGGTCGCGCGGTCGATGGAGCGGCAGTGTCGTCCTTGCCGTTGGAGCCGGCGGGGCGGGCCATCATCGCTTCCGTTCGCAGGCTGGTGACTGTTGCAGTGGCTGCTTGACGTCCTGCGCGGCTGACCTGGCCTGCCCGGCGGCGTCCGCGGTCCGGGCGACATCTCCGGCGGCCTGCTTGCCGGCCTGCGCAGGCTGCATCGCCTTGTCCTTGGCCGACGCGTCATCGGCATCGCCCGGCTCGCCAGGAACCGGCCTCGTGCCCTCGTACTCAGTTGCCACGTATTCGCTCATTACCCTTCCTCTCGCCGCTCTTGTCGCCTCCGGGGCGATGGGCGGCCGTGCTGATGAGCCGATACGGCCCAAGCTCCTACCCCTCGTTACCGCTTCAAACTGGTCTCCTGAATCCCGCGATGCAGTCCACGAGCAGGGCGGTGCCGGATGAGTCAGCTGCTGCACGAGTGCGGCGCGCGGCTGCTGGTGCTGGTCTCTCGTCCGGCGCATAGCTGCCGGGCGCGCCGGTCGCCTAGCGCAGTCCTGGCGGCGTCACGGTGACCGCCGATCCGGCCTGCGGCGGGACCAGCCGCATCGTGGCCGGCGTGTCGCTGGCCGGCCTGCTCGTCACGTTCACGCTCCTGCCCGAGCCCAAGAGCATCAGCCTGGAGGAACTAACCGAAACCGGAGCCGACCACGTAAACATGGCACCAGCGGTACAGAGCCAGAGCGCAACGCTGCCGAGATTCTCAGCCAAGCTGTAAACCTCTGGAGAGGATCGCCGCCGGCAGCCGGGTCATGGCCAGCCAACTGCCCAGGGATTACTTCCTGCTCGGGCTCCGGCAATCCCGTCGGCGGGACAACCTGGTAGCCACCGCCGGGCTCTCACCGCGACCAATCATCACCATTCCCCGGCCGCCATCAAGGTGACCGTCATACCGGCGGGTCGATGGAGAGGGTGCACCCGCACCGCCACCTGCGCCCTGGCCTCGGGAGTCAGCGCGACCTCCCCGTCGATCCCGGCGGTCTTGCGCCCGGTGTTACGCTGCGTCACCTGCCGCACGCTACCTATTGACTGAACTAAATCACGAGTTTCAGCATTTCAGAGACGAATACTGAACAGAGTGTCTATGGTCCCTGCTCGTGACCGAAGAGCAGGATGTGATCCGGGACCTGG
>Ga0335085_10012396_pt1 | contig 12561 bp, 16 predicted proteins | sample Lox_Sample_45_FD_206712 | JGI IMG/M metagenome (GOLD analysis project Ga0335085, IMG submission 206712) | Soil microbial communities from Loxahatchee National Wildlife Refuge, Florida, United States - Lox_Sample_4.5 | ecosystem: Environmental > Terrestrial > Soil > Wetlands | place: USA...
TGGACAGATTAAGCGTGCCAGGTCATTGATCCCGCGCCGGCGGACGACGCCAGCTGCTGACAGTGCTGGTCTGACCCTGCAATTCCACCGAGGTCGGCGCCTTTGCCGGGGCCGGTGCTTGTGACGAAGAAACTCATACTTGCTTGTTGCGCATGCGCGGGGGCGACACACAAAAATGCAAGGCATGCCGCCAGCGGTGCGCCAATCCGAACGACTGTCTTTTTACTACCTCCCGACAATGGCGAAGGCTTGTTGCCCGCCATCGGGAAAGCAGAACACCAAATGTGTGCCGCTATTCCGGCGGTCACGCTTGGTTGATGGCTCAGCCCGGCTCAGGCCGACTTGCCGGAATATTGTGCGTCGGTCACCGGTTCGAGCCAAGTCACGTGTTCGCCGGCCTGAGCTTCCTGCATGGCGATATGTTCCATACCGTGTTCCGCGGTCGCGCCATGCCAGTGTTTTTCGTCCGGAGGAATCCAGACGGTATCCCCGGCGCGAACGTCACGCACCGGCCCGCCCCACGTTTGCACCCGTCCGATGCCCGAGGTGATGAAAAGCGTCTGACCGAGCGGATGCGTATGCCAGGCGGTCCGCGCACCTGGCTCGAACCGCACCCAAGCCGATCGAATGCGAGCCGGATCCGGCGCCTGGATAACTGGATCCTGCCATACCGTTCCGGTGAAGCTCGGCGCGCCCATCCGGCGCGAGGGCCGCGATCCACAAGCGATGATATCCATATGGTTTCTCCCCTGTCGCGACAGTGTCCTGCGAGCGCCCTGTCGAATGCAATACTTTAAAAGCAATACTTCAAAAGTAACGCATGCAAAAAAAACCCGGCGTCGCCGCCGGGCTTCAACTCAAGGCATATGATTGAGGAAGATCAGACCGGCTGCAAATTGCCGGCGGCCTGCTTGCCCCGCTCAGTTACGATTTCGAAGCTGACCTTCTGGCCCTCCATCAGAGAGCGCATACCCGCACGCTCTACCGCAGTGATGTGCACGAACACATCCTTCGAGCCATCGTCCGGCTGAATGAAGCCGAAGCCCTTTTGCGTATTGAAAAATTTCACAGTTCCGACAGGCATCAAGTGTTTCCTTTCACGCTTCCTGTTGAACGCCCGCGCGTCCATCGCGTTGGCGGTCACAAGCCAAGTTTTTGGGAGTTCACTTGAGGCGCAGCCCAAAACCGGGAGCGTGGCAGCAAGTTAGGCCGAAAACCAGGTTGCGGGCGGCGACATAGACAAATTTCGCTGGAACGTCAACGGTTCAGCGGCCGATCGCCGCTCTCAGATAACGTTTTATGAATTCGTAATGGCAGCTCGCTAGGATCGTACGGGCTTCCCAGTCTTAACAGATCGTGAAAACGAGACCGCGCCAATCAAATGTGGCCATGATAGGGCGAAATGCGCGGAGATAAGCGAAAAGCCAGACGTCACCGCATGCGATTCGAAGCATGGCTGGCGTTTGAGAATGGCGAACGTTGCGACTGTGCCGTGTTCGATATTTCGCATATCGGCGCACGCATCAACATTCCCGATTCCGAGGCAATCCCCGACAACTTCGTCTTATTCCTCGCCGAAAACGGCGCGGCGCGGCGCCATTGCCGCGTGATATGGCGCAAACCGCGTGAACTCGGCGTGAAATTCGAGACCTGGCTCGACAATCGAATCAAAGCAATGAAGGCACCGAAATCAGGCACCGCCGTCGCATCGGAAGAAGCCGAGCCCGCCGAAATCAAGGCCTGATCGCGTCTTATGTCTGCTGAATCGCAGAGAGTATCCAGTTGCCGCCGCCCGCGCGCATGAAGGTCCACAATTCGACGACCTCACTTGGCTCGCCACCTTCAGCGGTGCGGCCGCTTGCGCGCTCGATCATGCTGTCGGTGAGCGCAAAGCGCATCGCGACAGTCGCATAGTCAACTCCGCGCTCGCGCCAGGCTTCAGCCAAATCGCCCTGCTCGAGTCTTACATTGGTGACTTTGTTGACAAGACCGCGGCTTGCGTTCTCGGCGAGCTGTTCGGAGAAATAAGACAACATCTCCGGTGTCACTTTCGTGCGCAACGCATTGAGATCCTCGGCCGAGTAGGCTGCCTGGACTTCCCCGAGCAAGTGCTCGAACGCGTCGTAGTCAGGCTTGCCGATGGTGAGCGGCTCGCCGGCGGGTGCATTGGCAGCAAACATTCCACCGAGACCGCTGAAGGAATGCCCGGTCACCGGATGTGCAGCTGCGTAGGCGGGCTCGTGCCGGCGTTGCCACCAGGCGAATAGCATCCGCCCCACAATCACAATCAAAGCGATTTGCAGGATTAGGCCGAGCATCGAGGCGAAGCCGCCCATGCCGCCGAAGAGCCCATGTCCGAACAACAGGCCGAACAAACCGGCGCCAAGGAACCCGCCGGCAAGACCGCCGAGCAGACCACCGCCAAACAGACCAGGACGCGCTGCAGCTTGTCCCAGGGTGCCGGCAGCTCCGGGTTGCGTCAGCGTACGCTGCATCGGCGTGGCCGCATTCGGCGCGGTTTGCGTGGCTGGCGGCGCCGAGAACGTGCGCATTCCCCGGCTGCCACTGGAGAAGCCGCCACCGGCGCGGGCATGCGCATCGGCGGTCACAAACACAAGCGCCGCTGCGATCGCAGCAATGGCTAGCAAAAAGCGTTGGCGTTTCATGACGTTCCCCCGGGCAAATCAGCGGGAGGAGAGTATGTATGCGGCGGGCGATTTGTAAGGGGTCGAGCCAGCGCCACAAGGTCGCGGTGACGCACCCCAAACATCACGGAAATATCATAGATGACGTGGAACAGGCCGCTTCGCCGGTAATTGCCACCTCTGTATGGAGGCTGGCCTATGAAGAGCGTTTTCGCTGTTGCAATATTTCTGGCCCTGACAGCGGCGGCGACCGCGAAGCTCGCGCCGGTCGTTGATTTCGTTCGATCGGCCGATCGAACAGGGGCGCTCGCCAGCAACGACGTCGATATCTATATCAGCCCATCTACGACGCGCGAGCGGGATTATTTTCAAGCACCCCGATCGCAGTTCAATACCGGCAATGTTTCGTGCCGATTGCAACCAAGCGTCTTCGACAAGACGCGCCTTCCCCAGTCGTGCAACTGAGCGCGTGGAACCAAGCAGCGATAAAATCGTTGTTGCGGGGAACTCTGCAAATGGCGGCATCCCGCCGCAGCAGCGACTGATGGGGCGCAAAAATGCTCGGTACTATTCTTGTCATTCTGCTGATCCTCGCCCTGGTCGGCGCGTTCCCGCGCTGGGGCTACAGCTCCGGCTGGGGTTACGGCCCGTCCGGCATCCTCGGTGTGGTGTTGATCGTCGTGTTGATCCTGGCGCTGACCGGTCGCGTCTAGGCGCGACTACTGCACCAGAGTTTTCTTCACTTCGGCAACAAGTTGCTTAAGCGTAAACGGCTTGGCCAGGAACGCGTATTGTTCCTGGCTGGGCAGGTTCTTGCTGAAGGCTTCCTCGGCATAGCCGGACACGAAAATAATTTTCACATTCGGATCGCGCTCACGCAACTCCTTGAGCAACGTCGGTCCGTCCATTTCCGGCATCACCACATCCGACACGACGAGATCGACATGACCGTGCTTGTCGAAAGCCTCGATCGCTTCGACGCCGTTGCCCGCTTCCAGCACGGTGTATCCGCGTGAAGACAGCCCGCGGGCATTGAGCGCGCGCAAGCCTTCCTCATCTTCAACGAGCAGGATCGTGCCCTGTCCAGTCAGATCGGCAGTGGCGGCGCGCGCCATTGTGTCCGCTGCCGCCAGCGCGCTCGCGATTGCCGGCGCTTCCATTGCCGGAATATTCGCAAGGGCTTCATCTGCCCCCGGGATGTGGCGTGGCAGGAAGATACGGAACGACGTCCGGCCCGGCTGGGAGTCGGCGTAAACAAATCCGCCGGTCTGCTTCACGATCCCGTAAACCGTCGAAAGGCCGAGACCCGTGCCCTTGCCGACTTCTTTTGTGGTGAAAAACGGCTCGAATATCTTCTCGATAATCTCGGGCGGGATGCCGCTCCCGGTGTCGCTCACCTCAACCAGCACATAGTCGGCATTAGGCATGCCTTTATAGGCAAATTTCGCGCACTCCTCGGCCGAAACGTTGGCCGTGCGCAAGGTCAGCTTGCCGCCATCCGGCATGGCATCGCGAGCGTTGACCGCCAAATTCACGATCACCTGCTCGAATTGCGAAATGTCGACTTTCACCGGCCATAGGTCTCGCCCGTGAACGGTTTCAAGCGTCACGTTTTCGCCGATGAGCCGTTTGAGCAGCATTCCCAGATCGCTCAGCGTTTCGCCAAGATCGAGGACCTGCGGCCGCAGGGTCTGCTTGCGCGAGAATGCCAGCAGTTGCCGCACAAGCGCCGCCGCACGGTTGGCGTTCTGCTTGATCTGCATGATGTCGCGGAAGGATGGGTCGGTTGGCTTGTGCGCGTTGAGCAGGAAATCGGTTGCCATCATGATGGCGGAGAGCACGTTATTGAAATCGTGTGCAATGCCGCCGGCGAGCTGGCCGACCGACTCCATCTTCTGCTGTTGTTGAACGCGATTTTCAAGTGTCCGCTGCGCTGTCGTTTCAAGCGCATAGACGATTGCGGCTTCGCCGTCGCGATCCTCTTCCTCGACTGCCAGTACGAAAAAATTAGCCCAGCGTTCGGCGTTTCCGTTCAACGCAGCTTCAACCGGCGCGATGTCGCTTTGCCCTTCCGCCGCTTTGCGGATCGCGGCTTCAAGCACTGGCTTGTCGCGGTCCATCACCACCGACAGAATCGAGCGGTCCTCGTTTTTGAGTAGCCCCTCGAACATGGCGGCAAATCGCGCATTGCTCCGAGCGATCCCGCCGGCCCTGTCCACCGTGGCGATTGCCATCGGCGTGTTCTGGAAAAACCGCATGAAGCGTACTTCAGCGGCGCGCTGCGGATCGCTGCCCTCGCCTTTTGCGCGATTGAGCACGAGTGTCCGCGAAGCGCCCGGCGTACCGTCCGCGCCAAACGCAATTTTATGGAACAGACGCACCGGCACTGGCTTGCCGCCGCGGTTCTTGAGATCAAGGTCGAAGACTTCGGTCTTCACCTCGCCCGGCGCGGCATTCAACGTCGTGAGCAATGCCGCCCCCTCGCCCGCGATGATGTCGCCAAGCTTCAGCGAACCCGCGCCGACTTGAGCGAGATCGTGATCGAGCCAGGCCGCGAGCGTCGCATTCAGGTAGATAATGTCGCCGCTGGCATCGACGGAAAAGAAACCGGCCGGCGCGTGGTCAAGATAATCGATGGCGTATTGCAATTCCTGAAATACATTCTCCTGACGCTCGCGATCGCGCGTGACGTCGGCGATCGACCACACGGTCATGCGCGCATCACGCCGGCTCTCGCCGAGGGCGCGCACGCGCAGCCGCAACCAGCGGGCGCCCTCGCCGGCCGCGCCCGTGATCCGCACTTCTTCCTGTAGCCGGCGGCCTTCCCGCGCGGCCTTGAGCAACCGGTAGATTGACTCGGAAACGTCGGGGTCGCCGATGAATACGCGCTCAATGGGCCTGACATCGTTGGTGCCCGTTGCGCCGATCAGGTCGAGATAGGTGGCGTTGGCATAAAACACGCGGCCCGCGTGGTCGGTCACCACGATGCCGTCGAAGGCTCCGTCGACCACCGCCTTGAGCAGCGGATTGCCTTGATCCTTGCCGGCAAATCTCATGATGCCGGAAGCCGCCGCAAACAGCGCGAATACGCCGACGGTTCCAAGCACCGCCAACAAGGTCAGGAGATAGGCTTCCACATACTCATGGCCGATATAGACCAGGCCGCCGGCGGCGGCGATCAGGACCGCCGCAACCACCAGCACGAGAGTGATTGAGCCGCCGCGGGGCGCGTTTTGGCTTTTGTCGAAAGCCTTGCGCTCGTACCGCACCCGGGTCAGCGCTGCCGGATCCTGACTTGCCATAGCCCTTGAGTGCCTTAAGGCGCCCTATTGGCGCAAGGGCCAGCCTTGGCGGAATCGCGGCCTCTGGATAATTACCCTGTCAGCGCCTGGGCGACGCCATCCGGCGCAGCCGCATGACGTAGCCGATCACCTCGGCGACCGCCTTGTAGTGTTCGGGTGGAATTGGCTGATCGATCTCGACGGTAGCATGCAGAGCCCGCGCGAGTGGCGGATTTTCCACGATAGGAACCGAATGTTCGCCCGCGACCTCCCTGATTTTCAGGGCAAGGGCATCGACACCCTTGGCGACGCAGACCGGCGCATCCATCCCCCGCTCGTACTCCAGGGCGATCGCGTAATGCGTCGGGTTGGTGATGACCACGGCGGCTTTCGGGACCGCGGCGATCATGCGGCGACGCATGCGGAACTGCCGCACCTGTTTCATCCTGCCCTTGATCGCCGGATCGCCTTCAGTCTGTCTGAATTCCTCTTTCATCTCGCGAAGCGACATTTTCTGCCGGTCGTACCACTGCCTGTATTGGAAGAGGTAATCGGCTGCGGCCATCACCGCGAGGATGGCGACCACCGCTCCCATGAGCTTGAGCGCCAGTGTTTGCGATAGCGGGACAATCAGCGACGCATCGCTATGCGTCAGCGCCTCGAGTCGCCCGCGCTCCGGCCACATCAGCGCAGTGAGCACGCTGCCGATCAGCACCAGCTTGACCAGCCCCTTGGCCAAATTGGCGAGCGCCTGTTTGGAAAATATCCGCTTGAGACCGGCCGCCGGCGAAATCCTGGACAGCTTGGGCATCAGCGCTTCGTACGACCACACCAGGCGGTGCTGGATGATATTGCCGCCCAGCGCAGCGATTATCAGCACGACGAAGGGAAGAGCCACGGCCGCGATCATCTCGCTGCCGATTTTCTGAAAAAGACGCGGCAGAGCCGGACCGTCAACGCTGATGTCATATGAATTGGCAATGAGCCCGCGCATGGTCGTCGTCAGGTCTCTGCTCATTGCACCCGAGAAGGCCATCAACACAAGCGCGGCGCCCGCAATCACGAACCAGGTATTGACCTCCTGGCTCTTGACCACGTCGCCGCGTTTGAGGGCCTCTTCAAGACGCTTTTGCGTCGGTTCTTCTGTTTTATCGGCGTCGTTGAAGTCGTCAGCCATGTGCGTCCCGGTTCAACCGCTGTGTGCAAGATCGGCCAGAACGCCTTGGAGATAATCGACAAAAGTGCCCATCATCGCGCCAATCACCAGGAGCAGGAGGAGCAATCCGAGCAGGATCGACAGCGGCAGGCCAATGAAGAAGACCTGCATTTGCGGCATCAGCCGCGACAAAACGCCGAGCCCGAGATTGAAAAGCAATCCGAACACGAGGAACGGAGCGGAAAGCTGAATGCCGATGCGGAAGGCGGTGGCGATGATGCGCGTCACATGTTGAGCGGCATCTCCCAGCAAAGGCAGTTCTCCTGGCTGGAAGATTGTGTAGCTGTCGTTCATTGCCGCAATCACCAGATGATGCAGGTCGGTGGCAAACACCAGCGCGACGCCAAGCACCGTCAGGAAATTCCCCACCAGAAGGCCCTGCTGGTTCTGGGTCGGATCGACAGCCGTTACAAACCCGAGGCCGAGCTGCTGGGCGACGACGGATCCGGTGACCTGGAGCGCGGAAATCGCCAATCGCGCGGTCAGACCCAGGACCGCGCCGATAATCAGCTCCTGGAACAGCAGCACCACCACCGGCGCGAAGGTCTTGAGGTCGACGACATAGGCCTTCTGGTGCGCAGGCAGTAGGATTGCCGTCAGTACCAACGCGATGGTGAGGCGCACGCGTGTCGGCACGCTCAGCTCGCCTACCCCCGGCAGCAGCATGACCATGGTGCCCACACGGGCAAAAGTGAGCAGAAATGCCGTCGCCAGCGCCGGCAGAAATGAGATATCGACCCTCATTGCCCCACGCCTAGCCGCTGACGATGCGTGCCACGATCCGCAACATTTCGGCGTGCATTCTCTCGGCCATGAATGGCAGCGTAATCAGCAATGATAGGAAGATCGCCAAAATCTTTGGCACGAAGGCGATTGTCATTTCCTGGATTTGCGTCAGAGCCTGAAGAAGCGAAATCGCGACCCCGACGGCAAGCCCGACCAGCATCACCGGGCTGGAGACGACGATCAGTGTAAAGATCGCGTCGCGGGAAACATCGAGAACCTCGGGGCCGGTCATAACTTCAACTTTCTCCGCTGGCAGCGCGGCTAGATCGGCATCTTCATGATGTCTTCGTAGGCGGCGATCACACGGTCGCGCACGGCAACGACGGCATCGATGGCAACCTCGGTTTCAGAGACCGCAGTGACAACGTCGACGATATTGGCTTTTCCGTTGGCTGCCGCGCGCGTTTGCGCATCGGACTTGCGGCCCATTTCGGCGACCGAGCCGATCGCCTCCTTGAGCACGGAAGCAAAACTTGTGTCGCCGGTGGCCTCGCCTGCCGGCTGGCGGCCAAGCGCGAGCGAACTGACATCGGATGCAATGCGCGCAACATTGGCATAGGCGCTGGCGGCGGCGAGCGGTGTGGGCATGATAATTTACACCTTTCAGGCTTTGAGGATGTCGATGGTGCGTTGGATCATGCGCCGCGTGGCGCTGATCACGTTGATGTTGGCTTCGTAAGATCGCTGCGCGTCGCGCATATCGGTCATTTCGATCAATGGATTGACGTTGGGGTATTTGACGTTGCCGGTGGCGTCCGCCGCGGGATGGCCCGGTTCATATTTCAGGCGGAAGGCGGAGCTGTCGGTCTGCACCTTGCCGAGCCCCACCAGTTGAGTATCGATCGTACGATCAAGTTCGTTGCGAAAAGTCGGGATCTTGCGCCGGTAAGGATCGGCGCCGGGACTCTTCGGGGTTGAATCGGCATTGGCGATATTTTCCGAAATGATACGCATGCGCCCGGCCTGTGCGCGCAAGCCGGAGGCCGCGATCGTCAGTGTCTTGATGAAATCCACCGTTGCCCTCCTCGCGATCGCCCCGGATCTGATCTCCTTGCCGCTCAGCGCTTGCCGAGCGCGGTTTTGATGAGATTGACACTGCGCGTGTAGAGCGCTGTCGCGGTCTGAAAATCCATCTGGTTGGCAGCAACCTTCATCATCTCTTCCTCGAGGCTCACGGCATTGCCGGTCGGGCGGACCTCGAAGGTGCGCGAATTGCTGTTTCGGTAAGGAGATTGGCTCAAACCGACGCCCTCGATGTGTCCTTCCGCCGTTCGCGTGAGCGAAACGGTGGACACACCGCCCGGCGCAGCAAGGGGCGCTTCATCCAATTTAAGCGGCGCAAGATCGTGCGCACGAAATTTGGGTGTGTCGGAATTCGCTACGTTTTCTGCCAGAACCCGCTGCCGTGCCTGAGCCCAATCGAGGCGCGTTCGGAGCATCGACAAGATCGGAATGTCACCAATGGCCATAGCCAGCTCCCCCAATGCGCCCCGCCGGTAGGCAGACTTTGCCGGGCGTATGGTTAATGGCCGGTAAAAAATAGGGAGGGAATGCGTTGCCCAGCCGGCAATACTAGCGTAAATGGCGCGAAATTCGGGCTCGACTGCAAAATGCCACTTTATTTGTTAATGCTCTGTTAGTATTGAGGGCGGCAAATTGTACCTATCCGAATTAACCATTCGGGCGATTCTTAATCCGGTGAGTAACAGCATGCAGAACGGAGCCCATTAATGTTCGAGACCCTGTTCGGCTCGGAGATGCCGCTGGCTGCCCGGTTCTTTATCGCGTTCTTGATCGTGCTCGCGCTGATCGGGCTGACCGCGTGGCTGGTGCGGCGCTTTGGCGCAAACCGTCTTGGAACTGCCGCGCGCGGGCGTCAGCCACGACTGGCCGTCATCGATGCGGCGACGGTCGACGGACGCCGCCGCCTGGTGTTGATCCGCCGCGACAACATCGAGCATCTTTTGATGATCGGCGGCCCCACCGATCTTGTGGTGGAACCAAACATCGTGCGTGCGCTCGCTGCGCGTGAAGTTGCCCGCGAACCTGCGCGCGCCACGACTCCCGCCGAACCGGCCGTCGCTGTGCGCCCATCCCCTACAATTGATAATGGCTGGCCGTTGCAGCCTGCGACTGAGCAGGCTGCCGTACCGGCACCCCGCCCCTACCGTTCTACCGCAACAGAAGAGCCTTGGCTTCCGCCAGAACCGGGCGCGCGCCCACGTCCGGCCGACAACTTCACCGGCCTTGCCGCCGAGTTGTCGTCGCGCCTCGGCACTCCCGACCATGCTCCATCGCCGATCGCGCGAAGCGAAACGGCTGCGCGCATTCCGACACCAGTGGAGCCACCTTCACCAACGCAGGCCGATCACAATCTTGCCGAGATGGCGCAACAGCTCGAAGCCGCATTGCGCCGCGCGCCTGCGCCCGCACCAGTCCCCGAGATTCGGCCGCCGGTTGTCGAACCGCTGGCAGGACACATCAACGGACCGGCGGCCAACGTGACGGCACGCGCGCAAGTGCGCGAATTCAAGGCACGTGTCGAGCCAAAGTTCGAAACAAAACCTGAGCCGAAGTTCGAGGCCAAGGCTGAGCCAAAATTCGACGCGAAGCCCGAACCGCGCGAACCGGCGGCGACACCCGGCAAGCAGCTCTACGAAAGTCTTGAAGAGGAGATGGCCAGCTTGTTAGGCCGTCCAGCAGCAAAATCCTGATAGCCGCTTCCGGCCGCCGTGTCCGTCTTGTGACGGTGGTGGTCGGGGTAGCAGGGATCCTCCTCGCAACGGCGCCAGCCGCCGCTCAGGATATCAGCGTCAACTTCGGACAGGGTAACGGGCTGACCGAGCGCGTGATCCAGATGATCGCGCTGCTCACGGTGCTGTCGCTGGCGCCGTCGATCCTTGTCATGATGACGTCGTTCACACGCATCGTGGTGGTGCTCTCGCTGCTGCGCACCGCGCTTGGCACCGCAACAGCCCCGCCCAATACCGTTATCGTGTCGCTGGCCCTGTTCTTGACCGCATTTGTCATGGGCCCTGCGCTGCAACGCGCCTACGACACTGGCATCAAACCGCTCGTCGCCAATGAAATCACCGCCGAGCAGGCCTTCGAGCGCGGCTCGCAGCCGTTGCGCGCCTTCATGCAGAAGAATGTGCGCGAGAAGGACCTCAAGCTGTTCTCGGACATGGCCAAGGAAGCCGAGCCGGCCAAGCCTGAGGATCTGTCACTGCGCGTATTGGTGCCGGCTTTCATGATTTCCGAGCTCAAGCGCGCCTTCGAAATCGGCTTCCTGCTGTTTTTGCCTTTCCTCATCATCGATCTCGTCGTCGCTTCGGTGCTGATGTCGATGGGCATGATGATGCTGCCACCGGTCGTGGTATCGCTGCCGTTCAAGCTGATTTTCTTCGTGCTGGTGGACGGCTGGAGCCTGGTCGCGGGCTCACTGATCCAGAGCTACGGGGGTTAGACCCTCGCGTAGCGATCAAATAATCGCGTGGCGGATCTTCGCCGACACCCATTCACTGACGATCACGGTGCCGATGATGACGAGCAGGATCAGCGAGACCTGCGTCCAGTAGAGCTGCGTGATCGCGGCGTTGAGCTCGAGCCCGATGCCGCCGGCACCAACAAGGCCCAGAACGGTCGACTCGCGGATATTGATGTCCCAGCGGAACACCGAGATGCCGGCAAACGCGGGCAGCACCTGCGGCACGATGCCGTAGGTCGTCACCTGCGCTCCTGAGGCGCCGGTCGCGCGTACGGCCTCGACCTGCCCTTTGTCGATCTCCTCGATCGCCTCGTAGAGCAGCTTGGCACAGAAACCGATGGATCGCAGCGCGATCGCAATAATCCCCGAGAAGACGCCTGGGCCGACAATGGTCACCAGCATCAACGCCCAGATCAGCGCATTGATCGAGCGCGACGATACAATGATGAACAGCGCGACAGGCCGCACAAAGCTCACGCTTGGCGTGGTGTTGCGCGCGGCGCAATAGGCAACCGGAATCGCGAACAGCACAGCGATCAGCGTGCCGATGGTGGCGATGTTGATGGTATCCCAGATCGGCCGGCCAAGCGCGCGGATATAAAGCCAATCGGGCGGCACCATGCGCAGGGCGAGATCGCCGGCCTGAGTTGGCGCGTCCCAGACGAAGGCCCAGATGGTCTTGTCCGAAATGAGCTGGAAGCAGCCAACGAACAAGGCAACGGCGAGGAGCCAGGCTACCCAGATCAGCAGTTCGGCGCGCCGGTCGCGGCGGCGCCAGGTCCGTCCGCGCGCCGGGATCGTGGTCATCACTGCACCCACCGCCGCAGGTAACCGGAACCGTATTCGCAAAGCATAACGATCGCGATGATCACGATAATGATGGCGGCGGCGGAATCGAATTCATAACGATCGAATGCCGTGTTGAGCGTTGCGCCGATGCCGCCGCCGCCGACAATCCCGATCACCGCGGATTCACGGAAATTGATGTCGAAACGGTAGAGGCCGAGCCCGATCATTCGCGGCATCACCTGCGGCTGCACACCGTAGTTGATCCATTGCAGCCAGCTCGCACCCGATGCCCGCACCGCTTCCGCCTGCCCCGCGTCCATGTCCTCGATGTCCTCGGCGAGCAGCTTGCCGTAGAAG
>Ga0335085_10012397_pt1 | contig 12561 bp, 6 predicted proteins | sample Lox_Sample_45_FD_206712 | JGI IMG/M metagenome (GOLD analysis project Ga0335085, IMG submission 206712) | Soil microbial communities from Loxahatchee National Wildlife Refuge, Florida, United States - Lox_Sample_4.5 | ecosystem: Environmental > Terrestrial > Soil > Wetlands | place: USA: Florida...
GGGAACGGTCGCGATGCGCCGCGGGGAACTCTTCCTCGCCTACAGCGACGGCGTGACGGAGCCGGAAAATGATTTCGGGGAATTCGGCGAGCAGCGCCTTATTGACCTGGTCTGGGAGCATCGTGAACAGCCACTGGCCCGCATCTGCGAGATCGTGACCGCTGCGGTCGACGACTGGATCGGCGCCCATGAGCAGCCCGACGACATAACCCTGGTGTTGGCGCGAGGCCAGTAGATTGAAGTAGTGCGAGCGTGCCGCTGGTACTCCAGCCCCGCAGTGCCGACCTAAGAAATAGGTTCCGAGCCAAGTATTCGGAGTAGGCGGCAGCACGGCCGCGCCAAAGTCGTTTATCGTAGACCCGGCTGCAGGCCGGCGCCGCCATCCCCGAAGCTCCGCGGACCCGCGATCAATCACAGGCGCGCCCCTCGCGGAGCAAGCTCTAAGAGTTCCGGGCAAACTGGAAAAAGGAGTGGACTAGCAGATCAGAACGCACAGCCGCGAAAGTCTGGAATGGACCGCCGGCGGAGCCGAGACGTCGGGAGTCTCGCCGCGCGCTTGCATGATTGGCTCTACAGGCAGAGTGTGCTGCGCTGTTGTAATGACCGTTGCGCGCCCCGGATCACAGACACGCGCATGTGCCGCCACCGGCGCGGTTCCTTCATGGAAGGTAAAATCGGGCAGCGCCACTTGAGGCAGAACCAGAATGGCGGCCATCAAGATCAATTCGACAATCAGGACGGAAAACTGCCAGCGGCTCATGAATTGCAACTCGTACTGCAGCCAGAATTACTCGTTCCAGCGCCCCCTGTCAACCGGATAAAAGAGTGTGGGCAGGTGGGCTCAGTTTGAAAATTCCGGTGGTCTGCCAGGGCGATTTTGGGTTGGAGCAGCGCTTTAGCGCTGCCATCAGCGCGAGGCAGAGCATGCGGCTTCAGACGCTGAGGTACCGCAGGGGCTGAAGCCCGCTGCAAGAGACGGTCACGCTATGCAGGCCCGAAGGCCTGCTCCACCCGTTGCCCATGACGTCATGCGGGCGTTTCAAACTGAGCCACTACCGAAGAGTGTGGAGCTGACACTCTTGTCCGCTGCTTTTGACCTTGGCTTTGACTTGAAAAGCTACTGGTGACGCTCCAAACGTGGCGCGGGGATTCCTAGAGTCAAAATCAACATCAAAAGCGGCGGACAAGAGTGTCTGCCCCACACCAGCGGAGCCTATTTTGCTTAGGGCGGTGTAGGCAGGATGGTCACTCGCGACGTCACCTGCTGTCCCTTCTCCATGCCGCCGATGATCACTAGCCCTTCCGGGACAACGACCAGCCCGCGATGGTCCATGGTGGGCTGGGGCGTATGCTGGTTGATGGTTTCCCACTTACTGGTGCGCAGGTTGTAGGCGAAGGTCACCGGAGACGGCTCCGCTGGCACTCCGTTGTATCCGATGCCGTTGTAGTTGTAAGGATTGTCGGTCCCGCCGGAAAAATAAATCTTCTGGTCTTTTTCCGAACCTCCGGCCGCGATGCGGTAGCGTGCCGTCCCGGGATGGTTGGGTAATTTGGTCCATTGAATCTTGGTGAGATCGTGATGATCGATCTTGCCCATCCAGCATTCATCCGTGGTGACGTACTTGGGCTGGCCCGGCGCCGGGTTCTTGTGAGCGCCGTCGATGTACACGATAGTGTCTCCCACCAGTGCGCCGGCGTGGCCGAAGACAGGCGTGCCCGAGATGGGTGTGGCTTGCGACCACTTGTTTTTCTGTGCGTCGTACAGCTGGACGTTGTTCACCGCATCCGTCTTCGACCATCCACTCACAATGTAGATGTAGCGGTCGCGATAGACGCCCGCGACCGAATCGTCCACCGCAACTGGAAGGTCTTCAGCGCGGAACCAGCGATCGGTCAGGGGCTCGTAGACGTTGACGTCGGGCAATGTGGTCTCCCCGCCCTGGCCATCGACGACGTAGCCGCCGAACAGGAAGACGTGCTCCCGGGCCCCGACCGACGTCGATGCCAGACGTCCCACCGTCCCGGGAACCGAGTGCATCTGAGCCCACTTCCCGGTATAGGGATCGAGCGTGTAGGCGGCATTGCTGACCGCGTCCCAGGTCTTCTTGGCTCCCATGCCCATCAACGAGTAGAGCAGCAGCGATCCCCGGCTCTTCACACTGGCGACGGCGTTGTTGGTGACCGGGGCCGGCAAGGGATCGAATTTCACAGGCTCCTCTGCGAGCAGGAACCCGGCGACAAGGATGAGGAGAACAAATCCGAAGGGCTTGTGCATCGCAGGAGATTCTAGCAGCTTGGTTTTGGTAGCGCCGCCGTCTGCGGCGGCTGTCCGGCGCGCCGCGTCGGGGGCGGGACGCCCTCGCGGCGGCCGGCGAGACGCCGGCGCTACCTGGTGCCCGAATTGCGCCCGCTCTGGTGAACTATTAGGATTCGGAACAGTGATGCTTATGCGGCCAACTTGCCGGGGACTAGCGATGTCGCTGGCCCTCGCATGGCTGCTGGCAGCCACCATCGCCTGGGCGCAATCGCCAAACCTGCAGGCCCTGCTACACAGCGGCCAGGCTGCGCTCGATGCCGATGACTATCCGCGCGCCGCCGCCAGCTTCGAGCGCGCCCGGCAAATGTCCCCGGACAGTCTTCCCGCCAACCGCGGCCTGGTGCTGAGCCTTCTCCAGCTGGGCCGGCTCACGGAAGCCGCGCAAATGGGGCGTGAGGCCGTCGCACGCTGGCCGCAGGACGCGCCCCTGCAGCATTGGCTCGGACTCACCTACTTCAAGGCTGGGCAGAACGCGTTGGCCCTGGAAGCTCTGCAGCGTTCAGAAGCCCTCGATGGCAGCCATTTCGACATTCACTTCGATCTGGCCCTGGTCTCGCTCCAGCAAAGTCAATATGCTCCCGCCGCCGGTGAACTGGAGAAAGCCATAAAGCTTCAGCCCTCCAACGCGCTGGCCCATGTGCTGCTGGGACGGGCTTACCAAAACACCAACCGCACGGTGCAGGCCATCGAGCAGTTTCAGAGCGCATTGCGCATCGATCCCAACACGCCGCTTGGGCATTATCATCTGGGCTTCGCCTATGCCAGTCTGGGCCGTAACCAGGAAGCCATCGCCGAATACCGGAAGGAAATGGCCCGGTCTCCGGACAACCCCCAGCTTCTCTACCAGTTCGGACACTGTTTGCTGGAGACCGGCGAAGTGAAGGAAGCGCTCCCCCACCTGAAGCGGGCCACCGAACTCGATCCCGCCAATGCGGACCCGGCCTACGATCTGGGCAAGGCATTGCTGCTCGATGGCAACACCGAAGCCGCAGTATCCGCGTTGCAGCGCTGTATCGAACTGAAGCCTGGCGACCCCAGCCCGCACTACCAACTGGCTCGCGCCCTGCAGAAGCTGGGCAAGACAGACCAGGCCCAGCAGGAATGGCAACGCTTTGCCGAACTGAAGAAAGCCCAGCCAGAAATGGGAGGCATGGCCACGGGCCGACCTCAGTGAGCCTGATTAAACGATCTTCTCGCTGGGCAAGAGTGGAGCAGTCCGTCAAGGCTAGAACGAAAGATTCAATTGTGGCGGCTTCAGTCGCTGTGGACCAGATGGCGACCCTCAGAGCAATCGTCACAACCATAGCGCTGGTGATCAGCCTTTTGTGCGCCCACGCCTCAGGTCAGCCTCACCTGGCTCATGCACCTTCTCTTATAGGCAAAGCGGCGCCTTCAAGCCCAGTATCCTTTGCCGACGTCACCCGTGCCTCTGGCATCGATTTCCATCTCACCTGTGGAGGCCCTGAAAAGCTCTACATCATGGAATCCATGTGCGGCGGCGTGGCGGTGCTGGACTATGACAACGATGGCTGGATGGATTTCTTCCTGGTCAACGGTTCAACGCTCGAAGATGTACGCTCGGGCAAGTGCCATCCCGGCAAGCTCTACCACAACAATCACGATGGCACTTTCACCGACGTCAGTGCGCAGGCTGGAATCACGCACTGCGGCTGGGGCTTCGGCGTTGCCGTCGGAGACTACGACAACGACGGGTGGGAAGATCTGTACATCACCTATCTCGACGGCGCCGCTCTCTACCACAACAACCACGACGGATCGTTCAGCGATGTCACCCAGAAAGCCGGAGTGGAAAACGCCGGACGATGGGGCACCAGCGCGGCCTTCGGCGACTACGACAATGACGGCAATCTCGACCTCTACGTGGCCGGCTACGTAGACGTTGATCTCAACCGTCTCCCCGAGTTCGGACAGGGCCCCTTCTGCACCTATCGCGGCATTGCAGTTTCCTGCGGCCCGCGCGGACTCAAGGGCGGCCGCGACCGCCTGTATCACAACAACGGCGACGGCACTTTCACCGATGTAACCGAGAAACTGAATATCGATCCGGACAGCTACTACGGGCTGGGGGTGCTGTGGCTGGACTATGACCAGGACGGATGCCTGGATCTTTACGTAGCTAACGATTCCTCGCCCAGTCTGCTCTACCACAACGACTGCAAAGGCAAGTTCACGGAAGTGGGCGCGGAGTCAGGAGTGGCCTATAGCTCGGACGGGCGCGAGCAAGCCGGCATGGGCATCGATTCCGCCGATTATGATCACGACGGCTGGCCCGATGTCGCTAAAGCCAATTTCTCCGACGACACCAACAACCTCTATCACAACGATCACGCTGGCCAGTTCACCGACCTGGCGGGAAGCACCGGCTTTGGCCCGGTGAGCGTCCCCTTCCTGGGCTTCGGAGTGAAGTTTCTTGACTTCGACAACGATGGCTGGCCCGACATTTTCGTCGCTAACGGCCACGTGAATCCGCAGGTGGACCAGCATTCCTTTGGCGTCACCTACTCCGAGCGCCCGCTGCTGTTCCGCAATCTGGGGGATGGGAAGTTCGCCGAAATCGGCCTCCAGGCAGGGCCTCCCTTGTCGCGGCGTTATGTGGCCCGGGGCGCCGCCACCGCCGACTTCATGAATAGCGGGAATGAGGACCTGTTGGTTACAGTCCTGGACGGTTCTCCGCTGCTGCTGCGTAACCAGTCCGGCACAAAGGGGCACTGGCTGGGCATCAAGGCAGTGGGAAAGAAGTCCAATCGTGACGGCTTCGGCGCCCGCATCGAAATCACGGCTGGCGGCGTGAAGCAAGGCGCCGAGGTGCGTGCCAATCGCAGCTTCGAGTCAGCCAGCGATCCTCGGTTACATTTCGGCCTGGGACCCGCCACCGAAGTCGATTCCATTACCGTCCGTTGGCCCTCGGGGATGGTTGACCGCGTTGGACGGGAAGCTGCCGACCAGGAGCTGGTCATCGAGGAAGGGGCGGGAGTTGTAGTCCGCCGCAGCCCCGGAATTGCCGGAAAACGACCGGCGGGAAAACGGCCTGAGAGGCCCGTCCGCTAGCGACAACCCCGGTATAGCAGAATTTCACACCATTGCCGTTCGGATCCGGATGACGAGCCTGACAATATTCCAAATTCTGGAGTGGTGTTAATGGTCGTCTATAGTTAGCCATAGCCAGGACCCCTACGTTACCGCTAAACCATTGACAGCATTACGCAGATTATTTGGAGAGCCACGTGCCAAAGTGTTGTCAAGTTTTTGTTCGGGCAGGTTACGTGTTTTTGACAATGCCAGTGGGGTTAGCTCAATTGAATCAATACTATACACATAACAGGCGATGACAGTCTGTTGTTAGGAGCGATCCGGCACACCCTACGTTTTGGTGCCCGTCGGAAAGCTCGGGCCCTGTGTTTTCCGTCAGAACACATCTTCAAGGTGCGAGAGGGGTAGGTCAATGAAGAAACTGCATTTCAGCCTTCTGTCATTGTCGTTACTGGTGCTGTCTCTGGGCGCGTTCGCGCAAATTCAGAATGGCCAGTTTACCGGGACCGTGACCGATCCGTCGGGCGCGGCCATTTCGAACGCCAAGGTCACCGTGACCAACATTGGAACCAATTTATCGGTTACCACCACGACGGGGCCGACCGGGCTCTACAAATTCAACGAATTGCCCGCCGGAACTTACCAGATCACGGCTGAAGCGCAAGGCTTCAAGACCACCACAAACAAAGGCCTGGTACTCAACGCCGGCACTATTCAGCGTGCCGACTTCGCCATGCAATTGGGTCAGACGCGCGAGGTGATCGAAGTCACCGGCGAAGCGGCTGCGGTTAATACTGAAGATTCGAAGCTGGCGAACACGGTCGCGGTCTCCCAGGTGGCGAATCTGCCGCTGAATGGCCGCAACGTTTACGACCTGATCCAACTGGCGCCCGGCGCGGTGAATGTGCGCGGCGTGCTGACTGAGGCTGGCGCTAACACCGTGGTCAACGGTCTGCGTGAGGACTTCAATGGGTTCCTGATCAACGGCTCCTCCAACAAGGGGTTGAGCGGGGGTTCAGTGAATCAGCCGATTGAAGACACGGTCCAGGAATTTCAGGAGTTGACCCTGAACATGTCGGCGCAATACGGCAACAGCGCCGGCTCGGTGACCAATCTGATCACCAAGTCAGGGACCAATCAGTATCACGGAAGCGGCTGGTACTTCGGCCGAAATGATTTCTTCGACGCCAACTACTTCTTCGCCAACCAGACCGGAACACCGCGGCAGGCGCTGCGCTTTAACCAGTTTGGCGGAACCTTCGGCGGCGCGCTCATCAAGGACAAGCTTTTCTTCTTCCTGTCCTACCAGGACAGCCGCTTCACCGAGTCTCAACCCCCTAACACGGTAACGGCGGAGACTCCGGAATTTCGTCGAGCCGTTATCGCTGGACTGCCAAATTCTACCGCCGCCTTGCTGTATAAGAACTTCGCGCCAACTTCGCCCGGACATGATGCCATCGATATGGAGACCTACTACGGCGGCCACGCGGCTGCGGAGAGCACTCTCTCCGGATATTTGTGCCCGGACAACTCGAATGCGCTGATCGCCGGCAGAATGGCTGCCGTCATAGGAGTTACCGCGGAAGATCAAGCGGCGATGGCTACGGCCGGTTGCGGTGCAATTCCAGGCCTTCAGGCCGGTACCTTTGCCCGCACCGGAGTTCCGTTCCAACTCAATACCATCGCCATCAGTGGTTCGCAGAATCAGAACAATAGTGGAGCGGGAAATCTGTACAACGGAAAAGAAGCCTCTGGGCGCTTCGATTACAACATCTCTGCCAAGGATCGGATGTTTGCGCAGTTTGCCTGGAATCGCTTGCCAGACAAATTTGGATTTCCCAACACCAGCAACAGCAATGGCCGGGGGGTGGGCTTCCTCAATCCAGTTCTGATCCGAAATCCAAACGGGCAGATCAGCTTAATTCATACATTCAGCCCGTCGGTGCTGAACGAATTTCGGGCAGGATATGCGGGCAACCTGAGTCCTGACGTCAATACCGCGCTGCCCGGAGTTCCGGATATCCGGTTCGACGATGGCTCCATGGGCTTCGGTTCTTACTCGGGATACCCGCAGACTTTCCACGAAAACATTTACAGCTATTCCGACATGGTTTCGATATCGCACGGCAATCACAACATGAAGGTGGGAGTTGACTTCCGCCGGAATATCGAGAACAGCGAGTTCAGCGTGGCCCGGCCGTCCTACTACTTTACCGACTACCTGTTCTTCGCGGCGGACTCGCCCTACACCATGGCAGCGGGCGTAGACCCTGGAATCCTCACTAATCAGCCCGCCCATTTGGCCAGCAACGCCCGCCACTGGCGGAACCTGGAAATGGGAGCCTTCTTCCAGGATGACTGGAAAGTTACCCGCCGGCTCACCCTCAATCTGGGTATGCGCTACGATCTTTATGGTCGGCACACCGAGTTGAACAACCAGGTAACGACGTTTATCAAGGGCCCGGGCAGCAGCTTTATCGACAACATCACCACCGGCGCCGGTCAGATCAAGGACGCCAGCGTGCCTTGCACCGATCCGCAAGCCCAACTGGCGGGCGTTTGCGGTCCGGGAGGGTTCACCACCGCCAAGAGTCTGGGCAAGGGCGACCACAATAACTTTGGACCCCGGGTCGGTTTCGCCTGGGACGTGTTTGGAGACGCGAAGACATCTCTCCGGGGCGGCTTCGGTGTGTCCTACGAAGGAACCTTATATAACCCGCTGTCGAACTCGCGCTGGAACCTGCCGTATTATTCATTTAACTTGGCCACCAATTTTCTGGCAGGAGACGTGAGCACGGTCATTTACGGGCCGTACGCCTGCACCCCCACCTGCGCACCCGACACCACGGCGACGCCGACGTTCAGCGGTCCGGCGACCAATCCGAATCAGGGAACGGGCGCGCAGGCCTCCGGTAACCTTACCGGCTGGGACCCCTCCAACGCCAATCTGGGCTACCTCACGGGAATCGTCTTCCCGGAAGGCATTCGCGATCCCTACGTCTATAACTATTACCTGGGTGTGCAGCGGGAGATCATGCCCAAACTGACCCTGGAAGCCAATTATGTCGGCACGACGGGGCACAAGTTGTTCCGGGCGCAGAACGTGAACCGGATTCCCGGTGGGCGGTTACCCGAGGGCGATTGTGTGACCGACAATCTAGGGCGCAGACTGTGCAGCCAGATTGACACCGTCAATAGCCCGGGCAACGCCGTAGGGCGCCTGAATCCAAACTTTGGCACACTGCGCGTGTGGTCGAACTCAGTGAACTCCAACTACAATGCGCTGCAACTTTCGCTGAAGAAGCAGACCAGCCACGGAATGGCGTTCAATCTCAACTACACCTGGAGTCATGCCATCGACGACGGGTCCACCTGGCATAGCGGCTCCACCAGTTCCAATGGCGCGGGCGGGGGTGATGGCTACACCACAGACCTTTTGCTCCCTGGCCTCGACCGCGGTAACTCGATTTACGATATCCGTCAGCGGCTGGTGGCGAACTATATTTTCGAACTTCCCTTCTACAAGTCGCAGGAAGGCATCCTGGGACACATTCTCGGCGGATGGCAGTATAACGGGATTGTCTCCTGGCAGACCGGCGCGCACTGGGAACCCTGGACATACACCAACGGTGGAGATCCAGTGGGCAGCATCGGGGTGTTCACGGGCCCGAATACTTTCGTGGCGGGATGCACCCAGGCCCAAATCGACAGCAAGGTCTGTGTTAACGCCGGCGGCGACTACAACCTGGACGGTGTTCGCAATGACCGGCCCAACGCCTCCGCCGGCCACTTCACTCCTAGCCACGATCAGTGGGCAAACGGCTGGGGTTCGGCATTCCAGCTAGCGCCGAGCACGGACTCTGAGAGCAGCTTGAGCAGCGCGAATGGCTTCTTCAGCGTTCCCTGCCTGGGCTGCAACGGGAACATGGCACGAAATAGCTTTGTTGGACCGAGCTATGTGTCCTGGGAAACGTCCTTGTTCAAGAACATCCGGATCACGGAGCGAGTGAAAATGGAATTCCGTGCGGAAGCATTCAATGTGCTGAACCACACCAACTTCCAACTTCCCGGAGCGGGCACAAACAATAATCGAACCAACTCCGGCAGCTTTGGCCAGGCGGGCGGCACTTTCAATCCCCGCAACCTGCAGTTTGGTTTGAAGATCGCTTTCTAAACCAGCTCAGTTGATCTGACCGGGGTCTGTTCCGCCGCTACGGAGCAGACCCCGTTTTCATTTGGGCCGGTCCTATGCCTAGATCCGTCAACGCCCGACGTCGGCTCCCGCCACTCCTGGCTGGTTTCGCGCTTCTTCTTTTTCCCATCATGCTCCGGGCGCAGGTAAGTGGCGGCAGCATTGCCGGACAGGTAAAAGTGAGCCCGGGCACCGAGCTTCCCAGTCCGGTTCTGATTAGTCTGGAAAGCCGGGGGGCAGTCGTGAACACCGTTTACACCGACGGCGAAGGCCGCTTCGGCTTCAACGGACTGCCCGGCAATATTTACCAGATCAGAATCAACGACGAGGCTTACTTCCCCGCCAGCGAGACCGTAAACATCGATCCCGAAACCAACTCGGTACGCATGCTCAACATATTCCTGAACCCACGCAATCCGGAGAAGGCGGATTCACGCGAGGTGACTGGCGGTAATCCTCATCTGACCAGTTCTGCGGACCTTAAGAAACTTTTCCCCCGGGAGGCGATGAAGGAATTTGACGCCGGCGTAAAGGCGGACAACCACCACAATCCTGATGACGCCATCAAGCATTACGAGAAGGCGCTGCACATCGCGCCCGATTTTTATCCGGCGTGCAACAACCTGGGCACCGCTTACCTGAACAAGGGATCCTATGCAGCCGCCGAGGCACAGTTCCGGCATGCCATCAGCCTCAACTCCAATGATGCCGCAGCGTATTTCAACCTGGGGAACCTGCACTACCTTACACACCACTATGACGAAGGACTGAACTGGGTGAATCAGGGATTGACCAAGGAGCCGTCCTCAGCCTTCGGACACTTTCTCAAGGGCTCCCTGATGTCGGCAACCGGTGACTCTCCACAGGCAGAAAAGGAGTTGCAGAGATCTTTGGAGCTTGACCCGAAGCTGGCAAAGTCACATCTCGCCCTGGTGAATCTGTATCTGCGGCAGAAGCGAAACCCGGAGGCCGAGGGTGAACTGCAGGCCTTTCTCAAGATTCTTCCAAACGATCCTCTGGCGCCGAAGGTCCGCGAGGTGTTGAAGAGGCTCAAGGGGAGTAACGCCAAGGCCAGCCAGTAGGAATATGCGGCCCTCAACATTATTCTTTCGTAGTCCAAGCCCCACCTGCTGATGTGTGGGGCGGACACTCTTGTCCGCCGCCTTTGACCTTGACTGTGTGCAGGGCAGGGATCGGTCGAAGTCTTGTGCCCCGGAGTAGCTTCAGAGAAGTTGCCAAAGGCAAGATCTGGCTCAGCGAAGGAGCGTCAAAAAAATTGCCAAGGCAAGATCAACTTCAAAGGCGTCGGACAGGAGTGTCCGACCCACACGGTCATGCCTGGGAACTGCTCAGGGTCTTCCGCAACCTGCTAGGGACGCACAAATTGGCAGAACTTCTTTTCTTGCCGGCAGGCTTCCTGATACTCCTTATGCGCATTCTGGAGATCGTTCAGCCGCTGATATGCGAAGGCCAGATTGAGATGGGCCTCGGCCAGATTGGGGTCGAGTTTCAGAGCGTGCTTGTAGCTGTCGACTGCCTTCCGCAACTGTCCGGTCCGGCTCAGCGAGATGCCGAGAAAATTGTAGAGTGGAGCGTCGTCCACTCCCAGCTCAGCCGCTTTAGCCAGATGTTTCGCCGCCTCGGTGTAGTTCTGCTGCTGAAATTGCAGCATGCCGAGATCGCGCCGCAGGGAAGCAAAATTTGACTGGATGGAGACGGCTTTTTCCATGTCGGCGATGGCAGCGGCCTTGTCCGTCTTTGATTCGATGAATCCACGCTCGTACCAGGCGCGGTAGTTCTGCGGATTGAACTTCAGCGCTTTGTCCAGCCATGCCTTGGCCTCGTCCGCCCGGCCCAGATTCAGCAAGGCGCGCGCCAGGGCGGCCATGGCCTGGTCAAAATTGGGATTCAAGTCCAAACACTCTTGCAGTTCGGTTGCGGCCTCGTCCCAGGCCCGTCGGCGCAGCGCATTCTCACCCAGCATGAAAGACACGACATACATTGTGGGATCGCTCTCGCGCACCTTGGCCAGCAGGTCCTTGCCGCGATCAATGTCGTCGACCTGGAACGCATCGGCCGCCTCCAGGATGGAATTAAATTCCCACAACTTGCTCTTGGGGTCGGGCAGGCCTGCCGCCAGCGCTTCCGCAGAAACCGGCGAGCGAGAGGCGACGTAGCCCAGCGCCTGCAGCTTTTCCAGTGCATCGGGACTTAGACCGGAGGCACCAGGCTCTCCTGGTTTGAACGGATTCTGCCGGAGCAACGATTGCAGCTTGTCCTCGAGCACCGCGAGCGTCGCCCTCTGCTGCGGAGCCAGGTTGTTCCTCTCCTCAGGATCGGCCTGCACGTCGTAGAGTTCAGGGACCGGCGCCTCGATGTAGTGGTAGCGGCTGGTCTGCAGCGAGTGCAGCGGGCTCCAGCCGAACGAGCTGAAGGCATAAAAACTTTCGCTGTACGCTGCGTCGTCGCTCTTAGGTTTCTTCCCCAGCAGGCCGGGCGACGCGAACTGCTTTTGAACCTCGTCTTTCATTCCTGCCAGACGGGTAAGGGTTGGGGCCACCGCCACCGTTTCCACCGGTGTGGGCACGCGGTCGGGCCGAAACTCGCTTCCCGCGGGCGGTTTCACGATCAGCGGAATGTGCACTGTCGAGTTGTAAACAAAGAATCCATGTTCCTTTTCGCCGTGCTCTCCCAGAGATTCTCCGTGATCGCTGAGCACCACGATCGCGGTGCGATCGTAAAGCCTGCTTTGCTTGAGCCATGCGATCAGGCGCCCCAGCTCGTGGTCGGCGTAGGCGATTTCGCCGTCATAGGGATGCGAGCGGTACTGCGTGCGAAAAGGCTCAGGGGGATCGTACGGACTGTGCGGATCATACAAATGCAGCCAGAGGAAAAACGGCCGTCGCGTCGGCTTCTGCAACCATGAAATCGCATGGGTAACGCTCTCGCCCGCCTTGCGATCCACCAGGCCAATGTCTTTCTGACGAAATGTCTCAGCCGA
>Ga0335085_10012398_pt1 | contig 12560 bp, 11 predicted proteins | sample Lox_Sample_45_FD_206712 | JGI IMG/M metagenome (GOLD analysis project Ga0335085, IMG submission 206712) | Soil microbial communities from Loxahatchee National Wildlife Refuge, Florida, United States - Lox_Sample_4.5 | ecosystem: Environmental > Terrestrial > Soil > Wetlands | place: USA...
ATTGAACCATCGTAACTTTGAAAAATCCTAAAAAAGTGCTTTCCACAAATCACATTAAAACCCGGTGACCGGGACAGTAACGGAACTTGTTTCCGATCTTGGTAATCGACCCACTCGCGAGTAGCATATTTCCCGAACTTTTATCTCGCCTGAGAGTCGGCCAACGCTAAGGAGGCATGGATAACTGTGATCAAGTTTCCGCTCTGGGTTGTTCTCGCTACTGGAAGTGTTGGACTGCCAGGTGCACAGCCTTCTTCGGGGACCGCCGATACAGAACGAGAGGTGATGGCAGTGGAGCAGGCGCGGACTGCGGCGCTAGACCGCTCCGATGTTGCCGCTCTCGACCGAATCATGGCGGATGACGTGACTTACATCCACGCCAGCGGCAAGGTAGATACGAAGCAAAGCTATCTCGACGCGATCCGATCGGGTCAACTGCACTATATTTCCTGGCAGCCGACGAATCTGCATGTTCGTCTGGCCGGCGACAGCGCGGCGGTTATCGACGGCGAATACCTAGTGCGGGTGACAGACTCGCGGGTGCAGCCCGCGCCATTCGACATCAACATTTTCATCCTTACCGTTTACGCGCGGCGGAATGGACATTGGCAGCAGATTGCGTGGCAATCCACTCGCGACACGGCTAAGTCGCCGCTGAAGTAGTCTGCTGAAAACCCAGGTATGAATTCACGACTCTTTCGAGCCTTACTTGCGATGGCCCTGGTTGCTCTGATGCATTCGGCGTGTTGTGTAGCCCAGACCTCAACCGCCATGCCGCAGACCATCTCCATGGCTGAATATTCGGTCACGATTGCAGATGGGAATCAGCCGGGAGGGCCTCCACAGCTTACATTGCGGCGTGGGGGCGAGGCCGTTTTTGTCATGCCACTTGTATCGGGGCTTGCTTCTCCGACGAGCGAAGAAAAACTGTCTGAAATCGCGTATTCCCTTAGCCAGTCCGGTGGTTCTTACACATTAACTGCGACCGCCAAAAGCAGCCTTTGGAGTGACCGCCACTTCGTGTGGCGATTCTTTCCTAATCACGTTGAGTTCCAGCAGTTTGCCTCTGGAGCGGGCAAACTTGGGCGCTGCTACTTTCTCTCGAACGGTGTCTCCGGACTTTGGGATAACGGTGCCAGCGAGGGCATCGCCTGGAACACTTCCATCTATGCCGATCGCTACTTCGCGCCGAATCCGAACCATGCCAATCAGTTCGAATTCAACATAGCCATGCCGCAGATTCTGGGCTTTAGTGTTGGACGGGATGAAAGCTCGGCACAGGATTTTCGCCCTGAGCGCATGACCGGAATTTTTGCGCCGCCTCCATTGTTTCTCGCCTTTCACCTCGACAAGACATGGACAGGCATCGGAATCGGAGCCAAGCCCGGAGACTATGTGTTTCCGGCGCTCGAATACTCGGGGTCGCGTTATGCGGGGGCATCTCTATACGTGGACTACATGGGATACAGGACGGCCGGCGAGGGCTTCGCGTCGCCCGTGATCGATATCAGCATGGACTGGAGTCCGCTGGATGCGCTCCAGAGTTACACATCCTGGCTCACGTCCGACGGATTTGTAACTGATTCTGTTGCGAAAGATGTTTATTGGCATCACCTGCCCATCTTTTGCGGATGGGCAGAGCAGACGGTTGAATCGGTTCCTCACGGTGATGCGCCAAACAAGGAATCTACGCAAGCAAACTATGAGCGATGGCTTGCGACACTTGATTCCCGCGGCCTGCCCATCGGAACCATCGTCATCGACGACAAATGGCAGCAGGTCTATGGCAATTTCGAGGTAGACCAGCAGAAATGGCCGGACCTCAAGGCTTTCATCGCCACGCAACATGCCAAGGGAAGGCACGTGCTCCTCTGGGTTCCCGTCGAGCATAATGACGGCCTTCCTTCATCGCACTGCGTGAACTATCAGGGCAAATGTGTCATCGCCGACGTCGGCAAGCCTGAATATGAAGCGTGGCTGCGTCCGCGCATACGCCACCTGGTTCAGGACCTCGGCGTTGATGGATTCAAAGAAGATTGGGTAAATGCGCCAGCGACACCTGGACTTTCACTCACTGGGCAGGCGGCGGGCATCGAGTTCGTGCGGCGCTTCCAGTCCATTCTTTACGGCGAAACCCACCGGTGGAGGCCGGACGCCCTGGTCGAAACTCAAACCACCAATGCGCTATTTCGGGATTCTTCGGACGCTATCCGCCTGAATGACATCTGGTATGCCAGCCGCCACGTGGCCGACATGATGCGACTGCGGGCCCGGATCGCGGAGATCACAGGGTGGCCGCTGGTGGATACAGATAATGCTTCCTCCACCAACTTCAAGGAGTGGTGGAGCTACATGCAGACCCAGCCTTCCATCGGAATTCCTGCGCTCTATTTCGTCTCGCGAACCGAGACGAGCCAGGAGAGCCCTTCGGCAGCGGACTGGGCCTATCTGGCTGCTCTGTGGCGTCAGTACATCGACTCTCTAAAGACGTCGCCGACGCAGTAATCGAGTGCCTACCGGGACGCGTCCTCGCCGATCTTGAGGACCGCCAGGAAGGCCTCCTGCGGGATGTCCACTTTGCCGATGCGCTTCATCCGCTTTTTGCCTTCCTTCTGCTTTTCGAGGAGCTTGCGCTTGCGGGTGATGTCGCCGCCGTAGCATTTGGCCAGGACGTTCTTGCGGATTGCCGACACTGTCTCACGGGCAACGATTTTGGAGCCGATCGCCGCCTGGATGGCCACTTCGAACATCTGGCGTGGGATCAGCTCGCGCATCTTTGACACCAAGGCGCGCCCGCGTTCGTAGGCGAAGTCACGGTGCACGATGATCGATAGTGCGTCGACCGGCTCACCGGAGACCAGGATGTCGAGTTTTACCATCGGCGACTCCCACGTTCCCGAGAGGTGGTAGTCGAGCGAAGCATAGCCGCGCGATACCGACTTAAGCCGGTCGTAGAAGTCGAGCACGATCTCGTTCAGGGGGAGTTCATAAGTCAGCATTACGCGCGTCGGGGATACGTATTCGAAGTTCTTCTGCCGCCCGCGCTTCTCCTCGACCAGCTTGAGGATGCCGCCGACATACTCTTCGTTGGTCATGATCATCGCCGTGATGACTGGCTCTTCGACTTTCTCGATTTCTACAGGGTTCGGCCAGCGCGACGGATTGTCGACCTCGAGTACGGTCCCGTCGGTCATGGTAATCCCGTAGCGCACGCCTGGCGCGGTGGTAATCAGATCGAGATCGAATTCGCGCTCGAGCCGCTCCTGAATGATTTCCATGTGGAGCAGGCCCAGGAATCCGCAGCGGAAACCGAATCCCAGAGCGGCGGAACTCTCCGGTTCGAAGAAGAACGACGAATCGTTCAGCCGCAGCTTCTCAAGGGCATCGCGCAGTAGCGTGTGCTCGTGTGAGTCGACGGTGTACAGCCCGGCGAAAACCATGGACTTGATGTCCTGGAAGCCAGGGAGCGCGGTCAAGGCCGGACGATCGTCGTCGGTGACGGTATCGCCGATCTTGGTGTCGGCCACGTTCTTGATGTTGGCCACGAAGAAGCCGACTTCGCCGGCGGTCAGCTCCTCGATCTCGACGGGTTTGGGCGTGAGCACGCCCATCGATTCGACGTCGAAGGTCTTGCCGTTCGACATGAGCCGGATCTTCATGCCCTTGCGCAGACTGCCGTGGATGATACGGGCGAGCACGATGACACCCCGGTACGAGTCGAACCAAGAGTCGAAGATCAGGGCCTGCAGCGGGTCGTCGGGATGGCCGGCAGGCGGAGGGAGGCGGTTGACGATGGCCTCAAGGATGTCGGGGACGCCCTGGCCGGTTTTGGCGCTAACGGGGATCGCATCGGTGGCGTCGATGCCGACGGCCTGCTCGATCATCTCCTGGGTGCGCGCAACGTCGGCACTGGGCAGGTCGATCTTGTTGATTACGGGGATGACTTCCAGGCCGCCGTTGATGGCCAGATAGGCGTTGGCCAGCGTCTGGGCCTCGACGCCCTGCGAGGCATCGACGACCAGCAGCGCGCCCTCACATGATGCCAAGGACCGCGAGACCTCGTAGGAGAAGTCCACGTGCCCGGGGGTATCGATAAGGTTCAGCTGGTAGGTCTCGCCGTCCTTCGCCGGATAGACCATGCGCACCGAGTGGGCCTTGATTGTGATGCCGCGTTCGCGCTCGAGATCCATCGCGTCGAGGACCTGGGCCTGCATTTCGCGAGCGCTGAGCGAGCCTGTCAGTTCGAGCAGCCTGTCTGAAAGCGTGGATTTTCCGTGGTCGATATGCGCGATAATCGCGAAATTGCGGATGTGCTTGATGTCCATGGAGAAATTGCAGTGGGGACGAGGTTACTTACGGTGGTTACAACTGCGGAAGAAACTTTCCCAACATCTCAGTTTATCACCGCGATTTCGGCTTCCCCCGCCCATACAATAGGGCAATACGAGGCCGTCCGAGATGCGATCAGGCCTGCTGCAACCGCTCTCCACTGTTGTCCGGAGAAGTGTGCCTGCTGCCGGTTTTCGTTTCTGGCCGCTTCATCCGTCTGCTGATCAATGGTTGTTCAACGACTCTCTGCCGCTGTCGTCGCCTTTTTGCTTGCCGCGGGTCTACCATCTCCGCCTCAACTTCTCGCCTCGGCACCACAGCAGACCGCCACGCCGCCGCCCTCACAATCGGCTGCCGAGAAGCAGCGCAATCATCAGCTCATCCAGAATGTCGAGACTGCTTACCAGAATGGGCTCTCGAATTACCGGGACGGCCATCTTGCCGCGGCCAAGTCCAACTTCGACTATGCAGTCGACCTGATGCTCACGAGCGGCATCGACTTCAACAATGATCCGGAGCTGAAGGACGAATTTGACCGCATTGTCGATGCCGTCAACACCCTGGAGATGGACGCGCTCAAGTCAGGCACTGGACTCGCGGAGCCGTCCGAGCCCACCCCGGTGGACGTTGCCAACGCGGCCACCTTTACTGTCGATCCCGCTATCCGGGCCGAGGCGGAAGCTGCCCTGAAGAACACCCAGTCCGATATACCGCTGGTGATCAACGATTACGTCGCCAGCTATATCAACTTCTTCCTCAAGAGCCGCGCCGGCCGCGGGACAATCGTTGCCTCGCTTAATCGATGCGGCCGCTACAAGGACATGATCGAGCGGATTCTGAAGGAGGAAGGAGTTCCGCAGGATCTCATCTACCAGGCGGTAGCTGAGTCGGGCTTTCGCGCCCAGGCCATGAATCCCAAATCCGGAGCGGGGGGGATGTGGCAGTTCATGCCCTATGGGGTATACGGGCTCGATCGCACGGGCTGGTACGACGAGCGTTTCGACCCGGAAAAGGCTACCCGAGCCTATGCGAATGAGATGAAGAAGGCCTACAACCAGCTCGGGGACTGGTATCTGGCGATAGCCGCCTATGACTGGGGGACGGGAAACATCCAGCGTGCCGTGCAACGAACCGGTTATGCCGACTTCTGGGAGCTATATCGGCGGAACAACCTGCCAACGGAAACCAAGAACTACGTTCCCATCATCCTGGCTGTGACCATCCTGGCCAAGAATCCGAAACAGTATGGGCTGGATGAGCTGAACCCCGATCCGCCGCTGCTTACCGACACCATCAAGACCAATTATTCCGTGGATCTGCGCCTCGTTGGCGACGTGACTGGCGCCCCTGTCCAGGAGATCGTTGCCCTTAATCCCAGCCTGCTGCGCGGTGCAACCCCGCCGGACGAGACATATGATCTCCACCTGCCGGTTGGCACAAAGGAGCTTTTCGAGAAGCGCATCGCCGAAATTCCCGAGGATAAGCGCCGGTACTGGCGTTATCACCCGGTTGCCGCCGGGGAATCCATCGCAGACATCGCTCACAGCTACCATGTCTCGGTTTCGGAGATTGCCTTCGTCAACCAGCTGAACTCCAGCGGCGATCTGACGGGGGTTGATGCCCTGGTCATTCCCATTGCCCCGGCTTCCTCGCCATCTTCAGCCCGAAATGCCGTTTACCGCGCCCGCAAGGGAGACACCCTGATCACAGTCGCCGACAGGTTCGGCGTCACGGTGGATCAGCTCAAGCGCTGGAATCACCTGAAGACCACCTCCCTGACACCAGGGCACAGCCTTTATGTGGCCGAGCCGGCGCATATCCCGGAGGGTTCCCGTAAGAGCCGGAAGGCATCCTCCAGTTCGCATGGCTCCTCCCAGCACACCACTGGGCAGGCCTCCCAGCACACGGCCAAGACCAAATCCGGAGCCGGACACCAGACCGGCAAGGCTACCTCGACCGCATCAGCGAAGCATCACTGAGTTGCCGCAAGAGGTTTTTCTCTTATGGGCGCCAGATAAAGTTGCGTTCCTTCGCAACACGTTGCATGCTGTTGCTATAATTCGCCGCGTGGTCCTCGCCACCGAATTTGGCACATTTTTAAACTAGCCTGGACCCAAGGCCGGAGGTCAATGTCAATGCAGGAAGATCGCAAATTTTACGCGCTCAGCGACGGTGATTTGGAACCCGAGACCGATGATTTCCCAGATGAAGTAGAAGACGGCTTCGGCGAAGAAGAAGAGGAGGAGGTATCTATCTCCCTCTCCTCCGATGACGACGACATGGAGGATGACGACGACTCGGGAGATGATGGCACAGTCCCAGTGCCGACTCCGCCGCGCCCGCCAACTCCGCTGCCCTCGGTAAAGAAGGCACCGGCGAAGAAGGCAGCCAAGAAGGCACCGGCTAAGAAGGCAGCCAAGAAGGCGCCTGCCAAGAAAGCTGCCAAGAAGGCACCGGCTAAGAAAGCTGCGAAGAAAGCGCCAGCCAAGAAAGCTGTGAAGAAGGCTCCGGCAAAGAAGGGCGGCAAAAAAGGAAAGAAGAAGTAATCCGCAAGCGGATTAAAGCATAAGAGCCCGGCTTCAGCCGGGCTCTCTGCTTCTCAGGCTCCGGAGGCGTTTAGTGTTTTTCGAGTTCGTTCAGCGCGGTTAAAACCTCGCTGCTCGCCTGCGCGGGATCGACTCCCGTCCAGACCTTCGCAATCTTGCCGTTCGGATCGATCAGGAATGTATTCCGCTTCGCAATCTGCACTGGACCGTAGTTGCCGAGTGAACCGTATTGAGAGACAACCTTTTTGTCGGCATCGCTCAGCAGCGTGAAGTTGAGACTGTCTTTCGCGCAGAACTGCTTGTGGCTATCGACTGAATCCAGGCTCACACCGAGAACGACTGCATTGGCGGCCTTGTACTTCTCAAGGTCGTTCTGGAATTCATGGGCTTCCCGGGTGCAGCCGGGCGTCATGTCCTTCGGATAGAAATAGAGGACGACCCATTTGCCCTTGTAGCTATCGAGGCTCACTGGAGTGCCTTCCTGTGAAGGCAGTGTAAAGGTCGGCGCGGTCTGCCCGACCTGCGGGACTACGTTATTGTCGGCAGCGAAACTGCGAACAGCAAGTACCCCTGCTACCACCAGAACCACGGCGGCTGAAGCGATCAGTATCTTTGACATAACCATCTCCAGAATAAGGAATGGGGCGACGAACTATTATGGATTCTCGGCGGCAACAATCGCAATTCCGCATCGGTTGGCCAGCTCCACAACTTTGTCGAGATCAAAAATCAGGGTCTTGCCCGCTTCGAGGGCGAGGCACGTTGCCTGCGCATGCTGCATCGTCTCGATGGTCTTAGCGCCGATAACGGGAACATCGAAGCGCAGGTCCTGTTTTGGCTTGGCGACCTTCACGACGGTGAGGGAGCGCTCCAATGTGGAGGCTTGGTCGTCGAGGGTCTTCATCAGCGCGCCGGCACGCTCGATCGCCGCATCCGTGCCCTCCATCGCTTCGATAGCGACGCAGGCCTGGCTAGCGATGACTACCGTCTGCCCGATATCGTAGCCGGCAATTGCCTGGGCGATCTGACAACCATAGGCGATATCGCGCTGCTCATTTTCGTTAGGGGCCCGCGCAGTCAGTACTCCGGGTTTCGCCAGAAGCGGCTCGAGATAGCTGGTCGAGGAGATCAGCTCGATACCTTCGTCGCCCAGCACCTTTGCGACTGCGCCGAGCAGCATGTCTGTATTTCGGGTTCGGAGGGAAAGAAGGAGTTTAGCGAGTCTCCAGTCCGGACGGATGCTGGAGAAAATCTGCTTGTGTTTGACCTGTCCGGCCATCACTGCCCGAGACACGCCTTCTTTTTGGAAGGTCTCGATCAGCCGCGAAAGTTCGCCGAGCGAAAGCCAGTGGACGCGTACGCCCGCGTCGGTTGCCGCGCACTGGTTCATCTCCGGATCGGTCTCTTCTTTAATGGCGGCAACGACGACTTCGGTACCGTGTGCCCGGGCAGCATCGAGCAGAAGAAATGGGAAGCGCCCGTTGCCGGCGATCAGGCCCAGTTTGTCGGGACCGGCTGTCATCGCGTGGCTACTTCAACACTCCGCGCTCGGAATTCTCGACGAACTTGACGAGGTAGGTGACATCTTCAGTTGCGATGCCGTCAGCCTTCAGTTTTTCGATAGCCTGCGTCGTGTTCAACTTTGATGCCAGCAGATGCCGGTAAGCCCGTTGAAGCGCGCGCAAGCGTTGCTCGTCAAACCCTTTGCGCTCCAGGCCGATTTTATTCAGTCCGTAGGCGTGCGTCTCGCGCTTGGCTGATGTCAAAGAGAACGGCAGTACGTCCTGCGTTACCGTTGTTCCGCCTCCGGTGTAGGCATATTTGCCGATTCGGCAGTACTGGTGCACCTGATTGAGCGCGCCAACGGTGACAAAGTCTTCGATGATGACGTGTCCGGCGATCGCTGCTCCGTTGGCGATGATGCAGCCATCTCCCACGATGCTGTCATGCCCGAGATGCGCGTACGCCATGAAGAGACAATTGTTGCCAATGCGGGTTGTTCCGCCGCCGCCAATTGTCCCCCGCGAGATGGTGACGCATTCGCGGATGATGTTGTCGTCTCCGAGGACGGCTGCGGTCGGCTCGCCCTTGTATTTCAGATCCTGGGGAGCGACGCCTACGCACGCAAAGGAAAAGAAGCGATTGCGCGCGCCGACTGTGAGGTGTCCGTCGAGGACGACATGCGATACGAGCTCGCAGTCCTCGCCAAGCACCACATTCGGACCGATCGTCGAATAGGGACCGACAGAGCAGGATTTCGGGACCACCGCACTCGACGCAACAATCGCTGTCGGGTGGATGTTCACTCCTGGCTCACAGCCTCCAGGACTTCCTCACTCGCACCCGCCGCCGCCCCCGCAGAAGCAGACGTCGCTGGAGCAGCTTCCGCCGCCGCGTCTTTCTGCCGCGGCACGAGTTGGCACATGACGATGGCCTCGCACGCCAGCTTGCCATCTACAGTGCAGCGGCCCTGCATGCGTACAGCACGCGGCTTCCAGTTTAGGACGTCGATCTCGATGCGAAGCTGGTCGCCGGGAACAACCGGCTTGCGGAATTTTGCGCGCTCGATGCCGGTGAAGACCATGAGCTTCGAGTCACGGTCGGGGATTTCGGTGAGCAGAAGGGCTCCACCGGCCTGCGCGATCGACTCTACGATCAGCACCCCCGGCATGATGGGGAAGTTAGGAAAATGTCCCGCGAAAAAAGGCTCATTGATCGTGACGTTTTTGATGGCTACGATGCGCTTTTTCCGTTCGAACTCCATCAGGCGATCGATGAGGAGGAATGGATAGCGGTGCGGAAGAATGGCCATGATGTCCTGTATCTCGAGGACCGTGCGCTCTTCCAGGATATGTTTCGGACTCTCCATAGCTGCCATCAGGATTATAGCGTTTCAGCCGCCCGCGCGGCTGCGATTCCCAGCGCCAGGGAGGGATCAGCGGTTAGTGTGTCCGGAGAGAAGTCATCGGTGGCTAACTTCGGGTATGCTGCCGCAGCAATCATCGCCGCGTTGTCCGTTGATAGCGCGAGCGACGGGAATGCGATCGGCAGCCCCCGTTCGGCTGCCTCCGAAGTAAATCGGACGCGAAGCTCACGGTTTGCTGCGACGCCGCCGGAGACTAGCAGACTTGCCGCCCCGAACCGCTCCGCGGCTCGAAACGTCTTACGCCGAAGATCATCGACCACGGCGCGCTGGAAGGATGCGATCAGGTCGAGGGTCTGCTTGTCGCAGAACGGAAGCGCATCCGCCAGCTTCGCGTCCGGGTTGCCGTGAAGCGCCGTCCGCCGCGCCTCGATTCCGGCGCTCATCTCATGCACCTGTGTGTATCGAAGCACGGCGGTCTTGATTCCACTGAAGGAGAAAAATGTCTCTGCGGCCGGATCCAGGGCTCCGGGGTCGCCGCGCCGGTGAGCCTTGCTTTTGATCTGCGAAAACGAAAACGGAACCGCGACTGCGTTTCCGTGGGGGGCGAGGGCGTCGATCCAGGGGCCGCCGGGGTACCCCAGCCCGAGCAACTTCGCCACCTTGTCGAAGGCCTCGCCGGCTGCATCGTCCACCGTGCGGCCGACGTTCCTGTACCGCCAGCCTTTGCCGTGGCGGCGTACCAGGTAGAGATGGGTGTGGCCGCCGGAAACCACGAGCGCAATGGCCGGCAGGGGCAACGGGTCGAGTTCGGACTCCCGCGCGAGTGCCGCCTGCTCGAGCAACACTGCGTGTATGTGCCCCTCGAGGTGGTTAACCGCAATAAGGGGCTTGCCAAGTGCCCAGGCCAAGGACTTCGCGTAGCTGATGCCCACGAGGAGGGCTCCGGCGAGGCCCGGGCCGCTCGTGACGGCGATCGCGTCTACGCCGGCCAGGGTGATTCCGGCCTCCTGCACTGCGGACCGCACGACCGGCACGATGTTGCGCATGTGCTCGCGCGAAGCCAGTTCCGGTACTACTCCGCCGTAAGGGGAATGCGTCGCTATCTGCGATGCCACGACATTGGACAGCGTCTCGCGGCCGCCGCGGACAACGGCTGCTGCCGTCTCGTCACAGGAGGTCTCAATGCCAAGTATCAGGCCGCTCCGCGGAGGGCTCTCGGGGGAAATGCTCACGCTTCTATAGTAGTGAAAGAACAGGCCCGACATGCCCGAATCACCGGCACAACTCGCCGCGGAAAGTATCGTCGACCGGCTGCGGGCAGCGGGATACGACGCCTATTTCGCCGGCGGGTGCGTGCGCGACCTGCTGCTCGGTCATGATCCTTCCGACTTCGACGTCGCCACTAATGCTCGTCCCGACACTGTCCTGGCTATGTTCCAGCGAACCTTTGCGGTCGGGGCTCACTTTGGCGTCATTCTCGTCGCAGACACAATCGACGGCAGGGAAATCGTAACTGAGGTCGCTACGTTTCGCAGCGATGAGTCGTATTCGGACGGCCGGCGGCCCGACTCGGTGCGCTTTTCCGATAGCGCTGAAGAAGACGTCATCCGGCGGGATTTCACCATCAACGGCATGCTGCTCGATCCGCAGATTTTGCGTGAGACCGGCAATGTGTCGGCCGCGGTCATCGACTACGTGGGTGGCCGGGGGGATCTCGAAGCCCGCCTGGTGCGCGCGATTGGCGAGCCACTCAAGCGCTTCGAAGAGGACAAGCTGCGCATGCTGCGCGCTGTCCGCTTCGCGGCCCGGTTCGAGTTTGAGATCGAGCCGCTGACGGAGGCCGCCATCCGCAGCTTCGCCAGCCATATCGCCCAGGTGAGCCGGGAGCGCGTCCGCGACGAACTGGAGCGCATGCTCACCGAGGGCCATGCCCGCCGGGCTTTCGAGCTGCTGGATCGCACCGGCCTGCTCCGCGAAGTCCTGCCTGAAATTGAGCGCATGCATGGGGTGGAGCAGCCGCCGGAGTACCACCCGGAGGGTGACGTCTTCATCCATACGATGATGCTGCTTGACCAGCTGCCGGCGGGGGTGTCCCCGGCCCTGGCGTGGGGGGCCCTGTTGCACGACGTGGGGAAGCCGGCGACCTTCCAGCGCGCGCCGGACCGCATCCGGTTCAACGGGCACGTCGAGGTCGGTGTCCGGATCGCGGAGGACATTGCCCGGAGACTGAGATTCTCCAACGACGAGACGGAACAGGTTGTGTCGCTGGTCGAGAACCACATGCGCTTTGGCGATGTGGAGAAGATGAAGGCGTCCACCCTGAAGCGCTTTTTCCGCCTTCCGGGCTTCCCGGAGCACTTGGCGCTGCACCGGATGGATTGCCTGGCCAGCCACCGTGACCTGTCCCTTTACGACTTCGCCAAGTCGCGCTACGAGGCGATGCCGGAGCATGAGGTCCGGCCCGTCCCCCTCGTTACGGGGCGGGACCTGATCGAGGCCGGCTACTCGCCGGGGCCCCGGTTCAAGGAACTACTCGCTCTAGCCGAGGACGCTCAGCTTGAGGGGAGGGTTCATAGCAAGGAAGAGGCTCTTGACCTGATCAGGAGCCATGGCGGCTGATCCACCGTCTACCCCTCCCCCCTCCCCCCTCCCTTTATCTAGTTTCCGGCAAGTATCAGATTCCAAGCGGCTTACAAATCGACATTCCGGCTAAGGGGCTGAAATCAGGGGATTTGCGAGTTTCTCATTTGTTTTCTATGACGTAGTGGATGTCGTAGATTCGATTCGGCTTACATCGCCAAACTTTGTAATCCATTGAA
>Ga0335085_10012399_pt1 | contig 12559 bp, 9 predicted proteins | sample Lox_Sample_45_FD_206712 | JGI IMG/M metagenome (GOLD analysis project Ga0335085, IMG submission 206712) | Soil microbial communities from Loxahatchee National Wildlife Refuge, Florida, United States - Lox_Sample_4.5 | ecosystem: Environmental > Terrestrial > Soil > Wetlands | place: USA: Florida...
GATCGTCCAGCGCTCCATCGAGGGTCCCCTGGCGGAGCACATCCTCGCGGGGAAGGTGGCCGCCGGAAACCGGATCCGCGTCCGGGTGGTGAGCGGACGCATCCGGTTCGATACGGTGGGGTGAGCACCTCGACCGGGGCCGTCCTGAGCTCCGCGAGGTCGACGAAACCGATGCGAGACCTCGCCACAGCCCGGGCGGAGCACTGAGCGTGGCGCCGGCCCGGCGAGCTCGCGTCGTGGTGGTCGGCGTCGGCCGGCTCGGCAGCGCGATCTCGGTGCAGCTCCGGAAGGCGGGCTGGCCGGTGACTGTGCGGACCCAGTCGCCCTCGGGACGGCGCCAGGCGCGGCGGCTGGGGCTGGTCGAAGCGGACGCTGCGGCGATGTCGCGCGCCGACGTCTGCCTGCTCACCGTCCCGGACGGCGCCGTCGCGGCCGTGGGCCGGTCGGTCGCACCGCTGCTGGGGCGCACCACCGGGCTGGTGCACTGCGCGGGCGCCCTCACGCTCGAGGTCCTCCAGCCGGCGGCGGCGGGACGACCGACGGGCTCCTTTCATCCGCTGGTCGCGGTCACCGGACCGGAGACGCCGCTGTCCGGGCACGCGGTGGCCATCGCGACGCGGTCGCGGGCATTGGCGCCGCTGCTGGGCCGGCTCGCGCACGCGCTGGGACTCCGGCCGCTGCGGGTGCCCGAGGCCGGGCGCGCCGCGTACCACGCCGGGGCGGCGATGGCGGCGAGCGGGCTGGTGTCGCTGCTCGACGCGGCGATCGCCGCATGGGTCGCGGCGGGAGTGTCCGAGCGCGAGGCGATGAACGCGCTCGCCGCGCTGATGCGCTCGGCGCTGACCGGGGCGGAGCTGCGCGGGACGGTGGCCGCGCTCACCGGGCCGGTGGTCCGGGGCGACGCCGACGTGGTGCAGGCGCACGTGCGCGGGCTGCCTCCCGAGGTGCTGCCCATCTACCTCGCGCTGCAGCAGCGGGTGCTCGCGCACGCGGCCGCCCGCCTCCCCCGCCCGACCGTGGCCCGGGTCGCCGCGGTGCTCGGACCGGAGCCGGCTGGGCGGACCCGCCGGCGTGCGGGCCGCTGAGCGCTCCACGGCCCTACGGTGCGGCGGAGGCCGCCGCGAGCTCCCAGTAGAACCGCTTGTTGTTCCTGCCGCGGTTGTCGAGCTTGACGACCCGCGCCTCGCCGATCTCCGCGGTCGAGTGGACGTGGGTCCCGCCGCAGGCCTGGGCGTCGAACCCCTCGATCTCCACGATCCGGACGCCCCCGTTCACCACCGGCGGGCGCACCTTCAACGTCCGGACGAGCTCCGGACGCGTCTCGAGCGTCGCCTCCGGAACGACCGACGCCCTGACCCGAAGGCCCCGGCCGATGACCTCGTTCACCGCCGCCTCGAAGGCCGGAAGTTCGTCCCGGCTGAAGGCGGTGACGCTGAGATCGACCCGCGACCGCTCCGGTCCGATCTCCGCGCCGCTCACCAGTCCGCCGAAGCGCTGGTGCGCGAGCGCGTTCACGACGTGCAGCAGGCAGTGGTGCCGCATGAGCAGCAGACGCCGGGACCAGTCCAGCCGGCCGTGGACCGCCTGTCCGGCCTCGAGATGGACGCCGAGCTGGTGCCAGAGCAGCTCCCCATCCTCCCGCATCCCGGTCACGGGATGGGACCGTCCGGCGGACGAGATCCAGCCCTGGTCGAAGGGCTGGCCGCCGCCTCCGGGATGGAACGCGCTCCGGGACAGGCGGGACCATCCGTCCACGCTGTCGGTGACCACCGCGTCGAACTCCCGGCAATACGCGTCGTCGAGATAAAGCCGTTCGGTCATGGAAGACGGGTCTCCAGGCCTGGACGGCTGCTCCTAACGCGGGCGAGCGCCGACGGATTGACGCGAGCCAACAACCTGGAATCACGAGACATTCCAGGTCTCAGAGACCTCGTACGCGGAGCCCTCGGCCGAGAGAAACCTCGTGCGCGGGCACGGGCCCACGCTGCTGGCTATGCTGAACACCCGTTCTCGACCCGTCCGCCGCGATGCAGTCCAGCCTCCTCGATCTCGCCCCCCTCGCCTTCGACCGGACCTTCTCGCGGCTCCAGCGCATCCACCTGGACGAGTCCGCCTGGGTGGACGTCGCGCCCGGCTGGGTGACCGGCTCGGACACGCTCTTCCGCAGCTTGACCGAGACCCTCCCCTGGGCCCAGCGCACGCGGTTCCTCTACGAGCAGCAGCGGATCGAGCCCCGCCTCACCGCCGGCTGGCACGCCGGGGGCGAGCGCCCGCTCCATCCACCCATCCTCGAGGAGATGCGAGGTGCCCTCTCCGACCACTACGGCGTCCAGTTCGACTCCGCGGGCTTCAACCTCTACCGGGACGGCAGGGACAGCGTTGCCTGGCACCGGGACAAGATCCCGGTGCGCATCCACCAGCCCGTCGTCGCGCTCGTCTCGCTCGGCGAGCCCCGGCGGTTCCTGCTCCGTCCCCGTGGCGGCGGCGCCTCGCGGCCCTTCGCCCTCGGCCACGGCGACCTGCTCGTCACCGGCGGCGACACCCAGCGGACCTGGGAGCACGCCGTGCCGAAGGTCGCCCACGCCGGCCCGCGCATCAGCATCGCCTTCCGGCACGGCATGGAGTCACGCGTCTATCGCTGAGCTGCGTCCCGCTCAGCGGAACAGCGTGCCTCGCGCCCCATGCGGAGCTCCTTCCCGTCAGGGCGTCAGGATGATCCGCGGGCCCTGGACCGCCTCGCGCACCGCCGCGAGCGCCGCGTCGGAGAGCGCCTCGGTCTCCGTCAGCCGGCGCATCACGAGCTGCGCATCCCCCGGTGCGCCCTCGAGCAACCCCTTGAGGTCGGCGAGGAGCGCCAGTCCCGCGTCCTCCATCTGCTTCCCCGGCGCGGATGCGGCGATCGGCTTCCCCGCCTTCTCGCTCACGTACTTCGCGAACGCATCGAGCGAGGCGCGCGTCCGCCGGACGTCGTAGGTGGCCAGCTTCGCCTGCAGCGCATCCCTCGGGACCACCAGCATCCGCGGCACCCCACCCTGCGCGAGCCCCACGTGCGGCACGTCGATCTCCTGCATCGGGAACACGCCCAGCAGGCCGTCCTCCGGCGCGGGAGAGCTGTAGGGGACCACGTCCAGGAACAGCGCCAGCGGATCCACCCCCTGCTTCGCCGCTTCCAAGTCCTGGGCATCCAGCGGCGGGAAGGTGCTCGGCGCGCCGGTGAAGAGCAGCGGGAACACCGCCTGCTCCCAGAACTCGTCCGGCGCCGAGCCCGTCTGCTTCGTCGCCGCGACCAGCGCCAGCATCAGCTCGGCGAGCCGGGGCGCCTGACCGACCTGGTCGCCGAAGCTCCGCGCCGGATCGAGCCGGGCCAGAGAGCCGACGATCTGCTGCTCGAACTGCGTCTTCGCCTCCGCGGACATCCGCTGCGCGCTCACCCGCCCCAGCGCCGCGCGAAGGTCGGCCGACAGCACCGGGGCCTTCGCGTCGAAGAGCTCCTTCGTCCGCCGGGGGTCGAGCAGCATGAACTGGAGGAAGCCCGGATCGAACAGCCGGGCGTAATCCTCCGGGCGGAGGCGCACCGGTGCGCCACCTGTCGGAGCGAACCGTGCCTGCGCCAGCGCCCGCCGGATGTCGGCCGTCACCTCCTCCAGCCGCTCCAGCTTGCCGCGGGACAGCGCCTCGACCACCGCCTGGAACGGCGACAGCATCAGAACGGCCTCGGGGAAGCCGAGCATTCCTCCCTCGGGCGTCTCGCGGTGCGGGAACCAGAAGGCCTGATCGCTGGCGATGAGCCGGTCGGCGAAGGCGCCCGCCAGGCCCAGCGCGACCAGCTGGTGCTCCGGGTCTTCGGGCCGGAAGGGCCCCATCAGCAACCGGATGACGCCTTTCTCGATGTCGGCCCATGACGCATGCTTGAGGTCGATCGACGCACCCGTGACCCGCGCCAGCGAGGCGGCGAGCTGCTGGGTTGCGGCATCGAGATGTCCCGCGGAAGAAGCCATGGGTGGGCCCCTTAGCGTAGAACCGGGGGCTCTGTGGAGAAGCCCGGAGGCGGGAGGGGATTGCGAGTGGACTGTCGGGCTCGCGCCGCGGTCCTGGCCGTCCTGTTCCTGACCAGCGCCTGCGCGACGCTCACCCCACGCTTCGACCAGGCCGTCACCACCTCGTTCGCCCGCCAGCCCATGCGGAAGCTGGAGACTGGCCGGGTCGAGCTCTACTATCCCGAGACCTCGCGCGATCAGGCGCTCCGGCTCATCCAGCGCCTCGATCACTGCGTGGAGCTGCTGCGACGCAATCGCTTCTCGTCGACCGAGCGCCCGAAGGTCCTCGCCTACCTGACGACGGCGAACTTCGACAACGCGTACGTCCAGCCCCAGGCAGCGGGCTTCCCGCTCCAGATGGTGCTCACCCACCACTTCACCACCGAGTTCTTCAACCTCCTCGAGATCGGCACCAACCACGTGGACGACGTCTCGTGCCACGAGGCCACGCACTACGTGCAGTTCCAGGAAGTCGACGAGCTCTGGTACTACCTGAACCTCGCCTTCGGCGATCTGCTCGACCCGAACGTCTTCACCGAGTCGTACTTCCTCGAGGGGCTCGCGACCTACTACGAGGGCCGTCTCGACCGGGACACCGGGCGACCGCACAGCCCCATCTGGCGCGGCCTGTTCGAGTCCGGCGTCGCGCTCCGCAAGGGAGAGATCCACTCCGGAGACCTCTCGGTGGCGCAGAGGGAGCTGCTTCCCTTCGGCGGCAACTACCTGGTGGGGATGCACTTCATCGAGTGGCTCGCCCGCCGCTACGGCGCGGACAAGCTCTGGGCCCTGATCGACGTGCAGGGGCGAAGCTGGATCCCCGTGCTCGGGGTCTCGTTCCGGTTCATGTGGGTCTACGGCAAGGGCCCCGGGGAGCTCGTGGACGAGTGGCGCGAGGCGCTCCGTCATTCGGGGCCGTGGCGCGAGCGCCCGGAGTGGCAGAAGGTCCTCGACCGCGACCTGGGGTACTTCGCGCGGCTGGCGTCGGCGCCCGATGGAACGCTGGCCGCCGTCACCGCCGGGCTGGACTCGAAGCCCGAGCTGCGCATCTACAACCCCGACGGCTCGGTGCGCCTCCGGAGCGCGCTCACCAACTTCTGGCCGGGGCGCCGGTACATCGCGACCAGCCCGCTCTCGGTGAGCGGCCTGTCGTTCGACGGAAGCTCGAGGCGGCTCTACCTCGTCCTCGCCGACGTGGGCATCGACGGCGACACCGCACCGAAGCTCCTCGAGCTCGACGCCCACGACGCGCACCTCCTCCGGACCTGGGAGACCCCGGATGCCCTCGGTGGCGGCGTCGACCCGGGGGGAAGCCGCTACGTGTTCGTCCGGAGCAACTCCGACACCGCCGACCTCTGGGAGCTGGACCTCGCGAGCGGGCAGGAGCGGCCGCTGACACGCCACCAGGGACGGCTCACCCTCGGCGCGCCGGCCCCTGCCGCGGACGGGCGCATCGTCTTCGCGCGGAAGATCGCCGACGACTTCGACCTCTGGATCCGGGAGGCGGACGGCACGGAGCGGCCGCTCACCCGCGATGGGAGGTTCAACTACTCCCCGCGCTGGTCCGGCGCGGACGAGGTGATCGCGCTGCACGAGGTCGACGGACGGACTCAGGCGATCCGCGTCCAGGTGTCGACCGGCGCGATGAGCGTCATCAGCGACGCGCCGTTCGTCGTCCTGGATCCGGTTCCGCTTCCGGGCGGACGGCTGGCGTTCGTCAACCGCGAGGGCTGGGGCTGGACGCTCGACTGGATGGACGTCGGTCCGGGACGACCGATCGCGCCGCAGCAGCCCGCCGACGGCGCCTCGCCCGATGCCGAGGCCGCCTCCGAGCCGGACGTCCCGGTCCTGTCCGACGACCCGTACCACGCGCTCGACCACCTGCTCGTCCCCACCCTGCGCGGGCCCTTCATCGCCTTCGGGAGCCGCCAGCAGTACGGCGGGACGCAGAGCACGGTCTACGGCGGCGTGTCGCTCCAGGGCAGCGACCGCCTCGGTTTGCACCAGTACGCCCTGAACGTGGGCTACGAGACCAGTGACCCTGGGCCGACATTTTCGGTGGGCTACGGCAACTATCAGCTGGCGCCGGTCTACCTGGCAGCCGTGTTCTCGCGGGCGTCCGAGCCGGCGCTGCGGGACGTGTCGGATGGCTCGTTCATCCCGAGCGTCGTCGACATGAGCGGTCGAATCTCCGCCTCGCGGACGTTCTGGACCACCCCGCTGTCGCTGAGCTTCTTCGGCATCAATCGGAAGGAAGGCTTCGAGACCGGGACCCGGAACTCCTCGCTGCTCGGGCCCGGCGTGGCCACCGGCTGGTCAGCCACCGAGTCGACGCCGTACGCCGGCATCCGTCGAGGCATCGCGCTCACCGGAAGCGCCCAGTGGTTCGCCAAGGCGTTCGGCTCGGACTTCACCTTCGGCGACCTGCGGGCGACCGCGGCGTTCTACACACCCCTGCCCCTCTGGGCGCGGCACACGCTCCAGCTCACCGTGCGCGGACGGGCGCTGGCCGGCGCGCCCTCGAGGCTGCTGCGTGTGGGTGGCAGCAGCCGCGGATTCCTGGAGTGGGACTCACAGCCGGACAAGTCTCAACCCGGGACCGGGCTGGCCATCTTCCCGGACATCACCTTCCGCGAGCCGCTGAGGGGCTACGAGGACGCGACCCTGCGCTGCAACGAGGTGGTCATCGGAGGCTTCCGGTACCGGGCGCCGATCATCGTCGACTACGGGTGGTCGTCCTTCCTCTGGCTGTTCCCCTCGCTCTTCATCCGCCAGGCGGACCTCGAGATGTTCGGGGAGTGGGCCCACACCTGGACCGCGGAGAGCAGCAGCGGCCCGGCGACGATGGGGGAGCACCGGACGCTCGGTGGAGCGGTCTACTTCCGCACTCTGTGGGGCTCCGGACTGCCGCTCTCGATCTACTACCAGGTCGCCTGGCGTCCGGACGACGGTCTCACCACGCTGCACATCGTCGGCGTTTCGCTGGAGTAGCGGGCGCAGGCCTCACACTCGGGCCCGTCCCGCCGCGCGCGCCACGTGCCGGAGCAGGCCACGGGTGACGATCCGGTGGCCCCCGGTCCCCATGAGGAGCGCCCGGTACATCCGGCCGTGGATGCCGGGAAACGCCGCCTCGCTCCGTGCGCGCAGCTGGTCGCCGACGATGAGGAACGTCAGCGCGTAGCGCGCGAAGCGGTGCTGCCCCCGGAGCGACAGCCGGCGGCCGGGCTCGGAATCGACCACGCGGAACCCCGGAAGCGTCTCGTCCACCCGCCCGGAGAACCCCGGCGTGGCCTCCCGCGGGTCGCAGCCCAGCACGCGGGCGAGGGTCCGGGCACCGCCCATCCGACGGCGCAGGACGCCGACGAGCGCCGCCCAGGCGACGTCGGCCGGGACGTCGATGTGCTCGCGGTGCTCGTCGAGGAAGGGAAGAGATTCCAGCTCGACCTGCTCGACGGTGCTCATCGTGGGCACGACCAGGTCGCGACGACGTGGAGGGTCGCGGCGCTCGCGAGGAGCGTCGGTACCCCATCCATCAGGGGCGCTCCGGGAAGTTCGCCCCGATGCACGTGCGTCACTCCGTCCGGTAGAGGCCGTGGCGCTCGATGTAGGCCATCACCGCGCGAGGAACGAGCCCCTCCCCTCCCCGACCCGTGGCGAGCGCCGCCCTCACCTCGGTGCTGGACACCTTCACCAGCGGAGGCCCGAGCGCGCCAGGCGCAGGATGCCCCGCCCGGTTCAGGACCACGATGCGAGCCAGGCGACGGATTTCCTCCGGCTCACGCCACTTCGCCATCTCGGGGACGATGTCGCTGCCGACGACCAGCGTCCAGCGCCAGTCCGGCCAGCGGCGGTGCAGCTCCCGGAGAGTGTCCACCGTGTAGCCGTTGCCGCCGAGCACGCCCTCGAGGTCCGAGGCCATGAGCCACCCCGACGCGTCCCGGCACATCAGCTCGCACATCGCGAGCCGGTGCGAGAAGTGGATCAGCGGCTTGCCGAAGGGGTGCTGGGCCGCGGGCACGAACCACACCTGATCGACCGGCTCGAGCGCCCGCACCACGTGCGCGGCCAGGAGATGACCGATGTGGGGCGGGTTGAAGGAGCCCCCGAGGAGCGCGACGTCCATGCCGTTGGCCAAAGCCTAGCAGCCCCTCAGGCGTACATCAGGAAGGGTCGCCGCCGTTCGAGGAACGCGGCCTCGGCGCCGGCGAGCAGCGCCGCCACGTCCTCGAACTCGGCTCCCTGCTCGAGCGCCACGCGGACCTGCGCGCTCCCGCAGAGCAGATCGAACGCGGGCACGTCCTTCACGAACTCGTACGGCTCGGCTCGCCACTGGAAGTCGCGCTTTCCGCGCTTCCGCGCCTCGGCGACCACCGCCAGTCCCGTCCGCACCGAGGCGAACGCCTGCGGATCGGTCACGTGGAGGAACGCGCCGCTGCAGCCGGTGCCCCGGTACTTGTCCCAGGTGGGAACGAAGTGCACCGGACGCACAGCGAGCCCCGGGAGCCGGTGACGCTCCAGCGCGGAGGCGATGTCCGCCGCGTCCAGGTACGGGGCTCCGAACTGCTCGAAGGGCCGGCAGGTCCCCCGCCCCTCCGAGACGTTGGTTCCCTCGAGCAGGCACATCCCCGGGTACACCTGTGCCGTGTCCGGGGTGGGCATGTTCGGCGACGGCGGGACGAAGTCCAGGCCGGTCTCCGCCCACCGCATCTTCCGTGACCAGCCCAGGCAGGGCACCACGGCGAGGTCGCAGCCGAATCGCTCCTCGGTGTTGAGCATCCGCGCCAGCTCTCCCACCGTCATGCCGTGCCGGTTGGGGAGCGGGTACATGCCGACGAAGCTCCGGAACCCGGGCTCGACCAGGTTGCCTTCCACTCGCTCGCCGCCGAGGGGGTTCGGCCGGTCCAGCACCACGAAGCGGACGCCGGCCTTCGCGCAGGCCTCCATCGCCAGCGCCATCGTGTAGACGTAGGTGTAGTAGCGGGCGCCCACGTCCTGGACGTCGAAGACGACGACGTCGAGGCCGACGAGCCACTCGGGCCGCGGTCGCAGCGAGTCCACGGTGTTCCCGTAGAGCGAGTACATCGGCACGCCCGTGCGAGGGTCCCGCGCCTCGTCCACCGCCTCCATGTACTGGACCTCGCCCCGGACGCCGTGCTCGGGCCCGAAGAGGGCTGCCAGGGTCACACCCGGCGCCGCGTCGAGGAGATCGGCCAGGTGCCGGAACCGGGCATCCACGCTGGTCGGATTGACGATCGCCCCCACCCGGAGCCCGTGCAGCGCACGGAACTGCTCTGCCTCCCAGACGTCCAGCCCGGTCCTGACCCGCATGGGCGCGAGCGTACTCCGGCCGCTGGTCAGCGGCGCGACGCGCTGAGCGAGCGCATCGCCTTCTTCTGCGGCTCGAGCGTCTTCATCAGCGCCGTGGCCTGCTTCTGCCGCCCGGTGCGACCGTAGAAATCGGCCAGCGCCCGGGTGACCACCGCATTCTTCGGCTGCGCCTTGTGGAGGTCGGTCAGGGTCTTCTCCGCCGGGGCGACCTGCCCCGACTTCTCCTGGACGCCTGCGAGCTGGAGCTTCAGCCCCGTGTCCCCGTCGCCGGCGCCGATGAGCCAGCGGAGCTCCTTCTCCGACTCGGTCCAGTCACCGGCCCGCTGCGCGAGCGCCGCCAGCCTCCGGTGTGCGTCGACGTAGTCGGCGCGGAGCGCGATCGCCTTCCGCTGCGCCTCGCGCGCGCCCTGGACGTCTCCCCGCTCCTCCTCCAGCACGCCCCACAGGTGCAATCCGCGGGGGTTGTCCGGAGCGAGGGCGTAGGCCCAGCGGAGATGCCAGTCCACCAGCTCCAGCCGTGTCCCCTGCTTCAGCCCCAGGCGCGCTGCCTCGAGGTGCCCGTAGGGCGAGCGGGGCTCGTTCTGCGCCCACCACTCCGCCCACGCGAGCGCCCCGGCGTCGTTGCCCGCTGCCTCGTAGGCGGCAATCTGCTCCGGCGGCGTCGCGCTCAGGATCAGGCCCAGCACCACCACCGCGCTCGCCACCGTCATCTCGGTCCAGGATGGTACCGAAGCGGGCGACGGGTCCTCAACTCGCTTGACCAGGGCACCCACGAGCCGACAGAACGTCGCCCCGCCGTGCACTTTTCCCCACGAACACTGGAGGACCTCGCATTTCCGGAGGTTCTGGCCGCCCTCGGCCATCGCTGCCGCACCACGGCAGGTCGGACCCGCGCACTCGCACGTTCATTCCTCGACGACGCCTCTGCCGTCCGGGAAGCACTTGCCCGGGTGGACGAGGCGCGGGCGCTGCTCCAGGAACGGCTCAGCCTCCCTCTCGGCGGGGTCGCGGACATCCGCGGCGCCGTCGAGCGCGCCGAGAAGGGCGGCCTGCTGGAGCCCCGCGAGCTCACCGGCTGCGCGCAGACCCTGTTCGCCTTCAGCCGGACCCGGGAGGCGCTCGCCGAGAAGTCCGGCCTCGTCCCCCGCCTGGCCTTCGTGGGCCAGCGGTTGCCCGACCTCGAGCGGCTCGCGGTGCGCATCGATCGCTGCTTCGAGGCCGACGGAGAGATCTCCGAGCGAGCCAGCCCCGCCCTGAAGGAGGCGCGGGACCGGATCCGCGGGCTTCACCGGGCCATCAAGTCGCGTCTGGACACCCTGCTCCACGACGAGAAGTTCCTGCTCAACCTCCGAGAGGGCTACTACACCCTCCGGAACAACCGGTACGTGGTACCGGTGCTGGCCCAGGCCCGCGCGGAGGTGCCGGGCATCGTCCACAACGCCAGCCAGTCCGGACAGACCCTGTTCGTCGAGCCCGAATCTCTGGTCGGCATCGGCAACGACCTTGCCATCGCGCAGTCGGTGGCGCTGGAGGAGGAGCGCCGGGTGCTCCAGGAGCTCTCCGACGCCGTCGGGCGCGAATCGGCCCGCATCCTCGAGGGCGTGGACGCGGCCGCCGAGCTGGACGAGGCCGAGGCCGCGGCGCAGCTGGGCGCGGACCTCGGCGCATCCTCCCCCGTGGTCGAGGACGCCGACGGTCCGCTGGTGCTCTTGCAACTCCGGCACCCACTGCTCGTCCTCCGCGGGCGCGAGGTGGTGGCCAACGACGTCCGGCTCGACGGGGAGGTGCGCGCGCTGGTGATCTCTGGCCCGAACGCCGGCGGCAAGACCGTCACTTTGACGGCGGTGGGCCTGTGCGGGGTACTGCTGCGCGCCGGTCTCCAGGTCCCGGTCGTGGACGGCTCCCGCGTCCCGCTGTTCACCTCGGTGCACTCGGCCGTGGGTGACGCGCAGGACCTGGCCCAGGACCTCTCCACGTTCAGCGCCCACGTGCAGGAGCTCAGGCGCATCCTCGAGGCGGCGGGCCCCGGTGGGCTCGCGCTGATCGACGAGATCGCCGCCGACACCGACCCGCGCGAGGGCGCGGCGCTCGCCATCGCGGTGCTCGAGGAGCTCATCGGGCGCGGCGTCCGCGTGCTGGTGACGACACATCTCGAGGAACTGAAGGCGCTGACCCACGTCGACCCGCGCTTCCTCAACGCCCGGGTGGGCCTCGACAGCAGGCGCATGGTGCCGACGTACAAGCTGCAGCTCGGGGCGGCGGGCACCTCCTCGGCGCTCGACCTCGCCTCGCGCATGGGGCTCGCCCCGCACGTGGTGGACCGAGCGCGAGCGCTGGCGCGGAGCTCGGGTGGCCCGCTCGCCCAGGCGCTGGCGGCCGCGGAGGAGGAACGACGGGCGCTGGCCGAAGAGCTCGAGCGAGCCCGGACGGCGACCGTCGCGGCCGAGGCCAGCGCGCGGGCCCTCGAGGCCGAGCGAGCGGCGTTCGCCGAGCAGCGCCGCGCCGAGGAGTCCGCCCACGCCGAGCGCCTCCGGGTCGAGTCGGAGCAGGCCCTGGCCGAGGTGTCCTCCCAGCTCGCGGAGCTGCGGCAGCAGGCCTCGGTCGAGCGCGCGGAGGCGGCGCGCGCGGTGCTCGCCGCGCAGGCGGAGGCGGCACGGGCCCGCGCCGAGGCGCTGTCCCGGGAGAGCGCCCGCACCGCGCTCGCCCCGGCGCCGGGCACGCTGCGGGTCGGAGACGTGGTGCACCATCTGGGGCTCCGGCGCGACGTCACCGTGCTGGAGCTGGCGGGCAACGAGGTGCTGGTCTCGGCCGGCGCGCTCAAGATGCGGGTTCCTCGTGCCGAGCTGGCAGGAGCCCGAGACGACAAGCCAGCGAGTCGCTTTCCGTCCACCGACCGCGCACGTGCCTCGCTGGCGCGTGCGAGCAACGCGGCTCCGGGGGTGCTCGAGGTTCCGGCGCTCCGCGTGGACGTGCGCGGGCTCCGGGTGGACGAAGCCGTGCGGGAGGTCGAGGCCTTCCTCGACCAGGCGTTCCGGAACGGGGACCCCGGCGTGCTGGTGCTGCACGGCCACGGGACGGGCGCCCTGAAGCAGGCAGTCCGCGAGTACCTGCAGGACTCACCCTACGTCCGGATGTACCGTCCCGGTGAGAGCCACGAGGGCGGTGACGGCGTGACGGTGGTCGGGCTCAGGGTCGAC
>Ga0335085_10012400_pt1 | contig 12559 bp, 5 predicted proteins | sample Lox_Sample_45_FD_206712 | JGI IMG/M metagenome (GOLD analysis project Ga0335085, IMG submission 206712) | Soil microbial communities from Loxahatchee National Wildlife Refuge, Florida, United States - Lox_Sample_4.5 | ecosystem: Environmental > Terrestrial > Soil > Wetlands | place: USA: Florida...
AGTCCGCTGCTTGCGGGTCCAGACGGACTGCGATCTCCAGCTCTGGCTTAGCCAGCATGTTGCGCTGAAGGTCCAGCAGCACGCGGCCTTTGTTGTAGTGAGCCGCCGCCGAATTCGGGTCGAGGCGAACTGCTTCGGAAAATTCTGCGAGAGCGCCTTGGAGATTGTACTGGTCGGCCAGAGCGATACCCAGATTCAGGTGTGCGCCCGGCGATTTCGGATCAAGAGTGACAACTTTGCGGAACAAGTCGATAGCCTCGGCCTGACGGTTCAGCCGGGTCAGGACCATCGCACGCCCGGTAAGCGCCTTGGTGTTGTTGGGCCCAAGACGCAGAGCGCTTTCGAGCGCCTGGTCTGCCTCGGGAAGGCGCACCTCACCGGCGAGAATAAGGCCCAGATTGGCGAACGCCTGCGCATATTGCGGATCGTTCTCCGTGGCTTCGCGAAATAATTCCTCAGCATCTTTGGTTTTGCCCTGCTGTCCGTATACAACTCCCAGATTGTTCTGCGCCTCCGCATATTGCGGATTCAGAGAAATCGCGGCCTTGAATTGCTTCTCTGCGTCTTCCGCATGACCAGCCCGCAGGCTTAGGAATCCAAGCTGGTTGTGAACCGGAGCAAAATTCGGGTCGAGCGCAAGGGATTTCTGCAGGACATCTCTCTCCTCCTTCAACTGACCCATTTGGTCCAGTGCCAAGGCGAGGTCGTAATAGGTACGCGCATTGTTAGGATCCTGCGCAATGGCTTCCCGATACACGGCGGCAGCCTGCTGTGGGTCGCCCTTTTGTAGGAATTCGTTCGCCTGGTTTGCTTTTGTTCCGGCAATATCTTGCTTCACGCTTGCTTGTCGGCTTTCCTCGAAAATCCTCAGCTCGGCGCGGGCCTTATCCTCTTGTCCCATGGTGCGCAGCACGCCCGCCAACTGAAAGTGCGCCTCGCTCGAAGCAGGATTTAGTTGCGCAGCCTTCTCAAGCTGTTCGTAAGCTTCGTTCGTTTTTCCCAGTTTCGCGAGAACGAAACCCAGGTTGTAGCGGGCATCATAGGAGTTCGGTTCCAGTTCGACAGCCCGACGTAGCACGGGTTCTGCATCTGCGTACTTGCCCAAACCGCGATCAATAGCCCCCCTCAGGTACACAGCATCATAGGTGCCCGGGTTACGGTGCTGATAGTCCTTGATGAGCGGCAGCGCGGTATTGAATTCCGCGAGTACGATCAACGCTTTCACGTACGACACTCGAACGACATCGTCACTCGGGTTCAGCCGGAGCGCTTCCTGGAATTCTCCCGCCGCCTCCCGGTACCGGTCCTGCTGAATGTAGGCAACCGCCAGATTCGAGTGCGCCTGCGCGGACGAGGGATGTTCCTTCACGAGGAGTGACAGAAGTTTGATGGCAGAGGTTGCGTCTCCGTTTTTCGAATAGGCGATCGCCAGGTCGAGCTGGAGACCCTCGTTTGGAGGAGCGCCCTTTAGACATGCAACGGCCGCCGAGTATCTTTTCTGCGTGATGAAGAGATTGGCCAGGCCGTCTAGGGCCGGCACGAATTTCGGATCGATTGCCAGCGCTTTCTGGAACTCGTCAATCGCTCCATCCGCCTGGTTCAGTTGGCTGAGTGCCATTCCGAGAGCTGCGTGCGATTGTGCCTTCTCGGGCTGCAGCCGGACTGTTGTGCGAAATTCTTGCTCGGCACGATTGGCATCACCGCTGGTCAGCAGCGCCAGTCCCAGGTTGTAGTGGGCTTCCCAGGAATTCGGCTCAAGATGAAGCGCCGAGCCAAACGCGGAAAAGGCGCAGGAGAACTGGCCGTGCTGCCCGAAGTATGCACCCAGTGCGTCATAGGCGGCTGCGGACGGGTGTGAGGCCACTGCCCGTTCCAAACTGGCAGGCCCTTTGCAGGTGGAAACCTCCTGCGCGGAAACGGTCAGGCTGAAACTGGCAAGAGCAACAACCCCGAATGAGACTACTCTCACGCCTGATCTATGCAAGGAAGACCCCATAATCCCTTGATGCGAGTGTTTGAATACCGCAGGATCGGCTACTGTAAGCGAACCTGATGCGGAGCGCGCGTCGCCCTTTTCGGGGGTTAAGTTCATCAGATCGGCCAAGCGCTTGTCAATGCAGACGGCCGCGCGAAGCGCAGCGATTGCATGTCGCTGTGATCATTGCGACGCTCGTTCGGCGTCCAGCAGGATGGTATGATCCACGAAGAGATGCGCGGCGATGTGACCCACAGAAGCTTCCCGGACGTGCTCTTCTTCTTTCGTTTCCTGCTCGTCCTCGCCTGTTTGACCGCCGGCAATTTGGCACAAGCGCAAGGAATGGCAACCGGAGGCACGGCTGTCCCTGCGCGGCCACTGCCACCGGGTCTGAAGCCACCTGTGGTCCGTTACGAAGATATTGCGGCAAAGGCTGGACTCACTGGCGTCGAGGTCTCCGGCGCCGAGCACGGAAAGCAATACATCATCGAATCCACGGGCACGGGCGTAGCCGTTTTTGATTACGACAACGACGGCCTGCCGGACATTTTTCTGGTGAATGGCGGGCGACTGGATAAGAACGACCCGCAGCCCACTTCCTTTCTCTACCACAATCTGGGCGGTCTGAAATTTGAGGATGTTACAAACAAGGCCGGCTTAGCTCAGACCGGGTGGGGACAAGGCGTATGCGCCGGCGATATCGACAATGACGGCGACACCGATTTGTTTGTCACGGAGTGGGGACATAACGTTCTTTACCATAACCAGGGCGACGGAACATTTCGTGATGAGACCAAGGCACGAGGTCTGGAGGAACCCGAGCCACGATGGAGCACGGGCTGTGCATTCGTCGACTTCAATCGCGACAGCTACCTCGACCTCATCGTTGCCCACTACCTCGTGCTCGACCTCAGCAAGACACCGCGCCCCGGCGACAATTCCCAGTGTCAATGGAAGGGGCTCCCTGTATTGTGCGGTCCGCGCGGCCTGCCGGCTGAGACCATGTCGTTCTACGAAAACGACGGGCATGGCCACTTCACCGACATTTCCGACAAAGCTCACATTTCAGGAGAACGTAGTTATTACGGCTTCACTCCGCTGACCGGGGACTTCGACAACGACGGATTTCCTGACATCTATATATCGTGCGACTCCACAGCGAACCTGTATTACCACAATCTCGGCGGAAAACGGTTTGAGGAGATTGGCCTGCAGGCGGGCGTTGCCTACAACGAGGATGGCCGCGAACAGGCGGGGATGGGCGTGACCGCGGGCGACTACAACGGAGATGGCTTGCTCGACATTTTTAAGACGAATTTCGCTGACGACACGCACACCCTCTACCGGAATACTGGCAAGAACAATTTCGACGATGCGACCATTGCATCCGGCCTCGCGGTCAATACCAGGTACCTGGGTTGGGGAACTTCATTTCTCGATATTGACAACGATGGATGGCCAGACCTGATCGTGGCCAATGGGCACGTCTATCCCGAGGTGGATAACGCCCACACCGGAGAAACATTCAAACAACCGCGCCTGCTCTACTGGAACCGGGGCGACGGACAGTTTTACGATCTTTCCTCAGCCGGCGGACCCGGCATCTCGGAAAAGCACTCCTCCCGCGGTCTTGCGGTCGGAGATCTGGATAACGACGGCCAGATGGAGATTGTCATCGTTAATATGGGTGAAGTGCCTTCTCTCTTGAAAAATGTGGCCCCGCGCCTGGGAAACTCCCTGCTGATCCGGGCCGTCACTCTGAAGCGGGACGCAATCGGCGCGCGGGTTAGCGTGACAGCGAACGGGCACAAGCAGATCGATGAAGTGCGAAGCGGCGGCTCATTCATTTCCCAGAGTGATTTCCGGCTACATTTTGGTTTGAGCAAGGCGAAATCGGCCGACGTAGCGATTCGCTGGCCGGATGGCAGGACGGAAGATATTTCCGGCGTTGCCGCCAATCAGGTGGTAACGATCGATGAAGGCAAGGGAATCGTGCACAGGCAGCCGTACGCGTCGGAGACGCCGTGAGCTTGAAGCGCCAGTTCGCTATAAGCCTTCCGCTGGTTTTCTCGCTGGCTCGTTGACAGTGAGAATCTGGTCTGCGGCCACAGACTCCAGTCGCTGCACAATGCCACTAGGCCAGGTGATCTCGATGCTGTGGACTTTCACACACGCGCCCAAACCAAAATGCGCCCGCTTGTCACTGGCAGAAAGATAACTGCCCGCCGTGCTTACAAAGCCGTATTGCTCCGGGCCGCTTTCGGGGACGATGTGGATGCGTGCTCCGATTCCATCCCGGTTGCTTTTCCCACCGATCAGCCTTAACGACAACCAGTGGTTTCCGTTGCCGGCACGATTGTGGAGAACCACGGCTTGACCGTCGTGGCAGTTGATGGCGATGTCTATGAATCCATCGTTATCGAGGTCACCAAAAGCTGCCCCACGAGCGCTCCGAGCGACTTTGAAAATCTCCCCACTTTCGCGCGACACGTCGCGGAATCTTCCGCCGACATTTTTCAGAAGGAGAGGTGGTTCGCGGTAGTGAAGCCCGGGATCGGTGAGATCGATATTATCCATCACGTGCCCCTGCGCCACGAACAAGTCTCGCCAGCCGTCGTTGTCGTAGTCGATCATCTTCGCGCCCCAGCCGGAGTGCGGTATCGTCATGCCGCCGATGCCGCTGGAGTCGGTCACGTCCTCGAACCTGCCTTTGTTGTTGCGAAACAGCGCATATTTCTGGTTGGCCAATGCATTGACGAAAACATCGGGCCAACCGTCGTTGTTGTAGTCCGCGAAATCGGCCCCCATCCCGGCAAATACTCCTCCGTTCTGGTTGTAAGCCAGGCCCGCGTTGAGGGCCACTTCGCGAAAGGTTCCGTCGCGATTGTTCCGAAACAGTTGTTCAGGAAATGAATCATTGGCCACGAAGATATCCGGCCAACCGTCGCCGTCGAAGTCATTCACCGCGATCCCTAGCCCCTTTCCGGGGGAGGACGCTACTCCACATTGCTTTGAGACGTCCGTGAACGTCCCATCGCCGTTGTTGTGATAGACGAGATAACTGATCGCCTGGAATTGATCCGGATGGCAATAGGCGCGATAGCCGGGCCGGTAAAGACCGCAATAGGTGTTCAGCGAAAAATCCCAGTCCACGTAGCGGCTCACGATGAGATCCAGGTGCCCGTCGCGGTCGTAATCGACAAAACAAGCGCCAGTGCACCATCCGCTGCCGGTAACGCCCGCTTTCTCGGTTACCTCGCTAAACGTTCCGTTCCCGTTGTTACGGTAGAGAATGTTTCCGCCCAGGTTCGTCACCAGCAGATCCATATTGCCGTCATTGTTGTAGTCGCCAGTCGCAACGCCCATACCATAGGAATGGCCGCGTACGCCGGCTGCCTCGGTGACATCCGTAAAGGTTCCATCCCGATTATTGCGGTAAAGGCGGTTCCAGAATCGCGGATCAGTTTTGTTGGGTGCCATGCTCTTGGGCATGGGATCAAGGATTTGAGCACCGTTGACAAAAAACAGATCGAGATAGCCGTCATTGTCGTAATCGAACATAGCGACGCCACCGCCCATCGATTCTGGCAAATACTTCTGAGACGTGGCACTGGCCTCGTGTCGAAAGGTCACGCCGGCGCGTGCCGCTACATCCTTGAATACCGGAAGAGGCGCCCCCTTTGCCACTTGTGCCAGAATCGAGCGCCAGGGAGCCGCAGCGAGCGTGAGGGCTAGAAAAGATCGGCGATTCATGCGGCAGCCTATCGATGATCTCCCCGGGGAGGAACTGGAGTTTCCCGGCTGAGCTCCGCGTACTTGCGTGCCAGGTCCGTCTCGCCGAGGTGCCGGTAGATCTTTTCCAGCAAAGAATATATCTGCAGATCGATGATAATTCCTGCGGGGTCCTTAAGACTGGCGGCTCTTTCGGCGTCGATCCGGGCCTGGCGATAATTCAGCAATCGCAGGTCAAGTTTGGCGCGCTCGTACCAAACGGCCCGTACCTGAGGAACAAGTTCAACCGCGCGATCCATGTGTTGCTTGCTGGCCGCGAGCTGATTACGCTTCATCAGAAACCGGCCATAATTGTAGTCCAGAAAGGCGTCAAAATTTGGCCCCGGGATGTTTGCGGCTAGCGCCTTGCGGTACGCCTCGTCAGCCACGTCCTCTTTTCCCAGGGGTTCCAGATTCAATGCCAGGTAGTCCCAGGCACGGGCGTTGTGCGGATCAATGCTCACGGCCTTTTGTAAATGTTGCACAGCCTCTCCTGGCTGCCTGGTACGATCAAAGATAGTCCCCAGATAAAACTGCGCCTCACCGTTTTCCGGATCTGCCTGGCAGGCTTGTTTGAGTAATGCCAACCCCTGCTGCGACTCTCCCCTCATGTCAAGGATCTGGCCGCGCAGTGCCATGGCCCCCGGATCGTAGGGAGCTTTTTCCAATCCGGCTGCAGAAATCCGATCCGCCTGTTGATATTGTCTTTGGGAAATCAGAAAGCGGCCGAAATATGTGTAGCCTCGGGGATCCTCGGGCGCGAGTTGCAGATAACGCACAAACATTCCGCCAGCATTTGCCGCATCACCCTTCGCGGCTTCGATGCGGGCTTCCGCAAGCAGAATGTCGAGGCACCCGGGATGGTCGCGAACCACCGGGCGCAGAGCCTCCTCGGCAGAGGCCGGCTCCCCGCGGGCCAGATCGCGGAATACGACCGCAAGCTGCGTTTCGGCGCCGGTGCAGGCATCACCGAAAGCCGGAGAGGCAGCTACCACCAGTAGAAAACCTACCGCTGCCGCTTTCATGGTTCGGTCACCTTCAGGATCTGGTCGGCTTTTACATCCCGCAGCACCTGAATCTTCCCACCCGGCCAGCGTAGTTCAATTTCTTTGATTCTGGTGTCACTGCCCAGACCGAAGTGAACTCGCTTGTCCGACGAACTCGCGTAGCTTCCCGCCGTCGTAACGTGGTTATACTGCACCTGTCCTGACTCGCCAGTGATCTTGATGCGCGTGCCGATGCCATCCCGATTGCTTTTGACCCCAATCGCCTGAATTGTGATCCAGTGATTGTTGTTTGTAGAAATGTTGTATAGCAGTTCAGGCGGCCCTCCGATTACGGAAACCACAACGTCAATCTTGCCGTCGTTGTTGAGGTCGCCGAAGGCACAGCCTCGGTGGGCTGCCCGCTGCCTCATTGCGGCTCCCGCTTCAGCGCTTACGTCGCGGAACGTACCGTTCCCCAGATTCCGAAAGACCGCATTTGCCTGCCGGTAGTGCTGCTGCGAATCCAGATTCGCATTTTCGCTCACATGCGAATTTGCGCTGAAAAGATCCTTGGCCCCATCGTTGTCAAAATCGTAGATGCCGGCTCCCCATCCGCTCATCCTGAAACTAGTGAAGCCTATGTCGGCCGGATACGTCGCGGCAGTAAACAGTCCATTGCCGTCGTTGCGATACAAGGGAAAGGTCTCGCCCCCAAGGGCAGTTACGAAGAGGCCCGGTCTCCCGTCGTTGGCCCAATCGCGAAAGTCCACGCCCATACTCGAAACTGGGACACCATCTTCCGTATACGCGACGGAAGATTCAACTCCCACCTCGTCGAATCCCTTTCCGCTGCGGTTCCGGAAGAGGAAATTCCTTTCGTTATCGTTAGCGACGAAAATGTCCGTCCAGCCGTCCCCATCGTAGTCCGCGATTGCCACCCCCATACCCTTTCCGATTTGCCCCGTAATGCCTGTTGCCGCCGAAACATCGGTGAAGGTGCCATCGCCGTTGTTGTGGTAAAGAATGTCCGCCTCGCCCTTGTAGAGCGACGGAGGGCACGACAGGCGCCTTCCCGGCGGCCCGCATACATGAGAATTTTCCGGCGTCCAGTCCAGATAGTTGACGACGAACAGATCGAGAAGGCCGTCGTTGTCATAGTCAATCCACGCGGCGGAGACCGACCATAGTTTCTTTCCGCCGCTCACGCCGGTCATTCCCGTGCGCTCGGTCACGTCGGTAAATGTCCCGTCGCCATTGTTGTGATAAAGGATGTTCTGGTTCACGCCCGTCACGTAAAGGTCCGTCCAGCCGTCGTTGTCGTAGTCAGCAGCAGCCACGCCCATGCTATAGCCCGCGCCTCCGAGACCCGCACGAACCGTCACGTCGGTGAATGTCCCGTCGTGATTATTACGATAGAGACGATTGGAGAAGCTGGAGCCATCCTTCATGAGACTCGGAATGCGAGCTCCATTGGTGAAGAAAATGTCGAGATAGCCGTCATTGTCATAATCGAGCAGAGCCACTCCTCCAAGAGTGCTGTCGATGATCGGCTTGTCTGGCGTGGTGCCGTTGTTCAGCACGAACTGAACCGCGGACACCTTCTCGCGGTTCTCGAAACGGATGTGTGACGGCTCTGCTGCTGAAAGGGAGGAAGCCAACAGAATAAGGGCCAGTGCCCTGGAAAAAATCTGCTGCAACATGTGGGTCCGCAGGCGCAAGGTGGAATTCACTTGGGAGTTTGCGCCCCCTGAGCACGCGTCAGAATTTGCCGCATGAACGTGTCCTCCGGAAATCTGTTCACGTAGTCTTGCATCGCCGTTTCGGCTTCAGAGTATCGCTTCAGTTGGATGAAACGTACCACCAGAGTTTTTTGCAGCCGGGCATCGTACGGCTCCAACTGGATCGCCTTCTCCAGCAATGGAACCGCTTCCTTCGGTTGCTGCAATTGCACCATCGCATCCGCCAGATCAGAATAGGCCGCGGCCTGCGGAGGACCAATCTCAATCGCCCGTCGCAAATGCTTCACCGCATCCGGAAGCTTTCCCGCACGCAGGTCTCTGCGCCCCAAGGCCGCTTGTACCAGCGAGTTATCAGGCTCGGTGCGCTCCAACGCGTTGAGAACCGCGACATACCGTGGAACATATTCCGGATGCTGGTCCATCAGTTCGCCATACGCCTGCAACAAGGTGAGTGGGGGGAGGATCCCCGCTTTCTTCCCGGGGGCCGGGTCCAGATGGACCAAGTCCGGTAACGACGCCGAAGTCTGATGGAAAGCAATCTCCGGGAAAGGCTCGTCCGGACGAGCGACAATCCGGTGATTGGTGAGGCTGGAGTGCGAAATCACCTGCACATCGCGCTTGGGCATGTGACAGCCGACACAATCATCCGGCGGATCCTTATGCTGCCGCACCGTGAGCGGCAGGCTGCAACTCTTTTCGTTATGGCAGGTGAGGCACTTCTTGGCGAAGTACGCGGGAACCGCCTGGCGCGAAAGTTGAACGTGCGGATCGTGGCAGCTGATGCAACCCAGCCGGCCGGCACTGGCGCGGTAGCACTTGCTGAGAGTCATCGAGTAGTAGTGTTCGAGCAAATCACCCTGCGGGGGAGAATCGCGCTTAGGCGGCACCAGCAGAATTGCGAGAGTGTCATCGAGCGGCATTCCGGGCCGGAAATCTCCAAAATTCTTGCCGGGCTGGAGTATGCGCGTATCTCCCATCTGGTGGCAGTACATACAAATATTGTTGGCCAGCGCTGGACTCAGACGGCTGGGATTCACAATGGAAGCATCGTGTCCTTCATAATTCGGGTTCATCTGCATGGTCGCCACGTGCGAAAGCCCGGGTCCATGGCAGTTTTCACACCCAATCGCTAATTCTGCGAATGGAGGATCTTCAAAGCGGCCGTTTGCCTCGGGCACGAGTCTAGGCTGCCCACTGTGGCAGATAATGCAGCCCGGCAAAATCGGGCGATTGAACCCAAGGTCGGCGAACTCGTATCCCGGCGAAAGCGCCCAGGCTTTCGGCTTGGAATAAAAGGAAAGCGGAGCCTGAAACAGGTAATCTCCCTTTTGGATAATTGCGCCGAATCCGTTGGCTCCCGCGCCGATAATCCACTCTAATTGGTGAGTATCGCGAAAAATCTCCGACCCATCCGCAGCTACCCCGTATTCACTCTGGTACACCTTTCCGTCTCGTACGGAAGCTTCCAGACGGCGGTCCGAACTGGGGCTGCGGACCATGGCCGAGGCGGGCAAACTGTGCGCCATTGCCGGCGTGATGAGAGACATCGATCGGCCCATATCCGTGTGCGAATACTCGTCATAAATCTCGCTATGACATTGGGCGCAGACCTTTGACCCCACATAACCGCGATCAACCGGTTGCGCCTCTGCTTTCGTCTGCGGTGGGAGAGCCTGTTTAGTCTGTCCTGCGAGGCGGACCGTCACTGGCGCCAGACACACCACCAGCAGGACCACGCTGAGTCCGAGAAAGCCGACTTTCCTCGAGAACCGACGCTTCAACGTTTCACCTTTGCGAAGCCGATGCCCTTCTTTAGATTCGAATCCCTAAGGATTCTCCTTCGACTCAGGCGGCCGGGCAAGGCCCCTCGTTCTCGTTAGCCGGGCCCATCCGCCCTGGCAGCAATCGAGCCATAGACCTGTCCGGCCCAGTAAAACCTAGGCAGGACAATAACTTCCAAAGCGGGCAATCGGTGCTTCGAATTCCAACCCGCGATTTGAGCGCTTACGCAAAAATTCAGGCCTTCATAGTATTGGTTTAGACGGTGTTTGCATCAGAAATTATCATTTGAGCGCTTAATTAGTGCTTGACAGTTGCTAGTACTTTCGTATTACCATCTGCACCCGTTGCGGTAGCGTTCTCTCAGTCCCGGCCCGAAACAAGAGACCTAGTCTTGGAATTCAACACACGGGGTGAACAACTCATGCAATCTTTCAGACGCATGGCGTGCTGCTTTCAGCCTCTCGCGCTCCTTGCCATCCTGCTGGCATTTTCGTCCAGCCCCGCTTTGGCGCAGTTGTCGACGGCGTCGTTGACCGGCGTGGTTCGGGATGCCAGCGGAGCTGTGCTCCCAGGCGCCACCGTTCTGTTGCGCAACGCGGACACTACGGTCGAGCGCTCCTCGGTCTCCAACGATGCCGGCAATTACGTCTTTCTGAACATTAACCCCGGCAAGTACACGCTGCGAGTCAGCGCAAAAGGCTTCGAGGAGAAGCAGATCTCGGAGTTCATCCTGGGTGTGAATCAGACGGCCACCATCGACGTCTCCCTGGCGGTGGGCAGCCAGAATCAGGTCGTCACCGTAGAAGCCTCGGCAGAGCAACTACAGGCCTCGACGGCTGATCTCGGCACTGTTATCGCCACCAAGCAGGTAAACGACCTGCCGCTGAACGGCCGCAACTTTACCCAGTTGCTCTCCCTGACTCCCGGTGTGGCGCCGGTCAGCGTGGCGCAAAATGCCATGGGCGGACGCCCCGGCGGTTTCGGAGCCCCCATTTCGGTCGGTTCGTCTTTCACTTTCCCCGCGATCAACGGCCAGACCAACCGCAGCAACTTCTTCCTCATGGATGGTCTGGATAACTTCGGCAGCTTCCAGAGCACCTATGCGGTGCCGCCGATCATCGACGCGATTCAGGAGTTCAAGGTCGTTTCGCACACCGACAGCGCGGAGTTCGGGTCGGTTCTGGGCGGCGTGGTAAACGTGGTGACCAAGTCCGGCACCAACGATCTGCACGGTTCCGCCTGGGAATACCTGCGCAACAATGCGTTCGACTCCCGGCCGTCGTTTCTGGACGCAAGCGCGAAAACGCCGGGATTTAGACAGAATCAGTTCGGCGCGTCCGTGGGCGGACCGGTCTGGCTTCCAAAACTCTATAACGGCCGCAACAAGACCTTCTTTTTCTTCGCCTACCAAGGCCTTCGCTACAACCAGGATAGTTCCACCTTGCTTTTGGTGCCGACCGCCGCGCAGCTGGGTGGCGACCTGAGTGATTTTCCAACTCAGATCTATAATCCCTTCACAACTCAGTCGAACGGCACTCGGGATCCTTTTCCAGGAAACATCATCGACCCCGGCCTAATCAATCCGCAAATGGTGGCTTGGGCGCAGGCGATCTTTCCAGCTGCCGGGCCCTACAACGCTGCCACTAATAGCAACGCGATCGACACCACTCCCGAGAAACAGACTCAGAACGAATACAACGTTCGCATCGACCAGAACTTCGGTCAGAAGAACACGATATTCTTCCGCTACAGCGCGATCAATAGTGTGTTGAGCACTAGCGGAGGCCTTCCCGGGCTGCTGAAAAATGAATCCATCCCCGGTCGTGACTGGGGCTTTAGCTTCGTACACATCTTCAGCCCCAGCTTAATCCTGCAGGCACAGTACGCGCGTGTCACGAACTCGGACAACACCTATCAGCTCTTCACCAAACTTAACGCCGCGGACTTGAACAGTCAGATTGGGTTCTCGGATACATTCGCGGGCGGATTTGCCGGCGCTAACGGAGGCCCACTCATTCCCAGCCCCGGTATCAGTGGCTTCGCCAACGGCGGCGACAACGTCGAACTCACGCCCAAAGCTACCGATAGCCACCAGATCAGCGGTACCTTGACCAAGATTCTAGGTACTCACACCATCGTTTTTGGCGGTGGTTTCACCAGCAACGGCTTCGCCAGTCCGATTTCCTATGCTTCTTTGGGATTTGCCGGCGGACAGACAGGTAACCCGTTGAACGCGAATGAACCTGGCAGCCCGCTCGCATCCTTTCTGTTGGGGGTTCCCGACAACGCTAATCGTCGTAACGTGA
>Ga0335085_10012401_pt1 | contig 12558 bp, 12 predicted proteins | sample Lox_Sample_45_FD_206712 | JGI IMG/M metagenome (GOLD analysis project Ga0335085, IMG submission 206712) | Soil microbial communities from Loxahatchee National Wildlife Refuge, Florida, United States - Lox_Sample_4.5 | ecosystem: Environmental > Terrestrial > Soil > Wetlands | place: USA...
ACAACAATGTGTTCCTGACCTCCTTCCGCTACTATCTGCCGTAACCGTAACTTCCTGAGCGCCCCGGTGTTACCACATCGGGGCGCGATATACTTCCGCGCAAGTCTCAGTGTAGAATAGCCGCAGTTCACTGAAGCACAATCCCAGTAGGCCAAATGCACGTTGCGACCAATAACAGATCGCCGATCACCATGTGGAAAGTCGTGGTGCTGGGAATCTGTATCTGCGTGTTCTTGTTTGGTTTACAGGCGAAATTGGCTCAATATCAAGCGCCTTCTCCCACGCTTACTCCGGTAACATCCGCCAAACTTTGGCAGGGCGAGTCTCGTTTTGGAGTGAGTAACATTTTGGGACCAGTAGGACTTCTGCTTCTGGTGGTCCTGCTGCCCGCGCATAGCTTAATCGTTAGGACTACGGTCCCTTCGCCCCTTTGGGCGACACCGGCGCCGGTGCGGCTCTCCTCATTAACGCACCTTCGGCGATTCTTCCGGCCTCCTCCGGCTCGCTAAACATCTCATTCGTTCCTTTTTGATTTGTTGGTAATCATTGCCCGCAGTTCGCGGGAGTTTGATTTCGGCTCTTCGGAGCGGAAGAACATATGAGGTTCCAATTGAAGCACTTGCTCTTTGTGTTTGCAGGGGCACTTGTGTTCGTGACCGGCATCGCCGTCGTGGGCCGCGTTCGCGCCAAGAACAACTCTCATGTCCCCAGTACGGAAGCTATCCCTCGTGCTGCCATTGCAGTGGTCAAGCGCGAACCCGTCGGCAATACTTTGTCGGTCGCGGGCGAGTTTTACCCCTATCAGGAAGTAGAAATTCACGCCAAGGTGGCCGGCTACATCAAGCAGATTAACGTTGATATCGGCGATCAGGTCAAAACAGGCGAGACGCTTGCTGTGCTTGAAATTCCCGAACTGAACGCCCAGGTTCAGGGTGCCGACGCATCGGTTCGGCATAGCGCCGAAGAGATCACGCGGGCGAGGAATGAAGTCGCGCGCGACGAAGCCGATCACGCGGCCCTGCATGCTGCTGCCAACCGTTTGCAGCAGGCTGCCGCGGCGCGTCCGGGTTTGGTGGCACAACAGGAAATCGACGATTCCGTAGCCAAGGACCGTGCTTCGGAAGCACAGGTGGAAGCTGCGAAGTCGGCGCTCGCCGCTGCGCAGGAACAGCTCGGCATTTCCAAGGCTACGCGCAGCCAGGTGTCTGCGATGTGGGATTACTCCCATATAACTGCGCCGTTTGACGGCGTAGTCACTTGGCGCTATGCGGATACCGGTGCGCTGGTGCAGGCCGGAACCTCCAACGCTTCGGCGCAACCCGTCGTGAAGCTCGCGGAAGTGAACGTTCTGCGCCTTCGTGTGCCCGTTCCCGAGCAATTGACAGCCGATATTCATCCCGGCTCTCTGGCGCAGGTCGTCGTGCAGGCAACGAAGGAAACCTTCCCCGCCAAGGTGACGCGCTATACCGACTCGCTTGATCCTTCCACGCGCACCATGCAGGTCGAGTTCGACATTCCTAACAAGGATCATCATCTCGCTCCGGGCATGTACGCCGATGTCGTGCTGCAGGTGCAGCATAAGAACAACGCCCTGACCATTCCGGTGATGGCTCTTCAGAATGCGAACGATCACCCTAGCGTTCTAGTGCTCGATTCGCAGAACCGCGTGGTCACGCGTCCGATACAGACGGGGATCCAGGAACCTTCGCGGGTCGAAATTCTCTCGGGGCTTAAGGAAGGGGATCGTGTTCTGGTGGGTAATCTGAGCGCCTACCACGATGGAGAAGTGGTCGATCCCAAACTGAGCAGTCTGACTGACGCCCAATTGCGGACATCAGGGGAGTAGCCATGTCCGGATTTGCGATCAAGTACCCCTACTTCGTCATCATGATGTGTTTGGTGATCGCGGTTGTGGGCGTCGTTACCGTCGTCCGCATGCCTGTCGATCTTTTTCCAGACATCAATATTCCCGTCGTCGTCGTTGCGACCTTTTACTCCGGCATGCCGCCGGAGCAGATCGAAACCGACATCACCGGACGTTTCGAGCGTTTCTTCACGCTCGGCAGCGGCATCGATCACATGGAATCACGATCGTTGCCGGGCGTAAGTCTGATCAAGATTTATTTCCAGCCCGGCATGAACGCCGATTCGGCCGTCAGCGAAATCTCCAACCTGGCCATGGCCGACCTGCGCAAGTTGCCGCCCGGCACGCTGCCACCTGTCGTCCTGAAGTTCGACGCATCAAGCCTGCCCGTTTGCCTGATTACCCTGAAGGGCGCAGGCCTGAACGAGACGCAACTCCGCGACATCGGCCAATACAACGTGCGAAACCAGGTCGCCAACGTGCCTGGAGCATCGGTTCCCCAGCCGTTCGGCGGAAAGTATCGCCAGATACAGGTGTACGTTGATCCGGTCAAGTTGCAGGCGAACCAGTTGAGCGTGATGGATGTCGTCCGCACGGTCAATCAGTCGAACATGATTCTGCCGGCGGGCGATGTTCGCATTGGCCCGAAAGACTTCAACATCTACACCAACAGCCAGTTGCCTTCGACGGAAGAGATCAACCGTCTTCCGCTGAAAACCGTCGGCAACGCTTCTGTTCTGGTGGGCGATGTGGGTCACGCGATGGACGCCCAGCAGATACAAACCAGCATGGTTCGCGTCGACGGACAGCGATCGGTGTATCTGCCGGTGTTGAAGCAGGGCGGAGACAGCAACACTATCGCCATCGTTAACGGTATCAAGACAGCGATCAACCATCTGGTCGACGTACCCAAGAGTCTGGTCGCAAAGGTGGTATTCGACCAGTCCATCTTCGTCAAAACAGCCATTAAGAATCTCGGCAACGAAGGCGGTATCGGCCTGGTACTGACCGCGTTGATGATTTTGGTCTTCCTCGGCAGCATGCGAGCGACGTTCGCCGTGCTGCTGTCGATTCCGCTCTCGGCCCTCGCCACGTTTCTCGCGCTGAGCCTGGGCGGAGGAACCATCAACACCATGGTGCTCGGCGGACTCGCGCTGGCGTTCTCCCGTCTAATCGACAACTCCGTCGTCGTGCTGGAAAACATCTTCCGGCATCTCGAAATGGGGGAGGCTCCGGAAGTAGCCGCGGAAGTGGGTGGCAAAGAAGTTGCGCTGCCGGTGCTCGCTGCGACGTTCACGACGGCGATCGTTTTCTTCCCCGTCGTCTTCCTATACGGCGTCAGCCGCTTCCTGTTTACCGCGCTGGCCCTTGCTGTCGTGCTGTCGCTTTTCGCGTCATATGCGGTGGCAATGACGGTTGTGCCGCTCTTCTGCGCCAGGTTCATCCGTCACGCCGAAGCCGATAAGGAAGAAGGACACGACAGGCGCCACTCTCTCTTCGGTCGTTTCGTTCACGAGTTCAACCATCGCTACGAGCAGATGCTCGCCAGATACGATGTCGCCGTAGGCAAGACTCTGATGCGGCCGGTGGCAACCGTGCTTGGATGTCTCGGCGTGTTCCTTCTGAGCCTCAGCTTGTATCCGGCCCTGAACGTAGCGTTCTTCCCGCGAACGGATCCCGGCCAGTTCATGATCAACATCAAAGCGCCGACGGGAACGCGGCTGGAACTTACCGACCAGTATGTTAAAGAGGTGGAAGCCGATATTCGCGATGTCGTGTCGAAACACGATCTCGGCATGATCGTCTCGAACATCGGCGTTACACCTGGATTCTCGTCGATGTACACCAGCAACTCCGGACAGCACACGGCGACCGTCCAGGTGAGCTTGCAGGAAGGGCATAAGGTCGGCAGTTACGAGTACATGAACCGGGTACGGCGCAAGTTGAGTGAAGACGTGCCGGAACTTTCGACCTACTTTCAGTCAGGCGGCTTGATCGACGCAGTTGTGAATCTCGGTCTGCCGGCCCCGATCGACATCCAGGTCAGCAGCAACAGCTTGCACTCGGCCTACAAGACGGCGTCGGAAATCGCCGACCAGGTGCGCGATCTGAAGGGCGTCAGCGACGTGCAGATCCCGCAGGACCTCGATTACCCGGCGCTCCAACTCAACGTGAACCGAGAAATGGCGGCGCGCATGGGCGTCTCGTCGCGTGAGGTTGTCGACAACGTCATTACGGCGCTCACGTCCAATCAGATGATTGCTCCGAGTTACTGGGTCGACCCGAAATCGGGCAATGATTACATGCTGACGGTGCAATATCCGGATACGCAGGTGCAGTCGATGTCCGACCTGAGGGAGATTCCGTTGCGGTCGCCCAATGGCGCAGAAACTACCACCTTGGGGGCAGTCACCGACATCAAGCGCATCGATTCGCCGACCGAGGTGGATCATTACCAACTCCAACGCGTGATCGACGTTTATGTGTCGCCTGCTTCCGAAGATCTCGGTGGCATCGCGTCGAAGGTCGACCACATCATTGCCAAGACGCAGCATCCGGACAACGTACGTGTGGTGGTGCGTGGTTCGGTCGAAGGTATGCGCCAGTCGTTCAAGAGCTTCGGTATCGGCCTGATTCTTTCGATCGCACTGGTTTACCTGATCCTGATGGCGCAGTTCGCGTCGTTCATCGACCCTCTCATCATTCTGCTGGCGGTTCCGCCCGGAATAACCGGCGTGATCGTCTTCCTGTTGATCACGCACACCAGCCTCAACGTTATGTCGCTGATGGGCGTCATCATGATGACTGGCATCGTGGTCTCGAACTCCATCTTGATCGTCGACGTTGCGCGCACGCTGCGCAAACAGGGCATGAAGATCAAGGAGGCCGTCGCGACGGCATGCCGTATGCGTCTTCGTCCGGTGCTGATGACATCGCTGGCGACAATCCTTGGCATGATCCCGATGGCGCTGGCGCTCGAAGCGGGCAGCGAGCAGTACGCTCCGCTGGCTCGCGCGATCATTGGTGGGTTGACGGTCTCAGTGGTCGTAACCGTATTCCTCGTTCCCGCGGCGTATCTGTGGATCCACCGCAAGGAAGAAGAGAACAATCCGCAGGAGGGTGCCGCAGCATGAGGAAAGTTGCGCTTGCTGTAATCGTTCTGGTAGGCAGCCTTTTCGCACAATCACAAACACAAAACAGGCAAGCGACGCCGGGGGCGGGAGCATCAATGCAGGCGTCGCCTGCGCTGCAAACCCAGCAGGTGCCATCGGCGCCGGCGCCGGCACCGGGCAACACACTGCCACCGCCACCGCCGCCGCAATCGCGAACTAGTCCACCCATGCCCGGCCAACCGGTCCTGAAGCTGACCGTGACCCAGGCTGAGGAGATTGCGCTCAAGAACAACCCGACCATGACCGTGGCTCGCCTGAACGCGCTGGCATCGCACCAGGTCGTGCGCGAGAACGTTTCGGGTCTGCTGCCTACGGCAAACATCAGCCTTACCGGAGTCGATGCGAAAGAAGGCAGCCGCATCGGAGCTGGCGGACTGAACAACCCAATCATTTATGATCGGAGCGCTGCGGGCACGACTCTTTCGCAGCTGATCACGGACTTTGGACGCACGACGAATCTCGTCGCCAGCTCTAAGCTTCGTGAGAAAGCGGAAGACCAAAACCAAATCGCCACCGAGCAGCAGGTCGGCATCGCCGTCGACCAGGCTTTCTATGGCGCGCTGCAGTCTTCGGCGCTGCTTCAGGTCGCGGACGAAACGGTCACCACACGGCAGATTGTCGTTGATCGCGTACAGGCCCTCACGAACGCCAAGTTGAAGTCCGACCTCGATCTGTCGTTTGCCAAGGTTGACCTCGCGCAAGCCAAACTTCTGCAGCTTGAGGCGCAGAACAACTACAGTTCCTCGCTCGCCGGCCTGGCCGCGATCCTCGGGTATCCGACGCTGCAGAACTTTGAATTGATCGACCAGACGGCACCGGCAACTGCTCCACCTGCTGATGTCGATTCGCTCATCCAGGACGCTTTCCAGAAACGTCCTGACCTGAGCGCCCTGCGCTACGACTACGAAGCGGCCGAGAAGTACCACTATGCCGAGCGTGATTTGTCTCGTCCGACGATCACTGCGCTCGGGACGATCGGCTCGGTCCCGATTCAGACCGGTCATCTCGATCCTTGGTACGGGGCGGTCGGCGTGAACGTCAATATCCCCGTGTTCAACGGCTTCCTGTTCCAGGCGCGCGCGCAGCAAGCGGCGCTTGAGGCGCAGGCGGCCGACCAGAGACGTCGCGACCTGATGAACAGCATCTCGCGCGACGTTCGCACGGCTTGGCTCGACCTGAACCGCACCTACAGCCGCCTGGATGTAACGCGCCAGTTGCTCGACCAGGCGAACCTTGCGCTGAACCTGGCGCAGACTCGTTACAACCTCGGCTTGGGCACGATCGTGGAACTCACCCAGGCTGAACTGCAATTAACCCAGGCCGAGATCAGTAACACATCCGCCAAGTACGAGTATGAACTCGCGACGGCACGGCTGAAGTACGAGCTCGGCGAACACTGAGTTAGTCCCTCCCCCAAACAGCAACGCCTGGGAAACCGGGCGTTTGCTTTTGAGTCCGTCAGTCTTCCAGTCGCTCAGTTCCTCAGCTGATGCTCACGAGCTGTCTGCGAGGCAGTCCTGACAAAAGAAAAGCCGCTCGCCAAAGGAGCGGCTCTGTCGAAAACCGAAGAGGAAGATTAGCGATTCAGCTTGCGGCGAAACACTCCAGCAAGTCCAGCCAATCCTGTACCAAGGAGCGTCAGAGTCGAGGGCTCCGGCATTGCGGGCGGCCCGCTGGGCGTGTAGTCAATCGTGAGAGTCGAGAAGACCAGGCCAGCGCCGTTAGAAGTGGTAGGGCCAAGGATTCCGAGGCCGGGCCCTTGCAATGCAAGGTTGAAGGTGGCGGTGCCACCCAACAGCTGCGACAACGAGGTGTTTGGAATGGTGACAGTGAACAGCTCGTAGAGGTTGTTGGTTGCTGCCGCACTTTCGGAAAGTCCGTCCAGAGCTGAGGTGAGATTGTCGGGCGCGCCAGAAAGCGTGAAAGACGCTACTTGGCTTCCAGACGCCGCCGAATCGATGTCTACAATGCCGATCGATACAGATGCGGAATTAATCGTATCTCCAGCTAACGAGCTGTAGTTGAACGTCCAACTCGCCGAACAGGCGGTACCGTTGTCGGACCCGCAGTAGATATTGAAGGGAGCCGCGAAACTCGACTGGGCCGTGTTGAAGAGTCCCGATAACTGAGTCGACGTTCCGCTCACCAAAGATGTGCCGGTATTCCCTAAGCCGCTCGTCAGCGTATTCGCCATTCCCAGCTGCGGCAGCGCCACGCAGCAGCACAACAACAGAGCCAACACCAAACTTGATTTCTTCACACCAACCTCCCCTTGCGACTACCCGTTCGAATTGACCTCAACCTGCCTGGCCCATTTCCACCTCAGTTGAGCGGCCCACCACTTCATTTGCTTGAACCGAGGAGTATTTCTCCACGTACAGATACACACCCTCATCGTGCGTCACTTGGAAGCCGAGACGCTCGTACAGCCGCAGTGCCGGACTGTTCCGCAGCACGTGCATGCCAACGCTTCTGCCAGAGCTTTCCGCTTCCGACAAGATATCCTTCAGCAACGTCGTGGCGATCCCCACATTGCGATACTCCGGCAGCAGCGCAATATCGACCACCCGAATCTCCTGCTGTCCTCGATGGACGCACAGACGGCCAGCCGCGCGGCCTTCATAAGAAATGACCATGAAGGACGCATCCACAAAGTAATGGTGGTAGTGAGTGGTCTGCGCCTGGAATTGCATCCGCAGGAAGGCGTCTTTCTGCTCGGCGGACCACGGAACCATCTTCATCTCCTCCTCGCGTGTGCTGGCGTACAGCCGGAAGAGGAAGTCGGCGTCGTCGTTGGTTTCCGCCCGAAGTGTCAGAATCTCTGCCATTTCTAGTTTCGTGTTGGGAATATTCCCTGCAAGGCGATACAAAAATTGAGCACCAGGTACGGCGCCAAATTGTTATGCGGTTGATTGCCGCCCGTGAGGTTAGCCGAGGCAGCATTCAGATTGGCGCCACCCGGACCCGAGGCGTAGGCGGCTACGTCCGCATCGAAAGCGGGAACTGCGCTACTCGGGCTCGTTGTGTTACCACCCATTTTGTTGCAGGTGGCTTGGTGCGTATGGCTCGGCAGCTCAGCGCTTACCAGGGTGTGGGCCTGCTCGCCTCCGCTCTCGCCCAGGGTCAGGCCGTCTCCCATATGAGGCGCCACCCTGCCCTGCAGGTTGGGGAGGCCGAACGTCTGGATGCCATTGCCTCCATAGGTGGTCCCCAGCAGGGCAAAGAGCGCCTGGTTCTGGTTAATCGGCAAGATCTGGCCATTGCACATGGCCCAACCCTTGGGCGCGAAGTCAAACGAAAAAATGCGAATTTCACTCAGGTACGGCGAACCCATGGCTCGACTCCTTTCTCGTTCTCAACCAGCCACAACAGGGGCGGAACACTGCGATTCCGGTTCAACTTCGCGGTGGGTATATGCCTAGCAAGGCAATGCAGTAATTCAAAACCTGAAATGGCTGCAAGTTGTTATGGGGCAGGCTGCCACCGGTCGCGTTTACCGTCAGCGGTGACATATTTGCGTTCCCGCTGGTGGCATAAAGGTTGTTTCCGCCCGCATCCGGAGCCATGAAGTTGCCGCCCGGTCCGTATTGATTGCCGGTCGTAGTATTGATGCCGACCGTGTGCGTATGCGCGGGCATCTCCGTTTGCAGCAGCGTCACGGTTGACTCACCGCCGACTTCTCCGAGATCACGAAGGGTCAGCCCCGGGCCTTGACCCTGCTGCATGGGCACCGCACCCTGCAGATTTGGCAGGGCAAAGGTCGATTTGCCATCGCCTCCATAGGTGGTCCCCAGGAGGGAGAACAGAGCTGTATTCTGTGAGATCGGCAGTAACTGGCCATTACACAGAGCCCAACCGGTGGGAGCGAAATTGCAAGCGAAGATGCGAATTTCGGCAACAAACTGGTCTGACATCGCCAACTCTCCTGAAAGTTATCGTTCTGACTCGCGCATCGACTAACTTTGTGTCGGGAAAATCCCGAAAAGCGAAATAATGAAGTTGATCACCAGGTAAGGCTGCATGTTGTCATGCGGCTGGTTCCCTCCGCTGTTCGCCAAGAACCCACTCGCGGCAGTGGCGCCTGAACTGGCAGCACTGTTATAGGCAGCCGTGTTGCCTCCCGGATCAGTCGAAAAAACGCCGTTCTCGGGACTCACCTCATTTCCGTCGTTGGAGCCGGCGAGAATGTGATTGTGAGCGGGAATCTGGTTCATGGTCAGTGTGACCGTCTCCGAACCGGCGGCCTGTCCCATGGGGAAACTGCTGCCGTAGTGCACGGGGAAGCGTCCCCGCAGGTCCGGCAATTGAAACGTAGTCTGGCCATCTCCGCCGTAGGTGGTTCCAATCAGCTGAAAGAGTGTTGGATTCTGAGAGATCGGTAGTACCTGACCCTGGCACAGCGCCCATCCGCTTGGGGCAAAATTACCACCAAACATTCTGATTTCGCCAACATATGGTTGACCCATAACTGCTTCCTCCAGACGTTGCAAAACTGGAACTGCAAGTTAGCCAAATACGGCTTCGTAATACTGTTGCGATGCTGGACGATCCCTGACTTCGACCCGCGACAACAACAAGTCGGACGGCTCAAATGCCCCGTGTAGCATCCGGCATAAGCCGTTCGTCGACAACGAGCCCTGACGCAGGACAAACAGCAGCGAGAACGGCTGCCGCCAACGCGGATCCCGATTTCGCGAACCGCCCGGAGGATTACTCACTTCCAGCAGTTCCAGTTCAGCGGAATCCGACGCTGGAGACCCGTCTGGCATGGCCCGGTGAAAGACGAAGGTTGCGCCTATATAAGGCTGAAAGCTCTCGGCTGTGAATTCAGAGAGAGTCGGTTTGCTGGCTCGTTCGATTACCCCGGCACGCTCGGTGGCCATTTCCATGGCAGCTACCGTGGCCTCCGGTGATTAATGACGACGGAATATTCTTTCGGTCGATCACCGGGCACTAGCAGAAAGGAAGCGCGCCCCAACTTGCCATGGTCGAAGTGGTAAGTTCCCTGTGGAACGGTTGCGCCTTCGATCTGACGGAAGCGGAGAGCAAAGCACTCGCCGATCGCTCCATCATCTTTGGGGGGCGCCGGGAACGACTCGACCGCCGAAAGTTCCATGCGAAGCGGTCGACCTAGCCCCACCTCGACCGCGAATGGCGTATGGAGATAAGGCGCAAAATCCTTGGCGGCCAAATAATGGAGGTGAGCGCCACCCATACCCAGAGGCACAGCTGTCTGAGTGGATGCGAAGGCCTGCGAACCGGCGGGTAATGCACCGACTACACCCGCAGCAGCCGTCAATTTCAGGAGTGATCTACGAGTAACGCCGACTTCTTGGTCTGCCATGGTTTTCCCTCGGGGTTGGAAAACTAGCTTCTTGTTTGTGACAACAACACGAGGAGGCGGAGAGAAAGAAAGGAAACTCCACGCAACCCACATCTGCTAATGAGGACAGTGCACGTCTTGTTCCACTCTCTTCGCGGCACGAGACTTGTTCAAGCGCAAGAAAAAGGGAGGGATAACTCGGTTGTTGGCCGTTTTGAGGAAAAACGGAAACAGGAAAGGTGAAAAAGTTTTCAACTGGAAACACACCTTCTCGCCACTCATAACTAAGTGATCAACTACGACGAGACGGTCAACATCAGTGGTAAGGTGTTCGTCTTGGTTCCAGCGCAGATGTTTGTAGCGTGAAGCCTGGAAAACTTGAGGGCCGCCGATAATGACGGCGGCCCTCTCGGAACTGCAGCAATAAACTAGTTCGTCCGCTTACGACGAAGCATGCCGACAAGGCCGAGAATGCCTGTACCCAGCAGAACGAAGCTGCCCGGTTCTGGCGCCGTGGCATTCAGGACAATATTGTCCAGATTGACCGAAGTCGTGCCGGATCCTGGGTTCAGCGCGATCTGAAGGTCGTCAATCAGGATCCCGGAATACAGGGGATCGTCGTAGGTTGCGAAACTTCCCGTGGAACCTTCATTCGGAAGGGTGAGCCCTCCGGTGAACTGAAGAATTCCTCCAAGATATCCGCTATACGTGTAAGCGCTTTCTCCATTGTTGCTCGACAGATCAACAGAGTCGAACGTGAACGGGCTGCCTGTGACAGAAACCGTTCCGTTGGTTGGACTGAAGACCGGCCCGAGATAGATGTCGGGCACAGGATTACCGAATACCTTGGCAACGAACCAATCTCCGCCCGTCGAGGTCACGGTATAGCCCGATTCGGTGTAGGACGAATATGGGTCGTCGGAATTTCCGCCGAGGCCGTTGAAGGTGATGGTTGTACTGGCTGATGCGAGCCACGCAAACAGAATAAAGAAAACGAGTCCGTAGGCCTTCCGCATGCGATTTCTCCTCCGGATGGACATAAACAGATTGAGTTGTTTAGTTGGCCGAAACGAATGGACCCACAAATTGGACCGGTCAAAGCTCGTTCCTGCATCCGTAGGGCCAGCGGAAAACACTTACGAACCATTCAGTTACAACATTGGACACAATCCTCTGCTGCAAGCTCTTGCAAAGCAATTGGTAAAAACCTTCCACACGGCTAACGATAGCGTTCCAAAACGGGAAAAGAAGATTAATGCAGTCGTAAACGCGACAGCCCCTTGTTCAAGGTAAGTTCGAGAACAGCGACGTGGACCGCTGTCAACTCATCCGTCGAAGCACCGCCGCGAGTCCAGCGAATCCATACCCAACGAGCACGATCGTCGATGATTCGGAAACCGGAGTGTCCGGATTGGAAGCCGGTACCGGGATGACAACGATGTTGCCAAACTGGTTGTAGCCTGGACCCTGGTTCCACGAGAGACTCTTCAGGTCCTGGAACGACGACGGCAGAATCTCGCTGTAGATGAACGGCGTCGTCATACTGAAAGAAAACGAGGTCGTCGTGGAGTTTGCATAGGTTCCCGTGAGCGTGACGGTTGCGTTGCTGCTGTGGAGAAATACCTTGGCAAAATCCATGCTCACGACGGAGAACAAGCTCGAATCGGTGGCGGTCATCGTCACTGTATCTGGCGGAGCGTTGAGATAGAGCATAGGCTCGCCGGAATAATCGGATGATCCGGATCCCCAACTGGCGAATGCGTACAGCGAGCTGTTGTCGTTGGTCGACGTAAAAACGTAACCATCCACAGTGAGTACCCCTCCATAATTGCGAGGTGAACCGGCAGACGGAAACGAGATGGTGATTGGGTTCGCCAGCGCAAGCGTTCCAAAGCAGAAAACGATTAGCAGTACGAGGCCGAGATATTTCGCGCTGGGAAGAAGTGACCTGGGATGCACTGATTCTCCTCCTGTAGAGCCGCTGGTCTCTTTGGTTCGCCCTGCAGGATGAAGCAGAAACTGGCCCGGAGCCCAGATCCAACGGATCATGCTTTACAAGGTTGCACTCCGAGTGCCGGAACGCCAAGAAGGAAAGTGTGCTGCGAACGATGAATTTCATGCTCGATCCCAGAATGGGAAGGCACAAGTGTGCAGGAATTTGCACGTGATAGGAAATCGCCGATATAACGGAGTCGTTA
>Ga0335085_10012402_pt1 | contig 12557 bp, 9 predicted proteins | sample Lox_Sample_45_FD_206712 | JGI IMG/M metagenome (GOLD analysis project Ga0335085, IMG submission 206712) | Soil microbial communities from Loxahatchee National Wildlife Refuge, Florida, United States - Lox_Sample_4.5 | ecosystem: Environmental > Terrestrial > Soil > Wetlands | place: USA: Florida...
GTAGGCAGCATCGACGCCGTGCTGGTGCCGCGAGGTTGCCATCAGCACACTGCCGTGGCCGAGCAGGCCGTCGCGTTCCGGACTGGTCCACTTGACGCGGCGGAACTGCTTGCCGCTGACGCCCGCGACACCGTAATGCGTTGCGAGCTGTTCGTTCAGAAATGTGTAATCGGCGCTCCACAGCTCGATGGGATCGCGATCGTCGCGCAGCTGGCTGAGCAGGAACAGCTCGGTTTCTTTTTCAAGAGAGTCACGCAGCGAAACGTCATAATCCGGGAAGAATTTCTTATCCGGATCGGCATTGGAGAGATTGTCCAGTCCCAGCCAGGGAACGAAGAAGCGCGCGACGAAGGCCTGGGCACGGTCGTCGGCGAGCATACGGCGAACCTGGCGTTCGACTGCCGCGGAATCGCTGAGGCGGCCCTTGTGTGCGTCCTGAAGGAGAGCCGCGTCGGGCTCAGTATTCCAAAGCATCTTCGCGAGGCGAACGGCGATCTCGTCGCTGCCGGCCCCAGGGGCCGAAGGGGCTTCCATCGCCTGCTCGATGCCTCGAAGCGCTGCCTCCGACGCCGCGCGATCCGGCCGGGGCGCGCCGACCGGCGGCATGGTGCCTGCCTGAATCTCGCGATATGCACGCGCCCAGGCGGCGGCGGTCTCTTTGATGTGCGCCGCGTCGAACTGATCGATTGCAGGGCCTGACACCGACTTTGTGCGGCCGTTGTGACAACCCGCGCAGTAGGTATCGACGACCTTCGAAACAGGGCCGGTGTCGGCCAGCAGCGTGGCTGTCGAGAAGAGGAAGATGAGATAGCGGGTATGCATTTCGTGAGCCTGGGCAAATGGATGACGCGCGGCGACGCGGGAAACTTCCAGGGAATCGAATTCCGGTATCATTCTGGTGATGCGGACGATCGCGCTGGCCCTTGTCTCGCTTGCGTTCCTGCAGGCTCAATCGCCGACAGCATTCGAAGTGGCATCGGTAAAGCCGATGGGTCCGGTTCCCGCTGGCGGCGGCCGCGGCACGAATGCGTCGGGAGGGGCGGGCGAAGGTTGCGATGGCGGTTTTCCCAGACTGGATAACGATCGCTTCAGCGTCGTCACTACGCCGTTCGCGCTGATCACCTGGGCCTATGGTTACAACAAGACGTGGGGCTGCTCCTACGTGAGCTTCGGTAATCTGCTCAGCGGCGGGCCGTCGTGGATCCGGACTGAACGATTTGAGATTCAGGGTAAAATTCCGGAAGGCGCGACGAAGTACGACATCAATCAGTTCATGGCCGGCGATGCCCCGGGGCTCGAGAGAATGATCCAGACGCTGCTGGCGGAGCGATTCAAACTGGTCGTTCATAAGGAAACCAGGCAGGTGTCCGGTTATGCGCTGACGCAGGGCAAAGGCGGGACGAAGCTCACGTCTGCAGGCGCGGATGACCGGCGCCAGTTCGGAGTGAAGCGCATCGCCGACGCCAACGGCCAGGTGTCCAGCCGGCTGGTCGCGCGCAGGGTGGAGATGCGCGATTTTGCCTTTCTGCTGCTGATGACCACGCAGCGTCCGGTCATCGACCGCACTGGCCTGACCGGCGAATTCAATTTCGATCTTGATTTCGCGCCGTTTGATTCGGATGGCACCGCGGATTCGAGCGCGCCCTCATTGTTCACAGCTATACAGAAGCTGGGGATGCGGCTGGAAACCACGAAAGCGCCTCTGGAAGGTCTTGTGATCGACAGGGCTGAGCGGCCGGAAGCGAACTGACCTCTGGGATGTCCCGGAAATAATCGCGTGCACGCCGCGCGCCGCTGGTTCAGGCGGCAATGGAAGCGGTGAAGCAGTGGGTTTATAAACCGGGGTCCTCCGATTTGATCACGACAATCGATGTTAATTTCACGCTTGATCAGTAGGCGCTCATCAGGCTGACGTGTTACGCTGTGACCCGTGCGCCATAGCTGCGCGCTCGGGAGATCCGATGGCAAGGTTTGTCTTTGTGCACGGCGCTTTCACCGGCGGTTGGATCTGGGAGCCGCTGTCAAAGCTGTTGACGGCCGCAGGACACAGTGTGGAGGCTCCGGACCTGCCGGGCGGCGGGGCAGATGACACGCCGGTCAGCGGCGTCACGCTCGATTCCTGCGCGGCCCGTGTCTGCGCGGCACTGCGGGAGAGCTCCGAACCGGCGATTCTTGCGGGGAACAGCATGGGCGGTTTGATCGCAACCCAGGCCGCGGCGTTGTGCCCGGAGAGCGTGGCCGCTCTTGTTTACGTAGCGGCGTTTGCGCCGCAGGACGGGCAGAGCCTGCTGGATATGACGCGGCTTCCCGAAGGCGCAGGGGATCAGGTGCAGGCAAACATCACGATTGAAGGAAATCCTCCGGCGGCAATCATGCCGGATGCGGCATCGCGCCCGGCACTCTATGGATGCTGCGCAGAAGAAGTTGCGGCGTGGGCGATCGGGCGGCAGCGTCCGCAGGCGGTCGCGCCATTCGCCACGCCGGTTTCGATTTCCGCCGGGGCGCTCGATGCCATTCCTCGTTATTACGTGCTGTGCCAGCGCGATCGCGCCATTCCTCCGGCGCTGCAACGGCGAATGAGCCGTGAGGCCGGATGCGCGGAGGTCGTGGAACTCGATACAGACCACACGCCGCAATTATCGATGCCGGTACAGCTGGCACATGCTTTGCAGCATTTCGCGACGCTGCTGGCGCGGGCGGCGGCGCGATAGCTGAAATCTGTGCCACCATCCGCCGATTCACGACGAATGGTGGCACGTTTATCGGAAATCAGCGCTGGGCTGCGAGCATGGCGGTGCGGCTGGCGTTTCGGGCGGGCTGGATCATCAGCGTAGACGACGTCTCGGCGCCGCCGCCGACTACGATCGGCACAGTCGCTTCCGCGCTTTCGCTGTCCGGGCCATCGATTTCGATCAGCTGCGTTCCCGGAGGAGCAGTGGCCGGCACAGCGACGTTCACCTGATACAGTCCCGCGAGAGTCGGTGTCAGTCCGGCGAAACTCGGCGTTGAGATCACGTAAGCGTAGAAACCCAGGATGCCGGCGTTTGCTTTGCTGAGCGGAGCCAGAGGCGCAGCGGCGCCATCGGTCACGCCGGGCGATACCGCGCCCAGACCACTGACGTAGATTTCCAGGGTTTCGCCCGGAATGGCGGGGCTGTTCGAGGAAACCACCGTGCCGTTCGCGTGTTCCGCTGCCGCCGCGCCTACGCCGCCGGAAGGCAGCGTGTACACGCCGGGAGTAGTTGTGCGCACGAAGGTGGTCACGGTGTTGGAAGTTGTTCCGTTATTCGACACCTGAATCTGGGCCACCGGGCCGGTAACGCCGTACGGCACGAGGGCGGCTATCTGCGTCGGCTGCACATAATAAAGCGGCGCCGCAATTCCGTTGATTGTCACCGATGTGCCGCCAAGATTCGTCGTCAGGGGGAGGGACGGCGCATTCGTATTCCCCGTAGCCATGCCGGAGCCATAAAGCACAATCGCCTCTCCGGGGCTGATTCCGGTAGTGAACGGAGCAAAGCTGGCGGCATTGCTGACACCCATCGGGTTGAGATAGACACCCGACCCGGTGAGCGTTTGTGCCTTTCCCGCGACGTTAAAGCTCAGGTAAGGCCCGATGCCCGCGCCGATGCGAATCGATCCGCTGCTGTTGAACGCGTAATTTGTCAGACCCGGATTCGTGTACGTCCCGCCGGTTACGCTGGCGGGGATGACCTCGGCAAATGACGAACTGGCCGCACTGGCGTCGAAAATGACGGATGACAGGTCGAGGACGCGGTCGCCCTCGATCAGATTCGTTCCCGAAATATTGAACGATCCGTAATACGTATCGAAATCGGCGAAATTGCTGGTCGTCAGAAAGTGCTCGTTCTCATCCAGCCCGGCGTCGTAATAAAAACCGCTGAAGGTCTGAGCGGCGCCCGCCGCGGGAGACTGAACGCCCACGATGATGTCGGGAGTCGAAGTGGATCCGCCGACGAAGAATGAGCCGTCCGACGACAGGAAGAAGTCTTCCGTGCCGGTGAGAAAGCTTGTTGGCGTTCCGCTGCCAGGGAAGTTCATGACGCCGACGCCGCCGCTGAACGTATACGTCACACCGGTCTGCGTCTGAATCGTCTGGGTACCGGTGTTGCTTCCGAGATAGCCGGTGACATTGACGGTGCCGAGGCTGCCGCTGCCGTTGGGGCTCATGGAAAAGAACAGATTTGCATTGGACCCCGCGCCGCCGCCCACCGTCGGAACAAAGCCGGCGAGCATCCAGTTCCCGGTAAAGCTCGCAGTCGTCGCCTGAGTGGTCGGAGCCTGCGCGCCGATGAAAAGATCGTTGAATCCGCCCTCTGTGCTGCTGCCCATAAGCAGCCCGGAGGCCACCATTACGTACAGAGTGTTTTTCGTGCAGCCGGCGCTCAGGGGGCAGTAAAGGCCATCGAGAAATCCGTAACCGTTGGCGGCGATGGAATACGTGCCTGTCGCGCTCAGGGCCTTTGTCGTGCCGGTTCCGGTCGTGTAGGTCAAAAGGTTGGTGTTCTGCAGATTATAGTGGCCGGTGCCGTCGAAGACGATTGTGCCGTAAACCGCGTAACCCTGATCCAGATTTCCGGTGGTTGTGGCCGCGTGATAAAAAACCTGGCGGAAATTGTAGCTTCCGTTCAGCAGCGCATTACCGCTGGTGTCCCAGGATACAGTCTGCGCGACAGCCGAAGAAGCGTACAGCAGAGCCCAGCAAATCATTATCGATTTCGTCTTTTTTTGCATCAAAACACTCCGTTTCGTCATTTCGCGTTTCAACTATTGCATAAACAAAAAAAACGCATTATGTCGAATTGTTTACGCAGGCACAGTTCAGACCCGGTTTTTGTGTGTAGACGCGCAAAACGGGCGATCCGGAGCCTCAGGTGCGATGAAAGACACCCTATCGGTCAGCCGTGCGAAATCGCGCACTGGCTAAAAACAAACAGCGCGCCGAATCCTTAGATGCGAGAAGGCGCGTACGCGTGAGGGCGGTGCTATCGCGGCGGCGCGCAGCCGGTTGCCGATGATCGAAGTTGACCTTGTCGCAGCAGCGCGGGTCGCGGATTGAGGCTGACCGGCGGGATGATCCGGGACGAGCGCACGTTGAGTGTTCCCGACGGCAGTCGCCTTCTTTGGCGCAGCGGAAAACACCGTTGCGCCGCGTGTACCCTGAATGCTGTGCAGGTCCTCGCCTGTGTTTTCGACGCTTACGGAACTCTTTTCGACTATGCTTCCGCGGCTGCGCAATCGAGCGCTTCGCTCGGCGCCAGTGCTGACCGCCTCACCAGACTCTGGCGCGAGAAGCAACTGCAATACACGTGGCTGCGGTCGCTACAGGGCCGGCATGCAGACTTCCGGCAGGTCACGGCCGACGCGCTCGACTACACACTGGCGTCGCTCGAGCTTGGCGATCCGGCGCTTCGCGAAAGTCTGATGGATTCTTACCTGACTCTTGACCCGTTTCCGGAAGTGCCGGGCGTGCTGGAGCGAATCCGCAAAATGGGCATTCGCACGGCCATTCTCTCGAATGGTTCCCCCGCCATGCTGCGGGCGGCTGTCTCACACGCCCGGATCGAATCTTTTTTCGATGCGGTGTTGTCGGTGGAAGAAGTCGGCGTCTACAAGCCTCACCCGAAGGTTTATCAGCTCGCGGTGGATCGCCTCGGCGTGGAAAGCGCTCGGATTGCGTTTGTTTCCTCCAATGGTTGGGACGCATGGGCGGCATCGGCGTTCGGCATGCAGGTGGTTTGGTGCAATCGATACAGGCAGCAGCCGGAGCGACTGCCCGGCCATCCGGACTATGAGATCCGGTCGTTGACAGAACTGCCCTTCCTCGACCGTTCCTGATATCGAAACTCTTTGCCGCGCGGTGTGTTTCCAGTAACGAATCGGGAGCGACGCTGATCCGGACGGCGGCTGCTCCTCGAGTCAAATTCACCAAAATCAAGGAGTCTGAAAGTGTCTCACCACATCCAGAGAATCAGTGTGTTCATGATTGCCGCGGGTACCATGCTCGCTCAAACCACAACGCCTCCAAATGTGGCGCCCGAAAGCCGCACGTCCGGAGTGATCGGCATTGCGCCTGGCCAGACGGCCCGTGTCAATGTGCTCAACCTCGGGAATGGCCCTGCGGCAACCGCATCCGGGACCGCGGTCGCCTGTGCGGCTGTGCTGACGTTCTACGATGCCGGCGGCGCTCAGCTCAAGACGTCGACGATAACCGTCGCGCCAGGGACTGCCGGGCACCTGGATCTGTTCAGCGACATCGATCTCGCGCTCGCCGTGGGGGTGCGCAGGGAAATTCGCGCCGTGTTTTCGACGCTGCCCATACTGCCGCCGGCGTCGTCGTCCGCAGCCAGCGCCGCTCCGTCCTGCCGGCTGATCGGCAATCTCGAAATCTTCGATTCAGTCAGCGGAAGAAGCGAAGTTGTGATCGGCGCGATGCATCGCGATCCGCCGGAGCCGACACCCTCTCCCGCAGCGAAGCAGTAAAGCTGCCCGCGTTCCCGCGGCTCTGCGGCTCAACAACGATTGAGTGGCCCGCAGAGCCGCATGGGAAAAGCTGCTCCGCTACTGTTTGCGGTGGTGCTGGTCCTGAAATTCCTTCAGGCGTCTTACATCGTCCGCCAGAACGTCCCGGTCGCGCGGCGCGAGGCGCTCGTCGTTGGAGGACTTGCGGATGGAGTCGATCGTGTCGTTCAGAATGCCGTTATCCCAGCGGCCCTGATCGAGATCCGCCTGCATCTTCGTCAGCTCCTGTTCAGTTTTGTCGAGGCGCACGCGCTCGCGGTCGGCCGCATGACCGGCCCAGACGTGCTCGAGATCGCTGCGCACGTGCATGAACAGGTGGGCCCGCCACCCTTCGCCGCGAAAACGCTCATCGCGCTCGTGGTACCAATCCTGCGCTGCAACGGTGAGTGCCAGCGCCGTCATCAACAAACCCGTCGTAAAAACGTGCCTCATATTTCACCCTCCGAACAAAATTATCGGAGAATGGGAAATTTCAGAAAACCGCGGATTGTGCCGGAAAGCACGCCGGGCTTGACAAGACCCCTATTACCTGGCACGATCACCAGATGCAGAGCCTGCGTTCCATCGTCATACTGCTGCCTCTGGGGGCAAGTCTCGCGACTGCCCAGAGCAACACGGCGCGGCGCACAGTTTGGGACGGTGTTTACACGGATACGCAGGCCGGGCGCGGGACGGCGGAGTATAGCCGAAGCTGCCTCGGTTGTCACGCTCTGACGCCCGAAGGTAAAGCGCCTCTGGTCGGGGATCCCTTCTGGAAGAGCTTCTCGCAAAAGAGCGCGGCGGACCTGCTCGATTTCGTGAGCGCATATATGCCGAATGGCGCACCAGGTTCGCTGAGCGGACCTGCGTACGAGGACATCGTCGCGTTCATTCTGAAATCCAATGGCTTCCCTGCGGGCGCTGGCGAACTGACGCACAATACCGCCGCAGGAGTGCAGATCATCCCGAGAGACGGAAGCACAGAACTCCCGGCCAATGCGCTGGCGCGGGTGGTTGGCTGCCTGACACGAAGCGGCGCGGAGTGGATCGTCACCAATGCAACGAACCCGGAACGCGCAGAGAACGCGAGTCACGAAGATGCCACCCGGGCACTGGGCAGCCGGCAGATGGCGCTGAAGTTCGTCGTAACGAAACTGGATACGCTCGCCGGAACGCGCGTAGCGGTCAGCGGATTGCTGATTGGACCTGGCGGCGCAGACGGCCTGAACGTCACGAACGTGGCGCGCGTTGGCGGGAAATGTCCCTGAGTCGGCGACTCGGGACATGCCGGCGATGAAACCGATGCCGAGTCAACCGCAGAGACGAGGCGGCCCGGGGAATCTACAGTTCGACCGTTCCGGTGCTCACGCCGACCTTCTCGATCTCGGCTCCGCCCACGTGGGCGATCGAAAGAAGCAGATTTGAGGTCGGCGCGTCCTTCGTCACGATGTGGCGATTGCCTTTCATGCGGCCATTCGCTCCGCCAATAAGCACGGCAGGCGGATTGTTGCGGTCGTGCGCGTTGCCGTTGCTCATGCCGCTGCCCCAATAGAGGAGCGCGTGATCCAGCAGCGTGCCGTCGCCGTCTTTCGTGGCCTTCAGCTTATCCAGGAATTCGCTGAACTTCACGATGTGATACGTGGCGATCTTCGCATACTTCGCCATCTTCTCCGGATCGTTGCCGTGATGCGAGATGGTGTGGTGCTGCTCGGGAATGCCGATGTGCGCATATCCGCGATCGGTCGCCTCGTGACTCACCATGAAGGAAAACACGCGGCTGATGTCGCCCTGATAAGCCAGATGCATCAGGTTGTAAGTGATCGTCATGTGATCGTCGAATGCATCGGGCAATCCGACAGGGGCTTCGGCGTTGCCGGTGATGGTGGCCAGGCGCGATTCCATGCGGGCGAGCTGATGCTCCACATCGCGGATGTTGGTGAGATATTCGTCGAGAATCGCGCGATCCGGCGCGCCGAGCGACTTTTTGAGTTTCGCGGTCTCTTCGCTCACTGAGTCGAGCAGGCTTTGCTTCTCTCTGAGCCGCGCCAGCCGTCTCTCCGACGAGTCGGTCTCGCCGAACATGCGTTCGAATGTAACGCGCGGATTGATTCCAACGGGCAACGGGCTCGAATCGTCGCGCCACGAAAGCGTATTGAAGAATGTGCACGCGAAACCATCGCAGGCGCCCACCGCCGTGCCCATATCTTCGGTGCCGACTTCAATCGACCGCAGCGGAGTATCGCCGGCGACCTTGTCCGCGATGTACTGATCGACGGTCTTCCGCGAATGCAGCTTGCCCCAGGCATCACCCTTGTCGTTTGTGTCGACCACGGGCCCGATGCCGTTCAGGAACGATGAACTCGCGCCGAGGTGAATCGACGAGCCCCACGGCGCCTTCATTTTGCTGACCGTCACAAGCTGGTTGCGGAAGTTCTCGAGCGGCTGCATCACCGGCTTGAATACGAAGTCGGCGCCTTCCTTGTCGGGATGCCAGGTATCCGGGTAGACGCCGTTAGGAAGATATACAGCGCCGAAGCGGAAGGGCGCGGTCGGAGCCGCGGAGAGCGCCGGCACCATCGCGTCCATGAACGGCAGCGCGACTGCGGCGCCGAGGCTGCCTCGCATAAATGTGCGTCGCGAAAGGTGCTTCTTCGTAATGAACATGTTTACTCCTCTTCCGGCTTTGTTTCCAGCTTCGTGCGCATCCGGAACGGCGCGCTTTCCGTAATTCCCGTGACCACCGAAGACAGCCTGTAATCGTTCTGAGCCGCCTTCCTTACAATACGACGAACGACAGGCATGTCGCTCGGCTCCAGCCCGCGCCCCAGCGCGTAGGTCAACATTTTCTCCGTGATGACCGTGACGAATGCGTCGGGCCGGCTCAGGATGGAGTCGCGCAGTTCCTTCGCGCCATTGACCTGTCTGCCGTCCACCAGCGTGCCGGCGACGTCAAGAGGCGCGCCGTCGGGGCCGGTGCTGCGCCACTTGCCCACTGAGTCGAAATTCTCAAGCGCGAATCCGACCGGATCGATCACGCGGTGGCACCCCGCGCATGCCGGATTATTCCGGTGCTGTTCCAGCTGCGCACGTACGGTCTTCGGAACCTTTGAGTCCTTGTTGCTTTCTTCGAGCGTCGGAACATTCGGCGGCGGCTGTGGCGGCGGGGTATTCAGGAAAGTGCTCAGCACATATTTGCCGCGATAAACCGGTGACGTTCGCGTGGCGACCGAAGTCATAGCGAGAATGCTTCCCTGGCCCAGCAGCCCGCGGCGGTTGGGATCGGGGATCTTCACCCTGCGGAACTGCGGACCGTAGACCCCCGGAAAGCCGTAGTGCCGCGCCAGGCGCTCGTCGACGAACGTGTAGTCGGCATTCAGAAGTTCCAGAGCACTGCGGTCATCGCGCAGGATGTAACCGAAGAACAGCTCGGTTTCCTTGCGGAATGCCTTGCGCGTATTGTCGTCGAATTCCGGGAAGAGGATGAGATCGGGAGAAACCTTCGCTTCCAGATTGCGAAGCTGCAGCCACTGGCCGGTGAAATTATCGACCAGGGCGTCGGAGCGGTCGTCTGAAAGCATGCGCTCCACCTGGGCGGTGAAGACTCCAGGCTCATGCAGCCGTCCTGCGGCTGCGAGGTCAAGCAACTTCTCATCGGGAACGCTGCTCCACAGAAAGAACGACAGGCGCGATGCGAGCTCGACATCGCTGACGGGATGCGCTACGCCGGGGCGGGCTTCAGGCGGATCCTTCTCAATGCGGTAGAGGAAATTCGGGCTCGAAAGAATCCGCGCTATGCCGACGCGTATTCCATCGTCGAAACTGCCGCCGCTCGTCCGCGACTTCTTATAAAAGGACACCGGCGCTTCGACGTCGGCGGCCGTTACAGGGCGGCGATAAGCGTGGCGGGCCAGGTTGGTGAGAATTTTTTCCGCGCAGGCTGCGTCATCGGAATGACAGACGAACAGCTTCTTCCGGCTGGGATCCTCGCTCAGTCCGCGGACGTTGTAAGGCCCGTCGATGGACACGGTTCGCAGCTTCGGATTGCCGCCGACGAAGTGAATTTCCTGGCTGTCGCGCCGCGCCGGCTCCCAGACGTCCTGTTTCACGAAGGGACGCTCTCTGAAAGTGAAACCGACATCGTGCGGGCCGGCGGTGATGCGCGCCCGTCCCTGCAGACGTTTATCCAGAGCATCGCGGGCCACGTTCAGATCGGCAGCCTGCATCTCGCTGTCTTTGGGACCGCCGATCGGCGCCGAGTAAACCTCGGTGCCATCGACCGTAATCACGAACGTGTAGGGAATATCGTTGCCCTCGACACCTGAGTAGCCTTCGGCGACGCCGCGAATCAGGCGGCCCGAGAGAATGTACTCGGCATCGGCGGGAAATACATGATGGACAACCGTGCCGCCGAAGGTTCCAAGCGGCAGGCCGTCAATGTATCCGTTCTGGCTGAATTCACGGCTGATGAGATGTTCGGTAGTTCCCGGACGCACCTGCGGGTCGCCTACGGCCATGGCGGCGACGCGCTGCGCCGCGGTCACGTAAGCTTCCAGCAGCAACGGCGATGTTTTGAGCGCCGAGGCGATATTGTCGAATCCAAAATCCGCGCCATCTGTGGGCAGCAGATCGGAAACATCGATGTCCACGGCCAGCAGATCGCGCACCGCGTTCTTGTATTCAGCGCGATTCAACCGATGCACCACGTAACGGCCCGGCGTCGCTTTGCCTTCCCAGGCGCGATCGAGCGACGCGGCGAGCCAGCCGGTGAAGCCCGCGTATTCGGCCTCCGTCGGACGGGGCATGCCCGGAGGCGGCATGGCGCGCACGCTCAGCTTGCGCAGCACGCGCTCCCATGTTTCCGCGTTGGACACGAGATCATCGAAGCCGGCTTCGAGGTTGACCGGATGATCGCCAGGCAGAGGGTTCTTCTTGTTATGGCAGGTGACGCAGTATTTGTTCAGCAGGGCGCGGTATTGGGTTGAAGTTGCCGCTCCCTCCGTATTCGGAGCCGCAACGGCAATGCTCGCGGCATACAAGGCTGCTGAGAATGCGATGATTCTCTTCATTCCGCGGCCGTCGTGATTGCGGCGGTATCCTTCTTATCTTTTTCCGGAGCCTTGGCCGGAGCGGGAAGAGGAGGAGGCTGGGGCGCGGGATCGTTCGGACCGAGATGCATCAGCTCGCGCAGAGCTGCAATGACCTCGGCGCGCGAATCGACGTGTCCGCGATCCACTACCGGCGCGCCTGTATCCTTCGGCGGCTCGGTGGGCAGCGCCTCGGCGAGCAACAAAGGCGTCTTGTTGTCCTTGTTGACGGCATCGAGTTTCGCGCCGGCGGCGGCCAGCGCGCGAATCAGGGGCACCTGTTTGGCGGAGACAGCCTGATGCAGCGGCGTCGATCCATCGCCCGCTTTTGCGTTGACATTGGCGCCGGCGGCAATCAGAACTTTGACAGCTTCGACCGGATCGCGGCTCCCGGTTTCGCGCCACACAGGCGGACCGCTGCGCGTGTAGCCCGGACCTCCGGAAATGGGCGGTCCCTTGCCGCCTTTCATCGCGGCCATCAGCGGGGTTTCGGCGGAGTTTCCTCTCCCGGGACCTGCTCTCTTTCCATCCTTCGGCTTGATCTCGGGGGGCGTCCATTCCACCTTCGCGCCCTTCGCCAGCAGAAGTCTCAGCACTTCCACATCGCCTGCAACCGCGGCGCGATAGAACGGGGAGCTGTTGATCTGCGGCAGGCAACACATCGAGGTCGAGTGCAGCGAGCCGGCGAACGGTTTGTTCACATCGGCGCCCAGATCGAGAAGCGCTTTGACCAGACTGAGCGAGGTCAGCTGGTTGGGATGATCCGGCTGCATGCGCGTGGCATCTTCGGCGCGCATATCGATGGTGCGGTCATGCATATCGACCGCAAAGAACAGGGACCCGTCGTTGGGATCGGCGCCCAGATCGAGCAGTTCTTTTGCCAGATCGAAACGGGCATTGACGATGGCAATCATGGCGGCGGTCAGGCCATCGGCATTCGTGAGCTTCAGG
>Ga0335085_10012403_pt1 | contig 12557 bp, 10 predicted proteins | sample Lox_Sample_45_FD_206712 | JGI IMG/M metagenome (GOLD analysis project Ga0335085, IMG submission 206712) | Soil microbial communities from Loxahatchee National Wildlife Refuge, Florida, United States - Lox_Sample_4.5 | ecosystem: Environmental > Terrestrial > Soil > Wetlands | place: USA...
TTCGTCTGGGCCACGATCGCGCTCGCCTTCATCGACCAGGACACGGGCCTGCTCCCGGACAGCATCTGCCTTCCCCTGCTCTGGATCGGCCTGCTCGTCAACACCGTCGGCACCTTCGTCCCGCTGCAGCAGGCCGTCATCGGCGCGGCCGCGGGGTACCTGTCGCTGTGGGCCCTCAACGCGACGTTCAGGCTCATCCGCGGCGTGGACGGCATGGGGCATGGCGACTTCAAGATGACCGCCGCCGTCGGCGCCTTCCTGGGATGGAAGGTGCTGTTCATGGTCGTGTTCCTGTCCGCCGTCGTCGGCTCGATCTTCGGCGTCGTCCAGATGTTCGCCACCCGTCGCGGTTGGGACGGCATGTTCAAGTTCCACTTTGGCCCCTACATCGCGATGGCCGGCGTCGTCGTGCTGTTCTGGGGTCCGCAGATCGCGGCCCGCTTCCCGGTATTCCAGGGCCTGTAGTGCCCTTCGTCGTGGGGCTCACCGGCGGCATCGGCAGCGGCAAGAGTGCCGCGGCCGAGGAATTCGCCCGCCTCGGCGCGGCGGTCGTCGACGCCGATGCCATTGCGCACGAGCTCACGGCGGCCGGCGGACGAGCGATTCCCGACATCCGCCGCGCGTTCGGCGAGGACGCCATCGGCGCCGACGGCGCGATGGACCGCGCGCGAATGCGCGCGCGCGTGTTCGCCGACGCGGGGGAACGCGCGCGCCTCGAAGCGCTACTGCACCCGATGATCCGCGCCGAATCGGAGCGGCGCACGGCCGCCGCGGCTGCACCCTACGTGATCCAGGTGGTGCCGCTGCTGCTCGAGTCGCCCGAGCCGCGCCGGCGCGTCGCGCGCGTGCTCGTGGTGGACTGCCCGGAGGCGACGCAGATCGAGCGCGTGCGCCGCCGAAGCGGCCTCGACGAGGCGGAAGTCCGCCGCATCCTCGCGGCGCAGATCGCACGCAACGCGCGACGCGCGGCGGCGGACGATATCATCGACAATTCGGGCTCGATTGACGCGCTGCACAAGCAGGTCGCAGCGCTGCACGGGCGCTACCTGCAGATGGCGCGCGCGCACGAGTGAATTTGTCATCGCCGCCCAAAACCCGCAGAATCCGCGGAATTTTCTCCGGGCGAGCGTGATCACCTACGAGTACCCGCTCAACGAGCGCATCCGGACCCTCCTTCGGCTGGAGGATCTGTTCGAGCGCTCGCGCCATTTCATCGCGCGCACCGACCCGCTCGATCACCACGTCGCGCTGCTCACGCTGTTCGAGATCCTCGAGGTATCGAGCCGCGCCGACCTCAAGTCGGACCTGCTGCAGGAGCTCGAGCGCCAGAAGCAGGTGCTGCTGTCGTTCCGCAACAACCCCGAGATCTCCGAGGAGGCGCTCTCGAGCGTCCTGCGCGACATCGAGCAGGCCGCGGCGGCGCTGTTCTCGATGACCGGCAAGATCGGCCAGTACCTGCGCGAGAACGACTGGCTTATGTCGATCAAGCAGCGCACCGGCATCCCCGGGGGTGCGTGCGAATTCGACCTCCCCTCGTACCACTTTTGGCTCCATCGCCCGGCCGAGGAGCGCATCGGGCAGCTCGCGGCCTGGACCGGGCCGTTGTTCCCGCTGCGCGACGGCTCGGCGATCATCCTGCGCATCCTGCGCGAGTCGGGCAAGCCGCAGCGCCTCTCCGCGCCGCTGGGCACGTTTCAGCAGATGCTGGGCGGCAAGACCGCGCAGATGCTGCGCGTCCGGCTCGAGGCCTCGGCGAACTGCGTGCCGGAAATCAGCGCCAACAAGTACGTCCTCAACATCCGGTTCCTGACGCAGGCGAGCGAGGATCCGAAGCCGCGCGCGGCCGACTGGGACGTTCCGTTCGAGCTCACGTTCTGCAACCTGTAGCCACGGTTCCCTGCCCGACCTGCGGCGCGGCGGCGCCGTACTTGCCCGCGAATCCGTGGCGGCCGTTCTGCAGCGAGCGCTGCCGCCTGATCGACCTCGGCCAGTGGGCGGCGGAGCGCTACCGCGTTCCGGCCGCGCCCGCCGCTCCCGAGGCCGAGCCAGAGCAGGACTAGTCCCAGGCGCCGCGGATCATCGCGAGGCCGTGCGCGCCCGCGCGCCAGGCGTCCTGCAGATCCGCGCGGCGCAATCCGCCGATGGCGTAGATCGGGATGCTCGCGCCCCGCGCGAGCCGCGCGAACCCCTCCCAGCCGATGGGTTGCACGCCAGGATGGGTCGCGGTCTCCCGCACCGGGCCGAGCACGGCGAAATCCAGCCCGAGGGACATGGCACGCTCGAGCTCCTCCGCGCTGTGGCAGGAGGCCCCCGCCAGCGACCCCGCCGGCCGCGCCGGCGCCCGCATGAGCTGCGCCGCAGTCAGGTGCAGGCCATCGCCGAGCGGCGGCCCGCCGCTGACCAGCGCGCGCGCGCCATGCGCATGCGCCCGGCGCACCACTTCACGCGCGAACGCGTCGCGCTCGGCGAGCCCGCGGTCGCGGATCTGGATGAGCTTCAGGCCGCGAGCGAGTCGCGCATCGATGCGCGCAAGCATCGGCGCCGCACCTCGCGATTCCGCGTCGGTGATCGCATACTCGTGCGGCAGCGCGAGCGCCGCCATCACTGGCGCGTTCGCGGGCAGCATCGGCTCGACGAGCGGTGCGTCGATGCGCTGCCACGCGATGGTCTGCGCCTCCCTAGGATGGGGTTCCCCGCGCCATGCCGTGACGCGGAAGAAATTGAGCCGGACCTCGGCGTGGGGATAGGCGTACTCGCGCGTGATCCACGGAAAGCAGGTGCGCGCGTCGATGCCGAGCTCTTCGTGCAGCTCGCGAGCGAGCGCCCGCTCGGCGGCCTCGCCCGGCTCGACCTTCCCGCCCGGGAATTCCCAGTAGCCCGCGTACACCTTGCCGGCAGGGCGCCGGGCCAGCAGGAACGCGCCGTCGGCGCGCTGGATGACTGCGGCCGCGACCTCGACCGGCACCCTATTTCTTCGCGTGCTTGCCCGCCCAGTCCCGGGCGAACTGGTAGGCGACCCGGCCGCTGCGAGAGCCGCGCTGCAGCGACCATTGCAGCGCCTCGTCGCGCGCCGCAGCCGCCTCCTTCGGCCCGCAGCCGAGCGTGCGCAGCCAGTGCGCGACGATCTCGAGGTACTCGTCCTGGTCGAACGGATAGAACGACACCCAGAGCCCGAAGCGCTCGGACAGCGAGATCTTCTCCTCCACGGTCTCGCCGGGATGGATCTCGTCGCCGATGTACTTGGTCTCCAGGTTCTCCTGCATGTACTCGGGCATCAGGTGGCGCCGATTTGACGTGGCGTAGATCAGCACGTTCTCCGAGGTCGTCGAGATGGAGCCGTCGAGCGCAACCTTCAGCGCGATATAGCCGTCCTCCGCGCCGTGAAAGGTGAGATCGTCGCAGAACACGAGGAAGCGCTCGGGCCTCCCCGCGACCAGATCCGTGATCGCCGGCAGGTCGACGAGATCGTTCTTCTCGACCTCGATCAGGCGCAGGCCCTGCCGCTGGTACTTGTTGAGCAGACCCTTCACGATCGAGGACTTGCCGGTCCCGCGCGCGCCCGTGAGCAGCACGTTGTTGGCGGGCCTGCCGTCGAGGAACTGGCGCGTGTTCTGCTCCACCTTCGCGATCTGCGGCCCGATGCCCTGCAGGTCCTGCAGGCGCATGCGGTGCACGTGGCGCACGGGCTGCAGCCAGCCGCGCGCATTGAAGCCCGTGGTCTTGCGCCAGCGCAGGGCGATGCTCGCGTTCCAGTCCGTCGGCGGCGGCGCCGGCGGCAGCAGCTGCTCCAGGCGCGCCAGGAGCTTCTCGAGGTCCGTGCTCATGTCCGGTACTCGGCGTTGATCTTCACGTAGTCGTACGAGAAGTCGCAGGTCCACACGGTCGCGCCCGCGCGCCCGCGGTGCAACGCGACCCGGACCTCGAATTCGGGCTTCGCCATCGCCGCGACGCCGTCGGCCTCACGGTATTGCGGGTCGCGGCCTCCGGCGCGGGCGACGCGCACCGCGTCAATGTAAAGATCCACCTTCGAGGTGTCGAGGCCGGGGACGCCGGCGTTGCCCACCGCCGCGAGGATGCGCCCGAGGTTCGGGTCGCCGGCGAAGAAGGCGGTCTTCACCAGCGGGGAATGGGCGATTGCATAGGCCACCTTGCGGCACTCGGCCTCGCTGCGGCCTCCCTCGATGCGGAGGGTGACGAACTTGGTCGCGCCTTCGCCGTCGCGGACGATGGCCTGCGCCAGCGTTTGCGCGACCGACGTGATCGCCTCGGCGAGCGCCTTGACGTCTTTCTCCGATCTCGCCACCGGGCCTTTTCCGGTGGCGAGACACACGAACGCGTCGTTCGTCGACGTGTCGCCGTCCACGGTAATGGCGTTGAACGAGCGGTCGGCCGTCGCCTTGGCAATACGCTGCAAGATGGGCCTTGCCACGCGCGCGTCCGTCGCCACGAATCCGAGCATCGTCGCCATATCGGGACGGATCATGCCCGACCCCTTGGCGATTCCGGTCACCGTCGCCTCGCCCGCGGCGAGCCTCACCCTGCGCGACGCGGCTTTTGGCACGGTGTCGGTCGTCATGATCGCCTCGGCCGCGGCCGCCCAGTTTCCAGGCGAGAGGTCGGCCACCGCCGCCGGCAGGCCGGAGGCGATGCGCTCGACCGGCAGCGGCTCCATGATGACGCCGGTCGAGAACGGCAGCACCTCGCGCGTCGCGCAGCCCAGCGCGGCCGCAAGCGACTCGCAGACGCTCGTGGCGCGACGGAGTCCGTCGGCACCAGTGCCGGCGTTGGCGTTTCCCGTGTTGACCACGAGCGCGCGCACCGGCCCGCGCAGGTGCGACCTCGCGAGCACGACCGGTGCCGCGCAAAAGCGGTTCTTCGTGAACACGCCGGCTACCGCGGTGCCGTCGGCGAGTCGCATCACCAGCAGGTCGCGGCGTCCCGGCTTGCGAATGCCGGCCCGGGTTGTGCCCAGCTCGACGCCGGCGACCGGCAGGAGCTGCGCCGCATCAGGCGGCGCGAGGTTCACCGCCATGGCTTACGCGAGCTTGCCGTGGCAGTGCTTGTACTTGCGTCCCGAGCCGCAGGGACACGGATCGTTGCGGCCGATCTTCTGCGAGGCCCGCACCGGCTGCGGCTTGGCGTCCTCGCCCGTCCCGGCGAGCGCGGTGTCGTAGTCGGCGTGCTGCAAGCGCACGTTCTCCACGTGCTGTGCGACGTCCGGGGGCGGCAGGGCCTCACTGGTGCGGATCTCGACGGCGACCAGCTGGCGCGTGACCTCGAGCTTGACCGCCTCGATCATCGCACCGAACAGCTCGAAGGCCTCGCGCTTGTACTCCTGCTTCGGGTTCTTCTGCGCGTAGCCCCTCAGGTGGATGCCCTGGCGCAGGTGGTCCAGCGCGGCGAGATGCTCGCGCCAGTGTCCGTCCAGGATCTGCAGCATCACGTGGCGCTCGTACTGCCGGACCGACTCCTCGGCGCCGGCAGGCCACTTGGCGCGGTACGCCTCGTCCGCCTTCTCGGTGATGCGCTCGAGCAGCGTGTCGTCGCCAAGGTCGGGCTCGCGCGCGAGCCACTCGGACGCCGGGACCTCGAGATTGAGCTCGGCCTTGAGCGCCGTCTCGAGCCCTTTCACGTCCCACTGCTCCTCGACGCTCTCCTCGGGCACGAAGCCGCGGAACAGGTCCGCGATCACGCCAGCGCGCAGGTCGGCGATGCGCGCCGACACGTCCTGCGACTCGAGCAGCTCGTTGCGCAGCGCGTAGATCGTCTTGCGCTGGTCGTTGGCGACGTCGTCGTACTCGAGCAGCTGCTTGCGGATGTCGAAGTTGCGCGCCTCCACCTTGCGCTGCGCGCTCTCGATCGAGCGCGTCACCATGCCGTGCTCGATCGCCTCGCCCTCGGGCATGCGCAGCATGACCATGATCTTGTTGATGCGCTCGCCGGCGAAGATCCGCAGCAGCGGGTCCTCGAGCGACAGGTAGAAGCGCGAGCTCCCGGGGTCCCCCTGGCGCCCCGACCGGCCCCGCAGCTGGTTGTCCACGCGGCGGGACTCGTGGCGCTCGGTGCCGATGATGTGCAGGCCGCCTTCCCTGATCACGTGGTCGTGCAGCGCCTGCCATTCGCCGCGCAACTTGTCGTTGCGCGCGGACTTCTCCGCGACCGGCAGCGCCGAATCGGCCTCGATCAGCTCGACCTGCTTGTCGACGTTGCCGCCGAGCACGATGTCGGTGCCGCGGCCAGCCATGTTGGTCGCGATCGTCACCATCTTGGGCCGCCCGGCCTGCGCCACGATCTCGGCCTCGCGCGCGTGTTGCTTGGCGTTCAGCACCTGGTGCGGCAGCTTCTCCCGCGTCAGCATCGTGGACAGCAGCTCCGAGCTCTCGATCGACGTCGTGCCGACCAGCACCGGCTGGCCGCGCGCGTGGCAGTCCTTGATGTCGTCGATGATCGCCTTGTGCTTTTCGCCGGCCGTGCGGTACACGAGGTCGAGCCGGTCCTCGCGGATCATCGGCTTGTGCGTCGGGATGACCACGGTCTCGAGGCCGTAGATCTCCTGGAACTCGTAGGCCTCGGTGTCGGCCGTGCCGGTCATGCCCGCCAGCTTCGCGTACATGCGGAAGTAGTTCTGGAACGTGATCGAGGCGAGCGTCTGGTTCTCGTTCTGGATCGCCACCTTCTCCTTCGCCTCCACGGCCTGGTGCAGCCCGTCGGACCAGCGCCGGCCGTGCATCAGCCGCCCAGTGAACTCGTCGACGATCACCACTTCCTTGCCTGAGCCGGAGTCCTGGACCACATAGTGCTGGTCGCGGTGGAACAGGTTGTGCGCGCGCAGCGCGGCGTACAGGTGGTGCACCAGGTTGATGTAGGCCGGCTCGTACAGGCTCGCGCCCTGCGGCAGCAGGCCAACGCGGGCGAGGACCTCTTCCGCGCGAGCGTGGCCGGCTTCCGACAGCGTGATCTGGTGGTTCTTCTCGTCGACCCAGAAGTCGCCGTCGGCCTTTTCGTCCTTCTGCCGCGTGAGCAGCGGCGCGACCTCGTTCATGCGCGCATAGACCTCGGTGCGGTCGTCGGCTTGGCCCGAGATGATGAGCGGCGTGCGCGCCTCGTCGATCAGGATCGAGTCGACCTCGTCGACGATCGCGAAGCGCAGCCCGCGCTGGAAGCGGTCCTCGATGCGCATCGCCATGTTGTCGCGCAGGTAGTCGAACCCGAATTCGTTGTTCGTGCCGTAGGTGATGTCGGCGGCATAGGCCGCGCGCTTGTCCTCGGGCTCCATCTGCGGCACGTTGACGCCCACAGTGAGGCCGAGAAAGGCATAGATGCGGCCCATCCACTCGGCGTCGCGCCGCGCCAGGTAGTCGTTGACCGTGACGATGTGCACCCCGCGACCGGCGAGCGCGTTCAGGTAGGCCGGCAGCGTCGCCACCAGCGTCTTGCCCTCGCCGGTCTTCATCTCGGCGATCTTGCCGTCGTGCAGCACCATGCCGCCGATCAGCTGCACGTCGAAGTGGCGCATGCGCAGCGTCCGGCGCGACGCCTCGCGCACGACGGCGAAGGCCTCGGGCAGCAGCGCCTCGAGGCCCTCGCGCTCGGCAGCGTCGCGGCCTTCCGCCGGCGCCGCCGCCACGCGCTCGGCGAGCCGCTGCTTCAGCTCCCCGGTCTTCGCGCGCAGCGCCTCGTCGCCCAGCGCGGCGATGCCGGGCTCCAGCGCGTTGATGCGCACGACGACGCGCGCATACTGCTTCAGCAGCCGCTCGTTGCGGCTGCCGAAGATCTTGGTGAGGACGTTGGCCATCAGCGGGGGCGCCGCCCGTGGCCCGGACGCGCGGGAATGTGCTTCAAGTGCAAAATTTTATCACGCCGGGACGACCGCCCCGGCGCCGCTCAGCGCTCGGCGCGCGCGGTCTGGTGCGTGGCGGGCTGGTTCTGCAGCACGAAGCGCGCCGGGTTCTGCGCGACGCCGCGGAAGCGGACCTCGAAGTGCAGGTGCGGACCGGTCGAGCGGCCCGTCGAGCCGCTCAGCCCGATGCGATGACCCCGCTGCACGATGTCGCCCTCCTTCACGAGGATCTTGGACAGGTGCGCATACCGCGTCAGGAGGTCGTTGCCGTGGTCGATATCGATGACGTTGCCATACTGCGGATGGAAGCCCGCGAAGATCACCACGCCGCCGGCCGCCGCGACCACCGGCGAGCCGATATCGGCCAGGAAGTCGATGCCTTCGTGCATCGCCTGCATCCCCGTGAACGGATCGATGCGCATGCCGAAGCTCGAGGAGTTGTACGGCGCGGCGACGGGCATCATCGTCGGCATCATCTTCTTCTTGATCGTCTGCTCGAAGAGCTGCGCCTCGAGGACGCCCAGCGTGTCGGTGCGGTTCTCGACGTGCCGCGACACGGCGTAGAGCTTCTCGCCGAACTCGGCGAGCGACAGGTTTTGCGGCGGGAGCGACGTCGGCTGCGCGCCGCCTAGGCCCGGCGTCTCGGTGAAGCGAAATTCCTGCGGACGGATCCCGGCCATCGAGGACAGTCGGTCGCCGAGCGCGTCGAGCCGCGCCAGCTGCGCCTGCATCTCGCCCAGCTTCACGGCCATCGCGTTCAGGTTCTGCTGCACGAACTGGCGCGCGCGCTCGGCCTCGCCCTGCTGGGCGGACAGCACCAGCTGCTGCACGAGCGGAACCTTGATGTCGGTGGCGAAGCGGAACGTGACCCAGTACAGGCCGACGGTCATCGCCACGAGCAGCATCAGCGCCAGCACGAGCGACGCGAGCAGGTGCCGCGTGGACACGTTCAGCGTCCGCGCCTTGGACAGGCGGTCAGGGATGACGATAATCTGCAACCGGCGCTCCGCTTACCTTATCGCTCCTTGCGACCCTCAAGAGCCGACGACTTTCTCATCCACGACGAGGGCATGGGGCCCCTTGTCGCCAAGGCTCGCGAAATCCGCCAGCTGACGAGAACCTGCGCCGATTTTCTCCCACCGCCGCTCGGACGCCAATTGCGCGCCGCGAGCCTGCGGGACGGCGACCTAAGCCTGCTGGCCGACAATCCTGCCGCGGCCGCAAAGCTCAGGCTCGTCGCCGAGACCCTGCGTAAGTTCTTGTTACAACAGGGATCGAAGGTTAATACGGTCAGCGTGAGGGTGCAACCAACTCGGTCACAGATCTCCCCCCAGCCTCGGGGCGTCCCGCCGGTGCTTTCAGAGGCCGTTAAGTCAGATTTATCAATGCTTTATCTCCGCCTACCGGCCGGGTCTCCTGCCCGTGAGGCGCTGCGGGGCCTGCTAAAGCGCCAGGGCGTCACGACAGGTGAGTCAGGCGCTCCGCGAAGATCAGCAGCAGGACGCCGACGGCCAGGAAGAGCGAAACCTTGAAGATCCGCCAGGCGTAGCCGAGGTACCTGCGGTCGCCGCTGATCAGGTGCGCGATCACGCAAGCGCCGATCGCCAGGGCCGCGACCAGCCCCAGGATCCGGGCGAAAAGCACCTAGGCGGGTTGCCGGACCAGGCCCGCGACGCCGGCCGGCGCCAGGTCGGCGTGCTCGAAAGTCGCCATTTCCCAAGCGGTCGTGTCGGCCACGAGCGCGCGCAGCAGTTGGTTGTTCAGCGCATGGCCGGACTTGTGCGCCGTGAACGCGCCCAGCAGCGGCCGCCCCAGCAGGTACAGGTCGCCGATCGCGTCGAGTACCTTGTGGCGGATGAACTCGTCGGAGAAGCGCTGGCGATCGGCGTTGAGCAGCCGGTACTCGTCGAGCACCAGCACGTTGTCCAGGCCGCCGCCGAGCGCGAGTCCCGCCTCGTGCAGCTTTTCCACGTCCTGCATGAAGCCGAATGTGCGCGCGCGCGCGATCTCCTTCAGGTAGGAGGTCTCGGCGAAATCCACGCCGACCGACTGGCGCGTCTTGTCGATCACCGGATGGTTGAAGACGATCGAGAAGGACAGCCGCAAGCCCTCGTACGGCTCGAGCCGCGCCCACTTGTCGCCGTCGCGCACCTCGACGGCGTGCTTGACGCGCAGAAACCGCTTGGGCGCCGGTTGCTCTTCGAGGCCTGCCTGCTGCAGCAGCAGCACGAACGGCGCGGCGCTGCCGTCCATGATCGGCACCTCGGGCCCGTCGAGATCGACGTAGGCGTTGTCCACGCCCAGCCCCGCGAGCGCTGACATCAGGTGCTCGACGGTGTAGATCCTCACGTCCTGATGCACCAGGCACGACGACAGGCGCGTGTCGCCGACGCGATCGGCGCGCGCGGGAATATCGACCGGCGTCGGCAGGTCCACGCGGCGGAAGACGACACCGGTATCGGGCTGCGCGGGACGCAGCGCGATGTTGACTTTCTGCCCGGTGTGCAGGCCCACGCCCTTGGCGCGGATGAGGGTCTTCAGGGTGCGTTGCTTGAGCATGCCGATCCAACTTCTCTAACGTCTTGAGCAGGCACCGGATTCTAGCAGACGCGCGCGGCGGAGCGCCCCCCGGCAGGGAGGAACCCGGTTCGCTCCGCCGCCCGCGCCTGCCCTAGTCCGCCTGCTTTCGCAGGAAGGCGGGGATGTCGTACTTGTCGACGCCGCTTTGCTGCAAGGCTTCCACCGTCGAGGCGCGGTTCCGGCGGATGACGGCCGGCACCGCGTCGAGCTGCTGGTAGTCGACGCCGCCGGGCATGCCGACCGGCGCATCGTCGGTGCCCGTCTTCTGTGACACCACGAGCTGCGGCTTGCCCTGGCGCGCGATCGCCGGCGCGCCCAGGCCCGTGGCGACCACGGTCACGCGCAGGTTCTCGCTCAGCCCGTCGTCGTAGACCCCGCCGTAGATGATGGTCGCGTCCTCCGCCGCAAACGCGCGGATTGTGTTCATCACCTCCTTGGTCTCGCGCAGCTTGAGGCTCGAGCGCGAGGCGCTGATGTTGACCAGCACGCCGCGCGCGCCCGCGAGGTTCACGCCCTCGAGCAGCGGGCAGGCGATCGCCTGCTCGGCGGCGATGCGGGCGCGGTCGACGCCCGCCGCGGTCGCCGAGCCCATCATCGCCATGCCCTGCTCCGACATGACGGTGCGCACGTCCTGAAAATCGACGTTGACCAGGCCCGGCTGGTTGATGATCTCGGCGATGCCTGCGACCGCGTCGTTCAGCACGTCGTCGGCGGCCTTGAACGCCTCCTCCTGCGTCACGTCCTCGCCCAGGACCTCCTCGAGCTTGTCGTTGAGGATGACGATCAGCGAGTCGACGTGAGGCGAGAGCTCGGCGAGCCCCTGCTCGGCGATCTTCATGCGCTTGGAGCCCTCGAACGAGAACGGCTTGGTCACGACCGCGACCGTCAGGATGCCGAGCGAGCGCGCGACCTCGGCGATGACCGGGCCGGCGCCCGTCCCGGTGCCGCCGCCCATGCCCGCCGTGATGAACACCATGTGCGCGCCCGAGATCGCCTCCTCGATGCGCTCGCGGTCGGCATGCGCCACCGCGCGCGCCTCCTCGGGCTTGGCGCCGGCGCCCAGGCCCGAAGAGCCGAGCTGGATCTGGTTGCGCGACTTGTTGCGCGAGAGCACCTGCGCGTCGGTGTTGATGGCGATGAACTCCACGCCGTCGACGCCCTGCTCGATCATGTGGTTCACGGCGTTGCCGCCGGCGCCACCCACGCCGATCACCTTGATGATCGGACCCGCCGCCTGACTATCCACGATTTCGAACATGCGCTTCCTCCTTGCCGGTTGGTGCTGCGTCAGAAATTGCGTTGAAACCACTCCCGCATGCGCGCGAACACCGCGCGCATCGAGCCGTCCTGCCTCGACTGCTGTCCCTGGCGCACCTGCTCCACGCCTTCCATCAGCAGGCCCATGGCCGTGGCGTAGCGCGGGCTGCGCACCACGTCGGCCAGCCCGCCCGCGTACTTGGGCACGCCCACGCGCACGGGCATGTGGAAGATCTCCTCGCCGAGCTCGACCATGCCGCGCATCACCGCGCTGCCGCCGGTAAGCACGATTCCCGAGGACAGCAGCTCCTCGAATCCCGACTCGCGCAGCACCTGCTGCACGAGCGAGAACAGCTCCTCGACCCGCGGCTCGATGACCTCGGCGAGCGTCTGCCGCGACATGACGCGCGGCCCGCGGTCGCCGATGCCCGGCACCTCGATCATCTCGTTGGGGTCCGCGAGCTGCCGCAGCGCCACGCCGTGGCGCACCTTGATCGTCTCGGCATCGGCGGTCGGCGTGCGCAGCGCCATGGCGATGTCGTTCGTGATCTGGTCGCCCGCGATCGGAATCACCGCCGTGTGGCGGATCGCGCCGTGCGTGAAGATGGCGATGTCGCTGGTGCCGCCGCCGATGTCCACCAGGCATACGCCGAGGTCCTTCTCGTCCTCGGACAGCACCGCGCGCGAGGACGCGAGCGGCTGCAGGATCAGGTCGTTCACCTCGAGGCCGCAGCGGCGCACGCACTTGACGATGTTCTGCGCCGCCGACACCGCGCCGGTCACGATGTGCACCTTGACCTCGAGGCGCACGCCCGACATGCCGATCGGCTCGCGCACGTCCTCTTGCCCATCGATGATGAATTCCTGGCGCAGCACGTGC
>Ga0335085_10012404_pt1 | contig 12557 bp, 9 predicted proteins | sample Lox_Sample_45_FD_206712 | JGI IMG/M metagenome (GOLD analysis project Ga0335085, IMG submission 206712) | Soil microbial communities from Loxahatchee National Wildlife Refuge, Florida, United States - Lox_Sample_4.5 | ecosystem: Environmental > Terrestrial > Soil > Wetlands | place: USA: Florida...
AAGGCGCCATCACGCGCACAGGAAACCTGTTGCGCTTCCGGCGAGGCTTTGAGCGCCTTACGCGGGGCCTTCCGGTTCCCATCGTTCCCGTGCACCTTGACCGCGTATGGGGCAGCATTTTCAGCTTCGAACGCGGGCGCTTCTTCTTCAAGTGGCCGCGCCGCATCCCCTATCGCGTTACGGTGAGTTTCGGCGCGCCGCTCGCAGGCGAAGCGAACGCCTTCCAGGTTCGGCAAGCGGTGATGGCGCTGAGCGCGGACGCTTTTGCGCGCCGCGGCCATTCGCAGCGGCCACTGCCGGTTTTGTTCCTGGATTGCGCGCGCCGCAACTGGGGGCGGTTTGCCATGGCGGACTCCACCGGCCGCCAGGTGAACTTTGGGCAGTCACTGATTGGCGCGCTGCTGTTCCGGCGCCACGTGGCCAAGCAATGCCGAGGTGAGAAGATGATCGGCGTTCTTCTGCCGCCCTCGGTCCCGGCAGCACTGCTGAATTTCGGTATCAGCCTGGCGGGCGGTGTGCCGGTGAATCTGAATTACACTGCGTCCAAGCAGGCGATGGAAGTGGCGGTGGCGCGCTCCGGGCTCAAGACGATTTTCACAACCGAAAAGCTGTTGAGCCGTTTGGGAATCGAGAGGCAGCCCGGTATGGTGATGGTGGAAGAGGTAGCGAAGGGTTTCACCAAATTGGACAAAGTGTTTTGGGCCGCCGTCGCTCGCCTTATCCCCACGGCGTTGCTGCGGCGCTGGCTGATTCCGCGCGACGTCGAACTCGATTCGCTCGCCACTGTGATTTTTTCCAGTGGCAGTACGGGGACACCCAAAGGCGTAATGCTGAGCCACCGCAACATTGTTTCCAACCTGGAGGGCGTACAGCAGACGTTGACCGTAAACCGCAGCGACTGCCTGCTGGGAATTCTGCCTTTCTTCCACTCTTTCGGCTTTTCCATCGGTCTCTGGCTCCCCGCCATTTCCGGATTCGGCGTGGCCTATCATACGAACCCGCTGGAGGCGCGAAAAATCGGTGAACTCTGCCGGAAGCACCACGTCACCATCATGATTTCCACTCCCACCTTCGTTTGGGAGTACGTGCGACGCTGCGAGGGGGAGGATTTCGCCTCCTTGCGCGTGGCGATTGTGGGCGCGGAAAAGATGAAGCCTGAACTCGGCGACGCCTTCCGCGAGAAATTCCGTCTCGACCTCCTGCAAGGGTACGGGTGCACGGAGCTTTCGCCCGTGGTGTCCGTGGAAAACTTCGGTTATAGCGGACGCGAGCAGAAGCAGGTCGGGGCCAAACGCGGCACCGTGGGACATCCGATTCCCGGTGTTGCGGTGCGCATCGTGGATCCGGAATCCTTCGCGACCTTCGGTGCCGGGCAGCCGGGCATGCTCCTGGTGAAAGGCCCGAGCGTAATGATGGGTTACCTCGGAGAGCCGGAGAAGACGCACCAGGTCATGTGGGAAGATGGCTGGTACATCACCGGCGACGTGGCGCAGCTTGACGAAGATGGTTTCATTCAGATTACCGATCGGCTCTCGCGCTTTTCCAAGATCGGCGGCGAGATGGTGTCGCACGTTCAGGTGGAGGAAGCGCTGCACCGCGCGCTCGGCTGCTTTGAGCCCCGCATGGTGGTGACGTCGATATCCGACGAGCAGAAAGGCGAGCGCTTCGTGGTGCTGCACACCGAGTTGGGACTGAGCGTGGAGGAATTGCTCAAGCGCATACGGGATTCGGGACTTCCCAAACTATGGGTTCCACGCAAAGAAAACTTCTTCCCGGTACAGGCGTTGCCGTTCCTCGGCAGCGGCAAGTTGGATTTGAAGCAGGTGAAGGAGACGGCCATGAGACTTGCTACGGAACAACCCGCCGCTGCCACGGAGTAAACCGTTGTTTGCCGCGAGAAATTCCCTCCGCTGAAAAAGGATGTGCCAAAGGCACCTTGGACTGCGGCGGCTCGACGCCGCCTTTATCGTCGTTTTCGGCACAATTCCAAGGCGGCGTCGAGCCGCCGCACTCCAAGGTGCTACGCACATTTCCATCCACCCTGGGCCAGCCCTCTGACCCCGCGATTTGTGGAACCCCCTGCTATAAAGCGTTATACTCTTTTGCGGCGCCCCCGCATAAGCCTCTTTCTGGCGCGTGCAGGTCTTAATTCGGCAAAATCCTTCTCGGGCGGGCGCCTTCAATTTCAACGTTTGTTCAGAACTCAATGCTTCTGTCGCGCTTAATCGTTCGCTTCTGCCTTTGGCTGTTGGCCCACACGTTTTACCGAGTCGAAGTACGCGGTGGGGAAAACCTGCCGAAAAGCGGCGCGGCGTTGCTGGTGTGCAACCACATCTCTTTTATCGATCCCTTTCTGCTGGGCGCGGGCATACGGCGTTCCATTTGCTTCCTGATGCCCCGGCTCTTTTATGAGACGCGCACCATTAACTGGCTGGCGAAGCGGATGGGTGCGATTCCGGTTTCCGCCACGGACCCGCCGCGGGAAAGATCGCGGGCAAACGAGGGGGCGCAAGATCGCTTGCGTGCGGGGGAGCTTGTTTGCCTGTTCGCGGAATGCGCGCTGATGCGCGCTGGTGATTTGCCGCGCCTCGGGCCCGCCCTGGAGGCTCTCACGAGCGGGCTCAGCGTGCCGGTGGTTCCCGTCCATATTGACCGCGAGTGGGGAAACATCTTCGGTTTCGAGCAGGGACGCTTCTTCTTCCGGTGGCCGCGTCGAATCCCCTATCACGTCACCGTAAACCTCGGACCGGCGTTTCCGGCCAACACCAACGCTTTCCAGGTGCGGCAGCTTCTGGCGCTGCGCGCGGCGGAGACAGCCGCTCGGCGCGACGCGGCGCAACAACCATTGCCGGCAACGTTCCTGGATTGCGCGCGCCGCAACTGGGGCCGCTTGGCCATGGCGGATTCAGCCGGCCGCGAACTCACCTTCGGGAAGGCGCTGATTGGCGCGCTGCTTTTCCGCCGATTTGTGATGAAGAACTGCCCCGGCGAGAAGATGGTGGGTGTGCTCCTGCCGCCCTCGGCGCCTACGGCGGTGGTAAATCTCGGCATCACGCTGGCCGGCCGGGTGGCTGTGAACCTGAATTACACCGCACCCCTTCAGGCCATGGACGCGGCCATTGAGCGCTGCGGAATCAAAACCATATTCACTTCCGACAAACTTCTGGAACGATTCGGAATTCCCCGACGGCCGGGCATGATCCTCATGGAAGAGGCGGCCCAGACGTTCTCCAAAGTTGACAAACTGGTGTGGGCGGCCATCGCTCGCCTGACGCCTGTCGGTCTTCTGCGGCGCATCTTGATTCCACGTGAGGTGACATTGGATTCCCTCGCTACGGTGGTCTTTTCCAGCGGCTCCACGGGGACACCCAAGGGCGTGATGCTGACCCACCGCAATATCATTTCCAATGTGGAGGGTATGCTCCAGACCATCAACGTTGACCGGAACGACTGCCTCCTGGGAGTGCTGCCCTTCTTCCACTCGTTCGGCTTCACGGTGGGACTATGGCTGCCCGCCGTCGCCGGGTTCGGAGTGGTTTTTCACACCAATCCGCTGGAGGCGCGCACGATTGGCGAACTCTGCCGGAAGTACCGCGTCACCCTGATTATCGGCACGCCAACCTTTGTGTGGGAATACGTCCGGCGCCTGGAGAGGAAAGACCTGGCCTCCGTGCGCGTGGCCATTGTGGGGGCGGAAAGAATGCGGCTGGAACTTGCCGACGCCTTCTGGGAGAAATTCCATCTTGATCTGGTGCAAGGTTACGGCTGCACGGAAACCTCGCCGGTCGTGTCCGTGGAAACCGCAGGACGCAAGATGCAAAGTCAGATGGGCTGTGTGGAGCGTGGCAGCGTGGGCCGGCCGATGCCCGGGACGGCGGTGCGCGTGGTGAACCCCGAAACGTATGAGACCCTGGGGCCCGGCCAGGAGGGGATGCTGTTGGTGAAAGGGCCGAGCGTGATGGCGGGTTACCTCGACGAGCCGGAAAGGACGCGCCAAACCATTGGGGAAGACGGTTGGTATATCACCGGCGACGTGGCGCAACTCGACGAAGATGGCTTCATCACCATTACCGACCGGCTGTCGCGATTTTCAAAGGTTGCTGGCGAAATGGTTTCCCATGTCCACCTGGAGGAGGCGCTGCATCGCGCGCTGGGCAGCCTGGACCAGCGGCTGGTGGTGACGTCCGTCTCCGACGATCAGAAGGGTGAGCGCTTCGTGGTGCTGCACCTCGATTTGGGTTTGGAAGTGGACGATTTGCTGAAGCGCGTGCGCGATTCAGGTTTGCCTCCCTTATGGGTGCCGCGCCGCGAGCATTTTTATCAGGTCGACTCACTTCCGGTAATGGGGAGCGGGAAATTGGACCTGAAAATGGTAAAGCAAACCGCGCAGAAACTTACCGCCAGAGTGACGGTGGCGTAAGAGCTTCCCCTCTTGTCAGACCTCAACTCCCAGACTGCGCAAGTCGCTTTCCAGTTGCCCCGCATTGAGAAACTGAATCGTGTGCAGGCCCAGTTGCCGCGCGCATTCCAGGTTCAGTGAGCGATCGTCGATGAAAACGCACTCATCCGCCTGCTGCTGCGATAGGTCGAGCGCCATCCGGTAAATCTGTGGGTGAGGTTTGGAAACGCCCAAGTAGCAGGAACTAAAGAAGACGGAAAAGTAATTGCGTAAGCTGAATTTCTCGATGCGGTAGAGATTTAACTCACGGGATTCGTTGTTGAGCGTCGCCAGAAAGACTTTCCGCGCTTGCGCGAGTCGCGCCACGAGGGCGAGCGAATCCGGCAGGGCTTCCGACTGTGCGTACATGAAATCGCGTACCTCGTCCCTGGAGAAGGCGCGGGGGCGGTAGAAGATGCTGCGATCGAGATATTGATCGAGGGTGAGTTGTCCGCTGTCAAACGCCGCGCTCAGCATCTGATGCCGGCTCTCAAAATCGCCGCCATCCAGACCGAACTGCTCCACCAGCCTGGTGCGCTGGCCGTGATCCGAGCCGTTGGTCAGCAACACGCCGCCCACGTCGCAGAATACGGCGGAGATTTTGGGCACGTCGCACCTCCCCCAGATCAGCAGCTTTCTTCGTTACCCCAGCCAAGCGGGGTTGTGAATGGTGCCATCGAACATGGTGGAAGTCTTGAAGGGTTCGAATTGGCCATCGCGGCCGGCCACAGCCGTGCGGGCCGAGAGCGAGTCGAGTTCCTTCGGAGTCAGGAGGCGGAAGGTGCGCGCCGCCTGCAATCCCTGCTCGAGCCGCTCGAGTGATTCGCAACCATTGATGACCACCGAGGTGGGCAAGTTCATGGCGTAATGCAAGCACTCAATGGGCGTCACCGTGTTGCTCTTCAGCACCTGCCCATCGCCCATCGACTTCATTCCCAACACGCCGATACCGTGTTCCACCAGCACCGGCACCACCTTATGCGCGAAGCTCTTAAAGTGCATGTCCATCACGTTGAGCGGCATCTGTACGGCATCAAAGGTGAAGCCGTGCTGAAATCCGGTGTTGAGCATCTTGAGATGAATGTCGGGGTCCTTGTGGCCGGTAAATCCGATGTAGCGAATCTTGCCCGCTTTCTTGGCGGCCAGCGCAGCTTCGAAGCTTCCGCCGGGGCCGAAGATGCGGTCGGGGTCGCCAGGGCGAATGACCTCATGAAATTGCAGCAGATCGATGGTGTCGGTTTGCAAGCGCCGGAGTGATTCGTCGATCTGCCGGGCGGCGATGTCTTTCACCTGGCCATCGATCTTGGTCATCAGGAAGACTTTTTTGCGGTAGCCATCCAAAAGTGCCTTGCCCATGCGGACCTCACTGGCGCCGTCATGGTAGTCCCAGCAGTTGTCCATGAAATTCACACCGTTGTCGATGGCGGTGCGGACAATGCGGATGCTTTCCTGCTCGTCGTTCACGAGGCCGAGGTGAAACCCTCCCAGGCCCAGGAGCGAAACCTTTTCGCCACTTCGGCCAAGGGTGCGATAGGGCATTTCACCCGTGGCGCCCGCGAGTGGTGGGGCAGTCAAGGCGTTTCCCGAAATGGCGGCGCCCGCGCCCGCCACGCCCAAGGTAACCTTCTCCAGGAATTCGCGGCGATTCTGCTTCGTAGAGTCCATCGTATTCCCTCCTCCCCCGGAAGGGGTTTCAGATTTGACTGCCGAACCTTTCAGCAAGGACAAATCCACACGCCAGCGATGACGGATCGGCACCAGCCGAGGCCGCCCAAAGGCAAAGCCCAGTGGGGCCATCCCATCGCCCGGGCCGTTTCCGGTTGGCGAAGACTATTGGCCGCTCACACTACAGTGCCCGCCTTCAGAATCGACGAACTGCGCCAAGTCATTCCCAAAATCCTGCTTCTTGGGAGGCATGCTGAACTGCACTCCTTTTTGAGTCATCTCCGCATGAAACCCGTGAAGATCAGGGACTGTGAAGCCCAGTTCGACCCCTCCCGCGGGGTTTTTGGCCGAAGCGGGATGAAGGGCAAGCGTTGTTTCCCCGGTCGCGAACTCGCTCCACCCAGGCGATTCGAATTTCAGGGGTAAACCCACCACATCCCGATAAAACTTGACTGCCCGATCCATGTCCGCCACAAACTTGATCACATAGGTTAGCTTGCCGGCCATACGTCCTCCTTCTCGAATTGCGGCCTATAGATTCCTGACAGCCCTGACGGGGAGAGTCCCAAGCGTGACCGCCGCTTGCGGGGCGGGCGGGAAAGCCCAAGTCGCCCACCACCACGTGGAGAACTCCCGAAGGAGTATCGTCAATTGCACCGCCACCTCGGAAGTCCACGAGCGTGGCATTTCCGGTCTCTAGGATATGGACTTTGCCCCAAAAACGACTCGAAGAAATTGTAAGCCTCCGCCCGGCAGGCGTCAATGGCAGCAAGAGGATTGCCGTTGCACCCTGCTATAATCAACTGTAGCTTCCACGCGAGACGGCTCCGGCCCGAGGGGGGCATCATGCCTCTGGAATTGCATCAATTGAAGAAGCTCGATGATTACCGCTTTCTCGTTCCGCGCGGCACGAAACCCGGAATGTTGACGGACGCGCTCATCTTTACGGACGAAGGGCTACTTAAGGATGTGTTGAAGGACCTATCTTTGGAGCAAGCCATCAACGTCGCGATGTTGCCCGGCATTGTGGGGCGGTCGCTCGCCATGCCCGATATTCATCAGGGTTACGGCTTCCCCATCGGCGGGGTGGCGGCCACGGACCCGCACCGCGACGGTGTGGTCTCGCCCGGTGGCGTGGGGTTTGACATCAACTGCGGCGTGCGTTTGCTCGGCAGCTCGCTGACCCGCGGGGAAGTGCACAGCAAGATTCGCGAGCTGGTGAACCAATTGTTCCGTGACATCCCCTCGGGCGCCGGCCACGGTGGCAACATCCGGATTTCCTATCCCGACCTCGACAAACTTCTCCGGGAAGGCGCCGCGTGGATGGCAGAGCATGGTTACGGTCGCGCAGAGGATTTGACCCACTGCGAAGAGAATGGCGCCATCGACAGCGCAGACCCGGAGGCGGTGAGCGATCATGCAAAAAAGAGGGGCTTGCCGCAAGTCGGCACGCTCGGCTCGGGGAATCACTTTCTCGAAGTTCAGTATGTGGAGCGGGTGTTCGATCCGGGCCGCGCCGAGGCGCTGGGGCTCTATGCCGGTGAGGTGGTGGTGCTTATCCATTCCGGTTCGCGCGGGCTGGGCCACCAGGTGTGCACCGATTATTTGCGCGACATGGGCCCGGCCATGCATCGCTATGACATTGACCTGCCGGATCGCCAGCTGGCCTGCGTGCCGGTGAAGTCGCCGGAAGGGCAAGCCTATCTTGCTGCCATGCGCGCCGCGGCGAATTTTGCCTGGGCCAATCGCCAGGGGATCACGCACTTTACCCGCCAGGCGTTCAAGCGGATTTTCGGCGAGCAGGAGGAACTGCGCGTCATCTACGACGTGTGCCATAACATCGCCAAACTCGAACTCCACCAGGTGGAAGGCCGCGAGCGCGAAGTGATAGTGCATCGCAAGGGCGCCACGCGGGCTTTTCCTCCGGGCCATCGCGACGTGCCCGAGGTCTACCGGCATGTTGGGCAACCCGTGCTGATTCCCGGATCGATGGGAACTTCGTCCTACGTGCTGGTGGGCGCCGAAGGCGCCATGCGGGAGAGCTTCGGCACCACCTGCCACGGCGCAGGCCGCCTGATGAGCCGCACGGCCGCGAAGAAATCACGCTACGCGCAGGACGCCAAGCAGCGCCTCGAAGACCTTGGCATCATCGTGCGTGCTGACTCGCGCGACGGAATTACGGAAGAGATTCCGGAAGCTTATAAAGATGTGGATGCGGTGATCGACGTGGTCCACAACGCCGGCTTGGCGCGCCGCGTGGCGCGGCTGAAGCCCATGGGGGTAATAAAAGGATAGAGGCTTGGGACACGGGACACGGGGCTAACTCTGAGCTTCTCCTTTTCGCTTCTGTGTAATCAAGACTACTACTTTGGAATTTGCGTTATGCGCATGCACAACCCGCCTCATCCAGGAAGCGTCCTGCGGGAGTATCTGGGGTCGGTGTCAGTAACAGATGCAGCTCGGCATTTGGGGCTCACGCGGGTCGCGCTGTCTCGCGTCCTGAACGGCAATGCGGGAATCTCCGCCGATATGGCGCTAAGTTTGTCCGACGCCCTTGGTACCAGCCCCGAGCTTTGGACGGGAATGCCGGCCCAGTACGAATTGTGGGAAGCGGCGGCGAAGGAAGATAGCTCCCCCTGTCGTGGCGCACGGCGTCAAGTTGCGCGAATACTCCTTCCCCTGCATACCCTACCGAACCGCCGTCACACCTGCTTCGCCAGATAGTTCTGGATGCCGATGCTTTCGATGAGTCCCAGTTGCTCTTCCAGAAAGTCGACGTGCTCTTCTTCATCTGCCAGGATCACCTGGAGCAGGTCGGACGAGGCATTGTCACCTGCCTTGCGGCACGTGGCGATGGCGGCGTTGTATTCCGCCACGGCATTCTTCTCCAGCGCCAAATCGTTCTGAAATTGCGATTTTACGTCCTTGCCCACATTCAGTTTGGGCATGTCGTTCAGATTGGGCGTGCCCTCGAGAAAGAGAATGCGCTCGATGAGTTTTTCCGCGTGCTTCATCTCATTGATGGACTCTTTTTTGGTGTGGTCGCTGAGTTTCTTGTAGCCCCACGACTCGCACATCTCCGCGTGGATGAAATACTCGCTGATGGCCCCCAGTTCCTCCTTTAGCATTTTGGCCAGAACCTCAATGACTTCCGGTTTGCCTTTCATATTTGCTCCTTTTGTGGACGGGCTTACTTCAATCGAGCGAACTACCAGAGATAAATGGAAAAACCGCATTCGTCAAGGGGAATGCGCAGGAGGATGGTCCGAAGTCCTGTGTCCGAGGTCCGAAATCTTAGGCGAAGGGCCGGCCGCGGGCGAGGACCACGAAGCAGGAAAACGTGAGTAGATGTGGGTGCCTTTTGGTCGCGAGCATCGGGGTGAAACCTATGGAAAGGGAAGCCATGGTAACATTCCGGACTTGGAGGGGCTGAACTTTTCCAAGTAACCCGCGAAGCGGCCAATTTGGACAGCCCTGGGGCAAGCCGTATCTCTCCAACCAGGAGGCGCCGCGTGTCCATCGTTAAAGTATTTCGCTTCAACGTTGCCACTACAACAGAAGTCCGGTAGACTTTGGCGTTAATGCCAGTATTAAGGAGTTGATCTGTGCCTTTACGCAATCGCGTTGCCCTGGTGACTGGCGCTTCGCGCGGAATCGGCAAGGAAATCGCCCTGGCGCTGGGGCGTGCCGGCCTGCGTGTGGCGGTGGCTTTCCGCACCAACAAGCTGGGCGCTCAAAAGGTTTTGTCGGACTTACGGGCGGTGGGAGCAGAAGGCCTGGCCCTGGCTACGGATGTTACCGATCCCGCGCGGGTCAAAGAATTAATTGACGCTGTCGTCAAACAATTCGGCAGGCTGGACGTATTGGTAAACAACGTCGGCGACTTTGAGTGGAAGCCGGTGGTGGAATCGACCGCGGAATCATGGAGCGCCATTATAGTGTCAAACCTTTATAGCGTTTTCTATACGACCAAGTTCGCATTGCCCATCATGCGCCGGCAACACTGGGGACGCATCATTAACCTGGGCGCAGTGGGCGCGGAACGTGCGTTTGGGCAGGCGAAGATCTCCGCCTATTCCGCCGCCAAAGCCGGGCTTGTGGCCTTGACGCGTTCAGTGGCGCTGGAGGAGGCGCGCAATGGGATTACCGCCAACGTCGTGAACCCGCCCGTGATCGACGAAAAGGAGCTTTCCCTGGAAGAAGCGCAGCGCCTCACCGACGTGCGCTTCCCCGTGGGCCGGCCCGCCACCGGCCGTGACATTAGTGAGGCGGTGAAATTCTTTGCCTCGGAAGAGGCCGCCTTCATCACCGGCCAGGTACTCAACGTCAGCGGCGGGTGGATGCTGTAAAATAGCTCACAGCTTACAGCTAACAGTCGACAGTAACTGCAAGCTTCAACTTTTTGGTTATCAGCAGACCGACGGTTGACGCCCATAGCTCACAGCCGACAGTGAGTGTGAGCTGTTAGCTGTCGGCTGTCAGCTTTTTCGCTATGAAGATTCTCACTGCCTCCGAGATGCAACGGATTGATCGTCTGACGACGGAACGATATGGCGTTCCCAGCCTTACGCTGATGGAGAACGCCGGCCGGAGCGTCGTGGAGTTTCTCGTTGCCCGCTTGGCGCCCCTTACGCACCACCGCATCGTGATCCTCTGCGGTAAAGGCAATAATGGTGGCGATGGTTTGGTGGTGGCGAGATTGCTCCGCGACCAGGGATTCGAACCGCGGGTGCTTTTGTTTGCTGACCCCAATGGTTTGCGTGGAGATGCATTGGCAAATTGGGCGCGGCTTCGCTCCTCCGGTCTGCCGGAGATCATCGAGGGCCGCGAGGCGTGGCAATCTATTGCCTCCACTCTCACCGGCACGACCCTGTTTGTAGATGCTTTGCTGGGCACGGGGATCGCGAAGCCGCTGGAAGGATTCCTGCTGGAAGTTGCGCGTGACATTAACACGCTATTCCCCTCGGCTCAGGTGTTGGCGGTAGATTTGCCCACGGGGATTTCGGCGGATTCCGGCGAACTCATCGGCGAGCACATGCGCGCAGATTTCTCCGTCACCTTCACCGCTCCCAAGTTTGCTCACGTGTTTCCGCCCGCCTGCGAACGGGTGGGGGAGTGGAGGGTGAACCAGATTGGGACTCCCGCCGAAGCCCTGCAGGGTGACCCCAGTCTCTCCTTGAATTATGTGTGCCGGCAGGATGTGAATTGGATCGGGAAGCCGAGGGCTGCGGCTGGGCACAAGGGTAATTACGGACATGTGCTGATCCTGGCTGGCTCCATCGGCAAAACGGGCGCTGCCGCCATGGCCGCGCGAGCCGCATTGCGGGCGGGTGCGGGACTGGTGACCGTGGCCACCGCCAGGAGCGCGCTGCCCATCGTGGCAAGCTTGGGCGTGGAGTTCATGACGGAGGCGTTGCCCGAGACTGAGGGCGGCGCCATCTCTTTTCGCGCTCTGGAGGGCCAGGGCTTGGATAATCTGGTGGTGGGGAAAACCGTTCTGGTCGTGGGACCGGGAATCGGTACCCACCCCGAAACCGCGGAATTCGTCCGGGCCGTCGTCAATAAATATTCGCTGCCCCTGGTATTGGATGCGGATGGCCTGAATGCCCTTGCGGGCCGCATGGAATCGTTTCGTCAGGACCTCCGGCCCGTCGGCTCGAGTGTCTTCACACCCCACCCCGGCGAAATGGCGCGCCTGACCGGGAAGAGGACAGCGGAAATCCAAACCCGGCGCGTGGCCGTGGCCCGCGAATTCTCCCAACAATTTGGCATCACTTTGGTTCTGAAGGGGTTTCGAACCTTGATTGCGTCTCCGGATGGACATGTGGAGGTCAATCCCACCGGCAATCCCGGAATGGCCACGGGCGGAACCGGCGATGTGTTAACGGGTTTAGTGGCCGGACTCCTGGCACAATATCCTACTCATCCCGTGGGCGAAGTTGCCACGGCTGCGGTATACTTGCATGGTCTGGCTGGCGACCTCGCCGCCGAAGAATTGGGGCAGCCTTCCATGTTGGCAGGGGATCTTCTGGAAAAGATCCCTCAGGCCTATAAGGAACTGACGATTGCCAATTGAGGATTGACGATTGAGAACAAGGCAATCCTTCGTTGCTTGCAATCGACTGTCGTCAATCGATAATCGTCAATGGTCAAGCTTGCTGAGCGCGTGACGCATTCACCGGAAGAAACGGTGCTCTTGGGGCGGGAAATAGCGGGACAGCTCCAGCCGCCTTGCCTGGTGCTGCTGGAAGGTGATTTGGGTGCGGGCAAAACGACAATGGTTAAAGGGATTGTAGCCGGCCTAGGTGCGGCCAGCGAAGATGAGGTCACCAGCCCTTCATTCACTCTAGTGCATGAATATGGCTCCCACGGCAGCGTCTACCACGCGGACCTCTACCGCATTGAAGGAGCGCGCGACCTTGCCACCCTGGGCTTGGAGGATTTATCGAGCCAG